>Ga0209755_10001278_pt1 | contig 40332 bp, 29 predicted proteins | sample TergutCo191P1_FD_187301 | JGI IMG/M metagenome (GOLD analysis project Ga0209755, IMG submission 187301) | Cornitermes sp. P1 segment gut microbial communities from Petit-Saut dam, French Guiana - Co191P1 (SPAdes) (version 2) | ecosystem: Host-associated > Arthropoda: Insects > Digestive system... | reverse complement strand
CCGAGACTGTGGAGTTGTTAAATGCAGCTAAGGGCCACAAACTGGAGCTGGGTGTTTTGTTCGGGGCTTTCTACGGCCTCCGCAGGTCTGAGCTGGTGGGGCTTCGCTGGGAGTCAATCAACTTCGAAGCTAACACCATCACCATTGAGCATACCGTAACCGTGGCAAGCATCGGCGGCAAGACTGTAATTATTGCTGATGACACCACCAAAACCAAATCCAGCTACCGCACACTTCCGCTCATACCCATTATCCGGGCGAAGCTGTTAGAGGTACAAGCGGAGCAGGAGCAAAACCGTAAGCTCTGCGGGAAAGCCTACAACAAAACCGAGGGGCGTTACATCTATACCGATGTAATGGGAAACAGAATCAAACCCGACTACCTATCGAGCGAGTTTCCGAAGTTTCTGAAGAAGCGTGGATTCCGGCGGATACGGTTTCATGACCTCAGACATAGCTGCGCATCGTTGCTTCTTGCTAACGGGGTATCCATCAAAGAAATACAGGACTGGCTGGGTCATAGCACCTTCAAGACCACCGCAGACATCTACGCGCATTTGGATGCCGATTCAAAACGCGCAACAGCGGCGGCAATGTCGTGGATTGAAAATACGACGCTGGCACAGGGAATGACCCCGGCGGAGTAGTCTGTGTTTCGGGGGAAAATCAAGGTTATGCCCCAAAAGTGTTGCCAAAATGGTTGGCAACACCGAAGGAAAACACCCCGCTGAAGTGGTCGCCGCTAAAAATATAAAAGCCTGCAAACACTGATGTTTACAGGCATTGTTTGTGGCGGAGGGTAAGGGATTCGAACCCTTGTGAGATTGCTCTCAAACGGTTTTCAAGACCGCCCCGTTATGACCACTTCGGTAACCCTCCTGGTAATTTTGCCATGATTTCGAAAATCTGAACTGTTGGATATTTGGCAACACTTCATGGCAACACTCGAAAATATTTAGTTGTAACTGTACCCTAGAAAGCCTATAACATCAAGACTTTTTGCTTGGTCGGGTAGAAGTAGCCCACAGTCTTTCAAGACCGCCCCGTTATGACCACTTCGGTAACCCTCCTGATGTGTTTGCGAAAATCGGTTGCAATTATCGCTTGCTGATTAGCTACAACCGTGCGATTGTACTACGAAAGCCTCGTAAAATCAAGAAAAATTGTGGTTTTGCTTTGGCAGGTATAAGCCCGCTCCTTCGTGGCAAGAATTTTGCCATAGCCGAATAAGACGGGAAAGGGCGGGGTTTTATGTACAAGCGTATTAAAAAGGAAGCGAAAATTATAGGGTTGGCTATGGCCATGGGGCTGGGGCTGGCGGTGCTGGTGGGGGCGTATACCTTTTTATACTCTGAAGCCGCCCAGCGTGAAATCGCCGATAATGTTTTGCGTTTTCACGTGCTGGCGCATAGCAATGACCCGGTGGAGCAGGAATTGAAGGACGCGGTGCGCGCCGCCGTGCTGGCGGAGTTTGAACCCATGCTGACGGGTAGCGCGAGCTTGGCGGAGACCCGGGATTTTATTGCGGAAAATAAGAATGGTTTTGCCCAAAGTGCCCAGGCCGTACTAAGCCAAGCCGGCGCGGCGCATGGGGTGACGGCGGAAATCAGCCACCGATTCTTCCCCACGGTGGTGTATGGCGATATTGTTTTCCCCCCCGGAAAATACGAGACGCTGACCCTCATCATCGGCGACGGCGCGGGGCGCAACTGGTGGTGCCTGATGTTCCCCCCCTTGTGCTATGTGGAAATGACAAGCACCGCCCAGACCCGCACTATGCTGGAGGAACACGTCCCCCCGGCGGGGCTCGCTTTGCTGACCCACCAGCTGGAGCCGAACAACCCCACGGTACAGGTGCGCTTCCGGGTGGTGGAATGGTGGCAAAACCGCCGCCAGAGCACCCCGCCCCCGCGGGACCTGCACCACGCCCAGCATTAAGGATAAATAGGATTACACCCACTTCACTGAATCCTTGCCCAGCAAATCGGATAATTTCTGGCTAAGCCCCGCCTCCGGGCCCACCCAGAAATTTTTATTGGCGGCGAATTTCTGATTGCTTTGCTCGTTGTAAATCATCACGGGGGCACCGCCGGGATAAAGGGAGAGGATATCGGTGATTTCCTTCAAGGCCACGGTGCGGGAAGCGGGGATTTTCAGCCAGAGGGTCTTTTGATTGTCCGGTACGGCAGTAGGCGGGGGCGGGGGATTTTCCGAAGCGCGCCTATCGCGAAGCGAATGAGCGGGTGGCGGAATATCCCCCGCCGGTGCCGGCGTGTGGGGGATGTCGTCGTAGAGGAGCAGTTCGTTGGCGATGATTTTCGCGTCCTCTTCCTCCCGCACGCTTACCCGGCCCTGGATGATGAGCACCTGCTCGGGCTGGAGGCGGTGGCCCTGCTTTTCATAGAGCTGGGCGAAGACGACCACTTCCACGGAGCCGTACATATCCTCTACGGAGAGGAAGCACATGGGCTTGCCGTCGCGCTTGGTGTATTTTACGGATTTTGCGGTGATGAGGCCGCCGTACTTGACCTCCTCGCCGTCGTTCACCTGGGTATCCTCTGCGGCGAAGTCCAGGCTGGTATGCTTGGTGTAGCGGCGCAGGAGGTTTTCGTAGTCGGACAGGGGATGGCCGCTGACGTAGATACCCAGCATTTCCTTCTCATCGGCCAGTAGCTGGCGTTTGGGGAGTTCCTTCAGGGGGGGCAAATCATCGGCGTGGAAGGCTTGGGTGACGGGCTCGTCGCCGATGTCGAAGAGGGACATCTGACCCTCCAAGGTGGATTTTTTGGCCAGGGCCATACCACTGACGATGCCGGGGAAGACGGCCATGTATTGCACGCGCTTGCCGCCCAAGGAGTCGAAGGCACCGGCCTTGATTAGGCTTTCGATGCAACGCTTGTTGATTTCCCCGCCCGGTAAGCGGTTGATAAAATCGGCGATGCCGTGGAATTTCCCCGCCGCCGCCCGCTCGGCCACGATGGCCTCCACGGCTCCGCGCCCCACGTTGCGGATGGCGGCCAGGCCAAAACGGATGGCGGTGCCGGAAACGCTGAAGGCCCCGTAGCCCTCGTTGATGTCCGGGGGCAGGAGGGCGATACCCAGCTTTTTACATTCGTGGATGTAGGCGGCCACCTTGCCGGTGTTGTCCATGATGCTGGTCATGGTGGCGGCCATAAATTCCACGGGGTGATAGTGCTTGAACCACGCGGTTTGGTAGCTGACCACGGCATAGCCCACCCCGTGGGGCTTGGGGAAGGCATAGGCCGCGAATTTTTCCATGGCGTTGAAGATAGCGGTGGCGGTTTTTTCCGGTATACCGTTCCTGACACAGCCCGGTACGCCGATTTCCTCCAGGCCGTGGATGAAATTGTGGCGTTCCATGGCCATGACATCCGCTTTTTTCTTGGACATGGCGCGGCGAATCATGTCACTGCGCCCCATGCTGTAGCCGGCCAAATCCCGGACAATGCGCATGACCTGCTCCTGGTACACCATACAGCCGTAGGTGGATTCCAAAATCGGCTTCAGGGAGGGATGCAGGTATTTCACCTTGGCGGGATTTTTCTTCCCCTTTACGTATTGGGGGATGTAATCCATGGGCCCCGGCCGGTACAAAGAGATGCCCGCCGTCAAGTCCTCCAGGGAGCGGGGCTGCATGTCCCGCATGAGGGAAGTCATCCCCGCGCTTTCGAGCTGGAAAACACCGGCGGTCTTCCCCTGGCCTATCATTTCGAATACCTTTATGTCTTCATAGCCGGCTTGCCAGTTGAGGGCGTCTATGTCAATGCCCTTGCTCCGCTTCACTTCCTCGGCGGCGCGGCGGATAACGGTCAATGTCCGCAACCCCAGAAAGTCCATTTTCAGCAGACCCAGCTCCTCCACAGTACCCATGGGGAACTGGGTGGTGATGACCCCGTCGTTTACGTTCAGGGGCACATAGTCGCTGACCGGCCGGTCACTAATCACCACCCCCGCCGGGTGGGTGCCTGCGTGGCGGGGCAAGCCCTCCAGCTTCAAGGCCATCTCCAGCAAATTGCGGGTATCCGCTTCCTCCTCGAAGGCGCGGCGCAACTCCGGGTTCAATGCCAAAGCCTTCTCCAAAGTAATCCCCAGCTCCATGGGAATCATCTTGGCCACCCTATCCACATCGGCATAGGACATGGCCAAGGCCCGCCCCACATCCCGCGTCACCGCCCGGGCCGCCATCGTGCCAAAGGTGATTATCTGGGAAACGTTTTCCACGCCATACTTGTCCACCACATAGTCGATGACCTCCTGCCGCCGCTCGATGCAGAAGTCGATGTCAAAGTCCGGCATGGAAATTCGCTCCGGGTTCAAAAAGCGTTCAAAGAGCAAATTGTACGCGATGGGGTCTATCACCGTAATCTTCAAGGTATAGGCCACGATAGAGCCCGCGCCACTGCCCCGCCCCGGCCCGATGATAATTTCGCGCTCCCGGGCGTAGCGGATAAAATCCCACACAATGAGAAAATAATCCACGAAGCCCATGCCGTGGATGATATCCAGCTCGTAGCGCAGACGCTCCTTGTGGAGGGGGGCATGTTCGCCGTAGCGTTCCTTCAACCCCGCCTCGCAGACATAGGTGAGATAGGCGAAGGGGGAATCGAAATCCGCAGGCACGGCAAACTTGGGCAGTTTATATTCATTGAACACAATGTTTACCTGACAGCGGTCGGCGATTTTTTGCGTGTTTTCCAAGGCTTCGTGGGCGTAGGGGAAGAGGGCGTACATTTCCTCGGGGGACTTCAGATAAAACTGGTCCGTGTTGAATTGCATCCTATCCTCGTCCAGCATCGTCTTCCCCGTTTGGATGCAGAGCAAAATTTCCTGTGCCTTGGCGTCCTCGGCGTGTATGTAGTGCACATCGTTGGTGGCCACCAGGGGAATGCCCGTCTCTTCGGACATGCGCGCCAGCTCCCGGTTCACCCGGTGCTGGTCCGCGTCGTCATAGCCCCCCAGCTCCAGAAAGAAATTCCCCCGGCCAAAAATCTCGTCATAGGCCAGAGCCACTTTTTTGGCGTTGGCATAATTCTCCGTCAGCAACACCCGGGCCACCACGCCGGAAAGGCACGCGCTCAACGCGATAAGCCCCTCACTGTATTGCCGGATGTCCGCCATATCCACCCGGGGCCGGTAATAAAAGCCCTCGGTAAAGCCGATGGACACCAGCTTAATCAAATTATGGTAGCCCACCTCGTTCTCGGCCAGCAGTACCAGATGCAGATAATTCCCCCAGTCGCCCTTCACCTTCTCCGAGCGGGAGCCGGGGGCCACATATACCTCACAGCCCAGCACCGGCTTTATCCCCGCTTCCTGTGCCGCCTTGTAAAAATCAATGACCCCGTACATCGCGCCGTGGTCGGTGATGGCCAGGCTGTTCATACCCAGCTCATGGGCGCGCTTCACCAAATCCTTAATCTTCGCCGAGCCGTCCAGCAAAGAATATTCCGTGTGGACATGGAGATGGGCAAAGGGCCGGGGGGATGTCATAGCGCAACACTCCTGACTTGATATTCTAAACATGTGACTATCTAATCGGCTCTGGGTGCGGGGCTGGGGCAATGCCCGCGCTCGTACTCGTCGCTTGATGATTGGCTTTGCCGGGGAAGTGGTTGTGTTTGTCATAAATGCCAAACACCAACCACATAACCCCGTCATGCGCCACTAATCTGCGCGCCTTCGCAATCCGCGCGGCCATTGCCCCAGCCCCGCACCCAGAGCCGATTGGATAGTCTCATTAAAATAACACAGACTTGTTACTCACCGCAATTAGGGTATATCGCTTGTCACGTTAATTTAATTTACCACCATGGGGTAATTAAGCGCGTGGAGAGATGAAGCGGGGTGAATGGGTCGCACTGGCACGTCACCGCTCCTTACTCGCAGGTATGTGGCAAGTGATTTGTCTTTCACACACGGCTCTCCCCGCAACTTGCGTGGAAGGACAAGCCTGTGAAGGTGTGCTATATTTTATAGAGTAAGCGACTACATTCAAAACAAGGGGCGAGCTATGAAAATATACAACTCGGAAAAAACGTGTCAAATAACCCTTATAGACGTATCCGATTCGTTTGAAATCCACGATGACTACTTGAAAGAGATGGATAAACATGAATTTGAAGATGCTTTTAAGCAACTCTGGCATATTTTCAGAAATATCTATACGGACATTACTTCCAATCAAAGTGCGTTTGGAATATCAAAAAAAGAAAAACTGTATGCGTGGACACCCTACCGCCCTGTAAGTTTGCTATATTTCTTGTTTGTTTCGGGGGTTGTTGAAAATCGGGTATTAACTGCCGATATAGGCAAGTTTAATGAAATCCATTCGCAATTAAAAAATATTGCCATACTTGTTGAACGACTTAATGATTATGGATTTGAATTTGAAGGGTTACAAGGATATAAAATTCCTAAAAACGCAAATTCGATAAAAATATCTTATCCCGATAATCCCAACATTATTGGCGTTATAAAGCATATGGCAGATAAGGCATATAATTGCGATAAAAGAAATCACTTTAATTCATGCTATTTTAGGCTGTTTACCGAAGATATGAATACTGTCAGCTATGATAACGGAATTGATATATTTGCAGACCGATTAAACACCCAAAGCGAAAAAGATACAGCGTATATAATTAACAAAGCGTTGCGAGAGAAGGGATTTCTTGCCCATGAAAGACATGGTTATTCATATTATGCAAAAGAAAGTGCAATGAAAGCAAAAGGCGCATATCATTTCAAGTTAGAGCAATTAGAGAAATCAACAGCCGAAAGTTTATATGCTAATTCTCGGGCATTGATGTTTACAGAAAACGATAATAACGAAAAAACACTAATTTTGTGCTTGCGCATTAGAAATGTAGTTAAATGTTTAGCATACCTTGAACAATGCCCCGAATCAGTCAAAAATATTTTTAGAGGTAGCGACAGGGGGTGCAGGTTTGTAAAGGATTGTACTACAGGCATGAATTTTACATTTGAGGGTAACGATTATTGGCGATGCTCCTGTTGCAGTGCAATGTTTCATTGCATACCCAAGATGGAAGATATACCACATTATATAAAGCTGGTGGAATTGGGGTTTAAGTAATTGCACAATTTTTCCCTTATATCAAGTCCACTTGAAAGGACAAGCCTGTGAAGGTGTGCTAAAATTTTGCAAGGTAAGCGAACAAAATTTGTATTATCGGAGGTTAGGGAAATGACAATCGAAAGTGCAATTTATACAAGCAGAAACGAGGAAGCCGTCGAAATTTACATTAAGGCTTTCGGATTAACAAAAGGATACACTGCTCACAGTGCTGATGGGAAATTAGTATATTCCAAACTTATGAATGGCGATGAACATTTTATTTCTGTTGTTCCAAGAGATAATTTTAATAAAGACCCCGATGAGCTTTATATCCCTTCATACAGCTTTCAGCCATATGCACAGCTATCTGTTGATGGTTTAGGATTAGAGGGCGTAAAAAAAGCATACGAAATACTAAAGCAAGATGCCATTCGTGCCGAACCTTTGGGGCCGCTTGATTGGGATGATACTAAAACAGGGAGCGGCATAGTAGATAAATTCGGATATTTGTGGTGGATTTCTGAATAACTTTTCCCTTATATCAAGTCCGCTTGGACGGACAAGCCTGTAAAAGTGTGATATGATTTTTAGGCAAGAAAACAAAATTTGTATTTGGAGGTACACAACATGGCAAGTAGATTACTGCCCGAAGACACCGAAATTATTTGGAACGCGAACCCTGTCGGTAAATACCGTGATTTTTTGTATGAGGCAATGGGAAAGGAAGTTGTTGACAGTAAGGGGGATTTCCAAAAATGGCTTTTACCTCATTACGGAAAAACGTTAAAAGAATTGGTAAATGACATGCAGAATAATTATGAAGCCGTAAATTTAACAGAATTGTTAGCACAACGGCGGCTTAACATTGTATCTGAAAATGACAAAGCATTTATTATAGCTTTTGACAACGCGATAAACGAATTGGGATATGATTGCGCAAACACTATCGGTAGTGGATATAGTTGGAGTCCGCTTATGATAATATACGGCAAGACAGGCACGAAGAGCCGACCTTGCATAGCGAGAATTTATATAAATAATGAGGACATCAGCTTGCGTCTTTTTTTCACTAATATCAACAAACATAGTGCTTATATTGAGAATGCTCCTGAACATATCAAAGCTATATTTTTCGGTGGACATGACTGTCCTTGCCGTCCTGATTGTCCCCACAAAGGGCAAAAAATCTACACCATTGATGATAAAACCTATCATAAGTGTTGCCACGCAGATTTTAGGATTGTAACGCCGAAAATCGAAGAATTATCTGATTATATGGGTCTATTGGCTAAGTTTTATCCTGTAAAAAAAGTAAAGTCTGTAAAATAAACACTATTATGTTAGCGGAGGCGAAATAACATGAAATTAACTGTAGGAATTTCTTTAGACGGTACTGAAAAAAGTTACAAAGCCGTTGAATTGTATAAAGAAGCATTCGGTCTTACATTGGGTCATCATTTGTCGTATGAAGACCCTGAAGGTATGCGAAAATGGGGATTGAAAATAGGAGATGATTTCATACCGCGCAAGGGGTATTTCCATGCAGATTTAGTACACAACGGTGAAAATATACTCTCCGTCAGTGCCGAGGGTGACAGCGTCATCCCTCAAAGCGGTGAATTTATTAGGTTACAAATGCAAATGGGCAGTGAAGAAGCAGTAAAAAAAGCGGTTTCGATTTTAAGCGAGGGGACAGTAATCCCACACGACCACGGGTTCAATCCATGCGCCGCTTCCCTAACAGACCCTTTTAATGTGAATTGGTTTATATGTGTGTGACATAATCCGTAAACAATTAATAGTAACGGGGGCTAACTATGCGTGAATTATCTAAAGACAAGTATGGCATTTTGCTTGAACCTGTAAAGCAAATTCCTTTCAATGTGCTAATGGCGAGGTCAGTTATTGAGTATCATGCTGATGGCAGAATTTTTGTTGATTCTTTTGAATCTCCACAATCTTTCTACATTGTTCATTCATATGGGATGACTTTTCTGTGCGGGGACAGCAACAATGAAGTATTTAACAATGGGCTGTTTGACTATTTTAGCGGTATTTCAAACGAAAGAAGAAAAGACGAATGGTTACAAGCGTTTCCAAGAGATTGGGATATGGTTATTAAAAATCTTGTTGATAACCATAAAGCACTTTCATATAGCCGAGTTAATTTCAAATTTAATTCAGTTAGATTTTATGAAAAATACAATCAAGTGGATAAATCGCAATACACGGTAATCTCCACACCTGAAGATATGTTATTTGAAATAAATGGAGTTGTAGTGCCTAAAGATTATTGGAAAACCCCCGAGCAATCTATGCGCCTTGCGAAAGCGTTTACAGTTATGGTTGATAACAAGCCAGTTTCAACAGCTTTTACTTCTGCACGGCATGATGACAAACTTGAAATTGGAATTGAAACAATTAGGGAGTATCATGGCAAAGGTCTTGGATATTTAGCTTGTGCTAAGTTGATTGAGTATTGTATAGCTAACAACTTAGAGCCTGTTTGGTCTTGCCGTTTGGAGAACACAGGTTCTGTGAAGTTAGCTGAAAAACTTGGATTTTTAGAAATTTTGAGAATACCATACTATCATATTCCTAAATAGCCTGCGTAGCTAATTCGCTTGGACGGACATGCCTTCAAAACTGTGTTATGCTTTTGCAAGCAAGCGAAGAAATTTTATATTTTGAGAGGGAGGAAATTTAAGTGGGAGATAATGTTGAAAAAATTACGGAAGCCATTACAAGACATATCGCACAAGTCAAAGCCAGCCGAGAAAGAATCGCACCTATTCCTGCGGACATAAAGGTCAATCCACATCTTTTGGATGGACTGACCCAAGAGCAATTCGTCAAAGCCTTTGATGAATTGCAACGCTTTGTCATCAACTGCTACAAAAATATTGAACGCGACCCTATTTCTTGGGGCTATCCTGCCCCTTATACGAAAAAAAGCGGAAACGGCGGCATTTCAATCGGCCCGCATGAAACACGCTTAACTTGTTTTCTGTATGCTATGTCTGCCGCAGGGAGGATTGAAAATGATACGTTGACGGTGGATTACAAGATGTTTAATAACCATTTCAAGCGGTGGGCGCACACGAAGCCTGAAACCATGCTCCCAGGACTTGCCAAACAAGGACTCATTATCGAAAATTTCGGTAAAAAATCAACCCATTTCACTGTCAAATATCCCGAAAATTCTCATGTATTGCAGGCTGTACGCGCCCATTTCACCGACAGACCTTGCCGCCGTTGCTACGGAACGTGCAATCATATGGGCAGTTGTTATTGGGGCGGTGCAATAACGCCCGTAACAATTTTCTCCTACCATTTCATAGAAGACCCTGCCGAACAAAAGCATGATGTTGAATTTCTTGCATTTGTAAGCGGAATGTCGAAAGAATTGCAAGAAATCCAATACTATCTTTACAGTGAATCTAAACGGTATGGGTACAGATTTGACCCCTTCAAGCCCGTGTGGTCCGGCGGGTTGCTGTATGAGAAACGTGCGGTGGAATGGCCGAGGGTGGGCTATATAGGTGACGGTTGGCACGGCGATGATTATCGTATGTTCAGTTTCAGATGTCATGTTAAGCTCAACAAAGTATTCAAAACACACCCGGAAAAAATAATTGAATTTGCAAAGCAAAGGCCGGACACACTTATTAACCCCGACCATATGTGCAACCAACACTGCGGTAAAACATTGAATAATATTTGCCACGCGCACCGGGTTTCCTATGAAATAGATGGTGTTACTTATCATAATTGTGGGGGAATACGTATTCATAAACCAACACTTGACGATGTAAAATGTATAGTGGAGTTGTATGTTTTGGAAAACAACTTAACGCCACTATTCTGATGTACACAGTAACTTTACAATGCAAAAAAATACACAAACGGCAATGCAAGTGAAAATCCGCTGATTTATACTATTTTCAGGAGGTGAGCATTTGGATTGGCAAAACAAGGTAAACCGAATCATTGATTATTTAGAAAGCAGAATGTGCGATGAAATCAACTTGGAAAAAGCGGCGAGACATGCTGGATTTTCTTTGTGGGAGTTTCAAAGATTCTTTTCGTTTTTGACAAATACAACGGTCGGCGCATATGTTCGGAAAAGGAAATTATCTCTTGCGGCGAAGGATATTTTGACAAGTGACGAAAAAATCATTGATATTGCCCTTAAATACGGCTATGAATCACCAACAGCGTTTTCGCGGGCATTCAATCAATTATTCGGTATTTCTCCTTCATCTGCGCGCGATGAAAGCGTGTCCCTTGCGTTATATCCAAAACTCAACTTCAAAAAAATATTTGAAGAAAGAAGGGTTGATTTTATGAACAACATGGAGAAGTACAGTAAGCGTGGTTATTACATCACATCCAACATTCCTTGTTATCTGACAACGGACATGGACAAAACATGCGAATGGTTTCGTGATGTGCTGGGTTGGTTTGGTAAAACAATAGCCTATGACGATGAAGGCAGGGGCGTATACGGGGCAGTGTATGACTATCCCGGCGAGATATTCGATATTATAAGCCCGCAAAGGGGGTTTTACTTGTTTTATGGAGAACCGCCGCAAAACGATGTCGGCCTTATGGCGATACAGGGCGGGCTAGAAGCCTTGTATAACTTTGTTAAAGGAAATGGCTGGGATAAAATAACCGAACCTGCTGTTCAAAGCTGGGGAACAAAAGAATGTTCTGTTACAACAATTGATGGAAGCGTTTTACGGTTTCAAGAAATAAATTAATTTTTTACCCATGAAAAAGCGGCTTCGCCGCGTCACAGCTTTTCCCGAATCCATTTTCCGCTGGAGAAGCGCAGGAAAAGCATGACCAGCCGGGCGGCCTGGTCGATAATCACCGCAATCCACGCCCCCACAAGGCCCAGCCCCAGGGGATACACCAGCAAAAAGCCGCCCAGGGGGCGCAACACCCCTACGGTGATGAACATGGTCATGGCCACGAAGCGCACATCCCCCGCGCCACGCAGACTCCCTCCCATGACGATTTGCGTGGTCTGGATGGGCAGGATAAAAATAAGAATCATGACAATGCCCGCGGTAATGGCGATGACATAGGGGTCGTTGGAGAAAATGCTGGGGAACCAGTAGCGCATCAGGAAGGCGGTGACGCTTAGAAACGCCGCCGCCGCAAAGGCAAGCCGCATTCCCAGCTTGCCATACATAATGGATAAATCCGGGCGTTTTTTGCCCAGATTTTGTCCCACCAAGGAAGTCGTGGCCGCGCCGATGCCTTCGGCGAAGGTGAAGCCCAGCACCATAAATTGCATGGCAATGGAATGGGCGGCGAATTGCAACGTCCCCAGGTCCGCCACCACCCGTGCGTACAGGAAAAAGCCGATACGCAGCCCCACCTGCTCTATCATGCCGCTTAAAGATAAACGGCCGATGGTGCGCACCATTTCGGGCTCGGGTTTCCAGTTGTCGGTGCGGCGTAGGCGCAGAAAACTGTTCTTTTGCAACAGGGAGGCGAAGGCAAGGCCAAAGCCCACAATACCCACGATAACAATGGCAACCGCCGCGCCGTCTGTGCCCAAGGCCGGGAGACCGAACCGCCCCTCAATAAGCAAAAAGCCGGAAATCACCTGTACGATTTTGGCGGTGACGCTTACGCGCAACGTAATGCGCGTGTTGCCCGTGGCCCGCTGTGCCGCGCAGATGGAGCCGGAGGCCATCTGGAATATCATCCCATAGCTGGCGATGCGCAAATAGGAGGCCGCCGGGCCGATGGTATCCGCCTGGGCCCCGGCCAACAGCATCATGGGCCTGGCGAAAATCACCGCAAGTAGCGTCATCAGCGTGCCCAGCACCAAAATCAGCATCAAGGCGTGGCGCAGACAGGAGCGTGCCTTCTCTTCCTCTCCCGCGCCCTTGCTCCGGGCGATGATGGCCGTCACGGAAACGTTCAGCGCGAAAAAAATAGAAAAGAAAATCATCCGGGGCTGGGCCGTGAGGGCCACCGCAGAAATGGCGTAATCCCCCAGCTGTCCCACCATAATCATGCTGACCATGTCCATCAAGGCCAAGGAGACCATTTCAATGACGGCGGGAATGGCGATGCCCAAAGAAGTTTTATACGCCTCTCGGGTGGGGGTGATGTCGCCTCGTTGCAGGTGGGGCTTTACCATGTACGCAGTGGAGACCATCCTGCGGGCAAAGCCGGTTATGCTATGTATCAAAGTACGCGCCGCCCTTCCAGCGCACGCGAAAGGGTAACTTCGTCCACAAATTCCAGCTCTCCGCCCACGGGGACGCCATGGGCGATGCGTGTGACTTTAATCCCCAGGGGCTTGAGGATTTTCGCCAGATATAGGGCTGTGGCCTCCCCCTCCACGTTGGGGTTGGTGGCGATGATGATTTCCTGCACCCCTTCCCCGGCACCGGATTGCAGACGTTTGAGCAATGCCGCAATGGTGAGGTCGTTGGGGCCCACCCCGTGCATGGGGGAGATGGCCCCGTGCAACACATGATAGTGCCCGTGATATTCCCCGGTGCGCTCATAGGCGGCCAAATCCCGGGGGTCCTCCACCACCATGATGGCTCCCGGGTCCCGCTTCGCGTTGGCGCAAAAAAGGCAGGGGTCGGCGTCGGTCAAATTACAACAGACCGAGCAATACCGCACCCCCCGCCGCGCCTCTGTGATGGCGGCGGCCAGCCCCTCCGCTTTTTCCACCGGCAGATGCAGAATGTGAAAGGCCAGCCGCTGGGCAGACTTGCCCCCGATACCGGGTAGCCGCCCCAACTCTGCTATGAGGCGGGAAACATAGCCGCCATACACATGGCTCACTAGAAGAGTCCGGGCAGGGAAATGCCGCCGGTAATCTTGGACATCTGCGAGTTGGCGGCCTCGTCTATCTGGCGGATGGCTTCGTTGACGGCACTCATCACCAAATCTTGCAACATTTCCACATCCTCCGGGTCCACCACGTCCGGCGAAATCACAAGGTCGATAATCTGCTTCTCCCCGTTAATCGTAATCTTCACAGCACCCCCGCCGCTGGAAACCTCCAGCGTTTTGGCGGCAAGCTGTTCCTGCATCTCCGCCATTTGCTTTTGCATCTTCTGGGCCTGTTTCATCATCTGGTTCATGTTCATTCCCCCGGGGGGGCCGTGGAATCCTTTGGGCATGATATGCCTCCTGTGGTTGTAGTTTATTTTATTTTCTGTTCACCAGGGCGAATCCTCACCGATAGATTGTTGGCCGAAGGCGTCCCAATCCTCCAGCGGCGGGGGCATGTCTTCCGGCGGGAATGGCGAGGGGGCAGACGGCGCGGCTTTGGGCTCATTGTACGCAACCCCTACGCTAAAGGCAAGGTTTGGCGGGGTGGTGAGCTGGTAGCGGTCGGCAATCGCCTCCCGTATGGTCATTTGGTGGCTCTTGATGCGCTCCTTCGCCACTTCGTTGTCGCAGGTGATAAGCAACTGCTCGCCCTGGGGTGCTACGTGGCAACGCGCCAGATAAGCGCGGAGGGGGTTGGGAAAGCCCTTGCACAGGGCCGCCCAGTCCTTTTGGATGGATTGGAGGAGGGGTGGGGCGGAGGGAGGCGGGGACGGGGACGGCGGCGGAGAAGAAGGCGGGGGGGATGGCATAGGCGGCGGCGATGGAGGGGGTGGAGCCGGAGCCGGGGGATTTTCCCCTTCCCCGGTGGTCAGCCCCAGGGCGCAAACCTCCAGGGCTGTCCGCTTATGGGGGGCGAAGCGAAGCTCCCGCAGGGCATCGGAAAACACTTGGATATAGGACATCAGCTTTTTGGGCGATATCCGCTCTCCCTGTGCCTTCAATTTCTCGGCCATAGCCGAAGAAACATCCAAGCCCTCTGTGCCCGTTATCAGCGACGCCACCAGCGCGTCCCGGAAATGCCGCACCAGGTCGGCGGCCAGCTGGCTAATGTCGCGGCCTTCCTTGGCGGCGGAATCAATGAGGGAGAGTACGGCAAAGCCGTCCTTGGCGGCCAGAGCATCCGTAAATTCGAATAATATAGATTTGTCCACCGCGCCCAGCAAATCCCGCACGGTTTCTATTTGCAGGGGCGCGTCCTCTGACGGGCGCAATGACAGGGCTTGGTCCAGCAAGCTCAGCGCGTCGCGCATGGCCCCGTCGCAATGATAGGCGATGTATTCCAGGGCGTCCGGCTCGAAGGGGCGGTTTTCCTCCTCCAGATACTTCGCCAGCGCGGCTGTGATATCGGGCATTTTTATCCGCCGGAAATCATACCGCTGACAACGGGAAAGCACGGTGACGGGCACCTTCTGCGGGTCCGTGGTGGCCAGGATGAACACGACATGAGGGGGCGGCTCCTCCAGGGTCTTGAGCAAAGCGTTGAAGGCACTGGTGGAGAGCATATGCACCTCGTCGATAATGTATACCTTGTGGGTGCATTCCGTGGGGGGATACTTCACCTCGTCGCGCAGGTCGCGGATGTTTTCCACGCCATTGTTGGAGGCCGCGTCGATTTCCGCCACGTCCAGGCACCTATCCGCCAGAATCCCCGCGCAGGGCGGGCACGTATTGCAGGGGTCGCCGTCGCGCAGGTCGGTACAGTTTATCGCCCGCGCCATAATTTTGGCGGCGGTGGTCTTCCCCGTGCCCCGGGTACCGCAGAATAAGTAGGCATGGGAGGTTTGGCCACTGCGCAGTTGGTTTCGCAACGCTTCCACCACATGGGGCTGTCCCACAATTTCCGAAAATGTACGGGGCCTCTTTTTACGGTACAAAACGGTGTACGGCATACACATCCTCCAGTCAACAGAAAAAAGCCTACCTGTTCAGTATGCATGATTTCACGCCTACCCGCAAGGTATAGCCGAATAAAATGAGAACCGACCGACAGGACGAAGCTCAGTGTCTACAAGACAAGGAAGCTGTGACGACGCGCACCGGAGGTGTGCGCTAGGAGCGGCTGACGCAGGATTGTAGATACTGAGCAAGTCATGGCGGTCGGTTCTCATTTTATTCGGCTATAGTACTTTCACCCGCGCACCCAGCCTGTGGGCAGGTGGTTTTTCAGGCGGCCCTGCACCTGCCGCGCCCAGCCCAGGGGGTGCCCCTCGTGGCAGATGAGGAGCCAGGGCTTTGCCGGAAGCTTTCCGGCGGGCGCGTCTTCGTGTTCGAGGGATTCCCCCTTCACGTACCGCCAGGCACAGGCTTCGGGCAGGTCTAGGGCATATCGCGCTTCCCCGGCGCGCAAAGCCATGGCCAACCCCTGGGAGGGGGTGAACCGCCCTTTGGAAATCCCGCCCACATGCCAGCCGCTTCGCGCCACCCGCAAGCCGCGCAAATCCACGGGCTGGGGCTGGAGGTATACGTTGTCGCCGTGAAGGACGGGAAAGCCGGGGGGGAGCGTGTGCAAAAAGGCGCGGCAGAAATCCGTAAACTCGGCGGGGTATTTCGCGCCGGGCTGTTGCGCCGGGGAGTGGGCATCTGTGGGGCCCTCCCGCTTCATCACCGCCACAAAATGCCCCTCCCCCATATCGCGATGGGGCCAGACGCGCTTTATTTCCTCCAATGAAAAATCCCCCCGCCCCGCCAGAAAGCCCTCCACCACGGCTTCGTTTTCCAGCGTATTGAAGGTACAGGTGGAATACACCAGTTTTCCCCCCGGCTTCAGCGTTTCGGCGGCGCGGCGCAGGATATCCCCCTGGATGGCCGCGCAAGCCTCGGGCTTATTGTGGGTATACGCCTTCAGCACCGCCGCGTCCCGCCGGAACATCCCCTCCCCGGAGCAGGGCGCGTCCACCAGCACCCGGTCAAAAAACGCCGGGAACCGTGCCGCCAGGCGGTGGGCTTGCTCCGTCAGCACCACCGCGTTGCGCACCCCGGCCCGCTCCATGTTGCGCACCAAGGCTTGCGCCCTAGCGGGGGAGGCGTCGTTGGCCACCAGCAGTCCCTGCCCCTGCATGGCACCGGCGATTTGCGTGGTCTTGCCTCCCGGCGCGGCGCACAAATCCAGCACCCGCTGGCCGGGCTGGGCGTCCAGCAACGCCGCCGGGTACATGGCCGACGGCTCCTGTATGTAAAAAAGACCCGCCAGGTAAAGCAGGGTTTGGCCTGGCTTGAGGTCGGTGCGGTAGGCGAGGGCTTCGGGGCAGTGGGGGACGGGGGTGAAAGCGTTAAAACCTTGGGGGAAACTTTTTTGAAAAAAAGTTTCCCCCAAGCCCAAGCCCCCTTCAAAAAACTTTAATTTTAACAAATTCAACCGCAAGCCGCGCCAGGGCTCTTCGTCGTAGGCGGCAAGGAAGGCGGGAAAATCCGCCCCCAGCTGCTTGCGCATCTGGGCAAGGTAGGATTCGGGTAGATGACAGGAGCTGGGGGTCGGCAAGGGTATCACCTGTGTGTGGGGATTATTTAAATCTGTGCTTCAATAGTTCATATTCCTGGGCGATTTTATTCTCCATGTCGTGTCCGCTGACTACTTTGTAAACGACCCTGTGGATTACAATACTTAGCCCGAAGGCGAGCATCGGCCACATGGGCCAAAAATAACCCCCCGGGTCCGTCAGGATATAAATTACCGTTAGGAAGCAACTCAAAACCAGTACGATGGAGCAGTGTAGCTTATAGGCAAACCGTGCGTATACCCGTCGCTTGGCAAGCTTCAGCAGTTCATCGTCCGCTGAGGCACCAGACGCTGTGGGCTCATCCAGATTTTCCATGCCCGGCGCAAAGCGTATGGCACTTTGGCTTTCATCAACCCATGACGCCCTTTGCTGTTTTACAAGCTGCCGCGCTCTTCGTACATAGGTTACGCCTATTTTGTTTTCGCTGGAATCGTATAAAGCAACCCTTCCTTCCATAAAAACCTCCATTCAAATAATAATTAATGCGCCAAACTGTTTTTGCATGGGCAACCGGCCCGATGCCTTTGGGTGCCTTCCCCTGCGCCGATTATATATACGGTTATTGCTTATACATTTCCTCCCGTACCCGGTGTAAATATCCCCGCATTCCGTCTTCCTCGTCCTGCCGGTATGTAAAAGAAAACCGCGCCGACACAGCCGTCGCCGTGGTGTGGAATAAATCGCACATCGTCATAATAGCCGCCCACAGGTCGTAATAGTCGTTCATGCAGAAGGTGGCGGTGTATTGGGCGTACATCTGTGCAGGCAGATACCGTTTAAAATATTTTCCGTTTTTACCCGCAAAAATGGCGAAATCATATTGTACCCCGATGTACCATTCCAGCATCTCATGTAAATTACCCCGCACCTCGTGGAGCATTTCCATGGCGTAGGGCAGTTCGTCCCGGGCGATGCCCTTGGCCGCATTCTGCAAGCACCACCAGAAATTGCTGGTGGCAGAGCGGTAGTCCAGCGGTGTGGGGGGCTTGATGTGCCAGTATTTTTCATCCACTTCAATGGGCGGAAAGAAGCCCTTCCCCCCGTCCTTGTCCAACAGCACCACCACAGGCTCGCCGTCGTCGGCATACGCCTCATCGAATATAAAACTCAAATCAATGCGTATGTCGTCTGGGAAAAGCATGAGATAAAAAAAATTGCCGTCATTGGCCGCGCCCCGCAGGGTCTCGGGCATCTGCATAATCAACGGCTTGCCGAATTGTTCCTCCACCCATGCGGGATTGTTATAAAACGGTGCCATATCGGTGACGGCAAAGGCGATGTCATAATCTTGATATTTATCCTTGGGTGCGCCGGGGTTGGCTCGGGAACCCGCCAGCAACACGCCGCGAATGCGTTCGTCGGCATGGGCGATGGAGCGGATTTTATCTAAGGTGGGGTCATTCATAAGCATCTCTTTTTCCAGTCCACTTTTCAAAAAACGCCTCCTTCGTTATGGCAAATGTCAGGGCGTCGTACTTTTGCCCGCGCACTTCCCGGTGGTCTATGATTCGCCGCACCTCGGTGAAGCCCATTTTCTCCGCCAGCTTAACCATGGGGAGATTCCCCGACCATGTTTGGGTATATAGGGTGGCTTCCTTCTCAAACAAGTGCGCCATGTAAAGGGACAGGGCCTGCGCGCCATAGCCCTGTCCCCTGTCGCCCACGGCGGGGATGTTCAGCCCCACGGCGGTAACGGTTGCATCGTTGACATCCGTATCATAACAGGATACCCAACCGATGTGCCGCCCGTGGCGGGTCTCTATTTCCAGCTTGCTGTAAAAACCTTGTTTTTTTGCAAGCAGTTTCTGTTGCATTTCAAGGAAATCGTCTTCATCCTCTTCCCAAGGCGCGTCCCAGTCGCACCATTCGGTTTCCGTGGTGGTCCATGTTACATAGTCGGCTATGTCGTTTTCTTTAATGTAACGGAGTTTAATGCTTTCGTTTTGCATTAAAAATCCGACTCCTTTTTCCACTTTTCAATTAGCGTGGCCAAATCCCGCGCCCCTTCATCGCCGTTTTCGCGGCTACGTAGCGACACTTTATTTTCCTCCACTTCCTTGTCGCCCAGGACGAGCATACGGGGGATTTTTTGCAATTGAGCTTCCCTTATTTTAAAGCCCATTTTTTCGCTCCGGTCGTCCAGCTCGGCGCGGATGCCCGCGGCCTCCAGTTGCTCCAGCACTTTTCGTGCCGCTTCGTGGTGCCGTTCGGAAATGGGGATGATTACGGTCTGCACCGGGGTGAGCCAGAAGGGGAACCAGCCGGCGCAGTGCTCGGTGAGCACGCCCAAAAAGCGGTCCAGGGAGCCGAAGCAGGTACGGTGAATCATAACGGGGCGGTGCTTGGCACTGTCGGGGCCGATATAGGTCAAATCAAAACGCTCGGGGAGTTGCATGTCGCATTGGATTGTCCCGCATTGCCAGCTTCTCCCCAGGCTGTCGCGGATTTGGAAATCTATTTTCGGGCCGTAGAAGGCACCGTCCCCTTCGTTGATTACATAGGGGCGATTCATTTCCTCCAGGGCTTCGCGCAGTGCCGTGGTGGCCTTTTCCCAGCCCTCGTCAGAGCCGATGGATTTCTCCGGCCGGGTAGACAATTCAAAGGAAAAATCCTCCAGGCCAAAGGCGGCGTACATGTCCTCGTACAGGCGGATGACGGCTTTGATTTCGTCCTTTAGCTGGGATTCCATCATATAGATATGGGCGTCGTCCTGGGTAAATTGGCGCAGACGCATAAGGCCGTGGAGCGCGCCGCTCAGCTCGTTGCGGTGGATGAGCCCCAGCTCCGCCACCCGCAGGGGAAATTCCTTGTAGCTGTGCAGTTCGCTATTGTACGCCAGCATCCCGCCGGGGCAGTTCATGGGCTTGACGAAATAAGTGGTGTCGTCAATGACCGACGAGAACATGCCGTCCATGTAATAATCCGTGTGGCCGGAGCGGTCCCAGAGCTTGCTCATCATGATTTGCGGGGTTTGGATTTCCTGGTAGTTGTATTTTCTATGCACCTTGCGCCAGTATTCCACCAGGCGGTTTTTGAGAATCAGCCCCTTGGGCAGGTAAAAGGGCATCCCCGGCGCGTCCTCCATGAAGGCGAAGAGCTTCATCTCCCGCCCCAGCTTGCGGTGGTCGCGTTTCTTCGCTTCCTCGATGCGCTCCAGGTGGGCGGCCAGTTCTTCCTTGGTAAAGAAGGCCGTGCCGTAAATCCGGGACAGCATGGGGCGTTTCTCGTCCCCCCGCCAATAGGCCCCGGCGGTGCTGGTCAGCCTAAACGCCTTGATGCGCCCGGTCTTGTCCAAATGGGGGCCGGCGCACAAGTCCACAAATTCCCCCTGCTTATAAAAGGAAAAATCCACGGCGGGAGTCTTTGCTGGGTCGGCGGGGTTGAGCAGGTCTTCTATCAATTCCCTTTTGTACGGCTCCCCCTGCTCATCCACATAGGCCAAAGCCCCCGCGCCGTCGTGGGAGAACGCCTCCAGCGGCAGATTCTCCTTGATGATTTTCTTCATCTCTTTTTCGATGGCGGCAACGTCCTCCGGTGTGAAGGGCTTGTCCGTGTCAAAGTCATAATAAAACCCGTCTGCAATAGCCGGGCCAATGGCCAGCTTCACAGACGGGTATAAACGCTTTACCGCTTGGGCAAGTACGTGGGCCGTGGTATGCCGCAGGGCGTTAAGGTCATGGTCTTGGTTGTGCATGGGAACAACTCCTTAAAGTTAGTTGGTTTCGGTTTCTGGATAGTAACACAAACCCCACAAACACGCTAACCTTTACCCCTTCCCTCCCGTGTCGAGCAGATACAGCCTGTGCAAGGCGCGGGTGCAGATTAAATAGAGTAGCCGGCCTCCGATTTGGCCGTATTCCGGGCAGAGTACTGCGTCAAATTCCAGGCCCTTGGCGAAGGGCACGGCCATTACCATAATGCCGGGGGCAAAACGGTTCTCGGGGCTGTCGATGAGCTGGATGGGCTTGGCATGGTCATAAGGGCTGGTGCGCATTTGCCGGTGGAGGGCGCGGGCCTTTTGCGTGTCGGAGAGGAGTATGCCTATGGTTTTGTATTCCCCGGGGAGCTGATGTAGGATTTCATGGATTTTTTGCACCGGGTCGGGGGCTTGGATGATTTCGGGCTCCTCCCCGTGGCGCATATATAAAGAAGCGTCAGCGTCGCCGGGGGATACATCCACCAGTACGCTTTTGGCAAAGCGGCTGATTTCGTAGGTGGAGCGGTAGCTTTTGGTGAGGGGGATAATCTGCGCCTTGGGGTACAAAGCCGCGATGTCCTCATTTTTTTGTATATTAATATCCGGGTACAGGGCTTGGTTTACGTCGGCCAGCACGGTGAAATGGCTGGCGGGATACAATTTTTGCAATATCCGGTGTTGCAGGGGGCAACAATCCTGTGCCTCGTCCAGCAGGATATGCTTTACGCTTTTGTCCGGTGGGGTGCGCCCGGTGAGGATGCTTACGTACAGCAAAGCCAGCGCGTCCTCAAAGCAGAGGGCCTCGGCGCGGAGGGATTCGTGGATGTATTGCATGGAGGCTTTGTCCGGCCATGTCTTTAAGGCTTTCTCGTAGAGTTTTTGCGGCTTGGGTGAGAGGCGGTTGCGCAAATCGGCAACGACGATGTTCCGCTCCTCCTCGAAACGCTGGCGGGCCTCCTCGTCTGTTAAGTCGTCCCCGGAAATGGACTCGAAAAAGGCGGTGATGGCCTTCTTGTTGGATTTGTAGTATTCGGCGAAGCACTGGTGCAGATAATCCAGCACCCGGGCGGTCTTCCCCGCCAAAGTGGACGCAGTGGTTCGGTCAGCGTAGAGGTCGGCCAGACGGGCCTTGTCGCAAATTTTGTCCCGGTAGAAATACACATCCTCAGCAAAGGAGGGGGTGTGGCTACGCACGGTATTTTCCAAGTGCGCCAGGAAGGCCGGGGAATATTTGCGCGCCAGCCAGGCGCGGCGGGGGTCCTCCGGGGGGCTGTGGGAAATATGGTCAATCAATTCGTAGCCGTCCTTGAAGGGCTTGGCGGAACGGGCTTCAATCAGCCCGGCGAAATCCAGATGCGCCACATCGTCCTCCCCCAAATCGGGGATGATGCCTTCAATGTAGGAGGCGAAAATGGCGTTGGGGGAAAAGATGCGTACCCGCCCGGAGGATAGGGTTTCCCGGTGGCGGTACAAGAGATAGGCCAAGCGGTGCAAGCCCACGGAGGTTTTGCCGCTGCCCGCCGGCCCGAAGACCAGCACGGATTCCGCTTCAGCGCGGATGGCCTTGTTCTGCTCGTGCTGGATGGAATGGATAATCGTTTTTATTTTCGCGTCGCTTACCTTGGAGAGCTCCTTGCGCAGGATATCGTCCTCCACGGCCAGGTCGGAATCGAAGAAATAAATCAGCTTCCCCTTTTCGATTTGGTATTGCCGCTTGAGCAGGATTTCCCCGTGGATGCGGGGGCATTCCTTTACCGGCACGGCAAAGGAAGCGCGCCCCACCCCGTAATCGTAATACAAAGAGGAAATGGGTGCGCGCCAGTCATATACATGGAAGGTCTGGTTTTTTTCGTCGAAGAGGGAATGCCGCCCGATGTAGATTTCCTCCCGGTCGCCATACCCTTCCTCGACAAAATCCAGCCGGGCGAAATAGGGCGTATCCAAAATCCGGGTAAGCCGCGCCAGCTCCTTGCCGGTTTCGCCATAGGCGGCTTCGGTGGCGGATACCTCCTGGGCATATAAAGTGAGCAATGCCACATCGTCAAAGTCCCGCACCACGTGGGTGGCCTTGTACATCAGGCGGCGGGCCTCCAGCACCCCCTCCCGGCGGGCACGCAGTCCCTCGGTTCTGTGGTTGATTTGTGCCAGGATTTCCTCCCCCACCACAGACAATTTTCGCGCTTCGTATTCCTGGGTCATGTTTTCCATAGCGCACCTCGTTATTTAGCACTAATATTTCCCACGCATTATGTCGATACAGAGCCGAAGGAGTCTGTCTATTGCATGGAGGCGTTCGTTATGTTGACCAGTGTATTCTATTACAACCTGTACAAACCCTATATCGTGAGCAACGCCAACAACCGGGGCGGCGAGCATTTCTCCCCCCGGCGCAGCCGCATAGCCGACAAGCGGGACGCGCCGGAAACCTCGGGGCCTATCTTCGTGTTAAACAAATCCCTGAAAAATGAGGTCATCCGCTATGCCCGCTCCGTGTCCCACGGGGTGGTGGACTTGCGCGTCGCAACCCACCGCACCGCCAACGACATGCAGGATTTTAACCGGACGGCGCACCTGGAAGGCTGGGAGACCGCCGTGGGCAACCTGGTGGAGAACCTCACGTCCTTTGCGCACAATTATAACCGAAGTGCCGGCTTTATGCAGGCCCAGGACCACAGCGCGGGGCTTCGCGCCTTTTCCTACGAGGTGGCGGATAATGTGTTCTATAACCGGAGCCGGCTGGAAATGCTGGGGCTCTCCCTCTCGGAGAACGGACATTTCACCTTCGATTCCGAGCAGGTACGGGCCATGTCCTTCGAGGAGGTCAATGTGGCCATCGGTGAAAATATAGAGATTTTCTCCGGCTTACAGTCCTTCACCCAACAACTCCTCTCCGAGCCGCTGGTGGAGCATATGCGCTTCCAAGGGCTGAGCTACCACTACAACTATCAGCGCGGCCAGATGGAAACCGATGGCTTCAGTTTACTGGAAATGGGTATGCTGGTGGATAGGGTAGTCTAGCACAATAATATTTCCTGTGGGGTGAGATGCCGCCATTGGCCCTTGGGCAAATCGCCCAGCTTTAGGGTGCCGATGGCGGTTCTTTTTAACGAAAGCACGGGATGGCCTATGGCCTCGCACATCTTCCGCACCTGACGGTTGCGCCCCTCGTGTAGCGTGATACGCACCACGCTGTTGGGGGCTTTTTTTATGAGGGCGATTTCGCAGGGGGCGGTGCGCCGCCCGTCGATAAACAGCCCCGTGCGAAAGGCGGCCAAAGCCGCTTCCCCCGGCTGGCCGCTAATGCGGGCAAGGTAGTCCTTTTTTACCTGGTGGCCGGGGTGGGTCAGGCGATGGGCGAAATCGCCGTCGGTGGTCAGCAACAGCAAGCCGCTGGTCATATAGTCCAGCCGCCCCACGGGGAAGCAACGGTTCCCCGGAGGGAGCAAATCGAGGACGGTTTTCCTGTTTTGCGGGTCATGGGCGGTGGTGACGACGCACTCCGGCTTGTGGAGCATGATGTACAACAGGGCGGGTTGCGCAAGCACGGGCTTCCCGTCCAGGCAGATAGTATCCCGTGCCGGGTCGGCCCTCGCGCCGGTTGCGGCCACCACGCCATTTACGCGCACACGCCCCGCGGCGATGTATTCCTCCGCCTTGCGGCGGGAGCATATGCCGGTGAGTAATTTTTGCAAACGGGTTTCCATGTTAGTTGCTCCTAATTTATTTGACCCTTCCGGCGCGGGTGCATATACTGCCTTTGGGAGGTGTGAAATGAATCCTTTCCACGAGCGGCTCGCCATGAAAACCGCACGCAATTCTATCATAGTCAACATACTTTTGGCCGCATTTAAATTATTCGCGGGTATTTTCGCCCGGTCGGCGGCCATGGTATCCGACGCGGTGCATTCCATTACCGATTTAATCAGCACCGTGGTGGTCATCATCGGGATAAAGCTGGCCAACCAGAAGCCCGACAAGGAGCATCCCTACGGCCACGAACGCTTTGAATGCGTGGCCACGCTGATTCTGGCCGCGCTGGTGTTTTCCGTTGGGGTGGGTATCGGCTGGGCGGGCCTGCGCTCAATTCTCTCCCGGGAGTACACCGAATGGGTGGTGCCGGGCTTGCTGGCTTTGGTGGCCGCCGTGGTTTCCATCGGCGTGAAGGAAGCCCTGTTTTGGTACGTCCGCGCCGTGGCGAAAAAAATCGACTCCGGTGCACTGATGGCCGACGCGTGGCACAGCCGGGCCGATGGGCTCTCCTCCATCGGGAGCTTTGTGGGCATTCTGGGTGCGCGGATGGGATTCCCCATTATGGATTCCCTGGCCGCCATGGTGATTTGTGTGTTCATTTTCAAGACCGCAATCAAAATCGCCCTGGACGCCATCGGGAAAATGACGGACAAATCCTGCGACGACGCCACCGTGGAGCAAATGCGCCAGCTCGTGCTGTCCCAGACATCCGTGGAGGGCATTGACCGCCTGAAGACGCGGCTCTTCGGAAACAAAATATATGTAGACGTGGATATTTGCGTTGACGGCGCGCTGACCCTGAACGCGTCCCACACAATTGCCGAGGAAGTCCACGACGCCATCGAAGCGGCCTTCCCCAAGGTGAAGCACTGCATGGTGCATGTGAACCCCACGCAAAAATAATTGCGACTATCCAATCGGCCCAAGGTGGGGTGGGCGCGGGGCGAATGGGACGCGCTAGCACTCATCGCTGGATGATTGGCTTTGTCGGGGAAGTGGTTGTGTTTGTCATAAATGCCAAACACCAACCACATAACCCCGCCATACGCCACTAATCTGCGCGATTGAGTGAGACGCGCTTACCCATTCGCCCCGCGCCCACCCCACCCTGAGCCGATTGGATAGTCTTATAATAATTAAGGGCTGTCTCCTCGACAGCCCCTTTTTATACGGCTTTGTTTACCATTTTAGCCAACTGTGACTTTTTCCTAGACGCGGTGTTCTTATGATAAACACCCTTGGCCGCCGCCTTGTCTATGGCCGACACCGCCTGAACAAACAAGGTCTGTATCGCATCCTTCTGCCCGGCGTTGGCCGCCAAGGTGAACTTTTTGATAGCGGTCTTGGTGTAGGACTTTACATGCTTGTTGCGCGCTTGCCTCTTGGCCGCAACCAGAATACGCTTCTTTGCGGATTTAATATTCGCCAACTTCCTTACCTCCTTTCCTCAGTTTGGTAAATTGCCCGTAATTGTACCCATGCGCGGGGTGGGCGTCAAGTGTTTTTTGTTTTTTCGGATTTTTTTATTTATTTTGGCAATGTTGTTTCTGTAGTTTTATGTGTCGTCGTGGGAGGGGGCGGGTGAATGCCTTGGCGGTTCATCTTGTCGGGGGAACATCGGCTTCGCCGCGGAAGTGGTTGCGTTGGTCTTGTTACACAAGCCTCAACGCCAACCACATAACCGCGTCATGCGCCGCCTTATCCCCCGCCTTCGTAGACCGCCAATCCATTCACCCGCCCCCTCCCACGAAACAAGAAATACGCAATCAACATGACAAGTAATTTCATTACCCGCTAACGCCCGTCAAATATGGCGTGGGAAGTGTGTGAAAGATAAATTACTCACCACATACCTGCGAGTAGGTAGCGTGGTGGGATGGGGTGGAGTGAATGGGCAAGCGCGTCTCACGAAGGCGCGTGATTAGTGGCGAATGGCGGAGTTATGTGGTTGGTGTTGAGGCTTCGCCAGAAGACCAACACAACCACTTCTCCGACAGAGCCAATCATCACGGGACGAGTGCTAGCGCGGGTCATTCACCCCACCCCATCCCACCACGCGGGTTATTTATTCACAGCATGTGTAAAGTAATCGCTCCTTCAGACATTTCTTGACAAGTCACGTAAATGTAATATAATAGTAACGCAAATGTAATATTGTACCACTTGACAAATCGAGGAGGGTGCATTATGAAGCGGAGGAATACGAACGGTTGGTTATACATATTGGCGGCCATTGTGTTTTTGGCGTCGGCGCATTATGTGTATAGCAGGGTGCGTAATTTTATTGAAGCCCGGCAGGAGCAGGCGGAGGAGCCTGTGTTTGCCGGGCCTTTGCATGAGCTGACATTGATGACGAACCAGCGGTATTTTTTGGGGATGGATATGGTTGCATCGGTGCAGGTGCGGGATTTGCAGGGGAGCCCGGTGCAAGCGGATTTGACGGTGTCCTTGTACAACGGTGAGGAGCACCGCTTTAAAACCGACGCGCTGGGGCATAGCTTGGTTTCCTTCCCGTTGCCGGAGGCGTGGAGCGGCCCCCGGGAGCTGGTGATTGCGGTGGATTCCGGGCTGGGGGCGGAGGTTTTCCAGTGGGGGATTCATTTGGCCCAGGATGATGAACCTTATTTTATCATCCATTTCGACAAGGGGCTGTACAACCCGGGGGACGATGTGCTTTTTCGTATATTGGCTTTGGCGCGTGCCTCGGCGCGGCCCCTGGGCGACGGGATGTATACGGTATCTATTTTTGACGGGAACGACAACCGGGTGTTTTTCGAGAATGCGCGGACATCGGATTTTGGCATTATCAGCGGGCGGTTTAGCCTTGGGGAAGAGGTAAACAGCGGGGTGTACCGCCTGGTGGTGGCACAGGGCGGCCGGGAGCTGGCCCATGATTTTTTCGAAGTCAGACCCTTTGTGTTGCCCCGCTTTGACGTGACGCTCACCACGGACAGGGCCGAATACCGGGTGGGGGAGACCCTTGGGCTGACGGGTCTGGTTATGTATTTCTTCGGCGAGCCGGTGAACCAGGGCCGGGTGAATGTGTATATCAACGACGCGCCCGTGCTGGTGAACGGGGAGTTGGACGAGTATGGCGGCTTTTCGGTGGCTTACACCACGGCGAACCCGGGGATGCACAGGATTTGGGTTGAGGTGATTGACAATTCCAATTACCGGGTGGAGACGGTAAAAACCGTGGGTGTATCCGAAGGGGCGTTCCTTATCGAGGTGATGCCCGAGCACGGCTATCTGCTGATGGATATGCCCAATACGGTGTATGTGTTCACCCATAATCTGGATGGCGCGCCGGTGCGGACCTTTATGCAGATTACGGGGCGCGGGTTCAGCCGTCAGGTAGCCACCTGCGAGAACGGCATCGGCATGTTCGTATTGGAGGACGTACAGACGCGCAACGACATTTTCATCCATGCCGTGGACGGGGAAGACAATGCCATACAGCAGGAGTTTGTGTTTCCGGGGATTTCCAGGAATATCGCCTTCAGCACGAACAGGCCCCGCTTTGCCATGGGGGAAGCTATCGAGTTGACCTTGCACCGTCAGGGGCAGGGCGGCGTGTTCATGATTTATGTGTACCGGAATGACCGGCTACTGGAAATGATACAGACGGAGCACGACCGGGTGGAATTGCATCTGGGGGATGCCTTCGGGTTGATTGATATATACGCCGCGTGGCTGAGGCCGGGGCAGAGCGATATACGCGACGGCCAGACCTTCGCCCGCCGGACGGTGTTCATCGACCCGGGGAAGGCCATGCGCCTCACGGTGGAAAGCGACCGGGAGGAGTACAAGCCCGGGGAATTTGTGCATCTGCGCTTTGGCGTGACGGATGGCGCGGGCCGCCCCCTGGACGCCGCTTTGCTCGTAAACGTAGTGGACGAAGCCATGCTGGCCGTAGCCGCCAATGACCTTTCCATTGACAATATCCGGCTGGCTCTGGCCGATATCCGCTTTGGCGACGATTTGGACGCGGCTACCCTCTATGCCTCCTTGATAGCCGGAGCCTCCGAGCAGGCCATTACCCGGCTGTTGTTGCGGCAGGAGGATGCCGCGCCGTTTTTACAGGCGAGTAGATTAATGAATCACCCGCCGCCGCCGCCGGGGTGGCGATGGGAGGATTTCAACCCCCTTCCGACGATATTTAACATGCTTCGCCTTTATACCATTATCGGGGCATCCGTGGCGTTTTTCCTCATCCTGCGCGCCCAGAAAAAATCCTTTCCCCTGCCCCCGGCTTCCCCCTATGAGGCCATGGGGTATGTACCCAATGCCCCCGCGCCCGTGCGTTCGCGCGCTATCGGGCGCAAACGGGCGAAATGGGTGGTGATTTTCTCCTTGCTCATGTTTGTCCTGGCCTTTATTTTCCTTGCCTCCTGCGGGCGGGGCGCAGACGATGTGGCACATGCCCCCGCCCCTGCCCCCGCGACCACTCCGGCACCCATGCCCATGCCAGCCCCGCCACCGCCCGCCGCGCCCGCGCCCGCCGTGGCGGCAGAGCCGGATATGCCCGCGCCCACGCCGGAGATAGAAACCCAAACCGCCCGGGTGCGCCGCTTATTTTTGGAGACCATGCTCTTCGTCCCGGAGCTTATCGCCCGGGACGGCCACGCCGATTTGAGCTTCATGCTGGCCGACAATATCACCACCTGGAATATCCAAGTGGTGGGCAATACCCTGGAGGGCATCCTGGGGCACACCCAAGGCAGTATCCGCGCCTTCCAGCCCTTCTTCGTGGATTTCGAACTGCCGCGCAACGCCATCCGCTATGACCGGGTAAGCATCCCCGTCACCGTGTTCAACTACACCGAGTATGAACAGACCGTGGTGCTTACCATTGCGGAGCTGGATTGGTTTGACTTGCATGTCCCGGCGGAGCAGGTGCTGGTTGTCCCTTCCAACCGGTCGCAAATGGTATATGTTCCCATTACCATTACCCGGTTTGGCGATTTCGTTTTCCGTGCCTACGCCGACGCCGACGGCTTTGCCGACGCCGCCGAGCGGGGTCTGCGGGTCAACCCCGAGGGCTTTCGCATCCGGCAGGTGGTGTCCAGCGGGAGCCTGACGGAAAGCACCCGCCAGCATCTGCTGTTCATGCATCCCCACATCCCCGACACCCGCCGCGCCACCATTACGTTTTACCCCTCGGTCATGTCCACGGTGCTGGAGGGAATGGAAAACATCTTCCGTATGCCCTTCGGGTGCTTCGAGCAGACCTCTTCGATACTGTATCCCAATGTGCTGGCTCTGCGGTATCTGCAAGAAAATAACCTGGACAATCCCGCCCTTACGGAGCGGGCACTGCGTTATATTTCCTCGGGCTATCAGCGGTTGCTGACCTTCGAGGTAGGGCGCGGAAGCGGCGGCTTCTCCCTGTTTGGCCACGCCCCCGCGGAAACACTGCTCACCGCCTACGGGCTGATGCAATTGAAGGATTTGTCCGGGGTCTATGCCATCGACGAGCGGGTGCTGGAGCGGATGAAGGATTTCCTTTTCCGCCACCAGAACAGCGACGGCACCTTTGACATCACCGGGGGCAGTCATGCCCGGATGCCCGACAGCCAGCGGCTCGCCTTCAACGCCTACATTACCTGGGCCCTGTCGGCGGCCTTCCCCGGCGATACCCGGTTGCACATTTCCCTTACCTATCTGCTCTCCCGGCTGGATGTGGTGGACGATAACTACACCTTGGCCCTCATTGCCAACGCGCTGGTGAATACGGGGCACCCCCGGGCGCAGGAAGTCATAAACCGGCTGGCAGAGGGTATCCGTTTCACCGGGGACGCCGCCTACGTCACCTCCACCACCCGGGATTATTTCGGTGCCTTCGGGCGCATCCAATACCTGCAAGCCACCGCACTCGCTTCCCTTGCCTTTTCCGGTAGCGGCCTCCACGGCGACGCCAACGATTTGCTCATCAGCTATATTATCAGTCAGCGGGATTCCTGGGGGACATGGCACAGCACCCAGGCCACCATTCTCTCCCTGAAGGCCCTCACCCGCCACGCCTCGGCGGCTCCCCTGGCGGACGGCTACATTACCGTTACCCTAAGCGGCCAGCGGCACGTTATCCCCATCCGAAGCGAAAACACCCTGGATTTGTATCAAATTACCTTCACCGGCCTGGAGCGGGAAAATATCCTCTACATCGACTTCCCGGATTTGGGCCGCATGACCTATAAAATCGTGCTGGAATACTTCGCCCCCTATGACAGCGTGGTGCTGGACCGGGGCTTCGAGGTATCCGCCCGCATGAACACGCATCTGGCCGTGCACGAATGGGTGGACCAGGAAATCCGCATCATTAACACCTCCGGCCATATCGTGAAAAACGGCCTAGTGACCCTCTCCATTCCCCAGGGCTTCCGGGTGGAGCGCGGCAGTTTGACCTTGATGCAACACGCCGGCATCATCCAACGCTACGAGTTCCGCCACGACAATATCAACCTATACCTGCGTGACACCCAGCCGGGGGAAATCATCGACCTGGTGGTCTCCTACCGCCCGGCCTTCCCGGTGGAAGTAATTGGCGGGCACGTGCGGGTCTTCGACTATTATAATCCTACAATTGAAGGCTTTCTGATGCCCATGGCCATTGCTGTGGCGTGATGGCATTGACCGGGAATCCGCCGATGACGCGCAGTACGCAGGGCCTGCCGGCTGTGAAGGGGAAGCTTTCTTCCAGCAAGCCGTCGTAGCGCAGGAGGGAAATGGCGCACAGCGGCGGCGGGGCGGCTTCCAGGCGGGCCAGTGCCTCCTCGTATTGGCTTTGAGCCAGGCGGGCGGCCTCCTGCTGACGGGTGATGGCGGCGATAGCTTGCTGTTGCCGGTGGATTTGATAGGCTTGTGCATAGGCCCGGGCGATTTGACGCTTGACGGTGCTGACGCGCCAGCCCTTGCACGGAGCGGAAAGGGGCAAAAGGGCGGCCTTGCCAAAGGCGGCCCTTTCCACGCCATACCGGGCCTCCAGAAATTGCAGTATCCGCTGGCCAAAGAGGGCGGCCGACCCCTGGGCAAGGGTCAGTCCCCGTAGCCGGAGGATGTGCCGGGGGCTGGTGGCGACGCTTTGGATTTGCTCCGTGAGCATGGAAACGGGCACTTCCGGCGGAGGGCCATGGGGGACGGCTGTTGCTTCCGGTATATCCGCCAAATGGATGCCCGCCGACAAAAACAGGGGCTCCCCCTCGGCGAGGGTTTTCGCCTCCAGTTGCTCGTACAGGCGGGAGCCAGTGCGGTGTATCAGCGGCAAGCGGGCCAGGGTTTCGTAGATGAGGGGCCAGTGGGCACTGTGAATGGTGTCGGCTTCGTTGCGCTCGCCCAGCAGGAAAACACGGTGAAAGAGCGGGGACAAACCGGGCAACGCGGCCAGGAAGGGCCGCCCGTCGTGCCCCTCCGGGGATTCATGGCGCAACACACACAAATTCATATCCGGCTGGATGGCATCCCCGGCGAACCAATGCCGCAGTTCATGGGCTTGATTTTTCAGCCAGTCCTCCGCCTCCGGCTGGTGGGCCGGGAGGATTACATATATGTGAATCCGTTTGAGGTTGCACCCGGCTTCGTTTTGCTGGATTTTCGCCTTGACGGTGTGTATGGGCTCGGGCTGGCACAAGAAGAACACGCCCCGGTCGGGGTATATCTGCGCGGCGCGGGCTTCGATTTCCTGGGCGAGGGGGCGTTCCTCCCCCGGAAACACATATAAAACCGGATGCATGGCCCGCTACACCCAGGCCGCGATGTGGGTATTGGTGCGCAGTAGCATATCGCGGTAAAAACCATGGGCCGCCGTGCCGGGTGGGTTTCCGTCGTTTTCCAGCGCGTCCTTGCGCAGGGTGAATATTCCCTGCCATTTGCGCAAGTTGGTGAGGAGCCTGCCCTCGGGGAGTTTATCCCGGTTGTGCCCGGCGCGGCGTTTGAGGCGTTCTTTCTTGTCCGCCGGGAGGGTCTTGTAGGCCGTGAAAAGGGCTTGCTCCGGGTGCTCGGGGTGTGTTAGCAAATTTACCAAGGGCGGCCATTTGTCTTCCTCAGGGGCGTGGGCGTAGAGATAATGCCCGTTTTGCTTGATGAGGGCTTCACAGGCCAAGGCGGTGATAAAGTCGTCCGTGGTGGATTTTTCCTCCTCCCGGGCGGCTTGCAGGGCAACGAGGGCGGCCAGAGTGGCGGCGATTTTTTTGTGCTTCTCGTTTTCGGCATGGACGAGGGCGATGAGGGGCGGGTTGCGCAGGAAATGGGCCAGAGCCAGCTCCGGGGTGGGGCTGTTAAACAGGGGGCGTTTTTCCGTGATGGGGGGGCCGCCGCCGCTTTGCAATGCCCGCAGACGCAGGGTTAATTCGTGGAGGGTGTGGGGCGGGGTGGTTTCGTTGGCGGCGTAGGGCTCGGCGTCGAAATCCTCCCGGGCGATGGCCACGTAGCGGCTGTTGGCGTGCTCCTCCCGGGCGGCAATGCTCCCCAGGGCAAGCCCGTCGGCAAAAATCCCCCTCGCCCGGTGGTTGGCGGCCTTTTGGCGTTCGTTGACATAGGTATCCCCCCACAGGCTTTCCGGCAGGGGAGAGGGTAAATGGTGCCAAAAATGCCGCCCCACCCCTTCCTTGCCATTAATGGTACGCTCGTACAACGCCTCATACACCCGCAGGGGCGTGTAGGCGAAGAGGGGGACGCCGTTTAAGGTATTGAGCCAGAAAATGCGGTCGGTGATTTTGCTTCGCCGGATGTTAAACTTCAAGCCGGAGAGGGCGTTGTCCCGGTGCTTTTCGATGCCGCGCAATACCCCGGGGGCGTTGTTGGGCACGCTTACCATGCCGTAGCTGGGGAAATGGTAGAGCCCGGCGGCGTTGTCCAGATGAAAAACGGGCAACGCGTCCCGGTGCAGGCGGGGGGCGATTCGCGCCTCGATGTCCTCCTCGGTGAGGTAATCGTCCAAAGAGCGGCTTACCGTGGTGCCGAACTGCGCGTAGATAAAATCCGACAGCGCGCCGACGATATCCGGCGTTTCGGCATCGAGCCAGCGGGGGGCGTTGTCCAACAACGACTTGGTGAATTGCTTTGTCAGGGCTTCCGCGCCCCATTCTTTAATCCGCGCCTGTGCGTCCTTGGCGGCCTCAGCCACTTCGGCCACGCGCCAGCCGTAGCCCGTGCCGCCATACCCCTGGGCGTCGTTCTTGGCCAGCACTTTTTTTACCTCCTGCAAGGCTTGGGCGATAGGGGCAAAGACCCGGTCGTTTTCCCCCTCCAGCGCGGCATGGACGGCCTTGTACACCTCCGCGATGTAGCCAAAGCAATCCTTGCGCACCCGGGCCTGATACGCCCGCACCTTGGCGGCGATGAAGGCGTTTTTCTTCCCCTCCCGGGTGAAGAGCAGGGCTTTTTGTGCCCCTTCGAAGGCGTTGGCGGCGGCAATGTCATGGGCCTCCATTTCCCCGGCGCAACGCTGTTGTTTTTCCTGCAAATGGGCAATACAGGTCTCCAGCCAGGGGAGCAAGCAGGGATTGGTGGTGCTCTCGATTAGACGCGTGGCGAAAACGGGCCCCTGGCGCGGGTGCAAAAATACCTCCCGCAGGGCCGCCTTCGCCCCTTCCAGCAAGGGGGTGTATTCTTTTTTGTGCTCCCCCAAAGCGGCTTTGATGTGCCCATAGCCTTCGTTCAGCTTGGCGTCCACGTCCACCCGGCGGTTTTTGATTACGTTTTGATAACTGTAAAAATCCGTCCCGGCATAGTCCAGCTGTAAAGGAGGCAAGGCGCGGCCCAAATCGGCCATCAGCGCGTCGGTTTCCAGCCCGGCGTGCCGGATGAAAGCCTTCAGCTCGTTTTCCTCGGGCATGGCGTCAAACATTTCATCCATGGCCGTAAAAACACAATGGGCAAGGTAGGTGTTCATTTGTGTGGTGGGCAATACCGCCGCCGCCGCGCCGATTACGTTATAAATATAATTCGCGCTGTGGTCCGCCCCTGTGGGCAGGCCGCTTTTCATGGCGGCGATGTTGGCCAGCAGGTTGCTCTGATAGTCGTGGATGGCGAACTCCTGCCCCGAGGTCTTTTCCTCCTGGGCCAGAAAGTTGACGATGTTTTCCGCTGTTACGTCCAGACAATGGGCGTAGGCGTCCTTCAGATACACGCCGTCGATATTGGTGGCACTCACCAGATGGCACAAATTGAAGGGGGGCAGGCCGGAATTAACCGTGAGCCGCGTCCCGTACCGCTGGACGAACCGCTCCGGTGCCCGCTCCTCCACGTTCATCCAATAATCCAGCTCCTTCAAGGCCGCGTAGCCGTTGCGCTGGATGTATTCCTCGGTGTGGATGTTCAGCGCGTTCCCCGCGATATGCACATCCGGCGTGAAAAGATAGCCGGAAGTCTCCACCCGGTCGATGCCCTTGGCCCCATAGTCCCGCTCCATGAGCCCCCGCACGATGTAGGCCACATCCAAAAACATGCCGCCCCCCGTACCCCCGGAAAGCCCCGTGAGGATAAAAACCAGCAACTTATTCTCCCGCTCCACCCGCAGGGCGCGGATTTTACCGTCTATTGCGTCTATCGCGCCGTTAATCTTCTCGAAGAGGAGCAACCGCCCCGCCTGACGGTTCCCGCTGGCTCCCTTCGTCCCGTCGGAAATGCTCAGCTCCGGGGCCAGCCACGCGCTGATATACCCGGGCAACGTGCTCCGGTTGCCCAAAATCGCCCCGATACCCGCGTTGGAAAGCAACACCAACTCGTGCCCCTCCAGCCCCATGCCGTCATACCGCTTCTTGTCGTGCTCGTTGGTTTCAAAGGCCAGATACTCAATATTGGCGGGCTTTTGCCCCCCCTTGGCAAAATGCCTATGTACCTGCGCCTTCACCCGCAAAAGCGCGTCCACCCCCGTCCCCCCCAGCCCAATAATAAGAATGGGATGGTTTATCGTATCTATGCGAATCGGGTCGCTCACCAGCCCCCCACCCAAGGACAAATCCAACTGACGGATGTGGTTGAATATATTTTTCTTCATATAAATACCCCCCTCTTCCCGTGCACACACGCTGTTTTATTTATACTACTCTCCGGTAAAAAAACAGGCTCAGGCGCGCGGATTTTATCGCAAGGCGAGGAAGTGCCGACGCGGCGCACCAGCGGTGCGTAAGGAGGTGCTAACGAAGCATTGCGGAAAAAGCGTGCGCCTGCGCCTGTTTTTTTGCTGGGGAGTAGTATTATATGCGCGGTAAGAGGGGGGAAATGCACTAAGAATTTGTATAATGTGTAAAGAATGTGTATAGTGGCACAAACGGAGGATGAAAATGAAGCGTAGAGATTGGATAAAAATATTGGAGCGAAACGGCTGGTATTATAAACGCGATGGCGGCAACCATGATATTTACACCGATGGAACATAGGATGCAATCCGTGAAGGGTGTAAATAACGCAGTTTGGACGAGTGTGGTACGTGCTCCGTTTTATATATTACGAGAGGAGTAACTTTGTGAAAAAAACGATTTTAGAAGATTGGGAGTTTGAAATTGTTGTTACAAAGGTGAATTTCCCCTGTAGAATGGGTTTTGAGGTTGGGGATAGATTTAGTTGTAAATATGAATGCCCAACTGGTTTTTGCCCTAAATCAATGCCTGTTTTACACACTCTTTGTGAGATAGCAAGGTGTGGTGGGGATTACAAACTAAGGGGTAGCAAGAAAAGCAATGAAATAGATTTCGTATGTGCGGACAGTTGTATTGAATTTCGCTTAACAGCACAGCAACTTGAAATTTAATTTCATTGAATAAATCAATAATGTTATTTCCACCCTTCACAGCTTAAACTGTACATCGAGCCGGTATCGCGTCGAAAAGAAATCAACGACCAGTTAATACAAAAAATAATGAAACGGCGGAACATGAAATGAAAGGAGGCGCGGGTATGAAAACCGCTTACCCCGTTATTTTTACAAGAGTAAAAGAAGGTTATATCGCACACGCCCCTGATTTTCCTCTGGACACCCAGGGAGGAACCATGGCAGAAGCAATCGAAATGGCACGGGACGCCATAGGCATCTCAGGCATTGATATGGAAGACGATAATAAACGCCTGCCAGAACCTTCCTTGCCTGAAAAAATCAAGCACAAACCGGGAGAGTTTGTCTCCATGGTTGATATTGATTTCGTGGCATATAGAAAGGCGAACGATAAGCGAACCGTTCGCCGTAATGTATCGCTCCCCTCGTGGCTGAACCGGGAGGCGGAAAAAGCGGGAATTAATGTTTCTGCCATTTTGCAAACCGCATTAAAGCAAGAGCTAAAAACCGCTGAATAATTTAAACTACCGTCCCCCGATAAACTCCAGCACCTGCTGGGGCATGGTACGGATATCCACGCCCCACACCAGCGGCAGCCAGAGCAAAATAGCCACAACCACCATGGCAATGGTGACGAAATTGAGTATCCACCCGGACTTGGCCATGTCCTTGATTTTCACGAAGCCGCTACCGATGGCGATGGCGTTGGGGGGTGTGGCGGCGGGCATGGCGAAGCACATGGAGGACGCCAGGCACACCGCCATCACCATGGCGAAGGGGTGGATATCCAGTGCCACGGCGAAGGCACTCATGATGGGGATGAACAGCGCGGCGATGGCCGTGTTGGACGTAACCTCGGTAAGACAGCAGACGATGGCGGTGCTGATGAGTATGACCATGAAAAAGCTCAGCCCCTCCATACCGGACAGCGCGCCGCCTATCCAGCCCGCCAGCCCTGTGGCACTGAAGGCCAAAGCGATGCTCAGCCCGCCGCCGAAGAGTAAAAGGATACCCCAGGGGATTTTCAGGCCCGTCTTCCAGTCCAGGAGCCGGTCCCCGGTGCCGGTGGGAATCATGAATAGCAAAATCGCGCCGAAAATAGAAATCTGCGTATCGGTGATGCGGGCGACGAAGGGGATGAAATCCTGGACGAACCCGCGCGAAATCCAGCCCAATACCATAAACCCGGCAACGGCCAAAAGTAATTTTTCCGGTAGCTTGGTGGGGCCCAGCTTATCCAGCTCGTCCTTGATGACATCGGTTTCGCCCCCGGCCAGTTTCAAATCACCTGTGCGGAAGAGAAGCCGCGTCAGTATCAGCCACACGATAAGTACCATGACAATGGCCAGCGGTACCCCCACCAGCATCCACTGGAAGAAGCTTACCTCCAGGCCGAACTCCCGTTGCAGCTCCGCCACGGCCAAGGCGTTGGCGGGGGTGGCAATTATCGTGGTAATGCCGCCGATGGTAGCCGCGTAGGCAATCATCAGCATCAGCGAGCGGGTGAAATTCGACTCCTTTTTTTGTGTGGCGGGGTCGGTGGCTGTGCCTGTGAGGGACTTGGCCACGGCGATGCCAATGGGTATCATCATCACGGCGGTGGCCGTGTTGCTTACCCACATGGAGATGAACAAGGTGGCGAAGGCGAAGCCTAAAATAATCTTGGAAGGGGTGGTGCCCGTGAGCCGGACGGTGTTCAATGCGATGCGGCGGTGCAGGTTCCATTTCTCCATTGTCACCGCCAGGAAAAAGCCGCCCATGAATAAAAATATAATATTATCCCCGTAGGCAGACGTAACCGCCCCCGAAGGAAGGATGCCAAAGACGGGATACAGCACGATGGGCAGGAGGGATGTCACACCCATGGGCAACGCCTCCGTCACCCAGAAAACCGCCATCAGCACGGTGACGGCCACCAGCCGCCACGCTTCCACGCTCAGCCCCTCCGGCGGCGGCACCGCAAGAAAGAGCAAAAACAGCGCGCCACCCAAAATAAAGCCGATTTTTTTCTCCTTCAAAGCCGCTCCCCCTATCCACTCCCAAGCTTTGCATAGTATACCCAGTACATACCCCCTTCACAAGGGCGGGGATAAAGGCCGTAGAATTTGTGTTGTCAAGGTAGTTTTATAAATAACGGTAACGCTCAAGACTTCAATGAATCGGGAAAATTGTCGCTATTGCGTGCCGTCTTTACGTGATATAATCAACTTGTAATAGAAAATTTACATTTTGTATATTAAAATTCCGCAAGGATTTCTTGCGTTGATATAGATACTTAAATAATCCGAAAGGGGATGATTGGTTTATATGAAAAACAAAGTTGCTGTTATCTTGATACGGAGAGTGGTTGCGATATAGCTCTCCGTAAATTTTAAAGGAGAGTATTTATGACAACGATTTTAGCTTTTACTAAACACCATATCGAAAAAGCAAGAGAACTTGCGCTTGCAAACTATAATGAGGAAAGGTCTGTTGTAACGGCATTACCTCAAATAGACGTTATTTCATTTGATGATTTTACGGATAATGAACTTGGCGTGGCTATGTTTGATGGTGAAAAAATGCTGGGGTTTCTGTGCTGCTATGACCCGTGGGATAATGCTTTTGATTCAACGGCAAAAGGCACATTTACGCCAACTCATGCACACGGAGCAATCTCCGAAAACAGAGGTATGATTTACAAAAAATTGTACCAAGCCGCCGCTGAAATATGGGTTAAACACGGCATAACCTACCATTCTGTAGGTTTGTATGCCCATGATTTACAGGCAAAAGATGCGTTTTTCGCTTGTGGATTCGGATTGCGTTGCATTGATGCCGTTCGTCCGGTAGCTAACTTTGCATATCCTGTTTGTGAGGGAATAACTTTTGACGAACTTGCCAAAACGGAGGTTTCCCAAATAAGGGATATGAGAAATGCACTTAGTATCCATTTAGGTGAAAGCCCATGTTTTATGCGTGGAACAATAGCAGACCGTGAAAGTTGGATTGCTCGTGCCGAATCTCGTGATTCAAGGGTGTTTGTCGCACTGCATGATGACTTGCCGATTGCTTTCATTGAAGTAAAAAGCGATGGCGAACACTTTGCGACATGGGAAAATAGTATGCAAAATATTTGCGGTGCGTTTTGCCTACCTGTATACCGTGGCAAGGGAATTATGCAAGGGTTGCTGAATCATGTGATTACACAGCTAAAAGTTGATAAAGTGAACAGCTTGGGTGTTGACTTCGAGAGTTTCAATTTATCGTCAAGCGGCTTTTGGCTAAAACATTTCACGGCATACAGCTACGGTGTTACAAGACGAATTGATGAGTGTGCTTTAATGAGTTAATTTTATTACTGCTTTACTGTAAGAGCGGGTACTTCACTCTCGAAGTATCCGCTTTTCATTACTGTTCAAACTACATTTAATAAGCATTTCTTCACCGAGCGCACTGTTATGTAGTGACCTGTCAAGTCCTGTCTGACCAATCACCTGGGCATACGCACACATATTTTTATTATTAAGTTGTAAGAAGCATGGAGCGGCTTTAGATGAAACAGTTCTCCGGCAGTGGCCACTCTGTTATACGCGGATTGGATACCGCAGGACAATGGTTCGCCGAGAGTTCTGCTATCTTATAACGTGAATCATGGTGA
>Ga0209755_10001277_pt1 | contig 40349 bp, 36 predicted proteins | sample TergutCo191P1_FD_187301 | JGI IMG/M metagenome (GOLD analysis project Ga0209755, IMG submission 187301) | Cornitermes sp. P1 segment gut microbial communities from Petit-Saut dam, French Guiana - Co191P1 (SPAdes) (version 2) | ecosystem: Host-associated > Arthropoda: Insects > Digestive system... | reverse complement strand
AGCGATGTTATAAAGTTTAAATCATCCGGACCAATCATAATGTTCATACTGAACTCCTTTCATAAACTAGTTTCTTTATTCTGGGCAAAAAACGGTTTTTCTTTGCTTCGTTGTGAGTTAGCGCAACCCCAATTGCATATTTGGAAAATCCGCCGGGATTTTTATGGATTTTGCGGAAAAATTCCTGAGAAGCAGTTATATCCGGGCTTCTCTCTCTTTTCAGCTCAACTATTGCAGTTTTGCCAAGCATAAATTCTTCGTTGTTGTAGCCATATTTCAAACCAAAGTCAAGCGTCATTCTTTCCGGGAAGTGCTTGTTCAAAAGCGTTATACGGTTGAAATAAACAAACAAGGATGGGAGCAGATCTTCGAAGTTGTACCCGTTTTTTTTAGCCAAAAAAGAAAATGCGTTGTCGAATTTGGCAAGGTCTTCGAGTATGGGGATATTCGGAGCGTCTTCTTTGATTTTATCTCTGCGCTGACGGAATTTTATTGTTTTTCCAGTGTTGAGTTTTTGCTTTATCTCATTGAAAATTTTTCCGTTGCTCAGATATTGCCGCGTGCGAAATTTGAACCTGTTCGCGCGCCTGTTGTGGTGCAGATTGAAGCAGAGCAATTCCGGAGTGTCAAAATAAACCGTTCTGTAGCTCTGAATTACGCTGTCATTTATCTCAAGCAGGGAATAATTCTCCCGAATGTTTTTCAAAAAATCAAGGGCGCTTTCCACCTTCAAAACAAACTTGGTATCAAACCTGTTCAAAAAAGACATCGCCTTTGACTCTTCCAGCGAAGAGCGCGAGAAATCTTTTAGATTGTCTTGAAAGGTTTCAAACATCAGAGGCCGCCGCCTCCATTATTGGTAGTCAAGCTTCCCTTGTTGCATGTTGAGCCTGAAGGGCAATCTATTGCAGTTGAATTTTTCGATTTCACAGAGCCGCTTCCACCGCTAACTTCTAATTTTTTATCAACTTTTATGCCATCATCGTCAGCTTCAATATCAAGCACGCCTGCAGTCATAAACATGCTTCCATTTGTTCTTATTCCCCTTGATTTGCTTCCAGTGCTTTTTATGGTCAAGGATCCGCCTTCAAGATAGAAATCCAGATCCGTCTTTATCCCTGCAGCATTGCTCTCATCTCCAGCTTCATTTGTGTTTCTGCCGCCGCTTGTTTTTATATTTACGGTTCCACCTTTTATTTCCGTATATCCTGTTGAATTCATTCCCTTTGAGCCATCGCCAGAAACGCTTATATCAATGTTGATGCTTGCAAGGCTATCATTTACGGTTATGTTTTTGAAGCTTACTATTCCGTGAGATTTTATGTCTGAGGTTTTAGCAGTAACTTGACCGCCGAAAATTTTGACATTCAATCGCTCGCTTTGTATGGCATCGCCTACGCTTGTTATATCTATTTTTCCTCCTTTGATAATGATATCGTCATTTACATGGATGCCGTCTCCTGCGGCTTCAGCAACCTTTATGTTCCCGCTTTCAATTGTCAAATAATCGTCCGAAACTATTGCGTGACGATTTTTCGCCTTGATTTCCAGAGTGCCGCTGCCAAAGAAAACGAGCTGACCTTCGCTGAAAAGCGTGCCTTTTGCATCTTCTCCGTCAATGGTACTTGGATAGCCAGCCCCATCTGCCAGATAATTTTGCCCAACCAGGTAAATCCCTATTCTCTTGCCGTTTTGAATGTTTATAGCCGGGCCGTTCGGATTTGTTATATTCACCCCGTTCAAATGAATCGCTATTCTATGTTCCCCATAAACTTTGAGCGAGCCTCCGGTGGTGGCTCCGCTGACAACCAGATTGTATTCTGTAGTTGACGTAGAGGCTACAGTTACAGAAACATTTCCGCCGTTTTTAGTAAAACGGACTTCGCCTTCATTAGGGTTGATTATAGTCGGGTCGCTGTTACCATTGAATCTAATTACAATTGCGTTGCTCAAGCCTAAATCGGATGGAGGCCCGCTGTTGCCGCTGCTGCTGCTGTTTTCTGCATTGTTGCTGCTGCTGCTTCCAGCGTTATTGCCGCCGCTGCTGCTGTTTTCTGCATTGTTGCTGCTGCTACTTCCAGCGTTATTGCCGCTGCTGCTGTTATTTTCGGTATCATTGCTACTGCTACTTTCAGTATTATTGTTATTGCTGCTACTGCTGCCTTCGGTGTTATTGCCGCTACTGCTGCTATCCGGTTCAGGAACTGGATCTGGGTCCGAGTCTCCGCTGCAAGACACGAAAAAAGCAATAAACAAGAGCAAAAATAATAGCTTTAATCTCATTATACACCTCTAAATTAAAGTAGTCCATTTTAAAACTACATTTTTTTTTTTCAAAACGTTAAGAAAATGTTACAAAAACAGCAAAAATGCGCTATAAATGTGATATTGCGTGCTTTTTTACGAAATAAGAGCCTATAAACAGCAAAACAATCCCTATTGTAACCCAGGAATCTGCCAAATTGAAGGTGGGCCAGCGCTCAAAAATAAAGTCCGGGAAGTCTGTATCTATAAAATCCACCACTTTGCCAATGCGCAGCCTGTCGCAGAAGTTTCCAAGCGCACCGGCAATTATCAGAACAATGCCGAGCCTGGACAGATAGTCCTGCTTGTGCAATTCTCTGAAAAAATAGACAGCTCCCACGCAGGCAATAGCGGTTAAAACCCCAAAAAATAAGGTTGGCGAGAACCAGGGCACAATTTTCTGCGGATTCATGGAAAAAGCGGCACCTTCGTTGTAAACAAGCGTAAAACGAAGCAAATCCCCAATAACAGGCATGCTCCAGCCCAGCGTATGCGAGTCTGCCCAAAGCTTGGTAGCTTGGTCCAGAAGCAAAGCGACAGCGCCAATGGCAATGTAAACGGGTGTTTTCATTCTTGGGGGTAATATAGTAAATAGCGATTAACTCAGACTTCATGGATTAGTTGAGAGTTGAGAGTTGAGAGTTGAGAATGATTTTAACATATAATGGCTAAAATATCTCAAAAATGCACTTTTTCATTTTTTTAACTCTCCACTTTCAACTCTCAACTCTCAACTAAGCGACTAAATCAGCGTTTACTATAGAAAAAGTAAAGGCAGGGGACTAATTTGCTATTTTGATTTTCCAATCCACAACATTCTTCTTTTTGCTGCAGAATTTAACGCCAACCTTAATGATTTTCCTCGCTTCTCGCCCCTTTCCTAAACGTTTGTAAGCAACAGCATAACCTTTTTCCTCAATCTGCTTCAAAGCAGTCGCCACGCTTTTGTCTTTTTTGAACTCCATTATATAAACATAACCGCCAAACTCAATAACAGCGTCCACGCTTCCCAAAGCGCTATGCACTTCCACATTGCAACGCACCCCAAGCATATTCAAAATATTCGCTACCGCAAACTCAAAATAATATTCTTTTATCTTGGCAATCAAGCTATAATCAACTTTTTGCAAATAGACTTTCAGCACTTCCATAAATCCTTTGACATTGCCTGTTTTTAAGGCATCTGTTAATTCTACCCCATAATTGTCGCTATCCGTATTGATTGAATTTCCAAAATAACTTGCCAAAAATTTCGCAAACGAGCTCCTAACCTCACCGTTAGGATAATCAAGTGTGAATAAAACATTCTCCTTATCATAGCTGGCTATGGTCAAATAACCTGCCTGATAAAGCAGCGGAATCAAGGAAAGCGTGTCTTTATCGTATTTTGCAAAAGATTCTGCGCTAATTCTTTGTTTCTTAAAATTTTGCAACCTATCTGGCTGATTTTTTACATACTCAACCAAAAAACTCGGAGTTCCAGTTTCCGACCAAAATGGTCTAAATGCAAAATTGCCAAGAAAATGCTTTATTATGCTCATTGGATTATATACGGAAACACTATCATCAGAAAAATGATAGCCATTGTAATAGCTTCTCAATCTGGAAAGATATTCTTCTTTCGTTTTAAATTCCAAATGTTTAAATCCATCTTCAATTTCCACATCAAAATTCTTTTCCAGTTCTTCCTGTGTTATGCCACACAGGGCACAGAAATTCGGGTGCATGGAGATGTCTTCAGGTTGGTTCATTCCGCTGAACAGGCTTACCTGCGAAAATTTTGTAACTCCAGTTATAAATACAAACTTTAAATATTTATCGCAGCCTTTGAGAACTTTGTAAAATCCCTGTAATTCTTTGCGGATAAGTTCATGATTTTCAGGAAAGTTCAATGTATCTAGCATAGGACAGTCATACTCATCCACAATAACAACGACTTCTCCCATTTTTTCATAGAGAGCTACTATTAAATCAAAAAAATTATCGCTAATGTCACCTTTTCCCAGTTTAATTTTATAATTTTTCGCACAAAGATTCAATTGCTTGTTTATCAAGGTTCTAAGATTTTTTAGTCCATTTTCTCCAGTAAAATTTGCAAGACTAGTATCCAAGCGAATAACAGGATATTTCTTCCATTTCCAGTTGGTTTTTCCAATAGCTAATCCTTTGAACAGCTTTTTTTCATTTGAAAAAAGAGCTTCTAAGGTTGAGCAGGTCAAGCTTTTGCCGAATCTGCGGGGGCGGCTCAAGAAAACAACCTTGTAATTACTTACCATATTGTAAATGTGCAGAGTTTTATCCACATAAACATCATAGTTAAGCCGAACTTGGCTAAAAGTTTGAACGCCGGAAGGCAGCTTGCGTATTTCAGGCATTCCCATATTGCATAAAATAGAAAATCATTTCACCATTCTAAGTGTCTCCCCATTTAAGTTCACCAGGTATATGCCTTTGGGCAAGTGCGCTATGGATATGTTTTCGTTTGGCATTACGGTTTTGCTCATAAGCGTTTTGCCTTTGAGGTCAACTATGCGAATGGTTGCCGCTTTGGACAGGCCAAGAATTGAGAAGCTTTCTCCGGTTCGCAGTATGCGTAGGTTATGGGTTGCAGGGGTTGTGTTGGAGTTCCATACGAGTTGCTGTGGATTGACTGTTATTGCAACATAATCTGTTGGAACTTCCTTTACCTCCACATCGGCAATCTCTACAAAGCCTTCGTTATCACCATTTTTGTATGAAACACCAGACTTGCCATCTTTAATTGCCCAAACGGCTGTTGCACCTTCTGTGGGTAGTGTTGTTAAGTGAGTGTTTGAGTCTTTGGCGTAAACGTATGAGTCAGTGCCAGTTTTATTCCATGCGATTATAATGCCACCATTGAGATTGTATGCGTCAGAAACAACATATGTGGTACTCGTACCAATTCCTGCAACAACACCACCGCTCATAGTGAAAGTGCCGCCAGACACATACACGCCGCCGACATAGCTGCTACTGTTTCCAGTGATGCTGCCGCCGCTCATGGCAAAGGTGCCACCGACAGACACATACACGCCACCGCCGACATAGCTGCTACTGTTTCCAGTGATGCTGCCACCACTCATCGTGAAGGTGCCAGAAGACACATACACGCCACCGCCGCTATTTCCTGTGATGCTACCACCATTCATCGTGGAAGTACCACAGTTTATATATACAAGAGAACCACCACCGCCGTTAGCAAACTCACCGTCTTTGTCGCCATCAATGATTATGTTTTCTAAAATAAGTTTTGCACAAACAGTAAACAAATTGCCGTTCACTCCTCGCTTGAGAGTGACAGGAGCAGATGGATTTGCGCTGCGAATGGTTAGCGTTATGCCTGCTGTTGATGGCGCTGGAATGCTAATCAATTGGTCTAATACCAAGTCTTGATTCAGTTCTATTACAACATCTGACTGCGCAGTTGCAAACGCATTGATTTGGTGGTGAAGAAACGAGCCGCCAACGCTCAAGGCACCATCGTAAAAGACAATAGCCCTATGCCCAGCGTCATCGTGAAAATACTGAGCATGCTCGGCTGTCGCACCGCTTTGGACAAACACTCCGTTGTTGTCGACAGAGGTTATGCCAACGTTCATCCCCGTGGCTGGGCTGGCTATGGCTATGTATTTGTTGCCATCGAGGTAAACATTGCTGGCTGTGATTGATGTGCCAGAACCACGAGTGTTGCCAGTGACTACAGCCGTGCCACCGAAAGTGACACTGCCGCCAGACACAAGCACGCCGCCGCTGTTTCCAGTGATGCTGCCACCGCTCATCGTGAAAGTGCCAGAAAACACATACACACCGCCGCCATAGCTGCTACTGTTTCCAGTGATGCTGCCGCCGCTCATAGTGAAGGTGCCGCCAGACACAAGCACGCCGCCGCCATGGTTGCCAGCGCTGTTTCCAGTGATGCTGCCGCCGTTCATAGTGAATGTGCCATCTCCTACATACACGCCGCTTCCAGCGCCAGAGTTGCCGCTTATGCTGCCACCGCTCATTATAAAGGTGCCACTACCAACAGACACACCGCCGCCGTTATTGTAGCTGCTATTGTTGCACACAACTGCGCCTTCTTTCATCGTAAGAGTACCGCCGCCATACACACTCACGAGAGAACCACCGCCATTGGCAAACTCACCATCTTTATCACCATCGATGATGATTTCTTCAAAAATGAGCGACGTATTGGATGGGACAGTGAACAAATCACCGCTCACTCCTCGCTTAAGGATGACAGGAGCAGCAGGATTTGCGCTGCGGATTGTTAGCGTTATGCCAGCCGCTGCCGGAGCAGGAATGCTAATCAATTGGTCTAAAATCAAGTCTTGATTCAGTTCTATTACAACATCCGACTGCGCAGTTGCGAAAGCCTCTATCTGATAATGTAAAAATGAGCCGCCTGCAATCAATGCACCATTGTGAAAGAAAATTGCCTTGCCAGCAATATCATCGTGAAAATATTGTGCATGCTCGGCTGTCGCACCGCTTTGAACAAACACTCCGTTGTTGTTACTTTTCGTTATGCCAACATTCATTCCCGTAGCTGGGCTGACGAGGGCTATGTATTGGTTGTCATTGAGGTAAACATTGCTCGCAGTGATTGATGTGCCAGAGCCAGAAGTGTTGCCGGTGACCACAGCCGTGCCTCCGAAAGTGACACTGCCGCCGCCATACACATACACATACACGCCGCCGCTACTGTTTCCAGTGATGCTGCCGCCACTCATGGCGAAGGTGCCACTATAAACAATCACACCAACGCCGCCAATATTTTCACTAATTTCACCTCCGTTCATAGTAAAGGTGCTGCTACCATTTCTTACACACACGCCGCCACCCGTGTTTCCGTTGATTGAGCCGCCATTCATCGTTAAGGAAGAAACAGACACACCGCCGCCCCAGTTGCTGCCGTTGGGGACGCTGTTGCCACTGATGCTACCGCCGTCCATGATGAAGGTGCCAGAAGCATACACGCCACCACCACTAGATTCAGCAGTATTGCCACTGATTGTACCGCCAGTCATTATAAATATGGCGTTCCTATATGATGCAACACCGCCACCAATGCCGCTTGCGAAGTTTTCGCCGATTTTGCCACCGTTCATAGTGAATATACCCTCGAATATAAACACGCCACCGCCATCGCCCCTGTGGCTGCTGCTACCGGCAGTGTTTCCTCTGATTTCGCCACCGTCCATGGTGAAGGTACCAGAAGACACATACACGCCGCCGCCGTTATAGAGGCTGCTGTTGCCACTGATGCTGCCACCGTCCATGGTGAAGGAGCCGTCAGACACATACACGCCGCCGCCGCTGCCGCCCATATAGTAGTCGCTGTAATCGTTGTTGCGTACAACTGCGCCTTCTTTCATCGTAAAAGTACCGTCAACATATACCAGCGAGCCACCGCCGTCAGCAAACTCACCGTCTTTGTCACCATCAATGATAATATCTTCCAAAACAAGTGCCGCATCACCAGACACAGTAAACAAATTGCCGCTTACCCCACGCTTAAGAACAACAGGTTCTTCAGAATTTACGCTGCGGATGGTTAGCGTTTTGCCGTTAGCGTTCGCAGGAATGGTTACAAGCGATGTTAGAGTAAGATCCACCCCAACTACAATCTCAACATCACTCGTTGCTGTTGCATAACTCGCCACCCGAGCATTGAACTCATCAAGCGTTGTAACATTTTGCGCACAAATTCCGCATACGGCAATCAAAATAACCGCACATGCCTTGATCCAATTACGCACTTTGAGTTGCTTTTTCATAGCAATCCCTCCTTTTTAGGTTTATTTTTTGTGAAATTGAAAGAATTAAGGTGTATTCTATACCTTAAAAACAAATTTTTAATATTCTGAAAATTAACTAAATTCTGGCCAATTCTGATTCTGACAAGAGGAATATGATTGGAAAATTTTCTGGTTAATGGGGGGGGGGGGGGGGGGGGGGGTAAACAACCTGCGTTTCTGCGCTTCGTTTCTTAATTGAGAATGGTAGAGTTGAGAATTGATAATAGGCTCGCATCTGCACGCAAAAGCGGATATATCCGCAAATTCATTATGTTTGCAACGAAATACAAAACCCTCCGGAGCTTCTCTCAAAACATCCAGATTTTCACGCAAAGAACCTCTTCTCACAGCGCCAGGCGGTGAACGTTTTTTGCTAAAATTTTCCCAAACAAAAAAGGGCGAATTCTCATTCACCCCCTCACTCTCATATTTTAATTTTTCAGAAAAAAGACCTTCCAGGACAAGCTTTCGCCGCTTGCACAAATAATTATGAAATGCTTGTTTTCTGTTTTTAAACATAGTCTAAGTTGGAATATAGTAAATGCTGATTTAGTCGCTTAATTGAGAATGGAGAGTTGAGAATGGAGAATAATTTCCGCATATAATGGCTAAAACAACTCAAAATGTCTTTTTTATTCTCAATTCTCAATTAAACCATGAAATCTAAGTTTTTCAGTGCTTACTATACATTATTTTTTCGCAAAAAGGTTAATTTTTCTTCAAATTGCAAAAAAAAGCATAACCCTGCCACCCCTCTGCCCTGTCTAATTCTGAAAAAAGAGCAAATACTGAACGTTTGAGCAGTAAAAAGCAGTATTTTAGAGCTTAAATTAGGGAAGCTAGAAGGTAAGAAAAACCAAGTAAATTTTACCTAAGCCACAGCAACTAGCCTCCCTATTAGCAATATACAAAAAAAAATTCTATATTCCCATTCATGCGTTTTTTACCACTTATTGCTCTGCTTGCATGTGCGGCCCTTGCTGCGGATGTGTCTTTTGAAGGAACTTTGGATGCCGATTACGGAAATTATCTCGAAAAAGATTTTGTGGTTAACAATGCCGCAAACCATGACCTGCGGCTGAAAATGAACATCGATATGGACGAAAAAGTGCGCGTGGTTGTTGGCGCAGCTTCCAAAAGCCCTCATTCATTAATACGACACAGAGAAGAAGCTACCCCCATAAGCTCCGAAGAACGCTGGGCTCCCTTTGAATTTGACGGAATTTCCTTGGAATGGACCATTGGCAGAGGTTTGACATTTATTTTTGGCGACCTCACATATTCTTTTGGCAGTTTTAACTACTACTTCTGGCGCAATGCCGATTATTACGCTGCCATTCTGCCTACTCAAGGAATGCGCGGCTTGGGCGCAAGGCTCGGAGAAGACGGATATGTTTACATAGGCGCAAGCGATTCAAACGATAAATCCGGTAGAATGGTCGCAAGCTATGCATTTACGCTCCCTGGCTTCAATAAAGTAAACAACAAGTTTACCATGGCCCCCATGCTTGACCTTATAAAAGGCGGCGGCCGCAGCCATCGATACACTTTTGGCATAGATGCCAACTACTCTCGCAGCTATACAGAGTTGAACTATGCTATTCGCGGCGTTTTCGGCCTTCATCCCAACCGCGGAGACTTGGTTAATACCTTCGCTCTTGAACCAAGCTTTAACTACAAGAGCTTCAGCTTGGCAAGCACTTGCTACTGGGCTGTGCTCCCAGACTCTTCGGAAAACGCTATAACAGTTGAAGATACCTATGCACCAGACGAAAAACTCATTTACATAGAACCTTCTTTTGCATTCAACAAAAAATTCAGCGCAGGTCTTGGCTTTGAATGGCACAAACCGGAAGCAAAAGCTGACGATTGGTTCTTAATCGCCCCCACAGGCTATCTCTACCCGACCGCTGGAATGGATTTATCTTTTTGGTTAAGCTATGCCATAACGGAAGGTCATAACAATCCAGGTTTTGGCATCAGTTCATCAGTTAAGTTCTAGCTCGTGATAATCTCCCTGATTGCCGCCATATCAGAGAATGGCGTAATAGGAATAGGCAACAAACTGCCTTGGCACTTGCCTGCAGATTTGCAATTCTTCAGAAGAACAACTCTCCACCATCCGATAATTATGGGCAGAAAAAATTTTGAGAGCATTGGCAAAGTACTCCACGGCAGAACAAATATTGTATTGACAAAAAATCTGAGTTTTGTAGCTGTGGGCGTAAGGGTTGCGAATTCGTTAAACGAAGCATTCAATCTCGCCGCAGATGCAGATGAATGTTTTATAATTGGCGGCTCTGAGGTTTACAGAGAAGCATTGCCGTTTTGCCAAAAATTATACATAACAAGAGTGCACGGCGTTTTTGAGGGAGACACTTATATGCCGGAGTGGGGTGATGGCTTTCGCAGGGTTAGCTGCGAAAAGCATTTCAAAGACGAAAAAAACGCTTGGGATTATGATTTCGAAGTGTATGATTCTAAATCATTATTCACAGCTTCCTCTCCTTCCTGACTTTTGCAAGCCCCGCTATATCAGAGTTAAGAGCATTTTCCTTCAATAGATCTTCCAGCAAACATGGCATTTTCCAGCTCCAGTTCTGAAGGCCGATTGTGCCAGGAATGTTTATCCTGTCTTCATCGGGGTTTGCGGGAATGAATTTTTGCGAAAGGGCCATGAAATCCTGAAGCGGCACAATGGTCAGCAAACTGTTGGTTTTGAACACATTTTCAATTATCAGTTTCACGTGCTCTGCAGACAAAACCGCAGGAGCATTGCCGCTTTTCCCCATATACTTCCAGTAAAAATCTTTATCGAAATCCTGCTCGTGCCAGGAACCCAAAATCGTGGAGGAGTCGTGGTTGCTGGTTGTGCACACGGAAAGACGGGGATACTTGGAAAGCGGAACATAAGGGCTGCCTTCGCTCTTCCAGTCGCGGGTCCACCGCTCAACCCTAAGCGCCAATATCTCAAGATCTTCCAAAACGCCAGGAACGCATTTCGGAACTGCGCCCAAATCTTCTGCGCATACTAGCATATCCGCTTCTTTGGCAAGAACGCTCAAAAGCTTGCGACCATTTTCGCTCCACAAAACCTCTTGTTTTGCCTCGTTGCTCTTTATCACCTCTTTAACTGTATTTCTCTCGTGCTCCGGCAAAGTATGCAATACAGGAGCATTATACCAGTACCAATAAGGCCATAGAATATCATCAGTGCTGCTAGGCGTAAATATTCTGTCCCAATAAACGTTCAACAGAGCATCCTTTATAAACTGCTCCTCTTCCAAAGCCATAATCACGCGCTCCGAGCGAAACTCATCGCGCAAAATATAACGGCCAGGAGAACCTTGCAATGGCTCAAAATATTTTCGCTTCGCTTCTTCCGTATAGCCTCCGAACCAGGTATTCAGCTGCTCTTCTCCAAAATTCGGCGATATTAAATAATGCACTGTTTCTTTTGGAATGCCAGTTCGCAAAAGTTCATCCATGTAAATTGGAATGGAAGGAACAAAGTTCCCTAAAATCCCGGTGTATTCCCGTTCTGGCACAACCCATATACGGAAGAATCCCAAAACATGATCTATGCGGTAAGCGTGGTAAAACTTCTCTGCCTGTTTGATTCTCGCTTTCCACCAGCTGAAATTTTCTTTTTCGAGATTATCCCATTTGTATGTTGGAAATGCCCAGTTTTGCCCGCTGTAGCAGAACATGTCTGGCGGAGCGCCCGCGCGGTTTTCAAGGCTGAAGAATTGCGGATAGTGCCAAGCGTCTGCGCTGTCTTCGTTGATTAGAATGGGGATATCGCCTTTCAAGCGGACACCAAGCTTGTTGAGTTCGTCAACCGCTTTGAGGAATTGAGCTTCCGCAATCCATTGCATCCATTTTTGGAATACAACATCGCTTTCCTTAGGCTTTCCTTTTTTTGTCCATTCTTTCCACGAAGCTTCGTTGTTTTCTGCCTTGTGAGCGCAAAACACCGCATAAGGTCTGAGCCATTCGTTTTGTTTTGTCCATTTCACAAAGTGTTCGTTTGCCAAAATTTCATTCTTTTGTTTGTCGAAAATCTTTCTCAAGGCTTGGCGTTTGCTGCGAACCACTTCTATATATGGAATGCGGGGCTGTTTCGCAAATTGCTGTTTCTGCTTATCCAACTCATCTCCCAATATCTCATCTGCTCCTTCAATTTCCTGCAAACGTATATATACAGGATTAAGAGCAAAGGCGCTTCGCGCGCTATAAGGGCTGGATTCTTCGCCAGTATCGTTCACCGGCAGAAGCTGAATCAAGTCCAGCCCGCATTTTTTTGCCCATTGCCCAAATGGGATAAGATCCAAGAATTCGCCGATTCCAACGCTTTCGTTGGAACGCAATGAGAACAAGGGGACAACAACGCCTGTTTGATAAGAGGATATTTTACCGTAATGCATAAGGTTAATTTAGAAAACGTCAGAACCGATTGACAATGATAAAGGCAAAAGCACCATTTGCGGGGGTTTGCGGGAGAGTTTTACATCAATGGCCGTTTTTACCGCTTGGCGTTCTTCAAATGACAGATTTTCTTTCCATATATACTCGTACTTGCCACTCAGCCCTTTTTTCCTGAGTAAAACGCCGTACATGAGACCCGCATCGTCTTGATAGACAATCCATTGATTGCCAATGCGCAAAACATTTGCGTTTATGACTTCTCCGCTGCTGCGAGTTATGGAGCGGTTGCTTATCTGCACTTCGTCTCCAAAGCGAATTTCTTCCGTGTAAATGGCACGCAAACGGGAGAAGCCTTCTTCTGCGGTAGCAGCTCCATTTTCTAAATCCTGGCACAGAACGGCAACTCTTTCCGCTCTGCTTTCAGTATCCCATGGCAAGCCGTTTTTTACAAATTCTTCCAGCTTGCGGCAATGCACAACAAGCTGTGCGGCCAAAGCCTTGCGAGTGGAGTTTATATTATCAACTTTGAATTGGGAGTTTGCAATGGAATTCTTTTCCCTTCTCATTTCAGCGGAAAGCTCGTTAAGTTTTTGATTGAGCTGCTCAATCTCGCCTTTTCTTCGCTCAACGTCCGCTCTTTGCCGAGCTTGCTGCTGCGAGTTAAATTTTTTTTCCGCTCTTGAAAGCGAGTCTGTTTGGACAATTTGCGCATTTATCTTTTTAATATCACTTTCCAGAGCTGCTTTTTCTGCAAGCAAAGCGGTTCTTCGCTGAATAGAATCAGCATGTGTTTGGCCTGTAGCGAGACTGATGAGAAATAGAATGGGGAGCAGAATTTTCAAAACAACTCCCCTATCACTTCGTCTATATGCGTAAACATCTTTATTTCCAAGCCATCCTTGACCAAGTCGGGAAGGTCTTCCACATTTTTTTGATTGTCTTTTGGCAAAATAAGCTTTTTTACGCCGGAATCCAAAGCGGCCAATGATTTTTCCTTTAAACCGCCGATTGAAATTAAACGACCAACAAGACTTACTTCGCCTGTGAACGCTACAAAAGGCGAAATCAAATTGCCCGTAAACGCAGAAAGCATAGCTATGGTAATCGCTATGCCCGCAGACGGGCCGTCTTTAGGAGTTGCTCCCTCAGGGAAATGCAGATGAATATCGTTTCTGCGGAATTTATCTTCCGGTATCTTATACTTCTTGGCACGCTCCCTGACCAAAGAAAGCGCTATTTGAGCAGACTCCTTCATCACATCGCCCAAACGGCCCGTTAATTGCAGCTTGCCTTTGCCGGGCAAAAGAATGCACTCTATATGCAAAACATCTCCGCCCACAGGAGTCCAAGCCAAACCAGTCGTGACTCCAGCGCGCTTTTCATCTATAAGACGAGGCCCAGCAAAATCCGGAACGCCAAGATATGTTGAAAGTTGTTTTTGAGAAACCTGCGGAATGAATTTTTTCCTTGAAACCAATTCCATCGCACGCTTGCGAGCCATTGTCTCAAGCTTTCTCTCCAATTCCCTAACTCCGGCTTCTCTTGTGTATTCGCGCAGAATTCCGTTAATCGCAGAATTTGAAACCTTGAACTGCTTTGTGGAAAGAGAGTTTTGCTTGAGAATTTTGGGAATTAAAAAATCACGGGCAATGTGCTCTTTTTCAAAATGCAAATATCCGGGAATGCGAACGATTTCCATGCGATCGTAGAGAGGCGCAGGGATTCCGTCTGGAGTGTTGGCAGTCGCTACGAAAAAGACTCTGGAAAGGTCTATGCCCACTTCCATAAAATGATCGGTGAATTCCGTGTTTATTTCAGGGTCCAAAACTTCCAGAATTGCGCTTGCGGGGTCGCCTCTGAAATCGCTGGACATTTTGTCTATTTCGTCGAGCAAAATCAAAGGATTCATGCTTTTGGCTTTGCGAAGAGCCTGCACTATGCGCCCGGGCATTGAACCTATGTATGTGCGGCGATGTCCGCGAATTTCTGCGTCGTCGTGAACACCGCCAAGCGATATGCGAGCCAGGTTTCTGTTCATGGCATTGGCTATGGACATGGCAAGAGTTGTTTTGCCAACGCCGGGAGGACCAACCAGGCATAAAATAGGGCTTTTCACATCCTTGTTTTTCAATTTCTCCGCCATTTGCAAAACGGCTATATGCTCTAAAATTCTCTCTTTCACTTTTTCCAAACCAAAGTGCTTTGCGTTCAGGCTATCGGTAGCTCTTTTTATCTCCAAAACATCTTCGGTGTAAATGCCAAAGGGAAGAGCAAGAAGCCAGTCTATGTAGTTGCGAACCACGGTGTATTCGGGATTCATGGGGTTTAGCAATTTTAAGCGAGACATCTCTTCGTCAAATTTTTCTTTGATTATTGGCGGGAATTTCTGCTCTTTCGCTTTCTTTGAAAAGTTTTCGCTATCCTGGTCGCTCGCATTTATTTCGTCCAATTCTTTTTGAAGATGGGTAATTTGCTCCTGAAGCATGTATTCTCTCTGAGAGCGTTGCATTTTTATTTCAACTTGCTGCCTGTTCAGAGATATTATTTTGTGAACTTCCAATGCCGTGTTTATGGCCAAATCTATTTTTGAATACATCTCTTCCAAAGACACGCTTTCCAAAATGCTTTGATGTTCTTCGTCCGGTATCCTCAAAAAGCTGTGGGCTATAAGGCAACGCTCTTCGGGCGGCATGCCTTTTAGAATGTCTTTGAGATTATCCGGGAGATTGTGACGGGTTTTTGAATATTGATCCATCGATACGAGCAGATTTTCCGCAAGAGGCCTTGAAAGTTTTTTGTCCTTGAATTCCAGGAATCGTGGCTTTGCAGATGCGAAAAAATATTTTTCCCCGTCTTTTTCCTGCAGGGAAAGTTGGGTTACGTCAACGGGCAAAACTCCGAATAAATTCACCAAGAGCAAATTGTTGGGCGTTCCGGAAACCCCTTTTACATACGCCAATATGCCAACCGAATACAGCTCATCTTCTTTTGGCACGTCTATATCTTTGTTTTTTTGCAAAAGGCAAATCACAAAACCTTTGGTATCTTCTATGCGCCTGAGAGCGTTAAGGGTTATTTGCCTGTCAAAGGATAACCTTGTTCCCATGCGTGGGAACATGACAAATTTCTGCAAAGGAACAACGGGAAAGCCCTTGTCGAATTCGGGCTGAGGGAACCCAGCGTCTTCTTTGCTTATGGTTGTTTCAACTTTTTCTGCAGCCATTTGCATCCTCTATTATTTTTTATTTCTTGCCAAAACATTTTCAACTATTTCCGCATCTATTTCCAAAATAGTTTTTTCACGTTCTTTTGAAATGTTGAACATATAAGGAGTTAAAATCCTCTCCATAACAGAGCGAAGCCCGCGTGCTCCGGTTTTTTGATCAACGGTTTTTTTCACAATGGCTTTCAATGCATCCTGCGTAAATGAAAGCTCAATTTCATCCATCGCAAATAATGCAGTGTATTGCTTTACAAGGGAGTTTTGCGGCTCTGTCAAAATTTTCAATAGAGCTTCTTCGTCAAGCTCGTCAAGGCTAACTATAACCGGCAAGCGGCCAACAAGCTCCGGAAGCAAGCCAAACCGTATCAAATCTTCCGGTTCGCATCTGCTCAGAACTTCTCCGATTTTATTTTCGTCCTTTGATACAACCTCTGCGCCAAAACCCATTCCGCCGCCGGAATTTATGCGCTTTGAAATTACCTTGTCCAGCGTTTCAAAAGCTCCGCCGCATATAAACAAAATGTTGCGGGTGTTTATTGGAACCAAAGGCGCTTCGGGATGTTTGCGACCTCCCTTTGGAGGAATGGTTGCAACGGTTCCTTCCAGAATTTTCAGCAATCCCTGCTGAACGCCTTCTCCGGACACGTCTCGCGTGATTGAAGGGTTTGCGGATTTGCGAGCAATTTTATCCAATTCATCAATAAAAACAATGCCCTTTTCCGCTGCCTGAACATTGTATTCAGCCGCTTGGTAAAGCCTTACCAAAATGCTATCCACGTCTTCGCCAACATAGCCCGCTTCTGTTAAAACGGTAGCGTCTGCTATGGTAAACGGTACCTTCAAAAAACGGGCTAAAGTTTGCGCCAAAAGCGTTTTGCCAGAACCTGTGGGTCCAACAAAAAGAACATTTGACTTGTCTATTTCAACCGACAATTTTTTTGTGTTTTTTAAGTGAAGTCTTTTGTAATGATTATACACAGCCACGCAAAGCGCTATTTTCGCTCTGTCTTGGCCTATCACAAATTTATCTAAATGACTTTTCAATTCTGCCGGAGGAGGCAAGAATATTTCCTGCTGAGCGTCTTGTTCCTGCTGCCCGGCCAACCTTCCATCTTTATCCGATAAAATCGCAATATGGCAAGCCTGAATGCATCTATTGCATATAGCAGCACCTGTGGCTCCAGTTATCAGCCTTTCCACTTCGTCTAAGGTTGCTCCGCAAAAACTGCAAGGTGCCTGATTTTTTCTCACTTCCCTTTATCCCTTGGCTTGAATACCTCATCTATTATGCCGAATTCCAAAGCTTCCTGTGGAGTCAGATAAAAGTCTCGGTCTGTTTTTTTCTTTATTTCTTCAGTGCTTTTCCCTGTATGCTTTGCAACTATGTCATTGAGTTTATCGCGAGTGTTCACTATTTCTCTTGCGTGAATTTGAATGTCTGAGCTTTGCCCCTTTGCATAGCCTTGCGGCTGGTGGAGCATTATGCGGGAATGCGGAAGCGCAAACCGCTTTCCCTTTGTGCCGGCTGCAAGTATAATAGCAGCCATGGAAGAAGCTTCTCCTATGCATATTGTAGCCACGTCTGAGCGAATATGCTGAATGGTATCGTAAATGGCCAAGCCGCTTGAAATATAACCGCCAGGACTGTTGATGTAAATAGTCACATCTTTTTGCGGATTTTCGTATTCAAGATAAATAAGCTGCGCCATTATAACGTTTGCAACTTCATCGTTTATGGGCGCTCCCAAAAAAATTATGCGCTCCTTTAGCAGGCGAGAGTATATGTCAAAAACCCGCTCGCCTCTGCCCGTATCTTCTGTTATGCTGGGGATTATCATGCGTTCTCCTGTGCTTTTTCTGGCAAGCTCTCGCCTATAAGCATGCACTGAGCAAGTTCAATCTTCAAATTTTCGCGAATTTTATTTATTTGCCCGTTCTTTCGCATGGTATCTTTAACCATTGCAAAATCCATTCCCATTGAATCTGCGATTTTCTGTATTCTGGCATCCACCTGGCCTTGAGTCGGCTTTAGCGACTCTTGCTCCATTATGGCACGCAAAATGCGCTCTTCCTGAATGGCACGGATTATGTCCGGGCGCATGGTGTCCAGTTGTTCCTTGGAAATATGCACATGCTCTTCTTCTTCATGCTCGTGGTTGTGGCTATGCTGACGCATGCTTCTTTCCGCAGTGTATTTTATTTGCTCTTCCAAAACTGGGAAAGGATTTTTCTCGATTATCTTGTCTAAGGCTTCTTTGAGCGCATTCATGCGAGCGCCCCGCTGTTTATCGGCCAAAACATCATCCGATATTTTTGTTTTTAAATCTTCTTCGTCTTTTGCGCCTATTGCCGAATAATCGAGTTCTTCGCCTTCCTTAGCAAATCTTTTGCGTACGTCCTGGAGCACATCGTTTATTTCTTCTTCAGAAACTACAACAGGCGAGACTTTGACCCCAAGGTCTTTGTAATCTTGCACAACGAGCGGTTTGTTAAGCGCAATGGAGAGCTTGTAGGTGAGGTCTTCCCCGCGCTGCGAATGAAGTTCTCCGTGTTCGGCCGGAGCAGCTATCTCCAGTTTTTCCTCTGTTTTCCAGGTTTCGACAATTTTTTCAAATTCCTCTCTGAGGTCGCCGTTTACAACTTTATCCACGGTTTCGTGATAAACTTCGTCGCCAAAGCGAGAGACAAAGAGCTGTTTTGGAACTTGCCCAGGGCGAAAGCCTTTCATAGACACTTGCTTGCGGAACTCGCCAATGCTCTTTTCAAAAAGCTTGCCCATTTCGCTAAATGAAACGGTAAATTCAACTGAACGATGGTTTTCGTCAGTTTTGCTGATGTTGGTTTGACAGTTTATGGCCAATGTTCTCTCCTGGTAAAATGCAATGCGAAAGGGGAGAGTTGAACTCCCATACCTTGCGGTGCTAGGTTCTAAGCCTAGTGCGTCTGCCAATTCCGCCACTTTCGCTGGTGTGGGAGCAATATAGAAAATTTTCCTATTTTAGACAAAGTAAAAATGATTTTCAGAAAAATTGCAATTCTTTGTTTGTTCCTGTGCGCGGTGGCCTTTGCTGACACAACCGCTGTAGATACGGCTATTGTAGATACCGCCTTCGCTGATACGGTTGTCGCTGACACAACCTTTGTTGATGCCGCCATTGCAGATACCGTTATAGCAGACACTACAAAAATAAAGCCCGGGCTTCATTTCTTTGTTTCGGCAGGAGCGCAGTTTATAAATTTTAAAGGCCGCTCAAAATTCAAAGCTCTTTTGGATACTCAATACGCCAAGTTCCTGGATGATTATTACGCCGATTACGAAGGGGTTCTTCCGCTACAACAGCCATTTCAAACGGTGAATTTGTCTTTTCCCATAATGGCCGGCATAATATGGCAGTTCAACGATATGCATTCTATGGGTTTGGGCGCAGGTTTTTTAAACGATAACGAATCGGTTGTTTTAACGGACAAGCATGGCGAAACTCGCAACTACGAATATACGCTGCAAGCGTTTCCTCTTTTTATGGAATATCGCCTGCTGATTTCCCCGAATTTGATTTCGCTGAAGAACGGCGACTATTTCAGCTTGTTTTTGCGCTATTACTGGATGCTCCCAGGCACGGAGATTTATTCCTCTTGGGGCGAGGCTAAGGCGGATTTTGACCCTTTGGGTAGCGGTTATGGGGTGTTTTTGGGCTATCGTTTTTGGCAATGGGAGGGCTTTTCTATTTGGGGCGAGCTTGGATATTTGAGTTTAGCCGTGAAATCCAGCGAAAAAGACAGAATTTTAAATTCTTGGGATTTGGGCGGGATTTCCATGATGATTAGAATGGCTTTTTAACTACAGAAAAACCTTATTTTCACCTTCAATAACCTTGCCGCATTCAATCACGGTTTCGCCCTTGCCTTCCAAATGCTTTCGAATTTCTGCGACATCTGCCGGATCTGAGAAAATCAACATTCCCATTCCCATATTGAATGTTCTGTACATCTCGTCTAATTCAACATTGCCGCTTTGCTGGATAAGGTTGAAAATTTCCGGAACCTGCCAGGCAGAACGGTTTATTTGAACCGAAACTCCTTTGGGCAAAATGCGAGGAATATTGCCTTGAAAACCCGAACCAGTTATATGCACAAGGCCCTGCAATTTTTTCGCATGAACCAAATCTATCAAAGAGCGATAATAACTGCGATGCGGAACCGCCAAAACTTTGCCTATCTGACCTTTTAAGTCGTGACCGCCAATTTCCAAAGCCTTGCGTGCAAGCGAATAGCCGTTTGTATGCAAGCCTGTTGACGGCATTCCCAAAACAACAGTTCCAGGAACTATCTTCTTTCCATCTATAATTTCTTCTCGCTCAACAACGCCTACTATGGTTCCGGAAATATCGTATTCTCCATCGTGATACATGCCTGGCATTTCAGCAGTCTCGCCGCCTATTAAAACGCAGTCGTTTTCTCTGCATGCCTTGGCCATGCCTTCAACAACGGCTTCCAAAACTCCGTCTTCCAGCTTGCCTGTTGCCAGATAATCCAAAAAGAAAAGCGGCCGTGCGCCCTGAACCAAAATATCGTTGCAGCAATGATTCACAATGTCTTGACCCGGAAGGTCGTGGCTCTTAAGCCCAAAGTGAATTTTTAATTTTGTGCCAACTCCATCAACCGAAGATACCAGAACAGGGTCTTTCAAACCCAAGTGACTGAGCGTGAATAAACCGCCAAAATTGCCTATATCACCGAGCACGCCAGCGTTGAATGTGGTGCGAACGGATTTTTTAACACCTATCATGGCCTTGTCTGCTCTTGCGAGAGACACGCCAGCATCTTCGTAATTCATGTTTAGTACAATTCCTTTATCAGTTGCTCAATAAGAGCAGGGCTGAATCTGTCTTGGCGTTTGCCGTTTACATAGAAGTTTGGCGTTCCTTGAACTCCAACTTCCATTCCGAGCTTCATATCGCGGTCTATTATAGCCTGTTTTGCGGCATCAAGAACCATGTCTTGCCTGAACTGATCTATGTTCAAACCAACCTGTCCGGCAACAGCGAGGAAAGTTGAATCGTTCAAGCTGCTATAATGAGGAGCGAGTGCCCAGCGGTATTCCCAGAATTTGCCCTGTTTTTGAGCGGCTATAGCAGCAGCGCCTGCTGCCGGAGCATCTTTGTGGAAACTGAGCGGGAAGTGCTTATATACAAGGCGAACTTTGTCTGGGTAGGTGCGGACTATGGAGTCTAGGACCGGAGCTATTCTTGCGCAATAGGGGCATTGGAATTCGGTGAATTCGACTATCACTATTTTCGCATTAGGGCTGCCGGTGGAAGGGCTTTCGTCTATTTTCAAGTCGTGCACCTTGTTGGCCTGCTCAATTTGTTTTTTCACGTCTTCGTAAGAGGAATTCATGCCTCTTTCAAGAACAAAGCCCAGCACGCTTTTGAGTTCGGCGAGCTCGGTGGCAAGGCTATCGGCCTTTTTCTGCAAAGCCTCGTTGCTTTGCGGATTTTTTGTTGCTTGGCAAGAAAAAGTTGCCAGCGCTACGGACAGAATAAGGATAATTTTTTTCATAGGAACTAATATAGAAAAAAACTAGAATGTTAGTGGCTCCGAGCAGACTTGAACTGCTGACGCACGGATTTTCAGTCCGACGCTCTACCAACTGAGCTACAGAGCCAGGGTCCCTAAATATAGAAAAAAAAGTCGGCAATGTCAAGGGTTACAGCCTAAACGACCTAAGCAACATCGCCAAACCAACAGTTCCGTAAATTATATGACCAATCCACGCCCCAAGCCACGGCTCCAAAATACCGTTTTCGCCCATCTGCACGCCAACCCTTATTACAATGTAATAACTGAATGTCAAAATTATGCCAACGCCAAACTGCTGGCTCAAAGAACCACCCCGCTTGTATTTATGCGAAAGTGAAAGCGCTATTATCAAAGTCACCAAAGCCGTCATCGGACCGGAATACTTAAAATGCATCTGAGTCTCCATCTTTTTCGTGTCTTCGCCGCTGCGCCTCAAAATCTCAATTCTGCGGCTGATTTGCCTTATGCCCATCTCCTCATGGCTTTGCCTCTCGTTTATTATGTCTTCCGGCAAAACGCTGGTCTGCTTGCCTATGTCCATTTTTTGGAATTTATACGCGCTCATATTTCCGTCCAGACTAAAATACCTGGCCCAGCCATCGAATAAAACCCAGGAAGTATCATTCCACTCTATATTTTTCGCATCGTAACGAGCAATCGGCTTGCCATTGTCTTGCACAACCAAAGACATCCTATCTCCCTTTTTCGTTATGCCGTTGTAATACTTAAAATACCAATCCGAATGATCCGAACCTATATATACAAACTGATGCTTTTCCTTGATTCTCGGATTCTTTCTCTGTTCAATTCTGGTTTCCGTTATTTCCAAACGGCGATAATTTGCATCTGGCAAAAGCATCTCGCCAATAACAAGGAGAAGCCCCGTTATTGCCACGCCGCTCGCAAGAACCGGCAAAAGCACCCTAAACGGGCTCCTTCCGGCGCCATACATCGCAGAAATCTCCAAATGCCTGGCCATAGCCCCAACACTGGCTATCGCAGTCAGCATTATTGCAACAGGCGAAACCAGATAAACTATATATGGCAGATAATTCAGATAGTATTCCGCAACCTGCCCCATTCCCCTCAAAAGCCACATTTTTATATTGCCAACAAAATCAATTATCACAAAAACCAGAACGCTGCCGATTAAAATCAAAGCGAATGATTTCAGAAAATTCCAAAAAAGATAAAAAGAAAATCTCATCGCCTTGCAACCCGCCATGTTAAAAATAAACCAATTGTCCCAATTAACGCATTGCAAGCCCACATGGAAATCGCCGGCGAAATTATCAAGCGATTTGCCAAATTTTCTCCGCCAATCAAACAAACCCAATAAATGGTAAAAAAACCAAGGCTGTAAACCGTGCCCGGACCAATACCGCCGCGCCTTGCTATTATGCCGAGCGGAGCTCCTATAAGAGCAAATACAACGCAGGCAACCGCCGTGCTTATTTTTTTGTGAATCTCAACCATGTACTGAGCGATTTGCCTGGCAAAACCTTCACGCCTAACTTCCATTCTGTTTACAAGCGTCAAAATTTCGGCCTCTTCCTTTTGAACGGTTTCAGCCTTGCGCCGCGGCAAAGGCTCATCCAGTTCGCTTTTAAGAGATATTATCAAATCATTGGCATTTTTCCAAATCTGCGGTTCAAATTCTTCCGTCAACTTTCGCAAATTGTCTTTGGTTTCCTCCGTTGCTTTCAGCATTTCTTCTATTGGCATTTCCCGGCTGCCGCGATTCTTTGCATCCGTGCGCTCAAAGCGGGCATCCACATTCTGCACCGCAAAATCCTGATTTGCAAAACGAATCCTGAAATATCGCTCTGGGTCTTTTGGGTCAACAAAATGATTTTCGCCGTTTTTCAAGTGGAGCATCAACGTTGCACCCATATCCACATATTCCATGGAAGCGCTGTCTGCGGTTATAACTCTTGGATAACTGCCGCCGATTTCAAAAATCCTTATGCCGTAAAGCGTTGCGTTTTGATTGTCTATGCGAGAAACCCAAAGCTGAATACCGGGAAACTGGTTTATTAACTTGCCTTCGTCTATCATAGCGTGCGGTTTTTTGCGGCTTATGGACTGCATCAGCATACCGCTTCTGTAATTCGCTTCAGGCAAAAGCCAGTTGTTGAAAACAATCAAAAGCACCATAATCAAGATTGAAAATATGAGCACCGGCCTCATGAGCGAAAATGGAGAAACCCCAGCCGCCTGCATGGCAGAAATTTCCCTGTCTGCGGAAAGCCGCCCGAAAGTCATGAGCGTAGCTGCAAGCACGGACATCGGCACTGCAAGGCCCACCATCCAAACCACATTGAGAACGAAAATTTCCAAAACAATCGAGGCTGGAATACCTTTTGAGAGAACTTTATCTAGAACCTCAACCAAAAAATTTATCACGAACAAAAATGTAGTCACAAAGAGCGCCGCAAAAAACGGAGCGATATGCTCTTTGAGGACATAACGGACAAGAATCATGCTATTCTACGCACGAAGAAACCCATTTTTTCAATTCCAGTTTCCATGAACTAATATCAGCACTTCTGATTTTTGATTCAAGCTTGCTTTCTGCCGAGCGCGGGGTTTTGCTGGAGATTGAAAGGACCGGGTTGAGCGGCAACTGAAAAAATACTTCGCCAGCGCAAGACTCGCCTTTCAGTATGGGCCTGAATGAGCACAGATGATTGCCAAGCGAAGCTTTGTATTCGCATTGAATTTCTGCATCCAAAATGGAAAGCTGCAAGCCGTTTTCGCAATCGCCAGGATTCAGCACAAAATCTCCGGAAAACTTGGAGTACAGAATTCTTGAACCGTAATCGCTCGAATTGGGCCAATAGATTTTCTGGTTTGAGCAAAAATTTTGATAATCCGATTTAACCAGTTCATATAAATTCGAGACTTCTTCGCTGCTTACCGAAGGCACGCCCAAGCTTTGCAAAACTTTTCCATTATCTAAATATTCATTGTAAAGCGCGCTGGTTTTTTGCCAAGCTGTCTTTTTCAGCTTTGGGCTTTTTTGAGCAGGTGCAGTTTTACCTAGCATGGAAAGAGAATCTGCGATTTGCGTTTGCCTGGCCTGATAAGGCTTTGCGGCATTGACACGGCTCATGCAGGCAACCACGCCATGAGAACCGTCTTTTGCAAGGCTTTTCTTTACCTGAGCATCTTGCGCATTTAGCAGTTTGGATTCTTGCTGAGTCTGCATTGTATTTTTCATGCTCAACTGCTCGCTTCCGTCCACAACTCGCTGATCCATCTTAGATTCCGATTTGTAAGAAACAGAACTTTTGATTTGACTGGCTATCATTGAACGCGCTTGAGCAATCGCATCGTTTTCGTTTTTCGCAATGCCAACGCCTCTGAAATCTCCAGATGCGCATTTAACATCTGCCAAAGCTTCTGTCATAGATTGCGAGAAAGCTGTTCCTACCAGCATGGCAAAAAATAGAAGGTAATATTTCATATTCATACTCAATGGCAAATATAGAATTTTTTCTACCTTTCTCTATTATGATAACTTTGTTTGCCTCGGCGCTTTGGCGTTTGGGGTATTTAATAGACTCCAGAACGAGGCTTGCGCCTAAAAAAAATGCAAATTTCAAGACTCCGCTTTTGGGAATCGGGAGTCTATTAGCTGGCGGAGCCGGCAAAACCCCATACGCCGCATTCGTGTCAGAACAGCTTAAATTGCAAGGACTTAGCAGTGCCATTTTGTGCAAAAATACAGGCGATGAAAATTTATGGTATGCAAAAAAAGGCTTTGAAGTTTATACCGGCAATCGCTTTGAACTTTGCCAAAAGCTAGACGGCGAATACGATATTTTAATTAGCGACGACGGTTTGGAAGATCGCCGTCTTAGCCATGCATTTTGGGTTTGCCTTACATGGGGCGAGCGGGCGGAGAGTTTGCGAGACATAATTCCTCATGGCAATTGCCGCAGTTTGTGGAGGGATCATCCAGAGATAGCCTGCGTGAAAAAATGCGCAATGGAGTGGGAAGAGAGCGCAAAATATGCGGATATAATTTTTTCAATGGAATTGAATTTGCCAAAGAATTCGGAAATAATCGCTATTGCCGGCATTGCCCGCTCGCAAAGATTTTTCGCGGGGCTGGAAAGGAACTATAGAATAGTTAAAAAAATAGACTGCCCAGACCATTTTAATATTCAGAAAAAAGCGGAACGAGCTTTGGGATTAGGTTTGCCGGTTGTGATAACGGAGAAGAATGCGGCTCGTTTGCCGCAACAGTTGCTTGAGAACAAGAATTTGTTTATTTCAACAATTTCGCTAAAAACGCCGTGACCACCAAGTTCGCCAGAGCTACATTCAAAAGAATAATCCAGCCCAAATGCATAACATGATCATAACGGAAACGCGGCAAAGTCCAACGGAACCAAATCCATAACCAGCAGAAAATGCTCATTTTAAAGAGCAATGCCAAAATCTGAACTGCTGCCGCTATAACTGCAGATACAAACGAATTAGCAGCTATTAAATCTGCAAAGAAAAGCGAAGCTATGCCAGCTATTGCAAGAGCTGGCACTGCAAGCCAGGCAATCGCTTTGTACAAACCCCACTCCTTTAAGCGAATCGCTTTGTCTGCTGCTTCAGAATTTTTATACCACTTTGCATAGCGGTACATAAGATGCAAAAATGCGAGCGCGCCGAAAATAAACGCTCCGCAAACAATCGCTAGAACCAAAGCGGAATTTTCTCTCAGCATCTCTGTGCTAACAAACGGAATGCTGTAACCACCCAAGAACAAAGTCGCAAGCAAAGCGGCGTTAATGGCTATGTGAGCATATTCGCCCATATAGAACATGGCAAAACGCATGCCGCTAAACTCCGTGTGAAAACCGGAAACCAATTCAGACTCGCCTTCTGCAACATCAAAAGGAGCACGGCCCGTTTCCGCTATAAGAGATACTAAGAATACCAAAAATGCAATCGGCTGAACCAAAATTCCCCAGCCATTGACCTCTTGCCAGGCAACCATATCATGCAAATTAAAACTGCCCACTAATATATACATACCTAGCAGTGAAAGCCCCATGGACACTTCGTAGCTTATCATCATTGCACCGGCACGCATTCCGCCCAAAAGCGAATACTTGGAATTGGAAGCCCATGAGCCAAGCACCGTGCCGTAAACGCTAAGCGAGCCAAAGGCAAAAAGCCAAAGCACCCCGATATCCAAATCCAAAATAGAACCGCTTATCTGTACAATCTGACCGCTCCAGTCAAAAACCATAGGTCCAAACCACGGAATTACCGCCGGCGACAAAAACACCACCATAAACGGAATGGCCGGAGCAAACTTAAACCAAAAACCGTGTGCTTCTCTGGGTTCAAACAACTCTTTTGTAAAAAGTTTCAATCCATCTGCGCCATTCTGCACAATGCCGAATAAACGAATGTGGTTCAAAAACGGAAAAAGCGGTATGCCAGTCCTGTTGGGTCCTTGCCTGTCTTGTATAAAAGCCGCGCCTCTACGCTCCAAGGTTATCATAAATAGGATAAATATCACGGGAACAAAGATAAACCCGAACTTTGCAATGGTGATGCACCACTCTATTATGGGTTTTTGCGAGAAAAAAATAAATAGGGATTCAAGCATTTGAATGGTAATATAGAAAAAATATTTTCTACATTACTTGCGATGTGTTTGTTCTGCAAAATTGCAAGTCACGAAATTCCGTCGGAAATTCTTTACGAAGACGACAAAGTTATAGCTTTCAAAGATATTACGCCGCAATCTCCCGTGCATTTTTTGATTGTACCTAAAAAACATATCGAAAATTTAATGGAAATCGAAGAAAATGACAAAGAATTGCTAGGGCATATGCTCTTCTGCGCTCAAAAAATCGCAAAGCAAGAAGGCTGCGAAGAAAAAGGAGCGCGCTTTGTAATCAACTGCAAAACGGATGGCGGGCAAACTGTTAACCACTTGCATTTGCACACTTTAGGTAAAAAACAGTTCTACTGGCCGCCGGGGTAAATGTTGCGAACGCAGATAATAGTTCTTCACCGCTATGCTTATGGCGACAGTTCTTGGATAGTCAAAGCGCTGAGCCCCGATGTTGGCCTTCTATCGCTCTTGGTAAAAGGCGCTAAATCCAAAAATTCTCAGTTCAAAGCCGGCATAGACCCTCTTGCGCACAGCGAGATTGAAATTCGCTACAACCGGCACAAAGGAAATTCTTCTTTAATAATCCCCAAAGAAGCTTTTTTGCAAAATTATTTTCCAAAAATGCGCTCGAACTTGCAAAGTTTAGCTTCCGCGCAACTCATGGCAGAGATTTTGCTCAAGCTTGGAAATGAAAACTCTCTTTCGGAAAAAGAATTCAAATGGATGCTTAACAATTTGAATTGCTTAGAGTTAAATACCGTAAAGGAAGATTCGCTCTCGCTCTGGCTGGATACTCTCTGCGATATCCTTGGTTATGCACCAAGACTTTCCCCCGTGCAGAAATCGCAGCTATGGATGCAGAAAACGCAAAGAATAGAAAGCTTTTTCCTTGGGCATCTAAAAACCCACACCGGCTCTCTGGAAAATCTGAGAACTTGGGATTGGCTGTTGGAAACCAGGGGATTGGGTGCTTAAAGAAGACTTCTATGCCATGAAAAAAGATGGCAAACCTATATCCATGGTCACCGTTTACGATGCTGCCTTCGCCAGAATGGCAGAAGCAGCCAAGATAGATATGCTCCTCGTAGGAGATTCTGCCGCCAACGTTATGCTTGGAATGAACAGGACGGCAGATATATCGATGGAAGCGATGTGCGTATTCACAAGCGCCGTAAAACGTGGTGCACCAAACAGTTACATCATCAGCGACATGCCTTTTGGTTCTGATAGCGAACCGAAAATCACGTTGCAAAATGCAACACGATTGATAGAAGCAGGAGCAGATGCGGTGAAAATAGAAGGACTTCCATTGGAATCTCTTAAGGCGATCAGAGAAAAAGGAATAGACTTAGTGGGGCATCTCGGTTTGCTTCCTCAGACCGCTACAAGTTTCAAACAAGTTGGAAGAAGCGAAGACGAAGCAGAAAAAATTTTTGAGCAAGCGAGAATTTTAGACAGCTTGGAACCATGCTCAATAGTTTTGGAACATATCCCGGAAGCGCTCGGAGAAAAAGTCTCGCTGGCTACAAACGCGCCTACAATCGGCATTGGCGCGGGAAAGCACACCGATGGGCAGGTCTTGGTTATGCACGATGTTTTGAGAATGCATCCATTTAAACTTCCGCCCTTCGCAAAAAGTTTTGCAAATTTTTGGGAAGACGGAGTGAAAGCTTTCTGCGATTATAAACGTTGGGTGAATGAAAAAAGTTTTTAAAATTTATTTTTTTCGTACACTTTGCAAAAAAAAATTCTATATTTGTATCTGACATTCACAAACAAAAGGAGTATTCCTCATGGCAACAAAAACCGTTATCAAACCCGCAGCAAAAAAGCCAGCTAAAAAAGCTGCCGCTAAAAAAGCTCCAGCTAAAAAGGCTGTAGCTAAAAAGGCTGTAGCTAAAAAAGCTCCAGCTAAAAAAGCTGCTGCTAAAAAAGCTCCGGCTAAAAAGAAAGCTGCTGCTAAAAAATAACGTAATGTTCAAGAGCCCTCAACTGCGGTTGAGGGCTCTTTTTATTTTCAGACTTATTTTCGCCGCGACAATCATCCCCAGCGAAAACGCAAATAAAATCCACTCAATATAATCCCCAATAACCCCGTAAAGCGTCCAACGAGTCTCCAAAGGCATATCATTAACAATGATTTTTTTGTCAAAAAGCTCGGTTTTTTCAATTATTTGCCCATTTGGCGCTATAAAAGCGCTAATTCCGGTATTTGCAGACCTGATAACGCCAATTCCGTTCTCCACGGCATGGGACCGTACCAAATTAAAATGCTGGTACGGAGCAATGCTCTTCTTAAACCAGCCGTCATTTGTGTGATTGGTTATGAATTTAGCCCCTTTTCGCTTTGCCGCCCTTAAAATATCCCCATAAATAGCCTCGTAACATATAAGCGGGCTATAATTTCCCGGCTGCCATATTTCAAGACTGTCTCCTGGAGAAAAATCTCCGCCGCCCAAGTCCACATAGTTGACAATCGGAAAAATATTATCGAAAGGAACTCTCTCGCTAAAAGGAACGAGATGCATTTTTCTGTACTCAGCCGCAGGATAACCAAAGCCAAATAAAAAAACCGAGTTGTACACATTGAGTCTTTTTTCCGAGCCTGCACCTCTAGCTCTACTCAATGCACCTATAACTATAGCTGTATTATTTTTTTCTGCATAGGTTTGCAAAAAATCGTACTCCAATATACTGACATGCATATTAGCCGGAATAGCAGTTTCCGGAAATAAAATCAACTGCACTCCGCTTGGATCAAGAGTCTCAAATAAATTCCATGTTTGATTCATAACAGAATCATAATATGTTTTGCTCCATTTCTCCGTTTGATGAATGCTAGGTTGCACTACCGCTACTGTTATAGAATCAGATGCAGGAGTTTCATCGTAAGCAAGCGCTCCGCCTATGTAAAGAACTGCTGCCAAAGCCAAAGGAACAAAAACAAGTTTTTTCTTCTTAGCTGCAAGGCACATATTAGAAGCTACAATCAGCGCCGAGCACCCGAAAACTCCAAAAAGCGTGAACGCCTGCATAAGTTCAATGCTGTTTCCAAAAGTCAACCCAAGAGAAAGCCAGGGAAAACTCATATCGCCCTTGGAACGCAGAACTTCAATGCCTGCCCAAAACAACGGAAAAAGAAAACGCAAACGAGAATCTTTGATTTTAACAAAAATCCATGCGCACAAAAGCGGAAACAAACTCAAATAAGCGATGGCCAAAAAAAGCCCGGAAAAAATTAGAGCTGGCGGTGCAACCTCTCCAACATGATAGAGCCAATACATGCTAATCGCATTGAATGCAAAAGCTCCAAGGTAGCTTGCACCCAAGGCTCCCTTTTTGTTTGCCATTCTCAAAACGTAAAACCAGGGAGCTAGCACCGCAAGGGCTAGAGGCCCAAGCGGAAACGGCGGATAGCAAAGAGCTAAAAGCGTCCAACTAACAAGCGAAAGCAAAATAGCTCTTTTAATACTCATACTTTTAAGTTTCCGAAGACAACCAATCGGAATTGTTTTTCATTCTATCGCTTACTATCTGCAAAAGTTTTTCTTCTGCAAGAGAGTCTCCACCCACAGCTTGCTCCAAATATTCTCTGTATGAAAATAATTCATCAGAGGGCTTGCGAGTCTTGCTGTCTGTCGCAAACTTTTCCAAAGCGCTGTTGCATACGTCCAAAGCTTTTTTAAAAAGTTTTTGCATAATCAAACAATTCACATACGTTTTCCATGTTATAAAATAATATGGACCTTCCATTGCAACCTCGTATATTTCGCAGGCTTGCGCATACTCGCCTTTCTCTGCATAAAGTTCCGCCACCAGAGAATCTATTCGAGCGCAATGCTTTGGATTATCCTTTTCTCTTTCTTTTATTGTTTCATAAAGCTTTAAAGCTTTTGAGAAATAATTTGTTCCGCGCCGCGCCTTGCCTCCAGCATTTTTCTGCTGACTTGCAAGAGCCGCATAGCAAAGCGCCACGTTTCGCCAAGAAGAAAAAAAGTAATCCGATTCCCAATTTATCTCCTTGTAAATCTCAAGCGCTTTTGTGTAATTCTGTTTCAGCCTGTAAATAAAGGCTATGGATTTTTTTGCGGAGACGGAATACGAATTGTCTTTTTCCATCTCTGCAATTTTTTCGTAATAGACTAAAGCTTCATCGAGCCTGCGCATCTGGCATATACAATCCGCAAGACCTTCATAAACTTCTCTATTGTAATTCTGAACGCACTTTCTGTAATAGCCTTCTGCATAGCTGAACTTTTTATGGAAACGCAAAATGTTTGCCATTGTTAAATTCAACGAGAAAGACAAAGGATTTCTGTTCAAATAAGATTTTGTGAAATTGATAGCCTGCTTTAAATCTCCAGCTCTGCTGTAGTTTATAGCGATGGACATCACAGCTTTTTCGTTCTCAGGTTCTTTTGCAAGCAATTGCACAAAGCATTCGTGAGCTTTCACAAAATCGCCTTTCTCTTGCCAAACGCGTCCCATAGATATAAGCGAGTTAGCATCTCTAGGTTCTTTTTCAAGCAGTTCGTTCAAGCACTCAACCGAATCGTTGTACTTGCCGAGCTTGCCGAGAATAACTGCTCGCATTTTTTTTGCAGACTGCGAATCGGGTTGTATTTTAAGCACGCTGTCTATTACAGTCAGAGCTTTTTCGTAATCGTTGTTTCTAGCTAAAGCCGATGCCAAATTATGCAAAACGCTAACTGAATTATTTGACTTTTCCACAGCACGTTCAAAATAAGGAACCGCTGCAGGAAATTTTCGCATCTTATAATATATGCGTCCAATAGCGTTTTCTATTTCCCAAACTCTGTCTGCTCCTTCGATTTCTTCTGCCTTTTGCAACATGGCAAGAGCACGCTCAAAATCTCCTGCATCCAAAATCTTCGACGCTTCTTTGAAAATCGCATAAGCCGGCAATTCAAATCTCGCTTCATCTTTCTGGTTTGCCGCATCCAAGTTTTCCAACTGTTTGCGAGCAGCCATGTTCTCGAAAAAGTTTATCGATTTTCTTGCAGAATTTCTGTGAGCAGGATTTTGATCTATGGATAAAATATAGCGATACACTTTAAGCGCCATAGCGAATTTTTGTAACTTGGAAAGCGCTGTGGCAATTGAATTGTAAAGCGTGAAGCTATAGATTCGCCCTATCTTTCGGGCTCTGTTGTAATGCAAAAGCGCTTTGCGATAATTTTTTTCCGAAGACGCAAGCGAGCCTGCCAGCAAATGCCCTTCCGAAGAATACGGAGACAACGAGAAAAGCATATCGCAGCAATTCCACGCAGCATCATAATCGCCCTGCGCATGGAAGATTGTGCCTTTTAGTTTCAGCGCCTTTTCGCTTCTCTCATTTACCTGTTGCAAAATTTTATCTGCGCACTCCATTGCCTCTGTTAAATTCTTAGAGTGAAAAAGAGTGTAGCCAAGCGATATGAAAACTTTTTCTATATCCGAGTTTTGCGGATTCTCATATTTGAGCACATCGCAAAGAATCTCGTAAGATTTTTTGAAATCGCGTTGCATCTGTTTGACAACCGCCATGGATGTAAAGCATTTTATGTTATGAGGTCTGAGCGCAAGCGACGATTGAAAACAGTTGTAAGCGTCATCAAACAGATTCAGTTCCATATAGGCAATGCCCATATTATACCAAACCCCTGCGACATCGTTGTTTGAGTTGCCATTTGCTTCTGCGAGTTTCAATGAGAGCTGCAACTCTGTAATGGCAGCTCTCTGCTGATCCGTTCGCAGGAACATTAAACCCAAAAGCGAGTGAAGCTCAAAAACTTCACTGTCCGGGTCTTGGTTTTTCAATGCCAAAATCTCATTTAAGAGCTTTTGGTATTCCCTCGCGCGTCTTTCACCTGTATAGTGAGACGCTTCTGTAATATCCAAAGAAATGCGTGCGCATTCATCTTTGAGCCCAGCATAAGAATCTTCAAAATTCATATTATTTTTCTCCCTTCCTAATTTTAATTGTTTATTCAGTTTTCAGGTTTAACCCCTACGACCATTAATTTTATTCTTAGCATTAACTTTAACGACCTTGGGTTTCCAGCTCTTCGCCTCTTCCGGAGTCATTGTTGTATAAGCCACTATTATCACCAAATCATTTTTTTGCACAAGGCGCGCCGCTGCTCCATTTAAGCATATAACTCCGGACTTCGCCGAGCCTTCTATTATGTATGTCTCAAAACGCTCTCCATTATTTATATTCAACACATGAACTTTTTCGTACGGAAAAAGATTAGCTGCGGCCATAAGCTCCTTGTCTATTGTTATTGACCCCTCATAATCCAAGCATGCATCGGTTACCGTTGCTCTGTGGATTTTGCTTTTTAATAATTCTACTAACATACCAGCGATAATTTAGAAAATTTACAACTGAAATTTAGGTATAAGATAGCCGTTTTGAGCCTCTGCCACAGCGATAATTTTGCCATTATTGGATATAAATACAAGATTTTCGCCCATTATCGGTATTGGGACTCCGTTCAGAACCTTTTGCGCATTCTCATCGCACGCATTTACGACCTGCCAGTTCAGAAGCTCCTGAGGCGGGATAAGCCTGTCGCAAGCCTGCTCTACAGAGATGCCTCCTATGGAGACTCTCCTGATATTGCCGGCTACGCCGCAAGTTCCCAATTTTTCCGCAATATCCCTTGCCAATGAACGGATATATGTTCCTTTGGAGCATTTGCAATAAATGGAAGAGGTACCTACGAGTCGCAACTCGTGGATGAAAATCTGCCGCGATTTCAATTTAACTTCCTGACCTTTCAGTGCCAAGTCGCTGGCTCTTTTGCCATTTATTTTTATTGCGCTAAACGCAGGAGGAATCTGCTCTATTTCTCCGATAAATGTTTGCAGAGCGGTATTTATTTCATCAGATGTTCGCGCAGCGTTATCATCTTGTTTTAATATGTTTCCTTCAGGTTCAAGCGTATCGGTTAAAATTCCCAGACGCAAGTCAAATGAATAAGTTTTATCCTGAGTTTCTATATAAGGCAGCAGTCTTGTACATTTTCCAATAGCCGCTACTATAAGACCGCTAGCTGCCAAGTCTAAGGTACCGGCATGGCCAACACGCTTTGTGTTAAAACGTTTTTTAATTGCGTGCAATGCTCTGAACGACGTTATGCCAGGAGGCTTGTCAATTAGGATTAGTCCAGAATGCATTTTCTTCTTTGCGCTATCACATCGCCTTCGTTACCGCAAACACCATTCCAGGTCTAAAATATTTTCCCGCTGTGTATTTCAAAGCGGTGTTGTGCAGCAATGCGAAAAGTTCGGTTGATTTAACCTTGTGCTTGGCGCAAATGCTCTTGAATTCCTTTTCAAACTTGCTCAAATTTCTCGGCAAATCAGGGGAAATTCTGCAGTCATCAAGCAAGGCCCCGCTCTTTTTCAAATCGCTCAAAAGCGACCTGTTCACTATGGAACCTGCATGAAGCTTGCAACTGCCGTTAAAGCCTTCCGGCGCTGCAAAAGGAATGCGAGCCTCTTTGTAAAGATTGCGGAAACAGGCTTCCAGCAAATCATCGGCTTCTTTTTTCATCCCGTGCATAAGCATCGCTGTTGCAATGCTGTATTGAACGCCAACCCAAACATCGTGAGCCTGGAAATTGAATTCTTCAAGCGGAGAACCGTCTTTGTGAACCAAATTCGCTGCGCCTATCAGCGGGCTGTTTTTCTTGTAATTGGTGTTGTAAATTTTTGTCAAAGCTCGCTTTGCCCTTTTCAAATCCACAATCGGTTCCAAATTGAGCAAACGCAAATATGTGTCTGCCAAAAGCGCATCCGCAAAAACATCATCGTTTGTACCCATTTCTCTGCAAACAAAGAACAGGAAATATCCGTCTTTTTCATTCCACAAAACCTCGTGGAAAACTCGTTGCGCATCATTTGCCCAACCGTTCCAGTGAACCGCTCTGCTATTATCGCCAAGAATCTCCGCTATCTTCGCCGCACCCCTCAAACCAGCAATCCACAGCGAACCGCAATAAACCGAAATTCCGTGGCTAGCCAAATTGTCAAAGGTATCGTCTGTTCCGTGAGTGAGCGGGAACACTTGCCCAGGCTCAACAAGCTTTTCCAAATATTCCATAGAAGCATAAACTGCATCTCTGCAATAAGTGAGCACAGAAATATCGCCGGTCATCTGATAATGTCTGATTACCATCAGAACAAATTTCGGAGCAAGGTCTTTCCATTCTTTTACATTGTGCCAATCGTAGGCATCCGGAATTGCGTCGAACGGGCTTCCCAAATCGTGTATAACCGCTCCCCTAACGCCTCTTGGACCTTCCAGTTTTTGGTCCGGCAAATCTGCGTAAGGCAAATTAACATACTTATGATGCCTACGAACCTGCGGATTGACTGCCAAAACCGCATCTGCGAAATTGCGCATAACGCAACCGTCAAGACGAGGCAACAGAGCGAGAAGGCTAAAGGAACCGTAAAAATAAACATCAAGGCTGTTGAAGAACGGATAATCTGCGCATTCTCGAACGAGAAATTTGTCTTCTTTGTCCCAAACGGTTGCCTCTGCCAAAAAGCTCAAAGTGTTTATTGCAAGCGTTTTGAAATTCTTGCTGGAATGTTCAGGAACAAGGCGGTTGTAATTGGAAGGAATTGCGGATTCAAAGCGAGGACTTGCCTCTATAAACTCTGAGAGCATCGGTCTTATGCGGCGATCCGGGTCCGGATAGAATTGCGCATATTTCTTTACGCTGTTCATGCCGTTCATTCTTATTAAAGGGAAGTCAAGGGCAAGCGAGAATTGCACTCTTGCGCTAGTGTTGGGAGGAAGTTCAATGGTCACGCACAATGCTCCAGCCATAATCTCCCTGCCGCTATAAACATTTTTCACCCAGCTTTTGCCGACTCTGCCGGAGAGCAAAGCTCCTTTAAGCACAGATTCTTCATCTTGTTTGTAGAACATGGGTTTTGTGCTGGCCTGCGCAATAACACCCGGATTCCATGTCGCTGCAATAGCAATTCTGCCTGCGCAGTCGGATTCGGATAAAAACTTTTTCATGTAAAACTCAACACCTATGGTATGACGTCCATCGGATTGAACCATTCCATAGTTTTCCGCTTTCGGAAATCTGGCATTTGGCTGCAAAACAAAAGAAGAATCTTGAACTCCGTGCCTATCTTTTATAACGTTGTAACCGCAGAGATTATCCTGCATTTGGACAATGGTAATCTCGCGAGTTTTGTTTGTGGAATTTTCCAGTTCAAAAATAGTTGCGCTAACGGGCAAGCAGCTCATTCTTTCGTTGCCTGGCAATACAGGGGAGAATTGTTTTTTGCGAATTTTCACCGTTTTTTTGGAAACGTATTCCGTAGCGGATACTGGATACAAAGCTGTATATTCCATGAGTTCCGGGTCATATCCCTGTTGCCCGAGTATTTCCTGTTCCTCGCCCCAAGCAGCCGTTAGCGAGCCTTTCCTTTCCGGGGTTTCACCCACAAGCCCGTCAAAAAAGTCGATAAGCCAAAGTTTTTGAAAGCGGGGGCTGCGATTATTGCTTGCAAGCATAGCTTCCGTGCGGCGGCTCCATTCAATGCGCCAGCGGTTCAAGCGATCTTCGTTTGCGGCATACAAATCGCCTTTTTTTGCTGCGCTGTCCAAAAGATTAGCTATTTCGTCGGCATCAAGACCTTGAGGCACAAGGGCATTGCCTTTCACGTCCACCAGAGGGAAGAAAGAGAGCAATTCATAAACTTGCGCAACGTTTTCAACCATCAGAGGCGAGCCTTGAACTGACTCTTTGAAGTAAAAATCATTCAATTTCAAATCGCCATTTTTTTCGCCCCGAACCTGAATTCCGGGCAAAAAATGCATAACAGGCGTTGTCCCGGCCGGAGTTACGGTAAAAGCGTTGCCAATTCCGCCAACCGCAATGCCTGTGGTTGAAGGGGTTGCGTTGAGCGGTGTGTACCAAGGCTGAATAAATTCAGCGGCAAGGCCAGGGGTCATTAAATCTTTAACGGTGCCTTTGTGGGCAGACTGTGATAAATATTGTGAAAACATGCAGAGAAAATAGAAAATTCGTCACACCCTTGACGGCGGATTAATTTTTTACTATATTTATACCTCCTGAATCAGTAGCTCAATTGGTAGAGCAGCGCCCTTTTAAGGCGCGGGTTCAAGGTTCAAGTCCTTGCTGGTTCATTAGCGGAAAACATCCGACAAACAAGCCTACAGACCCGATATTTGTTTTCTATATTTGCAAATAGGAAGCCTTGGAGGTTTTATGAATGCAACGCAAACAGCACAAGTTTATCGCACTATATGCATACCGCAGGATAGCAGGTTTGATATTCCAATTGAATATGTAGGCAGAGAGATTGAAATTACAATAATCCCTGCTTTTGGGGAAGAATATCAACTTGACGCAGAAACCTTGGAGGCAATGCAGGAAGTAAAAGATATAGAATCTGGCAAAATACAAGCGAAAAGATACAATAGTGCTGCAGAAATGCACGCAGATATTTTGGCAGAGGAAGATAAATAATGTTGCAACTTGTAACTACAAAAAAATACAGAAAAGACTTAAAATTAATTGCAAAACAAGGAAAGAATTTAGATTTGCTGAATGAAGTTATTAATACACTGAAAGAGCAAAAACCTCTAGACCCCAAATATAAAGATCACCCTCTACATGGCAATTATGAAGGATATCGCGAATGCCATATTTTGTCAGACTGGCTTTTTATCTACAAAATCAATAAAAAAGAATTGATTCTGTTTGCTTTTCGCACTGGTTCACATTCTGAACTTTTGAAAATTTAGATAGGCCCGAAATTAGCTTTTTTCTCGCAAACTAACCCACAGCATCCAGCTCCTTCTCATGAAATACAAGGCGGTCATTGGAAAATATGTAGCAAAAGGTAATGCCATAGGTAGGTTCAATATTGAACCTGCCAAAACTTGGGAACTGCAAAACGAAGCTAATAGCTTTAAAGATAAAGTCGGCGAAGCTATTGTAGAATTGTTAAATGGCGGATTCTTCAAACTGAAAACAAAACCATCCGCTCCACAGAATTCGGTTGAAAACAGCTCAATACGTTAGCATTGACTATTCACCATTTCCTCAAATCTCTCCTGGCTCTTCGTCCTCAACTTCGCCTTCTCCTCAAATCCCTTTTCAAATTCCTCTAACTCTTTGCCGTCAATTTCATACGCCTTGCCTTCTTCAAACACGCCCTCTACCCCACTCAAAGCCCCAGAAAACAACTCCAACGCCAACAACGCTGCAGGATACTTGCCTTCTTTGTTTGTCACATTGTATTCTTTAGAAACCTTAAACCCAAATCTCTTGTAATATTCCGGGTCTCCATAAATCAGTATCGCCTTATATCCCATTTCTTTTGCCAACTGAATTGTATGATTTATCAGCTTTGCCCCAATCCCTTTATTTTGATACTCCGGCAATACGCTCACAGGGCCAAATGTCAGCACTGCATATTCTTTTTCGGAATCAATTATTTTTGCTTTTGCATACATAATATTTCCCACGATTTTTTCATCGGCAACAGCCACAAAATCCAATTCTCGAATAAACTCTTTTGCTTTTCTTAAACTATGGACTAGCAAATGCTCATCGCAACCAGGAACATGAACATTCCAAAAAGCCTCTCTTGTGAGCACCTCGACTACTCGGTAGTCTTTTTCGGTTTCCAGCCTTAGCTCGACTACATTCGCATTGAATTTATGCTTTTTTGTGCCTAGCTCTCCTAAGAGCATTTTTTCTTTTTCGGTCATATCTATCCTCAATGACGAGCTTTATAGCGAAAGCAACTCACTATGTGATCATTGACTATCCCTGTTGCCTGCAAATGCGAATACATTATCACGCTGCCAAGAAATTTAAAACCTCTTTTCTTCAAGTCCAAAGAAATCTTATCCGACAATTCCGTTTTGGCTGGTATTTCCTCCAAGCTTTTCCTTTTCCCAATGACAGGCTTCCCATCGGTAAAGCCCCAAATATAATCTGAAAAACTGCCGAATTCTTTTTGTATTTCCAAAAACTTCTGTGCGTTTGTTACTGATGCATCTATTTTTAATCGATTGCGAATAATTCCTGCATTAGCCAAAAGCTTTGCCTTTTTATCCGCCCCATAGCGAGCAACTTTTCTCGGGTCAAAATTGTCATAAGCCTTTCTGTAATTTTCTCTTTTTTTCAAAATTGTTATCCAGCTTAAACCAGCCTGAGCAGATTCAAGCACCAAAAACTCAAAATGCTTTTGGTCATCAAAAACAGGAACGCCCCATTCGGCATCGTGGTATTCCATATACAAATCCGAACTTGTGCACCATTCACATCGTTTCATATTGGGCATATATTTCTCCTTTTTGTTTGAATATAGAAAAAATAATCTGTTTGGCCTTTGGCAATAATATCTGATATTATGTTTTTTTGTGCTCATAAGTTTAATGTAGAAAAATTCTATTTTCTTTTTATAAACTCCAAGTTCCATATTTTCTCGGCCTTGCTTCCAATTAGCCAAAAAGATACAGCAAGAATAGAAAAGAAAATTGCCTTATGTATTTCGTCCCAAAAATATTCAAAAAACTTTGTATAGAGATTAATGAATAAAAAAACTATTCCAAAACTTCTTGATGCATAATCATCTTGCTTAAGCCCGTAGAATATTGCTCCTATTGCGGATAAACCAAAAATTATGCCCCAGTGAAAAAGCTCAATTTGCTTTACTCCCATCCAAGCATCACCATCGCAATTCCCAAAAATTGATAAAAGCCAAAGCGCAATAAATAAGTAGAGAAGCCCCATTATATAGGTCGATTTGTGAAAATCTATTGATTTGGGATTGATCTTCAGCGCAAAGCTTGCTCCAATAAGAATAACGCCAAATAAAACAAATCTCAATGGATAATTCATTCCAAGAAAATAAGAGCCCCAACCAGACATATATCCAGTTTCCGTTCCAAACCAACTGCCAAGAGAAATTAACGAAAATATCCATACAAGCTTTGAAGGAAACCAAAATGCCAAAATTGCATAAATTGCAGTTGACAATAAAAATAAAATTGAAAAATGCCCGCTACCGGTTTCCAAAGTCTTGCCAAAATATGCTACAGCAGCAGCAGTCAAAATCACGCCTGTGAAAATTATTGATTCATTGCTGAAAATTCTCTCTGGTTTGCGTTTCCTTCTTTTTAATCCAAAGTAGTATGCAACCGCTGCCATCAATGAAAAGATAATACATAGGGCAAGGCTGGATGAGGCAAAAAAGCGTTCAATCAATCCAATAAGAAAATCATCTGCGATTATTGCCACAACCGCAATGACTATGCATATTATTGCAACCCAAAAAG
>Ga0209755_10001276_pt1 | contig 40361 bp, 28 predicted proteins | sample TergutCo191P1_FD_187301 | JGI IMG/M metagenome (GOLD analysis project Ga0209755, IMG submission 187301) | Cornitermes sp. P1 segment gut microbial communities from Petit-Saut dam, French Guiana - Co191P1 (SPAdes) (version 2) | ecosystem: Host-associated > Arthropoda: Insects > Digestive system... | reverse complement strand
ACAGCGAATATTCCAGTGTTATGTGGGGAGCGGACGCGTACATGCAGGCGGTGCAGGACCTCATGCTCCCCCCGCGCCCTACCCCTTTGCCTCCTGATGCCCTGTTCCGCTGGCTGAGGGACGTCCCGCAAACCTACTCCAATATACCGGGCTTTTTCTTTGCCAATACGTACCGCTGGGAACGATGGATAACCCCCGAAGAAATCAGGCGGCGTTTAATACTTGACGGACGGGTACGCCAGGATCCGGGTGAGATTCACCGAATTGTTTCGCGGGGCCGGGGCATATCCGGGCGTATTGTAGAACTTGAGATACAGGGAAGCTTGGGCAATGTGCACGCCAGGAGCGATGCCGTTTGGTTTACCATGGGAGGCCTGCGCTCCAGCCTTTTTACCATCAGATCCAAGCAGGAGCCGGACGGCAGTGTCCGCTACTTTGTTTTTCAGGGTGCAGGTTACGGGCATGGCATTGGAATGGATCAACACGCGGCGGCGGGAAAGGCCTCCAGAGGCTTTAGCGCCGAAGAAATCCTGCTCCACTTTTTTCCACGGGCATCGCTGCAGCAATTGACAGGGCAGTAGGCAGGACCATCAATTTCCTGTGGGAAAACTCGGAAAGTTTCGATGGCCGCAAAACGCACCGCCTCTCATAATTCCACCAGCGCCTTGCCGTAAGCCGCTATCTCTACCTTCCCCTCAATACTGACGCCTGTAATCTTCCCGCCCGTTACGCAGACCTCCACCGTTATAACGCCGCCGTCCTGCGCTACAGCCATTTTGACATCCCCGCCCGAACTATGCGCAAGGTAGGCCCCCAGCGCCGCTGTTCCCGAACCGCAGCCCCGCTCCCATACCTTTGTGCCGGACGTATTGACGCAGACAAACGGCACTATAGACGAGGCATCTTTGTCGTAAAACATAATGCCAAAGGCATCCTCCGCGGTAAAAGCGCCCGGGTTTTCCGTCAAGGCCCGGACTACGGCTTCCCTGTCCGCGCTTATCTCGGCGGTATCAACAATAACGTGGGAAATGCCCGGCATGCGGACAAGCGGCAAAGCACAGCGGTGCCCTGAAATTTCAGCTTCAAATGTTTCAATCGCAGAGGGAACGGGCATGCCGATTTTACCCAGGAAATACGAGCCCTCCCGTTTTATGTCGCAGTGCAAAATGCCGCCCGCGCCGGAAACCTCAACAGGAACCGTACAGTGCGTGTCACAGTCAATCCGCCCGCTCCACACAAGATAGGCGCACAGCGAGAGCGCGGCGTTGCCGCAAAACTCCCCGCCGGCCATTTGAAGCCGCGCCGCGGCATTGGGGTCCTCCGGCTTTTCCACAAAGCCCACCTGCTCGGCATGGACGTTGTCATACGCCATTAGTTTCCCGGCAACGGCTGTATGGAGGCGTCTGTCCACAGCGGATGTTACGAGTACCGTCATATTCTGTGTCGGGCTTATCTTTACGAAATCTACTTCCATATTTTCCGCCAAAAAAAGGGGGCTGCCGTCTGCCGCAAAAAGCGGTGAGCGGCAGCCCCTTCGCAATTCCTGATTAACGGTTAATCGTGATCAGTGATTAACCTACGCAAGAATCATTGCGGCAATAATACCAACAATCTTTATCGGGAAGTTGAAGTGAACGAAGGTCGGTATACAGGTGTCCCAAATGTGGTCGTGCTGGCCGTCGGCGTCAAGACCGGCGGTGGGGCCAAGCGCTGTGTCGGACTGGGGCATACCGGCATCCCCGGTTGCGCCTGCCGCGGCGATGGTCACAATGATAGCCGCCGGGGAGAAGCCCATCCCCATCATGAAGGGTACAAAAACCGCCGCAATCAGCGGAATGGTACCGAAGGAAGTACCAATACCCATGGTGATAAGAAGGCCGATGATTTGCATGGCGATAAGTGACAGCAGCAGGTTGTCGCCGGCAAGGTACAGGGCGGCGTAAACGAGCGTATCAATACCGCCGGAAGCGCGGAGCACGCCGGCATATCCGGCCGCAACGAGCATGATAAAAGCGATAAAGCCCATGAGCCCGATACCGCCCTTGATGGACTCGTTAAGCCTTTCCCTGCGCGGGTTAAGCGTACCGAAAGCGAACATGATAAGAAGGGCCGCCACCGCGCCGAGGGAAAGGGCCCACAGGGGGGAACCGGGGAATGTGGCGTTGGCCCACACCTGCATGCCAAAAGTGGCACAGGCGCCGAGCAGCGCGCCCCAATGCTTGAGTTTAAACTCGCCCTTGATATCGTCCTCGTCTACCCGCGCGGCTACCAGAAGCGGTTTGTCTTCATACGTGCGCGGTTTGCGGTAGGAGATGAAAATGGCAATTAAAAGGCCCCCGAGCATAGCGCCGGCCAGCGGAATCATGTACGGCCAAATTGAGGCGGCCAGCACATTCAGGCCGCTGTCGGTGATGTTGGTGGCCAGAATGTTGTGGAAGATAAGCCCGAATCCAAAAGGCAAAAGGATATACGGCGCTTTCAGACCAAAGGCGATGGAACAGGCCGCGGCACGGCGGTCGATCTTCAGCTTGTTCATCATCAGAAGCAGAGGAGGAACAAGGATCGGAACGAACGCGATGTGGATGGGAATCAGGTTCTGCGAGAAACTTGCAACCACCGCGAGAATCAGAAGGAACAGCCATGCGGTCTTGCCGAAAAGCCTGTCCAGGACATTGGCGAACTTGGCCGCAAGCCCGGAAGCCTGGAGCGCGTAAGCCAGAGCGCCGAGCAATATGTAGGCCAGCGCGATGTTGTTCATCCCGGCCATACCGGCGATGAATGTCCGCATGAGGTCGTCCAGCGGCAGACCGGCGAACAAACCTGCGAAAACAGCCGCTATTACAACCGATAGAATGATGTTGAATTTGAGCAAACAAAGCGCGACCATTACTATGACTGAGAGCGTGACGGGATTGATAAACAGATCAGCAAACATAGAAAAATCTCCTCCATAAATAATATATAAAGCTAACCCTTTCCATTAGCTTTTTTACTGTAGCTCTCCAACTGCCGCCTCAACCGCCTCGACAATTTTGTTCGTGTCAATAAGCGCGGCTACCTTGTTGAAATCCAGGTAAAGTTCCCTGTCACTGGTAACGGTATCTACCGCACAGCGTATCATATCATACGCAGCCTGCGTTCCCTTGCCTAGCCGTTTCCCCTTGAACTTTGGGCTCAGGTCAATCGCCTGGGCCGCCGCAAAAAGTTCTATCGCCGCAACCCTGCTGACATTAAAGTAAATGTCCCTGGCTTTCCTGGCCGCGACAGTCCCCATACTAACATGATCTTCCTGTCCTGCGGAAGATGGTATGGAGTCAACACTGGCCGGGTGCGCGAGTACCTTGTTTTCGGACACTAAGGCGGCGGCAGAATACTGGGCAATCATGAAACCTGAGTGAAGCCCTCCCTGCTCTGTCAAGAACGCCGGTAGGCCGCCTGAGAGGGTCGGGTTCACAAGCCGCTCGATACGCCGTTCAGAAATGTTCGCCAGCTCCGCCAGGGCAATGCCCATAAAGTCAAAGCTCAGCGCCATGGGCTGACCGTGGAAGTTGCCGCCGGAAACCGCCATGTCCCTGTCAGCCAGAATAATCGGGTTATCCGTAACGGCGTTCATTTCGATTGCGACTTTGCCGGCAACATAGCGGAGGGCGTCCTTGCTCGCGCCGTGCACCTGGGGGACACAGCGCAGACTGTAAGCGTCCTGCACGCGCAGTTCACCGGCTTTTGTTACCCGCTCGCTTTTCTCAAGCAGCCTGAGCAGATTTGACGCGGTGTCAATCTGGCCCGCGTGCGGCCTGATTCCGTGGATATCAGGCATGTAGGCATCGGTTACGCCGTTTAACGCTTCAAACGTCAAAGCCGCAGCTATGTCGCAAAGCTTTAAAAGGTTAAGGCCGTCGTATAACGCAAGCGCCCCGACTCCTGTCATTACCTGCGTTCCGTTAATGAGCGCAAGCCCTTCCTTGGAAGTCAGGACCGCCGGCGTTACCCCGGCGCGTTTCATCGCTTCCGCCCCCGGCAAAAGTTCGCCTTTGTAGTAGGCTTCGCCCAAGCCCAAAAGCGGGAGAACCATGTGGGACAGCGGGGCAAGATCGCCTGATGCGCCAAGGGAACCTTTTTCGGGAATGGCAGGGCTAATCCCGGCGTTCAGCATGTCGATTAACGTCTGAACCGTTTCCAGGCGTATACCCGAAAAACCTTTGGACAGCGCGTTGGCCCTTAACAGCATAAGCGCCCTGACACTGTCAAGGGGAAGATGATTCCCAACTCCGCAGGCATGGCTGACAATCAGGTTTTTTTGCAGAAGTTCAGCTTCTTCTTTCGCTATGCTGACTTTGCTGAATTCGCCAAACCCGGTGGTAATGCCGTAAACAACACGCCCTTCCTGAACAAGCCGATCCACATATTCCCTGGATTCTATGATGGATTTTTTTGCCGCTTCGCTCAACACAACTTTGTAGTTCTGCCTTGCTACCAACATGAGATCTTTCAACCTCAAACTTTCTCCGTCAATTGTAACGGTGTCCACAATAAACCTCCTGACGTTGTTTTCTTTGCGTCTCTATAAATAAGCCAATCCCCGCAGGCTAAAAACACGGGCAGCAAATGTCAACGGCCCCTTCCGTCTGTTTTCGGCAAGTATCTTCCGGTACTCGTCCTTTAGCCGTTCAAAGCGCTCGTCCATTTCCGCCTTGTCGCTGAATTCCCTCCAGCGCAGTTCTGTGTACAGTTCCGCAAAAGGCGCGAAAGAGCCGCTCTCCCCTGCCCCGGCAAAAAGTCCGGCGTATTCGGGCGCGGTTTTTGAGACGGGTTTGATGGGCTTCCCGTCGGCGGCAAGGCGCGCAAGAAGGAGGAGGTACAGCGAGCGGGCCCCTGCCCTGCCCCCCTTACGAACGCCCAGGCCAAGCGCCGCTTCCCTGCCATAGCGGAGGGCGTAAGCTGCTGTCAGTGCCAGAGCGCCAAGGATAGCCAGAGTACGCAGCACCGCCGTCCAGGGGAAGGCGCGCACCGGGGCAAAAAGCGGGTTCATGTCCAAAAGGGGAATGACCACGTCCCGCAGGTTCCCGTCCCCCAAACCTATCGGGGGGATGGCGAAAGCGGTGGGTTCAAAATCAAGCCAGCCGAAATCCGGGACGTAAAACTGTGTCCAGGAATGGCCGTGGGCGTCGGTTACCAAAATCAAATCGTCAAAGGGGAATTCCTGCAGTATGGGAATCCTGTTTCGAAGCGAGGCAAGCCCCCGCAGATGCGCCGGGGTCTGGAGGCTGTTCGCCGCCAAAAAGCCTGTCACCACACGAGAGGGAATACCGGCAAGGCGGCCCAAAAGGGCGGCGGTGTTGGAGAACTCAACGCAGTCCCCTTCTCTGGTGCCGGTCAGAAACTCTATCATGTCGGAAACAGAAGAATAGTTGTTTGGATTTACGTTGTACTGAAAGCCGGAAAAACTCAAAAGTATGGCCAGTATTATTTCCATGTGATCGTTCCGCGTTTCCCCCATGATCATTTCCCGGCGTTCTTCCCAGAAGTCCCGGATATGATCAAGGTGCGCGTTGAATACCGCTTTATCCGTTTCTTCCAGCGGGAGTTCCAGATAGCGGGCAAGGCTGTTTTGTTCAAAGAAGCTCAGTTCCCGAATGGGGACGCCCAATAAATCAAGGGGATCGTTTATGTTGACATTGGAAATACTGCGGTGAATATAACGAAAGGGGCCTGTGTTTTCGCTCAGGATTGTCGGGTCTACCGCGGCCGGCCGGTAGGGGAGGAATTTCTGCGAAAGGGTTGAAAGGGCAAAAACTTCCTGCCTTTCCCTATCCAGGTCAAAAACAGGCTCGTTGTCAAACCAGCTGACAAAAAAGCGCTGTGTAGAAAGGCGGTGCATAAGGTCATCCGGAAACGGGAGAAATCCTTCGACAGGATCAAGGCGGCCGCGTATGGCGTTTGCCATGTACACAGGGTCGTACTGTGAAGCCACTATCATTACCGTGAACTGCTCGCCCGGGCCGCCGCCTTCTCCGCCGCGGCCCCTGCGGCCCTGTCCCGGCCAGTTGTGCTCGGAAAGGCCGCGCAGGCCCGGTGTGCGTCCGGTCGCATCCCCGGGCAGGGTTCGCCGCCCGTCCCGCCCCTGGTCAGGGATACCCCAGTCCTCCTGCGATTCGCTGGTCATCCTGTCCCTTGGATCAGGAAGCAGATTGTCTACTACGGTGTTGCGGATAAAGTCAGGGGGCAGGATCACAAGCGCCAGCACAAGGGCCGCTCCTGCGGACAGGGCAAAAACCCCGCCTTCCCTCCGTATGCCGCCGGAACTTCCCGGGTACAGGCACAGGTACACAAGCGCGCTGTGCAGAAGAAACACCACCGCTGTCCAGACAAGAATGAACTGCGTAATCCGCAAGCTCTCCCCTGCCACATCCTCTCCGGCGCGGGAAAAGGCAAGCAGGCGGAAACAAACCCAGGCAAAAAAGAACGGCTCAATGCAGGAGAGTTTGCCCCAGCGGGGATAATGGAACAGGAGCAACGTAAGGGTAAACGCTGTTGCGCCGGCCAAAAACGGCGGCAGCGCAGCGGTGGAAAAGCCGCCGGCCCAAAGGGAAAAAGCGATGACAGGCAAAAACACGACAAGGAGCTTGTTCCGCAGTTTGACCCGCATAAAGGCAATCCAGGCGGCAAACGGGATAATAAAAAACCACTGCACGACTCCCACCCGGTCAAAGGCGATGACGATTCCCGGATGGACAAGCAGCAGTATCGCCGCACTTAAATAGAAAAACATGCGCAGCGAAAAAAGAAGCGCTGCCGATTTATTTGAAGAATATTCTTTCATAAGCGTGTCTCCGCGTAATCAACCATCATTCGGCCCCCGCTCACGTTCAATAGCTGCCGGCGGCCTTGAGGGAACCAGCGCGGAAGCGGGGCAAACGTCCCGGAAAAGAAATCCCTTAGATAAAGGTTTTCAACGTCCGGCTTTTTATCTGCGGTATTTTTTCCCCCGGGAGTGTTCTGCGCCAAAAAGAGGGAATAGGGCCGGCCCTGCTGTGTCAAAAGAAAAGCCGGCAGGGCAGTGTCACAGGCCGTGGAAAAAATATATAGTTCCCCCTCTGTCTGCGGCAAAACGCTGCTTTCGTTTTGGGGCGGGAAAAAAGGAATGGCGCAGAGTTCTTCCAGAAACGCCTGGATATCTTCATCCGCATCAAGATCCCAGCTTGTGCCTGCACTGCGTACATGAAACACATACGAAGATTTTTCTTCTTTTGCCTTTCGCAAAAACCAGGCAAGGCGCGCCTTTGCCCGGTCAAGCAGCCACAGGTCGGCCATGCCGGCTTTTGCCCCGCGCTTTTTGCCGGAAAGGCCCGGCCCGTAGTTGCGGAAATGTATTTCTATGCGGGTTATCTTTTCCTGGTTGTCAGGGGAAATCCGGGTAATAAGCGTGTTGATGCGCTCAGAACTTTTCCAGTTGATATCACGGAAGCGGTCGCCGGGTGCGTATTCCCTCATATAGTAACGCTCCTCATCGTTGGCGTTTTTGTTGCGCCTGTCCTCGGCCCCCGACTGGGCATCTATGCGCAGGGGAATCGCCTGGCAGGGGGCGCTGCGTATGTTAAGCGTCCGCTCCCGCTCCGTGCCGCAGGGAAACGAAAAAAAGCCAAACATGTCCCGCAGCCTGCATGAGGTGCTGCCCTGAAAAAATCCCCCCAGGGGAAAAGCAAGGTCAAGGCGGGCAGCGCCCTGTGCGGCCATGGAGGCTTCCGCGAAAACAGGGCAGCCCTCGGATGAACCCTGCGGAAAAAAGCGCCCGCGCACACGAAAGTGAAGCCTGAAAAACCGGGGAATATTTTCGGCAGGGCATGTCACAAGCCACTGTTCTGTGCTTGCGGCACTAACGGGCACGGGGATGTTCCAAACCGGCTCCAGGGTCGCAAGCCGCCTCAGCGCCCATTTCCCGGTCAGCCACAAAGCCGCCAACAGCAGCACCGCCGCCAGGGACAGCACAATCTCGTGGGCGTTCCGGGCCGCAAGGGATCGGACAAGGGTTACCAGGGCAAAAGTAAAAACAGCAAAGCCCGGCAAGGTAACAGGCAGTCTTTTGAAAGCGTCTTTCATACCCTGCTCCCCGCTATCCCCTGCCCCGCTCCACCGGCACGGTATCCAGGATATGCAGCAGCGGCGCTTCCGGCGGGATGGACGGGTCACGGGTGATGATGCGGTGGGCCATGGCCGGAATAAAAACTTCCTTCACCAGGTCTATAGGTACATAGTCCAGGCCCCGGCACAGCGCCAGGGAACGCACCAGGCGGGAAACACGCACCCCGGCCCTGGGGCTTGCGGGGCTTTCGATATCCGGGTGGGTGCGGGTCTGGCGTATGCAGGAAACAATGTACGCGCTCACATCTTCGTGTATCTGCACGAGGTCAACCATCTTTTTCCAGTTGATAAGGTCACCGGAATCAATGACACTCTGAAAGCCCTCCCAGGCATCCGTGCGCCCGTGCATGGCGATAATGGCCCGCTCCTCCTCCTCCGAAGGGTAACCCAGGGAAAGGCGCAGCATGAAACGGTCAAGCTGGGGAACAGGCAGGGGGAATAAATGCGCCCCTTTAAGGTTCATGGTCGCGATAATAAAGAAAGGGTCACGCAAAGAATAATGCTTGCCCTCAATGGTGATGCTCTGCTCTTCCATTACCTGGAGGAAGCTTCCTTGAGTTTTGGGCGTAAGGAGGTTAATCTCGTCACACAGAACAAAGTGGGCGAACACCGGGCCCTTGTTAAAAACGAGTTCCCCGGTATTGCCGACAAAGCGGTTATAGCCCAGGATATCCTGGGGCAGAAGGTCTACGGTGCACTGGATACGGCTAAAGCCTTCCATCATGACTTCACCAAAGGCCATGTCCTCGTCCCGCCACCTGATAGAGCGGGCCAGGGCGCGCGCCAGGGAGGTCTTGCCCACGCCGTGGGAATCCGCCAGGATAACATGCCCCCCGGCAATCCAGGCGGCGATTATGTATTCCAGCTTTTTTTCATCAACAGAAATGAGCCGCCGTATATTGGCGGAAAGCCCTTCAATCGACTGTTTCACTTGTTTGTCCATATCTTCCATTTTATGTCGAATGGGAGTCCGGATGCAATAGGAGGGCCAAACTCATTTCTGCTTTTGGCCCTGAAATAAAGCCTGGCTGCCGGATATCGCTATTTCAGCATCGCCTTCCTGCTGCTTTCAACCATCTGGTAGGCTTCCTCTTTGACCTTCTGGGTAATCTCCTTTAACTGCCCCATGGCGTGCAAAATCTGGCGGCTCCCCTGCCCCTGCTCCTCCATGGCATTAAGGATATTGTTTTCCTGTCCGGCCACGATTTTCACCCCTTCGTCTATGGCGTCAAACTTCCTCAAAACGCCCTCCGTTGATTTTGTTATCGTATCTATCGAGCTCTTGATTTTCTTCAGCACCGAGCTGATGGTCTTGGAGCGGGCGGCGGAGGATTCGGCAAGTTTGCGTATTTCATCGGCGACAACGGCAAAGCCCCGGCCGGCTTCCCCGGCGTGGGCGGCTTCTATCGCCGCGTTCATGGAAAGGAGGTTTGTCTGGCTGGCGATATTCTGCATCACCGAGTTGATTTCCAGAAGGGATTCGGATTCGGCGGTGATTCCCTGAATGTCGGCGACAATCCCGCTCAGGCCCGTATGCCCCACCTCTGAGGCTTCCTGCAGCTCTTCCACGTTCTTCGTGTTTCTTTGCAGGGTGCTGGTGACAGAGCGGATATTGGCTATCATCTGCTCAATGGCCGCGGAGGATTCGGTGACAGCTGCTGCCTGTTCCGTTACGTGCCCGTTTAGCTGTTCGGTCATGGCCTGTATGCCCTCTTGCAGGAACTTGTCCTTTTCCCGTTCCCGGTAATACTCGCGCAAGTCACGGCTGTAGGCGATAACGTAGTCCTTGCCGTCAACCTTTATGCGGTAGAAAAACTCCTCGGTGGGGAGCGGCGTCCCGTCCCTAAGCTGGTACATCCATTCATAGCGGCATTCGCCGTCCCGCAGGGCCGTACGTATGGTGTCAAGGCTTTTCTGGAACGAATCCGAACCGTCAGGCTGGTATTGGGGTATGAAGTCCTTAAAATTATCGATAAACATCTGCTTGTTGGGAATGTTAAAGAGCTGTTCGGCTTCCTTGTTTACCTCAAGGACATTGCTGTTTTCATCGTACAGAATACAGAGCAGGGGCGCTGAATCCAGTATCGCCTGCTGGCGCTCTTTGAACGCCTGTTCTTTTTTGCGGATTTCCTGCATTTCCCGCATGTCCTGGGTAAATTCCATAACATGGGGCTTGCCCTGAAAATCCACACGCACCAGGGTGACATCGGCGGGCATCGGCTCGCCGCTCAGCGTTTGATACATCCACGGGAAACGCTCCCGCCCCTTTACAAGGGTTGCCCTTATATACCAGTCCACCTTATCCACCGAACGACTGCCGTCAGGCTGGAATTCCGGTAAGATTGAGTTAAAGTTTTGGTAATACTCCTGCCTGTCAGAAAACCCAAACAGGGCGGGGGCCAGGTCGTTGCAGTACACGAGCTTGTTTTGGTCATCAACGAGCGAAGAAACCATAGGCATGCTTTCCATAACAAGATGCATGCCCTCGTCAAAACTGTCCTTTTCCATTTTTGTTATCAGGCGGAGTATAACAATGATGGCAAACACAAAATGGACAGCGATCACAAGCCCAAGGAGGATTATCGCCGTTGCCTTGTGTTCTATTCTGTCAATAATGATGAACTCAAAAACCAAAATTATAACTGCCATAGCGACAGCACCCAAAATGAGCTTTACCCTGTCACCCCTTGCTTTCGCCCTAAGACGGGCCGCAATATCATCCATAATACTCTTTCCTCCAGATTTTAACGTAATAACATGCGCTGCCGGACAGGGTAAAATAATAATTTTCTATGGTGAACTTTGTCAAACTCGCACAGGAAAAGAAATGGGGCTTTCTTTTTGGCCAGTGGCTTTTTTTCCTCTTATTTTCTGTTAATAATGTGCAAATAATATCAAAAGAAATGAAACAGGATACATAATTACTGTACATTGACGGGAAGCGCTTGAAAAAATTTTACATATGCCCGATAATTTGCTATTGCTTGGCGCAGCAAGGGTGCATAATTAATGAAGCAGATGGAGTAGTTTATGAAAATCCGTTCCAAAATCACGTTACTCATGGTTATTCTCAACATTGTCTGTGTTGGCGTGGTGGGCTCCACTTTAATCTTCAGGGCATGGCGGAACTCAGAAATGGTTGCCATAAATTACACCCAAAACAAGGCGCGCCAGCTAAGCGGGCAGTTTGAAAACATACTTGACAGCCACTGGTTCATGATGAGCACCTGGACGGCCGCAATGGGACGCTTTGAGTCAGTCCCGGCAGACGGGCGGCGCGCGTTTTTGGACAACGCTGCGCGGGGCATGATTGAATCGGGACAGCATATCGCCAACGCCTGGGTTATATGGGATCGCGACGCGCTTGACGGCCCTGACGCGGCGCGTATCGGCTTTCCGGGAACCGACGAGGCCGGGCGCTTTGTTTCAGCCCATGCCCGCAGCAGAGCGGGAACCATCACCGCGCACCCCAGTCATGGCTTTGAAGCTGCCAGTTCCTACCTCCTGCCCAGAAGCCTTGACAGGCAGATTCTGACAAACCCCTACGACAGCGAACTTGCCGGGGAACGCACAAGCGTCGTTACAATATCCGCCCCCGTGCGCAATTCCGCGGGCGCGGCGGTTGCCGTTGCCGGCATTGACATTTCCCTGGAACGGCTTAACGAACTTGCCCAGAGCATAGAAATAACCTACGATGGAACTTTCATCACCGTGTTCAGCGCCAACGGCACGGTTGTGTCCCACGCTGACGCGGCGAATATAGGTAGGAACATGCGGGACACAGAGCGGGAACTCCTTGGAGAACACCTTCTCCCCTTTGTCCAGGCTGTCAGCTACGGCCAGGAGCGGCGCTTTGACTTTAACCCCGGCGGAGGATTTTTCAGGTTTCACCTGACGCCCGTCACCATCGGGGATTTCCCTGACACCTGGACGGTCTCCGTTGCCCTTCCCATGAACGAAGTCGGTGCCGATGCCTTTTTGATGGTCTATTTCGCGCTGGTGCTCTGCATCTTCACGATTATCGTGGTGCTGGCGGCGGCATTGCTTTTGTCCAGGAACATCGTAAAACCCATCGCCAGCATGGCGCGTATCCTCCGCGACATCTCCTCCGGCGAAGGAGACCTGACAGCACGGCTTCCGGAAACCGGCAAAGGCGAAACCGCCGAGGCTTCCCATTACTTTAACCTGACCATCAGGAAAATAAGGGAACTCATTGTATCGGTTAAAAAACAGGCCGTTATGCTTGCCAATATAGGCGAAGAACTTTCCACCAATATGACGACCACAGCCGCGGCAATGAATCACATTGCCGCCAACATCCAGGGCGTCAAGGAAAAAGTCATAGAGCAAAGCACAAGCGTCGTTGAGACCAACGCAACGGTGGAGCAGATTACCGGCAATATCAACAAGTTAGGCGATCATGTTGAGCGCCAGGGGAGCGCCGTATCCCAGTCCTCCGCCGCTGTAGAAGAAATGATGAGCAGCATTAAGTCCGTTACCGCGACCCTTGTACAAAACTCCCAGAACGTGAAAAGCCTCCAGGAAGCCTCGCAGTCCAGCAGGTACAGCATGCAGGAAGTCGCCGAGGACATACAGGAAATCGCCCGCCAGTCCGCCGGCCTTCTGGAAATCAACACGCTTATGGAAGAAATAGCCAGCCAGACAAACCTGCTTTCCATGAACGCCGCAATAGAAGCCGCGCATGCGGGGGACGCCGGCAGGGGCTTTGCCGTTGTTGCCGAAGAAATACGCAAACTCGCCGAATCCTCAAGCGATCAGTCAAAGACCACCGCCGACGTTCTTAAGAGGATCAAGGAATCGATTGACAAGATATCCATTTCGACTGACACGGTTCTTAAACGCTTTGAGGCAATAGACCGCGGAGTCACAAAAGTGGCCGAGCAGGAAGCGCATATCCGCACCGCGATGGAAGAACAGACAGAGGGAAGCAGGCAGGTTCTGGACGCCTCTGCTTTGGTAAGCGAGATAACGCAGGAAGTAAAAAGCGGCTCACTGAGAATGTTTGAAGGAAGCATGGAGATCCTTGCCGAAAGCAAACACCTGGAAAACGCGGCGCAGGAAATAACCAACGGCATTAACGAAATGGCAGCCGGCACCGCCCAGGTCAACACGGCGGTGAACAATGTCAACGAACTGAGCAACAAAAACCAGGATAACATTACCCTTTTGGTACAGTCACTTTCGCAGTTTAAAGTTTAAAGCCCAAAACCCGCTACGGGTACACCCGCACAAGGCCCTCTTTCCCCGCCGGCTTTAAAAGAGCCGCAAGGGAGGCTGCCCGTGCCTCAAGAAAACCTGTCGGCAGCGATTCCGCCAGCGGGTCTTCCGGCGCGGCCCGTGCCTTGCCGTAGATTTGCACACCCCGCAGTTCTGCCGCGGAAAAAGCCAGCTCTGCCACCAGGGCATCCCAGGCGCGGGCCTCCTGCGGCGGGGGCGGCACACCGTTAACCGCACAGACCATTGTCTGCAGGGTTACCGGCGCGCGCTGCACAAACGCCCTGATTTTCCCAATCAGGCGCTGGAAAGGAATCTCACTGCGGTCAATGACCCTGTACCACTCAGGCGTTCCGGCATCCAGCTTAAGCCAGATACACAGCCCCCTTTCCGCCGCGCGGCAGAGCAGGTCAAAAAGGGCATCATCCAAAAGCCCCGAACCGTTTGTGATAAGCACCACATCCACAGCCTCCCTGTCCCTGATACGAAACACCGCCTCCAGCGCGGCAGGAAACCACGGCGAAATGGTCGGCTCCCCGCTGCCGGAAAAGCATATATCCCTGACAGGAATATCCCGTTCCTTTGCCGCTTTAAGCTCTTCTGCAAGGGCCTCCTCCATAAGGGAAAGCGAAAAGACCTGCCTGCTTTTAAACGGAAACACTTCGCAGTAAGGGCAGTCAAACGAACAGACCTTGTGATCCGGAAACAGGTTTATCCCCACCGAAAGCCCCCCTGAACGCCGTGAATACACCGGGTAAACCAAAACGCCCTTTTCCCGCTCCCGGCGATGTTCCGCTGTGCCCTGCATGCCCTGTACCTCCTTGTTATGAAACCCTGCTGATTACGGTATAGTATCACTGTTGTTCTTGTCTAGGTTTGTACCACTGTATCAGGCTGTTTTCTGTCAGCATTTCTGCTTGACTTCAGCTTGCCGTTTTAGGCTGAAATGGGGGTTCGCTTTAGGCTACAGCGCAGTTTCGCTTTAGGCTACAGCGTGGGGTCGCTTTAGACTACAGCGCAGTTTCGCTTTACGCTACAGCGGGGTTTCGCTTTAGACTGAAGCGTGATTTCGCTTTGGGCTGCAGCGGTGGTTCGCTTTAGGCTGCAGCGGTGGTTCGCTTTAGGCTGCAGCGATGGTTTGGATCAGGCTGATTTGGGGGACGGGAATTAGGCTGAGTTGGCAGGCAGAATCAGTCTGAGTTGGCGGGTGGGAAATAGGCTGGTTCGGGGTGTGGACATAGGCTTTATCGTGCGGGGAAAGTTGGTGAGGGTATTTCTTGACAATTTCGTTCACAGCATCTGTATAACTTACAGGTTTTTGATGGTTTCCAGGTCAAGGCCGGTTATGCTGTGAATCAATTCAGGGGCAAGCCCCTTCGCCAGGGCGTTTCTGGCTGTCTTTTCTAAACCTTGTTCAATGCCTTGTTCGATACCCCGCCCAATACCTTGTTCGATGCCCCGCTCAAGGCCTTGTTCGATACCCCGCTCAAGGCCTTGCTCAATACCCCGCTCAAGGCCTTGCTCAATGCCCCGCTCAAGGCCTTGTTCAATACCCCGCTCAAGGCCTTGCTCAATGCCTCTCGCCATGCCTTCTTCGTAGCGTACCGCCAGAGCATCTTCCTGATCCCATTCCGCAAACAGCATATTGATTACCTCCGTGCCGTGTTTTTCAAGAAACTTCTTCAGTATATCATGTTCCTGACAGTATCGTACCGCAAGTGTCATTGCTTCAGTTCTGTCCGCCGCGGCCTTTTCATACTCCCGCACTTTGGCTATGAACGCGCTGTACTCGGTGAGCGTTTTACAGCGTTTCACCAGTGCCTCGTTTTTGCCATGGTTGATGTTGATAACTTTTACGACAAGTTCAAGGGCGGGGCTCTCTTTTTCCGGCAAGCCAAGGGAAGCGGCGGTTTCAAATGCCTCGGACAGTTTTAGGGTTTTTTCGTCGGCATAGGGTTCGGTGCCGTTGTATAGCACGAAAAACTCAGGGCGGGGGATGCGGATGAGGTTTGTGGTGTAGATGTTCCGTTTGCCGATGATTTTTTCGTAGACGCGGGCTATGTACATAAGCAGGCGCAGGGCCATGTTGGGGTTTATCGTGGACTGGTGTTCGATAAGGATAACGAGTTTGTCGCCTATCTCAAAGGATATGTCGTTTACCCTGTTTATAAAGAGCGCGTTTTTCAGGGTGTTTATTGTAACCGGGACATCGGGGGGAAGGGTAACGCCTTCCAGGGCAGAGTACAGTTCACGCAGGAGGTCGGGGTCGCTGAAAAGCAGGGAGAAAACGCTGTCTTTGTGCGTGGTGTTTGCGTTCATATGTCAATTATAGGGGGTGCGGGTTATTTTAGCAATATGGAGCGTGTCAGGTTTTCTGCCGCATGAATGTAACATCCGAATTCAGGATTAACCGTGGATTCGATGGCGGGCTTTGTTGCACGCATGAACAATAAGATGAGTTGGAAATTTTTAACCACGAACCTCACTAACGCGCACCTGCGGTGCTGGCACGAACGATAAACATAGGAGGCGGCGGGGGAAAGGTGATATTCACTGGTTCCCCCGCCTTGTGCGTAACCGCGCTAATGCGGGCGGACTACACGGAAGCCAATTCCTGTGCCGTAGTCGTACGGAGGGCGGTAGCCACGGTTGATGGAACGCCGCCAATTAACCGAAATTCGACTGTAAAAGTCCCCGCCACGTAGTACTCGTTGAGTGCCCAATGATGGGCCTTCGGGGTCGGTTTTTGCCACGCTGGTGTAAGGCCCGTGCCAGTCAAAGGCCCATTCCCACACGTTCCCGCTCATGTCATACAGTCCAAGGCCGTTGCGCCGCAAACTTCCAACATGCCAGGTTCGGTTATCGCTGTTGCCGCTGTACCTCGCTACTTCCCTAATATTATTGCTTCCGGCGAAGGTAAATCGCTCTCCGGTGTTGCCGCCTTTGGCCGCGAACTCCCATTGCGCCTCGGTCGGCAAGCGGTAGCCTGTTGAACCGGGAACGATTTGGACGGCGTTCCATCTGGTGTCACTGCTTGTAGGAATAGAGCCCCATGAACCAGGAGAGGTACTCCATACTCTAGGGTGTGCCTCTGTCTGTATCATATACGCAGGTGTTAAGCCGGACATAATGCTTAAGTAGTTGCTGAATACTATCGCTTCATACCAGCTTACCATCTCTACAGGGTGGTTTCTTGTATCCATCCCGGGTGGTACATACGAGGCCCGTTCGCCGCCCGCCCTGTGCGCGCTTGGGTTGCGTCCCATTACTGCCTGGAATTGCGCTTGTGTTACGGGGAATCTGCCCATAGAAAAGCCGGTTAGTGTTACTGTGGATACGGGGGTAACATCGCCAGCGCCGACAGTGCCAAGTTCCCTGCCCAGCTCGAAGGTGCCGCCGTCAACGGGCACCATGTAGAGGGGGCTGATTGCACCAACGGGGTCAAGCGGCGCGAAGTGCCAGGCAACATCGGCTGGTATGCCTTGCCTCCATCCTGCCCCTCTCCAGGCAGCATCGGCGGCCACACGAGTAGCAAAGGGAATGAATACATGGGTTAGTCGGTTGTTATTCGAGAATGCTTCAAGCCCAATAGCGGTAACACTGTCCGGAATGGTTACACTGACCAGTTGATTATCCCGAAATGCCCACACCCCAATGAAAGTAACGCTGTTGGGAATGATTACGCTTGTCAACTGGTTATTCGAAAATGCATGATCTCCGATGCCAGTAACGCTGTTACCAATAGTTATGTTGGCCAGCCGGTTATCCCGAAATGCCCTATTTCCGATATAAGTAACACTGTCGGGAATGGTAACGCCGGTTAGGCGGTTATTCAAAAATGCGCCGGTACTGATGGAAGCAACACTGTTGCCTATTGTTACGTTGGCCAAGAGGTTATTCGCAAAAGCATACTGCCCGATATAAACAACGCTGCCGGGAATGGTAACGCTAGCTAGGCGGTTATCTGAAAATGCGCCAGCCCTGATGGAAGTAACACTGTTGCCTATTGTCACGCTGGTCAGGAGGTTATTCGCAAATGCAGACAGCCCTATGGAAGTAACATTGTTGCCTATTGTTACACTGGTCAGGAGGTTATTCGCAAATGCATACTGCCCGATATAAACATCGCTGCCGGAAATGGTTATACCGGTTAAGTCGTTACCTGAAAATGCCCTCGCTGCAATGGAAGTAACGCTATCGGGGATAATTACACTTGCTAGCCGGTTATTTTCAAATGCTCTATACCCGATGGAAGTAACGCTGTCAGGGATGGTAACGCTGGTTAAACGGGTATCACGAAATGCCCAGTTCCCGATAGATACCACCGGAAGCCCGTTATGAAGGGCAGGTATGACTACCGCAGTTGACGTACCTGTGAAACTGGTAACTGCGTAGCCCCCATCGCCTCGGGTAAAAACAAATCCTTCTGTTCCCCCCATTAAAGGCGTAAAGACCCAAGTAACATTGGCTGGTATGCCATCCCTCCACTGTGCTCCCCAGACCGCATCGGCTGCCTCGAGAGAAACAAACGGAATGGCTACACTGGTGAGAGGATTACTAGCAAATGCTAGTGCCCCAATGGATCTGACACTGCAGGGAATGACAATGCTGGTCAGGCGGTTAAATTGAAATGCATTAGATCCGATAGAAGTAACGCTGTTGGGGATACTTGCTTCAGGCAGCTGGTTAAAACTAAATGCCCAAGCTCCAATTAAGGTGACGCTATCAGGAATGATAATGCTGGTCAGGCGGTTTTCCCGAAATGCGTTACCATAAATGGAAGTAACGCTATCGGGAATGGTTACACTGGTTAGTTGGTTATGCCAAAATGCACCACCCCCAATGGTAGTAACACTGTCAGGAATGGTTACACTGGTTAGTTGGTTTCTATAAAATATCCTCTCCCCTATAGTGGTAATACTGTCAGGAATGCTTACGCTGGTAAGTTGGCCATGCTGAAATGCCCCCGTCCTGATATATCTAACACTATTTGGAATGTATACAGTGGCCAGTTGACCAAACCCAAATGCCTCAAACCCGATGTACGTAACACTGTCAGGAATTTTAACGGTGCTTAGGCGACTCTCGGCAAATGTGTTTTGCGGGATTATTGTAAGCCTACTGCCCGATGCAAAGGTTACGCTTTCAATGGAAGAATTGGAAAATGCCCCAATGAATATGGGGAACTGTGCAAAATGAGTAGTACCAGCCTGGATGCTGGTAACATTTCTGCCTATAGTTACATCTCTAATAGTTTGATTGCCCATAAATGCGGTGTTCGTAATATGTGTTACGGGCAAACCGTTGTGATACGCGGGTATAATAACCACCCCCACCGATCCATTGTAACGGTAAACCGTGTAACCTTCACTGTTCGGAATGAAAAAAATTCCTGGCGTACCAGTATGGTGATGGATGCGCGTTTCAAGTACGTGATTACAGCCTTCATGCCAACAACGATATTCCTCTATACCATCTACGGATATTCCCGGGGCTATTATCAGCCATCTCATGTCATGATTGTTGCGATCTGGCGCTTCGCCTACGCGCGTGAGAATTACATTGCAGCCTTCATGTAGACATGTCCCGGTCTCCACGCCGTACATTACACATGTGGGATAAGTCGTTACTAACCAACGCATGTTATGAGCGTTTGGATCTATAGGTATGGGGCCATAATCGTGGTAATATCCGCACAGCAAGCAAAGTTTTTGTCCAGAGCCTTCCTTTACACAGGTAGCGGGTGTTGTTATAAGGTCATCGCACCAAGTGTGAGCATTGGGGTCTGGCAAGCACTCGCGTATATCTGTCTTTTCACAGCGCTGGCACATCCCTGCTTCCCTGCCGGGCGCTATACACGTGGGATCGCTTAGCCACATCCAGCGCATATCATGCCCAAGCGCGTACATAAAGCCATCGTTTTCATAATCGCACAGCGCGCAATACCGTTTGCCGCCGCCCGGCTCTGTGCAGGTGGGGCGTATAAACTCGCCCTGCAGCTCATGCGCGTAAGGGTCTACGGGAATGGCGCGGGATTCAGCATGAGACGGGTTCAGTCTGCATCGCCTTCTTTCTTCGCCTTCCGCAATACAGGTAGCAAGGCTTATGACTTCCCACTCGCCCCAGTCCCGCACCGGCTCGGAATCGCGGCCCGCACCCAGGTTGTCTGCCGCCCGCCCGGTAAACCCCGTCACATTGTCACACGCCGTAAATACCATCACGCCAAAGACAAGCAAAAGCCCCAGAACCCAATGCCGCGGCAAAGTCCTTTCCTGTATCATATTTATCTCCCTCCTGTCCTGAATCTATACACAATTCCAAGCGCAAACCTGTCCGTCAGTGCGGAAAAGTCTGTGCGCATGGTGTAGGAGGCGTTAAGCCCGAGCCTCCCCATAAACGGGAACGTAAATGTTATGCCTACGGTGAATATGTCCGCGGCAAAAAAGGTGTCGCTGCCTTCGCCGTAATGGCCGCTGTACGACTTAACCATAAAGCCCGCGCCGGCTCCCGCATACACGCCGCCGTACCAGCCGAACAGGGGCAGGAACAGGGCAAGGTGGGCAAAGGGGTATACCGTAAGCATGGAAAAGTCACCATGATCCTGATGGCTGCCCCGCAGTATGTCGCAGCCTATTCGTATAAAAGAATTGCGCCACGGGGCCAGGGTTAGCTGGAGCGTACCGCCAGCGACAAATGCGCCTGAGTCAAGCAGCGGCTCGGCAAGGGAAACCGCGCCGGAAAGGCCCACGCTCCACAGGCGTGAGGGGTCTTCCAACAGCGAGGGGGCGGAGTGGGCTGTCAGGGGCGGGATAAAGAGCTGCGGTTCTGCTCCCCCGGCGTCTACGAACACAAGGGCTTCGCCAAAAGCGCCGTCTCCTACCAGTGTGACGCCTGAGGGAATAACAACGCTGGTCAGTTCATTGTCGCGGAAGGAGCCGTAGCCTATGGAGGCGACACTGGCGGGTATGCTTATCTCTGTAAAGCGGTTTCTGGCAAAGGCCACCGCGCCTATATACGTGACACCTGCGGGGAGGCTTACGCTTTTCAGTTCGTTGTAGGCAAAGGCCATTGCCCCTATGCTCGTGACGGTGTGGGGGATGGTGACGCTGGTAAGGCCGGTGTTCAAAAAGGCTCCCGGGCCTATTTCGGTAACGGGCATGCCGTGTATGTACGGGGGTATGCGTATGTCCGTGCCCGGCCCTGTGCGGCCGGTAATGGTTACGCCGTTTTCAGCCGGTTCCCAGCGGAAATCCCCGGCGCGGTCATGGGGCTGTGCGTAGGCGCTGACCGCAAGCAGGGCCGCCAGCGCAAAGAGGCAAGAAATAACACGGGGGGGGGGGGGGGGGGGGCAGGACAAAACTTAACGCGGCAAATGGTTCCCATATAGTCCCATAATAAAAAGGCCGCTTTTGGATTTCAGGATGTAAAGGCAAGGAAGTTTAAACTTTTGAGTATGCGCCTGTGGTATGCACTTTACCATCTACAGGTGTTCATGTCAAGGGAAAAAACAAACGTTCGCACGACAAACGTATGCCCACAAGATAGATAGTATCGTTCGTGTTGGTTCGTGTGGTTCGTGGTTAAATTCTTCTATCGTTGAGCTTCGGGGATTTTTTTCCCATTATCCTGTATGATAATCCCATGAAGGAACATCTCCCCGTCCGCCCTGCACGAACGTACCTGGACTGGGCCGCCGCCGCTGTGCCGGATACTGTTGTCACAGACCAGAGCATATACGGAAACCCATCCTCGCTCCACACCGAAGGCCGCCTTGCGCGGGAAGCCCTGGACAGCGCCCGAAAGCGCTGCGCCGCGGTTTTGCACGTCCCGCCAGAGGCGCTTTACTTTACATCAGGCGGAACCGAATCCAACGCCCTTGTCCTGCACTCTCTGCTGCGCCGTCCGGGGAAGGGGGAACTTTTGTACTCCGCCGTGGAGCATCCTTCGGTGCGGGAAAACTGCATGCTCCTGGAAAAGCTGGGGCTCCCCGCCGGCATCATTGGGGTTGAACAAAACGGCAGGGTAAGCGAAAGTACTTTGGGCAGGGCGCTTGAAAAACATGCCGATACCCGCCTTGCCGCGATAATGGGCGTTAATAACGAGACAGGGGCCATTATGGACATCCCCGCGCTTGTTTCCCAAATCCGTCTGCATCAAAGAAAAAAAGAACGGCCCATTCATGTTCACTCTGATCTTGTTCAGGCATTGGGCAAGGTTCCCGTTGACATTGCGGCCTGGGATATTGATTCAGCATCGTTTAGCGCACACAAGCTGGGCGGGCCCCGGGGCATTGGGCTTTTGTACCTGAAAAAACCCCTGGAAGCCCTTTACTCTGGCGGGCGGCAGGAGGGGGGGATAAGGCCCGGAACAGAAAACGTCCAGGGCGCTCTTGCCTTTGCGGACATTCTTGAACGCAGGGCCGCTGGTGAAGCGGCAGCGCGGGAGGGGGAAAAGGCCCGGGAGCGCATGGAGTATCTTATCAGGCACTTAAAGAAAATAAGCCGCTGCCGCCTTATCCCCGAAGAACGGGAGGAGGAGGACAAGAGGTTTTCACCCTGGATACTCCAGGTGCGCTTTAAGGATGTGCCCGGCGAAGTAATGGTCAGGGCCCTTGACGATTCAGGGGTGGCAATCTCCACAGGTTCGGCGTGTTCTGCTTCTTCCCAAATGCGGCCAGCTCTGGCTGCAATGGGGCTTGATGAGTCTGTCCGGCTTGAGGGGGTCAGAATCTCCCAGGGCTGGTCTACGGAGACGGCCGATATGGACGCACTTTTGGCGGGTGTTGAAAAGGTGCTGGCATTTTTATGAAAACAACAACATACCTTATTAAACTTGGAGAACTCACCCTTAAGGGAGGGAACCGGAAAGCGTTTGAAATTCTTTTGCGGAAAAACCTGGCCGCCATGCTGAAAGGCCTGGGCGCGCAGATTATCATGAAGAACGGCCGCTTTTACGTGTGCTGCCCCGTGGAAGCGGAGGCCAAAACCGAATGGGCCCTGAACCACCTTATGGGGATTGCGGGCTGGGCAAAAACTAAAACCTCCGAAAAAACTCCCGAGGATGTATGCAATGCCTGTGTGGAGGAAGCACGGCTGTTATGTGAAAGGGGAATAACAACGTTCAAAATAGAAGCCCGCAGAACAGACAAGCGCTTTCCCCTGGACTCCTATCAAATCCGCTGCCTTGCAGGAGAGGCGGTAACAAAAGAGTTTCCCGGCCTTAAAGTTGATGTCCGCAAACCTGGCGGCGTTATCGAAGTGGAAATACGGGAGAAGGCTTATGTTTTTGGAAACGCCCGGGAAGGAAGACGGGGGCTCCCTGTGGGCAGCGCGGGCCGGGGCCTTTTGCTGCTTTCCGGCGGCATTGATTCGCCTGTAGCCGGCTACATGATGGCAAGCCGGGGCATGGCGCTTGACGCGGTGTATTTTCACGCCTATCCCTACACCTCTGACGAAGCAAAAGAAAAGACCGTAAAACTCGCGGAAATCGTGGGGCGTTATGCGATGGGCATACGCCTTTTTGTGGTAAGTTTTACGACAATCCAGGCGCGCATAAAGGAAAGGTCGCCGGAAGCCTGGCGGACAATACTGCTGCGCATGGCAATGATGGACTGCGCCGAAAGGCTCGCCTTAAGCCGCAGGGACAAATGCCTTATAAGCGGAGAAAGCCTTTCCCAGGTTGCAAGCCAGACAATAGAAAATATTTCCTGCACAGAAAGCAGGGTAAAACTGCCGGTGCTGCGCCCCCTTATCGGCATGAACAAGGAAGATATCATTGCCCTGGCCGAAGATATCGGAACATATGAAACATCAATACTTCCCTACCAGGACTGCTGCGTTCTCTTTACCCCGCCCCATCCAGTGTTAAGGGGCGATGTAAGCCAGGCGGGAAAACTCTACGAAGAACTTGAGGCCGGGCCGCTTATTGAGGCAGCCTTGGTCGGCGCAGAGAGCCGATACCCTTTGTGAAAGAACGGCCCGCTGGTCTTTGCTTTCTACATTTTTCCGTATCTGCTGGTATTCCTCTTTGAGCAGCAGCATTGAGATCCCTCACTTTATTATGTTATGCAGAAAATGTACGTCTGTATTCTGCCAATTCCTTATAAATACCTTTCAGGCTTTCATACGATTTATCAAAAATCGCAAACAATGCCCTGTATTGTTCGGCCAGGGCTGCGTTTGGCATAACGGTCTTTTCAATTTTGTTGAAGCGGTTAATAACGCTGTAATCCTTAAACGCCCCTATGCCTATGCCGCCGCACACCGCAGCGCCAAGGCTGGTCGCCTCCTCGCGGAAAAGCGGAACCGCCAGAGGCTTTTGCCAGATGTCGGCAAGGATTTGCATCCAGACATCGCCCTTCGCCCCGCCTCCGATAAGGATGATTTCGTTGATGCCGCCGGGGACTCCCCCTTCCAGGATGTCAAGGATAATTTTAAGGTTAAAGGCAACCCCTTCCAGTACCGCCCGCGAGATATGGCCCTTGCCGGAACTTACCGATAGGCCTACAAGCGCGCCGCGAGCGTCATGATCCCAGCGGGGTGAGCGCTCGCCCAAAAGGTAGGGCAGATACAGGAGCCCGCCAGAACCTGGCGGCGTACCGTTTACACCAGCGTCAATGAGTTTGTAGGGGTTTTCGCCGCTCTGCTTACCCTGCGCGATTTCGTCAAGGCAGAGGGTATTTTTGTACCAGTTGTACGAATAGCCGGCGGCCTGCATGGTGCCGCAGGGTGTGTACAGTTCCGGGTCGAGGTGCACCCAGGTAAAGGTGCGCATGTCGGGATCATACACAGGCGTCTTGCTTGCCAGGGAAATCCACGAGGAAGAGCCGAGCACGTTGTAGGCGTTGCCTTCGCTTACCACGCCCGCACCCACGCAGGCGCAGCTTCCGTCGCCTCCTCCTATGATAACCGGCGTGCCTTCCAGAAGCCCTGTTTCCGCGGCGGCGGCGGCGTGTATGCCGCCGGCACAGTCCGAGGACGGATGCGGGTCGGGAAGCATGGAGCGGGGAATGCCCAGTTCGCGTATTGTCCTTTCGTCCCAGTCTTTTTTGTCAAGGTTGAACAAATTGGTAGAGGAAGCGTCGCTGTAGTCGGTAACAAAAGCGCCGGTGAGCCTGTGGATGATGTAATCCTTGGCGTTAAGCATTTTGTGGGTGCGTTTGTAAATGTCGCTTTCGTTGCCCCTGACCCACAGGAGTTTCGCCGCCGAATACGAAGCGCTGATACGGTGGCCCGTTGTGCGGTAGCCGTATTCCATGCCCAGTTTCTGTTCCATTTCTTCGGCCTGCCTGGCGGCGCGGGTATCGGCCCAGATAATGATGGGACGCAGAGCTCTGCCTTCGCTGTCTACGATAAGGCAGCCCATCATCTGGCCGCTGAAACACACGGCGGCTACATCGGCGGGCGTTACGTTTGCTTTTTCCAAGAGCTGCCTTCCGGAAAGACAGACGGCTTTCCAGAAATCTTCCGGGTCCTGCTCTACCCAGCCGTCATGGGGGTAGGAAACGGGGTATTCGTAAAGGACAGAAGCGCCCAGTTCGCCGTCAAGTGAAAAAAGCGTTGCCTTGTTGCCGCTGGTTCCAAGGTCGTGGGCAAGTATGTATTTGGGCATGGTTCTCCCCTAATATAATGGAATTTCCGCGAGGGTTGCCGGCATTTCATGGGCGGTGTTTACTTTGTCAGGGCCGGTCACAAGATCAAAACAGGAGGCGATTATTCTGCCGTTCCAGACAATGGGTTCGCCCGGCTGATCGAGGCCTCCTTCAAGTCCGGTGCAGTCCGGGCTTTGGGCAACACGCTCAACCTTGCCGTCAAGGCTGACTTTGGCAATGGCGTTGGCGCTGAAATCCGCTATGTAAAGGTTTCCTTCACCGTCAAAGATCATGCCGTCCGTGCTTTGAAGCTGGGCGGGATCTTTCGCGAACGATGTTTGGTCTTTAAGGCTGCCGTCGGAATTAAAGGTGAGTTTCCACACTTCACCGTCGCCGAAATTGCCGATGTACAGGTTGCCCATGCTGTCAAACACGATGCCGTCAACACCGTACTGGCAGTCAGGGTTTTCGGTTACAAAAGCGGCCAGCAGATTTTTGTCACCCATATCGTTCTTGATGTCCACGTTTTCTTCGTCAAGGGCAAAGCGGTATACGCCGCTGGTAAGTTTTCCATCCGGCCTTGTTACCGGGTGCATGAAACTGTTGGTCACGTACATGAAGCCGTCTTTGACGCGTATGCCGTTGGGGTGCTCCATGTTTTTTGCCACCACAACCGTTTTGGCGATTACCCCGTTATCATCAACCGTGACTTTTAAAAGCCGGCCTTTGAAAAGCAGTTCTTCTTTTCCGCTCCAGCCCTGGTTATCGCAAATGTAGATGTTCCAGTCATTGTCAAAGGCAATACCCATATTACGCGCGACGCCGGTTTCCGGGTGCGCCGGCACATCAAACCACTTTGTTACCTTGCCCTCTTTGCTGACTTTGACAATGCAGCCGCTGGCTTTTTCGTCCGCGAAATTGGGGCATGACAGGATGAGGTTGCCGTACCTGTCTATCGCCATGCTGTCAGGGGTGCAGATGTAGTCGGGCAGGGCGCAAAAAAGTTTTGACTGTCTCATGCTTTACTCCTAATAATACTTGATAACGATTTTTTTTGTGCCGCTTTTTCGCGCTTCAACCAGCCTGAAAGCTTCCAGAATATTCTCAAAGTCAAAAACATCGGAAATAAAATCTTTGGGATTAAGCACGCCAAGGTTTATCCACGCCATAACCTGGGCATGGGCTTCGGCTTCTTCTTTCTTGGACGGCCACTGAACAAACTGTATCGTCCAGTTATAGGGCGCTTTGCTCCAGTCAAGGTTCATGCCCAATTCAGGGGAAATACCGTAGCAGCATATTTTCCCGTTGTATTTAACCAGGGCCATAGCCTGATTGATTAACTCATTGATGCCCACCGCGTCAACCACATGATCAATGCCTTCGGGAAAGAGCTTTTTTACCTCGGCGTTTACATCTGTTGTTTTGCTGTTAAAAGCGTAATCCGCGCCCATCGCTTTGGCGCAGGCGACTTTTTCATCGTCAATGTCAGAGGTAATGACAGTTTTAAGCCCCAGGAGTTTGGCGAACTTTGTGAAGCAAAGGCCAACAGGCCCCGCGCCCATGACAAAAACGCTTTCATTGGGCTGGAACTGGAACCGGCGGATAGAGCTTAACACTTCGCGGAATGTTATAATCATTGACGCTTCAACCGGGTCAACCTTGTCTTCGGGTTTTATTACGGTCTGGGCAAAATAGCCTTCAGAAAAATCCGGGGTTCCGGGCCCCATGCCGTTCGCTATATACGCGTCAGCATCGCCCACTACAGCGTATTCAGAATACGCGCCCCAGCCGGAATAAATGTCATCCAGTTTTCCCTCGACAAAAGGCAGCAATACCACATCCCCAACTTTGAGGTTTTGTACCTTGCTGCCTGTTTCCACAACTTTCCCCACGCCTTCATGTCCCAGCGTGGCCGGATACGTGTCAAAATTTTTGAAGTTGCCGTGAATGAGTTTAAGGTCGGTGCCGTTACACACGCCGCAGCTTAACATTTTTACCAGGGCCTGACATTCCTTATGCTTTGGCATGGAAACTTCCCGAATGGAAAGTTCGTGTTTTGAATCCACAACCAATGTTTTCACGCGATTCCCCCTTTAAATTAAATAAGCCTTTTCCCTTCCAGATATGATTTACCCAGTGAATCCGCCGTAACAACAGCGCTTTTTATTGTTTCCCTTGTTACCACCATCATTGGCTCCGCGTGGATAACATTGTGTATGGCCACCTCGGCAATGCTGTTCAGTACTTCATCGGTAACAGCGGGAATGCCAAGCTGGGCAAGGGTTACGGGAAGTCCAACATCAACGCAGAAGCGGTACACTTCGTCAACAGTTTGGTCGCCAATGTTTTCCATCATGAGCTGGCAAAGTACGCCGAAGGCAACCCTTTCCCCGTGATAAAAAGCTTCTTTTACAGGTATTGCGGTAAGCCCGTCGTTAATGGCGTGGGAAGCGGCTGTCCCGTTGCTTTCAAAACCAATTCCGCTGAGCAGGGTATTTGTTTCGATAATATTTTCCAGCGCGGGACTGACTATTCCTTTTCGCGCGGCGTGCAGGGCTTTGCGCCCGTTGGCCAAAAGGACTTTATAACAGAGCCTTGCGATTTCTTCCCCCGCAAGGCATGCGCCCATATTGTAGCCCACTTCGGAGCTGACGATGTTGACATAGTTTGAACGTATATTCGCCATGGCTTCAAAATACGTGGCAAGGGCGTCCCCCATTCCCGAAACAAGGAAGCGTACCGGCGCTTTCGCGATAACGGCGCTGTCAACAAGAACAACATCAGGGCTTCTTTTTAGCCATATCTCGTGGCTGTGCTCGCCGTTTTCCCTGTAAATAACTGAAAGCCCGCTGGTCGGCGCGTCGGTGGAAGCCACGGTCGGCACAATAATGACGGGCCTTGAAAAATGCTCGGCTATTACCTTGGCGGTATCAATAGTCTTGCCGCCGCCAACGCCCACAAACACATCAGCCGGAATTTCTGACAGGTTTTTTTTGTACGCTTCCAGATTGGCCGTGGTAATCTCGCCCTTATATTGGAAAAAAGAAACCTCAGCGTCTCCGCCATACAGGGCGCTTAAACGCTCTTTCATGGAATCAAAAAGATTTATGTCAATAAGAAAAACCACAGCTTTGCCGTACAGATTTGTGAAGCTGGGAATGTTGTCAAGAACGCCTTCACCCTGAATATACTTTCCGGGAGACGCGAAAGACCGGATGTTATTTGTTCGCCTTTCCATGCTCATGAATATGCTCCTTACTTAATAACCAATCCTCTGGTAGAACGGTCAACAGAAATTGCTACAGAAACCAAAATAAAAATACCAAACACAACAGTCTGCCAGAACCCGCCGACGCCGACAATGCTCATACCGTTAAGGATGATTGTAACAGTGAAGACGCCAAGTATCGTACCCAGGACATTTCCTTTGCCGCCGGTGAGAACGGTTCCTCCAAGTACCACCGAGGTAACAATAAGCAGGGTAAAGGGTTCGCCTACCCTGGGAGCGGAACTGCGAAGGTTGGCGGCAAGAAAAAATCCCGCGAGGGCGGCGCACATGCCGTTGATCATGAAAAACATTATTTTGGTCTTGTCAACTTTTATGCCGGCAAGACGCGAGGCGCGCTCGTTTCCGCCGATGGCGTAAAGCGCTACCCCCATCGGAGTTTTTTTCTGCAAAAAGAAAAAGAATACGACTATCAGCACAGCGATAATCAAGGGAAGGCCGAAAACGCCAAAAGAAACCTGGAACCAGAGAATGGCACCCCAATTGGGGCGGTTGATAAACTGCGGCGCGGCGGTGATAAGCAGCGCTACCGACTGCCAGACATGCATAAATGCCAGGGAGGCGATAAACGACGGCACCTTTAGTTTTACGTGTATGGTACCCAATAAAAGTCCGGCTAAAGCCCCATAGGTCAGAATGACCACCAACGCGAGAAGAGCCGTCGCGACCGAAGAATCAAGCCTTGGCCCCATATTATTCAGTACCACGACCGTAAGAACATTGGCTACCGAACATACAGCCCCCATGGAAAGATCGATAGACCCCATAAGCAAAATCGCCGTCATTCCCGCTGCCATTATAAGCAAGGGCGCGGGATCCCTGAGCAGGTTCGTCAAATTGGCCGGGCCGATAAACGCGGGCCGCATCACGGTAAAACCAATAATCAATATAACAATTGTGGAAAAACTGAAATACCGCATTATGTTTTCCTGAATTCTCACTTTGCGGCTAATGCTCGTTTCTAACATTGGTGCCCCCTATTTCTCACATCATGTGACTTACTACGTCAACCTGGCTGGGTTTATTGTCCGGCGGCGCGTTGAATTCACCGGTAATAAGACCATCTTTCATTACCAGGACACGATTACTCATGCCAATACATTCATCAAGAGTATCCCCCAGCAGGAGGACTGCTTTACCCTTTGAAACCATTTCCCGTATCGTTGTATAAATCTCTTCTTTGGCACCTACATCAACCCCGCGTGTCGGGTGGTTCAAAAGGAGCACATCGCTTTCGCTTGCGAGAGCCCGGGAGAACACAACCTTTTGCTGGTTGCCGCCGGAAAGCCGTATCAAAAGTTCTTTTGGGCCGGATGTTTTTATTCTCATATCTTTGATCCATCGATGCGCCTGTTCACGCACCTTTTTCGCCGGAATAAAAAGGCCCTTTACCAAAGACTTAAGGTTTGAAAAAGCTATGTTGTTCTCCACGGATTCAATGCGGACTATGCTTTCTACAAGCCGCTCTTTTGGAATCATTAAAATGCCGTTTTCCAGCGCGCTTGCCGGAGAAGAGAAATTTACGGCCTTTCCCTTTAAAATAATCTCGCCGGCTGTAGGCTTTTCATCTCCGCATATCACTTCGCAAAGTTCTTCCTTGCCGGAACCGATAACTCCGCAAACGCCAAGAATTTCGCCGCGGTGGAGACGGAAATTGATATCCTTGAAAACTCCCATCATTCCCAGGTTTTTAACTTCAAGAAGCGCTTCGTCCAATGGTTCAGTTTGTTTATCAAGCTGAAAGTATTCGTTGGTTGACGCGCGCCCAACCATCATTTCGTAGAGCTGCGCTTCGTTCGCCTCTTTGGTAAGAACATTCCCCGCGTCTTCTCCGTCTTTGTATACATAAATCCGGTCTGTGATTTCAAGCACTTCATCCAGCCTGTGGGAAATAAACACAACGCCGTGTCCCCTTGCCGCGATTTTACGCATTTGCTTGAAAAGGTTTTTGGTTTCATCCTCGCTTAATACCGATGTCGGTTCGTCAAGGAGGATCAAACATTTTTGATCGGCCTTTTTTTTGTCCGAAGAATCACTGAAAGTGCGCGTGACGTTAATCACCTTGGCTATTTCTATCATTTGCCTCGTGGCAAAATTTAAATCGCTTACCCGTTTCAGGGGGTTTAACTTTACGTCAACTTCCTCAAGTACTTCTTTCGCGTTTCTGTATAACTTGGGCCAGTTTATCACCCCGCAAATACTGAATTTCTTTTCGTGGCCGAAGAAAATGTTTTGTCCGACAGTAAGGCTTACAATCAGGGATTGTTCCTGAAAGACCATTCCCACACCATGACTGTTGGCGTCCATCGGGTTTTTGGGTTCGTATGGAAGACCGCGCATCGTCGTTTTTCCAAAATCCGCGGTTTCCGAACCGATAATAATTTTGAGCAATGTTGATTTGCCCGCGCCGTTCTCGCCTATGATCCCGACTATTTCGCCTTCGTGCACCTTTAATTGCACGCCCTTAAGCGCGTGGGTCGCTCCATAATGTTTATCTATCTTTTCGGCGTTAAAAAGCACCTTTCTCTCTTCCATAACCAATCCTATTTGCTGATAGCTTTCGCGCTGCGCACAACAGTCAACGCCACGGCGGCAAGAATGATGAGGCCCTGAATACCGGTTCTGATAAACGGGTTTACTCCCATGATCAAAAGACCGTTTTCCAGAATGGTTATAATGAGAACGCCCACAATGGTATGGCGAACCCCGCCCTTGCCTCCGGCAAGGGCCGTACCTCCCGCAACGACCGCAGCTTGTGCCGGAAACATAAGTCCCGTGCCGACAACACCTACCCCGCCGCCCAGAGGGTTCCTGATTGCCGCGAGCACGCCGGCAACACCGAAACAGAATCCGGCAAGGGCAAAAACCTTTATTTTTACGGCGTTTACACTAACGCCTACAGCTTTCAGCACTGTTTCATCAGTACCAACGGCATATATATAACGCCCGAAGGCGGTAAATTCCTGAATAAATATACAAACCAAAAGAACACCCAGAGCAACCCAGGTAATAAAGGGGATACCCATGAAGAAGGTAGTGGGAATGGCGCGGAACGCTTCGTCAAGAATCATGGGCCGCTGCCCCCTGTAGGACATCAGGCCAAGCCCCCTGGTAATGTGCATAAACGCGAAAGACACCATAAAGGAAGGTATGCGCAAATGAACATGAATCGTGCCAACAAGCAGACCCACAAGGACGCTAGATCCAACAGCGAATATCACCGCGAAAAAGCCCATGTCAAAATCGGTGCTGCTGTTCAGTACCAGGACACCCAAAAAGGAGGCGGACATTGCTATCGTACCGTCTATGGAAAGATCGATGCTTCCCAGCAAAATCACAAAGGTAAGCCCCAGCGCAACCAACAGAGGAATCGCGAGCTGATTTAAAATAGCCGTAAAGTTGGCAGCCGATAAAAAACTGCTTCCCAGAACGACTGAAAAAAGAAGAACCAACACGGTCAACACGATTATTGGCGCGAAATTCATAATCTTGTCTTTGCGATTGGTCTGTAAAACCTTTAACGCGAATTCTTCGTGGATTGTCAGGGGAGTCAAAACTTTTAGAGCCATTGCTACCTCACGATAAAACAGTAAAAAGTGGTGCCTGAAAATTACCGATCGCCAGTCAACCTGTTCATTCAGGCACCCGTTATCAAACTTTTCCCTAAAACCTAGTTATCTCTTCCGTAGAAGAACGGCCTTGTGAAATCAAACCGCGGCGGGCCAGCCAGGAACTCCGCTGCATTCGCGCTGGTGATAAAACCTGTGGGAGTAGCAAACTCACGGAAATCTGCCGGGAACCTTGCCGGATTAAGGAGACCTGCCCACACGGAATAGAGAATTGCCAGGGTAAAGCCGGACTGGAGATAGCCGTTAGCGGAAACGGTCGCCAGGATGTTGCCGTCCCGAATCTGCTCTATAACGGGCGTGGTGCCGTCAAAGCCTACAACGTGGACACGTCCTGCCTGGCCGCGCGCCTGAAGGGCCTGCACCGCGCCAAGAGCCATGCTGTCATTTGCTGTCCAGATGCCGCCAAGGTTGGGGTGAAGGGGCAGCCATGTTTCCGACAGCCTGAGCGCTTCAGGGGTCTGCCAGTTGCCGGTATCTTCCCTAACGACAGTGATGCCGGGGAACGCGGCGAGGGCTCTTTCAAGTCCCGCGCGGCGGTCGATGGCGGCGGTGTTACCCATCATGCCATTGATTATGAAAATTTCTCCGCTGCCGCCCATGGCTTCAAACATGGCCCTTGCGGTGCGGTAAGCACCCGCCACGTTGTCCGGGGAGGTGTGGATGACCCAGTTGGGGGTCAGATCGGCGGGGCCGACATCATCGGGTTTGTTCCAGGCGGTGCCGACAAAGCCTCCGCCGGTTCTCATGGCGTCTGCCAGAACGAAGGCAACAGCGTCTTCGTTGGGGTCAGCATAGATGATACCGTTCCTGCCGGCCATGGCGGAAAAAGCCCTGATGCTGTCGAGCTGTCCGGCGTTGGTTCCGCCGTGAAGCAAGGAATGTTCCTGGACATTCTGGCCTATGCTTCTGAGGAAAGCGCCAAACATTTGCATACCTGTGTTCTTGGAAACATAATATGCGCCATCAAGACTGCGGATGGAAGCGCCAATGTGCAATAAGGTATTCAGCCTGTCTCTGGGAATCTGGGCAGGATCAATCCTGAAATTAATCAGCTCCGCCGCGGTATACGGAGGGCCGGCTGGTGCCGCTACATCAGCATCCCTGCCGCCTGCCGCAAAGGCCATACCTGTCACAATTGACAAGACACACAAAAAAACTACCACTCTTTTCATTTTCTTCTCCTCTTTCATTTCTGATTAGTTAGTATGTCATTACATACAAGCTTTATTTATGGTATATCAGGTTTTATATCTTGTCTACAAAAAAACAGAAAAAATCGAAAAATAATCCCAAAAAAGTTACTTCACCAAAAGGCAGGATTTTGGTGAAGCTTCCATATTGTTGTTAGATTGTTGTCAGGCTGCGGGGGGCCCCCGTTACAACAGGGTTTTTATCGCCGCCGCATCAACATAAACGCTGGTACCAAAAGTGTAGCTTGACTGCTTTGAGGCCAAAAAAACAAAGGTCTTGGCGACTTCTTCAGGCGAAGCGTAGCGGCCCAAAGGTGTCATTGCTCCGGCAATCCTGTCAAAGTATTGCTGAACCGTAATCCCCTCCTGCTTGCTCAAAATCCCGGCGGTTTTGTACCAGTCGGGGGTAAGCACCAGGCCGGGCGCTATGGAAAGGACACGGATATTGTCCTTGATAAACTCGTCAGCCATGCACTTTGACAGCATGTTTAACGCGGACTTTGTTACATTGTAAATCGGCTCGTAGTGCAAAGGCTGTATCGCGCAAATCGATGTCACGTTGATGATAACGCCTTCGCCGGGACGTTCTTTCATGAGCGGAACCAAAGAGCGCGCCAGCCTGACCGCTGACATCACATGAAGATCCCAGTAGTGGTACCATTTTTCATCCGGAGCCGTCATGATCTTTTCTTCGGAACCGGTTCCCGCGTTGTTGACAAGAATGTCCACCCCGCCAAGCGTTTTAACGTATTCAACAAGGCCGGCGATGTCTTCCGGTTTTGCCACATCGCAGCCCTTCCCGTGTACCACGGCCCCGGGGTAAGCGGCTTTCAGTTCCTCAACCGCGCTATTGACCCGCCCTTCGTCCCTGGCGCAGATGATGACATTCGCCTTTTCCGCAAGAAACTCCCTGGCCACCGCCAGGCCGATACCAACGCTTCCGCCGGTGATAAGCACCGAGCGGTTTTCCAACCCTAAATCCATATGTCCTCCTTATTTGGTTTCGTATTACAAACAGCCTTCCCATGTTTCAGGATCAGGGCCGTAGCGTTTGCCTGAGTCCAATGTGAAAAGCGCCTGGTAATCCGCATTGTCAAGTTCAAAGTCGAATATTCCGGCATTTTCCTGTATCCTTGATTTGTTGGACGATTTTGGAATATTGATAAACCCTCTTTGCAGTCCCCACCGGAGCACTACCTGGGCCGGCGTCTTGCCGTATTTCCCGGCCATCGCTATTATTTCCGGGCGCTTTAAGGTCTCGGCTTTTCCCAAAGGGGCCCAGGGTTCAAAGAGTATGCCTTTCTTCGCGCAGTAATCGGCAAGCTCTACCTGTGTAAGTTCAGGGGAACATTCGCACTGGTTTACCGCCGGAACAAGATCGGAGACGGCCATGATGTCTTCGATATGATGGATATTAAAATTACTTATGCCGACCGCTTTGGCTTTGCCGCTTTTGTAAATTTCTTCCATCTTTTTCCAGGATTCTACATACACGTTCCTGACCGGCCAATGAATGAGGTACAAATCAACGTAATCAAGGCCGAGCCGCGCAAGGCTTTCATCTATTGCCGTAAGCTGTTTGCCCTGCCTCATGTCCTCGTTCCACAGCTTTGTCGTTACGAAAATCTCGTTCCGCGGGATTCCGCTGTCCTTTATCGCTTTGCCCACGCTGTCTTCGTTTCCGTAAATCATGGCGGTATCAATATGCCTGTATCCTGTTTCAAGCGCCCATTTGGCGGCATTGTAGGCTTCCTCGCCGTCTTTTGATTCAAACATGCCAAGCCCAAGATACGGGACTTCGACTCCGTTGTTAAGTTTTACCCGTGATGATAAATCCATTCTGCCCTCCGCTCTTTATAAAAAGAATATAGAAACAACGCCGGGGTATTCCCGGCGTTGTTCAAAAAATCAGTCAGTAGTTATTGATAAATAACCGCTTGTACTTCGGGGCTGTCAAGGTTGCCCGCGTATGCCCACACGATGCCGGTGTCGAAAATCCTGGGAACTGACCTGCCCCTGTACGCATCGTACGCGAAGCGGATTGCCATCTCGCCGATGAGCCTGGGGTTCTGCTGGATGGCGCCGTAAAGGGTGCCGTCCCTGATCGCCGCCAACTGGACAGCGCCTGAGTCAAAGCCGATACCGATAACGCGGTTGGGGCCGGCATTGCGTCCGGTGTTCCTCAGCGCGTTGGCAAGGCCAATCGCGGTGCCTTCGTTACAGGCATAAAAGCCTACGAGGTTGGGGTTGGCAAGCAATACCGCTGTGGCTTCAGCTTCGGCCACAAAAGGATCAATACCGTACACAATGGTTACGATCTCGATGTTGGGATAGCGATCCCTGACCGCGTTAACAAAACCATCACGCCTTTCAATCTGGGTGGTGTTTGTCATATCGCTGGCGATAATGGCGACCTGTCCGCCTCTGCCGCCCAGAGCCGAATTCATCCTGGACGCTGCCTGTGAACCCGCTTCCAAACTGTTGGTGGCGACAAAGCTGCGGACGTGGGTGTCGGGGGTGACGGTGGCGTCAAAGGTCACAACCGGAATACCGTAACTGGCGGCCCTGGCCACATGGCGTTCCTGGGCAACGGCGTCAAGCGCGGCAAAAGCGATTGCGGACGGGCGTCTTGCCAGGGCCATTTCAAACATGTCGTCCTGTTCGGCGATCATGGATTCGCATTCGGGGCCGACAAAGTTAATGGTAATACCAAGTTCCTGGGCGGCTGTCCGCGAACCGATGAAAACATTGTACCAGAACTCATGCAGGAATCCCTTGGAAACAACCTCAATGTGGACCGCATCAGGGTCCCGTGCTCCGCGGGCACAGATACCCGCCACGACTACGCTTGCCAATAATACCAGCAAAGCCAATTTCTTCATAACTCTTCCTCCTGGGTTTTTTTCGGACTATGCCCGCGGCATGTCCTTTTTTATTGTTTCAATAACAACAAGGTTATTGATTGAAACCTGCTATTTTTCCCTGCGGCGTACAATGTCAAGGTATACAGCTCCCAGGATAATGATGCCGATAATAACCATCTGCCATTGCTGGGGAACCATCAGTATTCTAAGCCCGTTTGTCAGCACGGTGATAATAAACGCGCCGATAACCGTTCCAAAAATGCGGCCCTGGCCGCCGGAAAGCGAAGCCCCGCCTATAACCGCCGCGGCAATGGCGTCAAGCTCAAAGCCCGGCCCGAGCGAAGGCTGCGCCGAAGCGACACGGCTTGCGATTACAACACCGGCAATACCGCAGAAAATGCCGCATATCGAATAAATGGCGACTTTCCACCGTTTGGTGTTAATGCCGGACAGTCGCGCGGCTTCCTCGTTGGAGCCAATGGCATAACAGTAACGGCCGATTATCGTCTTGGACAGAATAAACGCGGCAATCCCGGCGCACAAAAAGAAAATAAGCGCCCCTGCCGGGATACCCAAAATGGGAAAGACGGCAAGACGGGGGAATTCGGGGGTATCGGAAAAGTGTATGGGCCGCGCGCCGGTGATGACAAGGTTAAGCCCCCTGGAAATATTCATCATGCCCAGGGTGGCTATGAAAGGGGGCAGTTTCAGATACGCGACATTCAGGCCGTTGACAAAACCGCAGGCCATCCCGGCCAGGATTCCGATGACAATCCCCACGGGAATGGGAAGGCCCAGGTTTGTCAGGGAAACCCCAACGAACACGGAACCGAAAATCATCACGGTTCCTACCGAAAGGTCAATGCCCCCGCTTATGATAATAAAGGTGATGCCCACGGCAAGAATCCCGTTTACCGCCGTCATGTTCAGGATATTGATCATGTTGGGCCTGGTCAGGAAGAACGGGGAAGAAACGCTGAAAATGATGAAAAGAATAATAAGGCTCGAAAAAGCGAGTATCGTCTGCATCGCCCTCGAATCTATCCGTTTGTGTAATTGGTTTGCCATATACGTTCCTCTGCCTTATCCTAACCTTAGGCGGTTTTTTCGCCCTGCAACGCGGCATCTCCGCGTAACGTAGCGTAATGCATTATTTTTTCCTGATCGCTTTCTTCCGCCATAAGCGTCGCGGTTATCCTGCCTTCGCACATTACCACCACGCGGTGGCTCATGCGGAGGATTTCCGGCAGCTCGGAGGAAACCATGATTATTGATTTTCCCTGCTCGGCCAATTCGTTAAGCAGTTTGTATATTTCGCTTTTCGCGCCTACGTCAATCCCCCGCGTGGGCTCGTCAAAGATCAGGATATCGCTGTCCCTGACCAGCCATTTCCCAATGACAACTTTTTGCTGGTTGCCGCCGGAAAGGTTTTTGACCAGCTGGTCAATGCTTGGCGTTTTTGTTTTAAGGCGCTGAACATATTCTGTGGTAATGTTCCGTTGTTTCTTTTCGTCAAGGACGCCGAGAACTTTCAGGAACTTTTTTACGGCGGCCATGACGGTATTCTCTTTTACCGTCATGTTCAGGGCAAGGCCGTAACGCTTGCGGTCTTCCGACAGATACCCTATCCCGTTTTCCACCGCGTCCTTTGTTGACTTTATGGGAACCTTTTTCCCGCGGACAAAAATCTCGCCGCTCTCCATCTGGTCGGCCCCGAAAATAAGGCGCATGGTTTCGGTTCTGCCGGCCCCCATGAGCCCGGCAAACCCAAGTATCTCGCCCCGGCGCAAATCAAAGGAAACGTCTTTTACCATCCGGCCCCGGCGCAGATTCTTTACTTCAAGAACCTTTTCGTTTTTGGACGTATCCGCGTAGGAGTGCCGGGTTTCAAAAATCTCCCGGCCCACCATCTGGGAGATGATCTGCTCGGTGGTGATGTCTGTCATTAAAGACGTTGCTATATAGCGGCCGTCCCGCATGACGGTAACCCTGTCGCAGATTTGCCGCAGTTCGTCCATACGGTGGGAAATGTACACAACGCCCTTGCCCTGGCTGCGCAGATGCCGTATAACCTTGAACAGCTTTTCAATTTCCGAATCGCTGAGCGCGGAAGTCGGCTCGTCCATGATAAGCACGTCCATGTTAAAGGACAGGGCTTTGGCTATTTCCACCATCTGCTGCTGGGCAACGGTAAGGGAGGCCACCTGGGTGGCGGGATCAAGGTCAAGGTTGATTAAGTCAAAAAGTTCTCTTGATTTGCGGTTGATTTCTTTGTCATCGACCATAAAGGGGATGGATTTTTTCTGTTCCCGGCCTATGAAAATATTCTGGGCGGCGCTTAAGTGTTTCATTAAATTCAATTCTTGATGAATGATATTTATTCCCTTGTCCAGGGCCTGTTTTGTGTTTTGGATTTCCACATTTTCGCCCCGGAGCTTTACAATTCCCGCATCCCGCAGGTAGATTCCCGCAAGAATCTTCATCATGGTCGATTTGCCCGCGCCGTTCTCCCCCACCAGGCCGTGAACCTCCCCTTTAACAAGTTCAAAACGGCAATTGTTAAGGGCGTGAACGCCGGGGAAACTTTTTTCGATCCCTTCCATCTGTACAAGGAAATCACTCATCTAAACCGCCACTATCTCCACCGAATATTATTATGTCCTGACAAAAATATGTTATCACCCTGAACAGAGTATGTCAACCTGAAAGTGAAACTTTCAATGCTACCGCAGATTGGCCTTCACAAAAGCGGCGGACGCTGCGGCCAAAGCGTCAAGATCGGGATTTTTAACGATGTCCCTCCACACCCCTATAGCCCTGCCGATGGGGCCGCCCTGGGTAAGAAAGGGTTCCATCACCAAAGGCCCTGTGTAGCCGATATCATCCAGCGCTTTCTTGATTTCCGGCCAGGGCATGCGGCCCATGCCGGGGGGCTTGCGGTTCGGTTCCCCAAGGTGCAGGGACGCCAGGCGCTTTCCGGCACTGCGGATGGCATCGCCGAAGGAGTCTTCTTCAATGTTCATGTGAAACGTATCCAGCAAAATATTGCAGGCAGGGCTGCCCACTTCTTCAACAAAGGCGAGGGCCTCCTCGCAGGTATTAAGCAGGAACTGCTCAAAACGGTTGATTACTTCCACGTTAAGCGTAACGCCGTGTTCGGCGGCAAAAGGGGCAAGAGCGGCCATGCTTTTAAGGCTTTGTTTGAGTATGGGGGCCTTGCTTTCAAGGCCCTCAGGGAATACCGCCGGCCAGTAACTGTGCACCGTGCCTCCGATCATGCCGCCGCCCATTTCAGCTATGGCGAGGATGATACGCTTCATGTACTCAATGCCGCGCCCGCGAATCTGCTCGTCCAGGGAAGAAAGGTCATGGTCTTTGTCCATACCCATGCCGTATGACAGCGCTATCCCCGCCTTTTCCGCCGCGTCCTTAAGTTCCAGCCGGTAAGCAAGGGCTTTTTTTTCAAGCAGCGCCGCGTGCAGTTCCAGGAGTTCAAAACCAAGAGCTTTAACCCTGCCCACAAAAGGCAGAAAATCAACATCCCAATCATGCGCCCAGTACGCATAGTAAATCCCAACAGGCCTGTGCATAATGCCTCCTCACTATTTCAAAAAGCTACCTTTTCATATAGCAGATTTGCTGGAGTTCGTCCATCAATCAGGGAAATCAATTTTTAGCATTTCTTGAAAGTCTCTCGCAAAGACGCGAAGATACGCAAAACGCGCAAAGGAATTCAAATTGATAATACGGCGGGCATTGCGCCACCCACAAATCTCCCCGTACTTTGCCTGAGGGCACGACCGCCGCGCTTTCCGCCCGCTTGAGGCGGGCTCCGGCGCTGCGGTGCTTGCCCTCAGGAATGGCCGCAGAACTCAGGGGCGAACAAGCCGCAAGCCAAGATTGAGGTTCCTGTCGGCCGGAGCGAAGCCGAAACGAAAGGCGGAATGCGAGTAGACGGCGGAACTAATAAAGCTGCCGCCGCGAAACACACGGAAACTGCCAGCGTCGGGGCCGCGTGGGTCAGTAGCGCTAGCGGCTGGGAAATTTTCCATCGGCCAGACTGTCCTGTCCCACACCCATTCCCACACGTTCCCGTGCGTGTCGTATAAGCCCCACGCATTGGCACGTTTTCGTCCAACCTGCCGGGTCATACCGCCCTGGCCAGTTGGAACACCGTACCACGCATACATACCAAGAACAGCTTCATTGTTGCCAAAATGCCAATACCATGCCGGATTGCTCCCCGCGCGGTTGGCGTATTCCCACTCCGCTTCGGTCGGCAGCCGGTAGCCGTTTGCTGTCCAATCTACCTCCACATCAGCGCTTGTTATCGGATGTCCGCTTTCCGGAACCCTGTTCGTTATCGTATACACCGGCGTACGATTGTGCCTATCGCTTAACTTGTTGGCAAACTCCACCGCGTCAAAC
>Ga0209755_10001275_pt1 | contig 40382 bp, 33 predicted proteins | sample TergutCo191P1_FD_187301 | JGI IMG/M metagenome (GOLD analysis project Ga0209755, IMG submission 187301) | Cornitermes sp. P1 segment gut microbial communities from Petit-Saut dam, French Guiana - Co191P1 (SPAdes) (version 2) | ecosystem: Host-associated > Arthropoda: Insects > Digestive system... | reverse complement strand
GATATTTGGATGAGTTTTGTTATCGTTTTAATCGTCGCTGGTTCACATTGGGCATCTTTTCTCGCCTTGTTAATGCCTGTGCTTCTTCTCGCAAAATTACGCTTCATGAGCTAATTGGATAGTCATTTTTTTTAAATGTAATGCGCCGGTTGCGTCTAGGGCGGAGGTGGGTTCATCCAGTATTAGAATGTCGGGGTCTTTTAACAGGGCGCGGGCGATGCTTATTTTTTGTTTTTCGCCGCCGGAGAGGGTAGTTGCGCTTTCGTTTACCGCGAGCTCCAGCCATTGCAGCCCCAGGGGGTTGAGGTTTTGTATGCGCGTTTCGTCGTCTAAATTTATGTTATAGGTGGGGGTATCGTTAAGCATGGTGGGCTCTTGTTCCGAAACGCCTATGTGTTGGTGACGCAGGGCGTACATATCCAAATCGCTTTGGGGAATGCCGTTATATAAGACCTCGCCCGTGTATTCACCTGCTTGCAAGCCCAGCAAAATATCCATTAACGTACTTTTGCCTGCGCCGTTTTTCCCTTTAATTGCGTAAATTGTACCGCGGGTAAAGCGTAAATTAATGTTTTGCAGCAAGGCATTTTCGTGGTAATGGAAGATTAAATTTTTACACTCAATCTCTGTTATTTCTTGTAATGTTTGAAAACCGTTGGGTTCCTCCCGGACTTGTGCCAGTTCTTGCAGGCGGGTGTAGGAAACCATGCTTGACTGTATCGTAGAACCCAACCCAAAAAAGTAGCGCAGTGCGCCCAGCAAGACGCCCGCAAGGGCGGGGTGGAAGTAAAACATTAACGCAAGGGCAACGGCAACAATTACAATATTAACCAACACATTTTGAATAATGCTTACGCAAAATATAATTAGTGCGTTTGCATCATTGTTAATGCGTTGGTTTAAATACTCCATAGTATGCTTACAAAACGCCTCACTTTTTAAAGTCCTGTCGATATAATACGATTCTTGTATATATTGCGGGACTTCTTTTTGTGTCTCTGTGTAACTAAGATATAGCCTTTATTAAATAAAAGCCTGGATAGCAATTTTATAGCGAAATAATTCGAAAAGAATACAAACGCTTATTTTCGTTGCATATATAAAAAAGCTGCCTTTTTGTAGGCAGCCTCTTGCGTATTGTTTTAAAACACTGTCTGTTCTTCCACCTCGGTACACAGCGCATTTAGTGCTTTGCGTACAAGTTTTCTGCGGAGATCTTTTTCGTCCTCGGGGGGGAGGGACGGGTCGCCCAAGGGGTAGGGGATTGCCACCGTGGGTACGATACGGTTTGCACCTACCGTCATGGATATGGGTACAACCGTACACATATGGGCGACGGTTATGCCTGCGCGTTCAATTTCTTTCACCATCGTTGCACCGCAACGTGTACAGGTACCTCATGTGGATGTGAGGATAACGCAGGAAACATTATCCTCTTTAAGCCGCAGGGCAAAGTCTTTGGCAAATGCCACCGAGTTGGCTACCGAAGTACCGTTGCCAACGGTGGAATACCAGTATTCGTGCAGTGAGCCGATTTCTCCCGCTGTTACCATTTCCTTAATTACGTCTACGGGAAGCACGCGGTCTAAGTCAAGATTTGCGTACACGGGGTCGTAACCGCCGTGGGCGGTTTCGCCGTTTTCGGGGGTAAAGTCGGTAATGTCCTTGAGGGAATACGTGCCGTATTTGCTGGCGCTGGAGGATTCGATACGGTCGGGATTACCCTTGGGCACAGGCCCGCCTGATGAAACGAGGGCAATGCGCGCCGTTTTCATGTCCTTTACCGCAGGGGGCGGGGTAACGCGGTCGAATACGGGCATGGGATATTCGGTAATAAATTCCTCGCCCGCGATTTTTTTGAGCAGCATGTCCACCGCGCGGCGGCTACCACGTTTTTCCGCAAAGTAGTTTTGGCGTAGGCCTTTTTCGAAGAAGCCGACCGTTACAGCTTCCCCCGCAAGTAGCTTTTTGATGATTGCCACCATGTCGGGTACTGCTTTGCGCATTGTGGCTGCCGAGTCCCCCGTTGGCACAAAGTAACCGTGGCGTTTATAGATTTCCAGTCCCGGATTTTCCTCATACAGCCCGCCAACTACGGGAACGTGCAGGTTTTCGTCCACCAACTTAGCCACCATACCGCACGCCATGCCATAGCGCCCCGCGTTAAAACCGGGACCAACGACCACGATGTCGGGTGCGTAGGATTTAATCATTTCAAGCACTTTTGCGGAGGCTTCTTCCAAGTTTTCGTTAAAATAGCCGTCACCGCAGATGACAGTGCCCACGACTTCCGCCGTGCCCTCGAGCGCCATGCTTAATGCCATGCCCGGTCCCACAAAGCCGTCGCGCTTTTCGGGGGGGTGGGCGGCTTTTTCCTCGCCGCCTAAGCCCGCGAAGAATTGGTTAATATAGTGTACAATTTTTGCCACGAATGCACCTCCTTACCCGCGGTACGTAGCCACTTCTTGTATAATGGCGTCTACTTCCAGCACCATTTCCATCATGGCGATTTGTTCTTCGTACACGTCGGGGTTAATTTCGTCCTTTACTTCTACAATGTGGTACGCTTTGAGTCCCAACGGGACCCCTGCCAATGGGCCTGCAAAGGTCGGGTCGCCTGTAGAAACTGTTTCGGCGGCTAAGCCGCTGGCTTCCGCTTCCGCGCCGCCCAGCAAAACGACCAGGTCGTCTTTGCCGTATTTCTCGAAAAGTTCCTTAATGCGTGCCTGATTTTCCAAGTCCATTGCGCCTGCGCTGGTTCAGACGAAGCATTCCGTAGTGCTAAAAACCACTTCCGCGCCCTCTACCGTAGCAACGCAGGCTTCGATAGCGGGACCGGGAATGCCGTCGCGGTCGCCTAAGATGGCGATTTTTTTGTTGATTAGGATAGACATAAAAACCGCTCCTTTCTGTGATAGGTGCATAATACATCACAAAGGAGCGGTTGTCACGCGTTAATTATCGCGGTCGTTGTTTTTATTATCCCAATCGGTGGCGGCGTCTATTGCTTTGTCTGCTGCATTAGTTGCGGTTTCAACGGCATGGTCAACAATATCGCCTACGGCGTCAAACACATCGCCTTCGTAGCGGTATTTTTTCTTTTTCTTCTTCCGCTTCTTCTTCCCCCCGCCGGGGCACAGAATGGCGCAGATGGGGATAATCATCCAGCCCCATGCCCACCAAGTGCCGCCAATGGCGAAGCCGATGAACAGATAAATGAAGGGGGCGATGGCGGGCAGGGAGTAAAACCCAACGCCTGAGCTGAGTATGGCAATGACGGGGATAATCATCCAGCCCCACAGCCACCAGCTTGCCATTTCGAAGGGCAACCATGGCATCCATGAATTTTGCGTTACGCCAAGGATAATATAGATGAAGGGGGAGAGGGGCGTAAGGCGTGTAAACAGCTTGGAAAATCGGAAACGGAAATTTACGCCGTAATCGTCGTCCAAATCTTCCCATTCCACCACTTTTTTACGAGGAAAGCCCTCCACAAGCTCGCGTGGGTTGCCCAGGCTTTCCTTGGCGAGTTGCAGTGCATCTTCGAAGGTGTAGCCTTCTGCCATGTGGTCGTTTACGCGTTCGGTAAGGTGAATGCGCAATTCTTCCTTTTGCTCGCGGACCTCGGGCGTATCTTGTATATCGTAAAATAGGTCGTTTACCAGTTTGTTAATTCGCTGTGAATTCATGTGTGCGCCTCCTCTTCATTTTATTGACCAGTTGCTTGAAGCGGGTAGCAAAGCCGTTTTCATCTGTGATGTACAGGGGCAAACATACGCCGCTTATTTGTGCTACGTCCCGTAAACGCGGGTTAGAAATGCAAAGTACATGTGCGGGTGCCAGGTTAATTAGCTCGTGATTTGTCATGGCTGGTGCCTCCTGTTTTTAAAATCCTGTCCAGCAGGTATTTGGTGAGTTCCCATTTTTCTTCGTTTTCTACCAAGCTGTCGCGCCCTGCTTGGGTTAGCGTGTAATACTTGCGCCGTCCGCCTTGGCTTTCGTCCCCCCAGTAGGAAGCGATGAGCCGTTCGTTTTCCAACCGCCGCAGCCCCGAATATAGGGTCGCCTCTTTTACCTCGCAGCGGTTTTCTGTCATTTGGGTAATGGTTTTGGAAATGCTGTAGCCGTAGCCGTCCTCGAGCGAAATAACTTTCAGCAGAATTAAATCAATATGCCCGCTGATAAGCCCGCCCGTGTCTAATATTTTGCTCATTGCGAAACCTCCTTTGCAATAGTACTGTGTCGCGTGAGGTAATATAGCAGGTGCATTACTATGTGTCAACAGTTTTTCGAAAAAATTTTTTATTGTTTAAAAACTCCGGTGGGAAAATAAAAAGCCCCCGGTATTTTGTATACACAGGGGCAGTATTGATAGGGAATGGTATGGGGTAAAGATTTATTGATAACTCGAGCACACAGGAACAACACTTTGCGCGTCAATATCATCTTGGAAAGGAATAATAATTCTTGTTGCTCCGCACCCATCGTGGAAAGGGGCGCTTGTAGATGTTATATTGCCGCAATTTCTGCAATAACTAACCCTTATACTTGTACCAAATGTACAGCGCTGCAACCCTACACCTACGAATCCACACGCAATGTGGTCTGTGCGGGTAGCCGGCTGGTGATTTGCACAACAGTCTGCCCAGCCCCAAAAAGGTTCAATGCAAATATACATTGAATAGCTTGGTACATAGTACGAATCCCCGCCACATTCATGCTTGAGCGATTCTGATAAAAATAGCAAGTAGTCGTCCCAGCTACGTTCAGCCGTTGCCTGTTGTACGAAGTATTCCCACTCATTTTCGCTCATAGTTTGAAGCAGTTCATTCCAAGACATTTCAACGTCCAGCAATTGTACCACTTCATTCCATTTAAGCTCATTCGCTGATAAATAAGAATCTTGGGTAAGCGCTTCATCATTTGTATTCAATCCCGCACCCATAACAATGATCGCAGGAATAGTAAGTGCCGTTATAATTGCCATAACAACGATAGTCAGGAATAGTTTTTTACCCTTCATTTTTCAACCTCCCAAAATTGTTTTTCTTTCGGCTTTTGTTCGGGCGCTCATTATTGTACCCTCATACACATCCCCCCTTTCAAAAATTTTGCCGATTTTAATGCGCCAGAAAAACTATTAATCATCATGTATTATACAAAAAATAAACTAAAAGTAAAGCATTCACAAATTCGCATATAAACGGTATACTTGTTTACATGAAACCCATAATCCAACTAGAGCAGCGCTTAATTGACAAAATTGCCGCGGGGGAAGTGGTGGAGCGGCCGCTTTCTGTGGTAAAAGAGCTAACGGAAAACGCGATAGACGCAGGGGCAAGCATGGTAACGGTGGAGCTTGCCGAGGGCGGACTTTCCATGATACGCGTGACGGACAATGGCTCGGGCATTCCCGCCGACCAGTTATTGCTTGCGTTTTCGCGCCATGCGACCAGCAAAATTGAACGGGCAGAGGATTTGTTTTCGGTGCTTACCTTGGGCTTTCGGGGTGAGGCGCTTTCCAGCATTGCCGCCGTAGCACAGGTGGAAATGGTGACAAAAACCGCGTCGGCTGTCACAGGCGTTCGGGCAGAAATACACGGCGGGCGCTTTATCAACCGGCAGGATATCGGCTGTGCCAACGGTACAACGGTAGTGGTTTCTAATTTGTTTTACAACGTACCCGCACGGCGTAAATTTTTAAAAAAGCCCGCAACCGAAGCGGGATATATCTCAGAATGCTTGCAAAAACTGGCGCTGGGCAACCCGCGTCTTGGCATTCGCTACATAAACAATGGGAGTATGGTGTTCCAAACAAATGGGAGCGGCGACCTGCGTACCGCGCTGCTTAACGTGTACGGGCGAGAGGTAGCGGGCAAATCCCTTGCTGTAGACGCGCGCACGGGCGACATGCGGCTGCACGGTCTGCTGGGAAAGCCCGAAATAGCGCGGGGCAACCGCAACCACGGTACATTTTTTATTAACGGGCGCTACGTACAAAGCCGTTTGCTTTCAAATGCCGTGGAAGCGGCGTTTGCCACTATGCTACCCAGCGGAAAATTTCCTTTATACGTGCTAAGCCTTACGCTGCCTGCGGAATTGCTGGACGTAAACGTACACCCAACCAAAATGGACGTGCGCTTTGCGGAAGAAGACGCAGTGCGCAATTTTATACACGGCGTGTTAGAGGAAGTGCTGAGCGAACAAAACCTGGCGCCCACCGCACGCACGGTATATACCCGCGTAGAAGGGCATAAATCACTTGACCAAATCGCATTGGACGAGCGCCCGCCCGCGGTTAACCCCAGTGATTATTATACCATGCGTACCTACGCCGCCCCCGTTGAAAATACTATGGCGGTGCGGGAAACTGATACCCCGCGCACCGCACCTGTACCCGTAACCACACAGGCACTCCCGCCGCGCAGTGCATTATTTGCGCATTATCAAATACAGGGCTTAATTTTTGGCACGTACTGGCTGGTTACGCAGGGTGAAGTATTATACGCCATCGACCAACACGCCGCCCACGAGCGCGTGTTATATGAAACGCTGCTGTACGACGCAACAAATGCGCAAGTGCATTCGCAGGTATTGCTTGCGCCCGTTCCGTTGCGCCTAACCCCGCGGGAGCGGCAAACCTTGCAGGATAATATTTCACATTTTTCCCGCCTTGGCTTTGAAGTAAGCGGGCAAGACGAAATTACCTTAACCGCCGTGCCCTTCCTGTTTAAGGGGCCTGTCGCAAGCGATTTTTTTATGGAAGTATTGGACAAGCTTGCCGACGGCGAAGCGCAGGAAAGCAGTATATACGCGAACAAGACCGAGTTAATTGCGCTGTCTGCCTGTAAAGCCGCGGTGAAGGCAGGCGACCACTTAAATGAAGCAGAAGCCCGCGATTTAATCAAACAGCTGCTCACCCTCGAAAACCCCTTCACCTGCCCCCATGGACGCCCCACGATGATAGAAATTACACGGCGTGAATTGGAACGCCGCTTTAAGCGTACCTGATGCTGTATGTAATTGCAGGGGCAACCGCAAGCGGTAAATCCGCCGTTGCCGTAGCCCTTGCGCAAAAAATTAACGGTGAAATTATCAATGCCGATTCCATGCAGGTCTATAAGGGAATGGACATTGGCACGGCAAAGCCTACCTTGGATGAACGCGGGAGCGTTCCCCACCACTTATTAGATATCGTGCGCCCCGATGAGCCGTTTTCCGTTGCGCTGTTTAAGGAGCTTGCGAAGGAAAAAATTTCCCAAATCCTTGCGCGCGGGAGCGTTCCCATTCTGGTGGGGGGTACGGGCTTTTATATCAACGCCGTGGTATATGATACAGATTTTTCGCAGGGCGGGGAAACAGACGATACCACCCTTCGGGCGCAGTACACCGCCCTCGCCGCCGAAAAAGGCGCTAACCATGTACATGAAATGCTAACCCGGCGCGACCCGCAAGCCGCCCAAGGCATACACCCGCAAAATATAAAGCGCGTAGCGCGGGCACTGGCGTTTTGTGAAAGTACAGGTACGCTTTTTTCGCTGCACAACGCAATACAGCGGGAGAAGAAAACGACAAGCCTTCCCGCAGATACGCACTTTTTTGTGCTGGATATGCCCCGCGAGCAATTATATGCGCGCATAAATGCCCGCACAAATGTTATGCTAAGCGCAGGGCTTGAACAAGAAGCGGCAAATTTATTAGCAGCGGGTTACGCAGCCCACTTGCCCGCAATGCAAAGTATCGGGTATAAAGAAGTATTGCAAAATGCACAGCCACTGCACGAGCATATTGCGCAAAGTACGCGCCGTTACGCAAAACGCCAGCTTACGTGGTTTCGTAATAGCGCGCCTCATGCAATTTGGATTGATGCCTCCGGCGGGTGTGCCGATGAAATTGCTAAAAAAATCCTCACGAAAGGGAGATAAAATATGAGCCAAAATTACCAAGACATGCTGTTGAGCGCAGTCCGTAAGGAGAACGTGCCCGTAACCATTTTTCTCACCAACGGCTTCCAAATACGGGGGCAAATTAAGGCGTTTGATAACTACGTAATTATCGTAGAAGCAGACGGCAAGCAGCAAATGGTGTATAAGCACGCCGTTTCCACCGTTGCGCCGTTAAAGGCTGTGCTAAGGCTAAATGTGGTTGACCGCGTAACCGTAACCGAAAGCACCGTAACTAATGCGGAAGGCGACAGTACCAAATGCTTTACCACCGCTTAATTCAAAATGGTACCGCTCCCATTGTTGCAAGCTACGCCGAAAAAACAGAGCAGGACCCCGCAATAGCCCGCGTCTACGCCCAAGCAAACGAAATTGCCGATGCCAACCAGCTAAAGGTACTGCACGCCATGCAAAAATGCCGCCTTTCCGACGGGCATTTTGTGGACAGCACAGGCTACGGCTACCACGACATTGGACGCCAAGCATTGGAGGATATTTATGCGGAAATCTTCTGTGCTGAGGCGGCATTGGTGCGCCCGCAGTTAATTTCGGGCACACATGCGCTGGCGGTAGCGTTATTCGGCAATTTGCGCCCGCATGACATGCTGTATTCCCCCGTGGGTGCGCCCTACGACACGCTGGAACGCGTAATCGGCATTCGCCCCGCCGAAGGGTCACTGGCGGAATACGGCATCACCTACAAGCAAACAGATTTAACCGAAGTGGGGGAAATTGATTTGCCCGCCGTGCGCCATGTGCTGGGAGCGTTCCCGCAAATAAAAATGGTGACTATTCAGCGTTCAAAGGGCTATGCGTGGCGTCCGTCTTTCACCATCGCTAACATTGAAAACCTTATTGCCGAAATCCGCGAAATCCGCCCCGATGTATGCATTATGGTGGACAACTGCTACGGCGAATTTGTAGAAGACCGAGAACCCATTGAAGCGGGGGCGGATATTATCGCAGGCTCGCTGATTAAAAACCCCGGCGGCGGTATTGCCGCAGGCGGGGGGTATGTAGCGGGTAAGCGCAAATATGTTGAACTCGCCGCAACGCGGCTAACTGCGCCGGGTATTGGCGGCGATGTTGGACCAACGCTGGGTATGACGCGCAGTTTATTGCAAGGTCTGTTTATTGCGCCGCAAACTGTAAGCGGGTGTATTCAAGGGGCGGTTCTTACCTCGGCGGTATTTGAGAAATTAGGATTCCCCGTAAACCCAACGCCTGCCGCAAAGCGTACCGACATTGTGCAAGCCATTCGGCTTGGCGATGCGAAGAAGGTTCTCGCCTTTTGCCGCGGAATACAGTCCGCCGCGCCCGTAGACAGCTACGTAACCCCCGAAGCCGCGCCAATGCCGGGCTACACAGACGGTGTAGTAATGGCGGGCGGTACATTTGTGCAAGGCTCGTCTATCGAGCTTAGCGCCGATGCGCCAATGCGTGCGCCGTACAACGTATTTTTCCAAGGCGGGCTAACGGCGGCACATGCACGGGCGGGGGCGATTTATGCGCTGGACGCATTATACAAAGAAGGGATGGTTCAACTATGAAAATTATCCGAAAAATTTTAGGTAGTGACTATTTTTTAGTATTTTGTGTGGGCGGCATGATTGGCGCAATCGCTACGTCGCTCAGCATTGGGCAAGGTTTTTCGCTGGCAGTTTTCCTTGGCTTGCTTGTGGGCGCTATTATGTTCCGTCTTAACCGATTGGAAAATAAATTGTGCGAAAAGGACGAAGTAACCGACATACCCGCCGCAGAAGAGTAAAACCGCAAAAACGGCGTATACTAGCGGCATGACTTCCCTTTTTTTATGCGCATTTTTATGGCTGGTAAACGCCGCGCACCCCCTGCCCGAGTGTTACGAACCGCCTCGGCTTGTTGCCTATAACAACGTATATTTGCACCCCGCCGCCAACGCGGGGTTTTTGCAGTTGCTCGCGCATATGCAGGAGGAAAACCTCTGCGGGCTGCACCTGCACAGCGCTTACCGCTCGTATGAGCGGCAGTCGCAACTGCATCGGCAAAAAATACGGCATTACACATCGCAAGGGCTTTCCGTACAAGAAGCAACCGCCCGCGCCGCAAGCATTGTACAAAGCGCAGGCGCAAGCGAACATCAACTGGGCTTAGCCCTGGACGTAAGCACAACGGGCAGCCTGTCCCAGTCTTTCGGCACAACGCAGGCGGGTATATGGCTTGCCCAAAATGCCCACAAGCACGGCTTTATCCTGCGCTACCCTGCGCACAAAACGCATATTACAAACATCATTTACGAGCCGTGGCATATCCGCTATGTGGGCTTTCCCCACGCGCAAATCATATATGAAAACGATTTAGTGCTGGAAGAATACGCCGATTTTCTTGCCGAAAACGCGGGATATATCCACCAATCCCCCGACGGCACGCGCTATCTGGCGGAAATATTTGATGCCCCGCCATGCCTTATTCATGTAGATGAAGCCGAAATTTCCGCCACACACTACGGCGACGACGCGCGGTTTATTGTAACCATATTAGCGGTGAAGTGAGCGTTCCTTTTTTTACGCAGGCTTTTGTAATTCTGATAGTCAAAAAAATGTATTTACATCTTAGCGCTTAGCGTATATATTCTACCGAGCAAAATAAACAAGCAAATCCAAAGGAGCGTAATGCCCATGAACAATTATGTGATTATCACCGATTCGACCACCGACCTTCCGCAAAACAAAGCGACGGAATGGAGCATTGAAATTATTCCCTACATTTTTAATTTAGACGGCAAGGAGTATTACAATTATTTGGACTGGCGCGACCTTTCCGTGACCAATTTTTACGGTGCGTTACGGGCGGGTAAAACGGGTTCTACCACGCAGGTAAACCAGTTCCGTTACATGGAGATTTGGGAGCCGTTTTTACAAGAGGGCAAGGACGTGCTGTATATGTGCCTTTCCTCTGCGCTAAGTAAAAGCTATGACCAAAGTATGCTTGCCGCGCGGGAGCTGCGTGAGAAGTTCCCCGACCGTAAAATTATCACCATTGATACAAAATCCGCATCCCTTGCTCAAGGAATGCTCGCCTATTATGCCGCCAAGGGTCGCGACGAGGGCAAAAACATTGACGAGCTGGCGGCGTATCTTGAAGGACTAATCCCCAACCTGCACCACTGGATAATGGCAGACGATTTGCACCACCTGCGCAGGGGCGGGCGTGTTTCGGGTGCTGCGGCATTTGTGGGTACGATGCTAAGCGTAAAGCCCATGCTTCACGTAACCAAGGAGGGCAAGCTTACTCCAATGCATAAAGCGCGCGGGCATAACAAAGCGTTGGAATTTATGGTGGAGCAGCTTACCGCCCATGAAATGAACCCCGGAAACCAGCCCCTGTTTATTTCCCACAGCGACGCCCCCGATTTGGCGGAGCAATTGAAAAATTTAATCATCGCCAAGCACGGCAAGCACGAATTTATTATTAACGAAATTGGTCCCGTAATCGGCGCACACACAGGTCCCGGCACTATTGCCCTATTCTTCTTAGGTAATGAGCGGAGAGGATAGCACTGTCCCGCAATAAATATGACTTAACCCAAGGCAAAATTTTTACAAAGCTGCTTTTCATCTCCATGCCGTTAATGGCTACGTCCTTTATGCAAATGGCGTACAACCTAACGGATATGTTCTGGATGGGGCGGCTTTCTTCGGCTTCTGTCGCGGCGGTGGGTACGGCGGCAATGTACCTTTGGCTTGCGCAAGCGCTCATTGTAATTGGCAGAATGGGCGCAGAAATAGGCGTTTCGCAGTACATAGGCAAGGGTGATGAGGAAGGGGCGAAGAAATTTGCCAACAATGCCTTTTGGGTTGCCGTTGTGCTGGGTATTGCGTTTACCGCAATAATGATTTTTGCCCGCGCTCCCCTTATCGCCTTTTTTAATATTGACGACGCCCAAGTAGTGTACGAGGCGAAGCAATACCTCGCAATTTCCGCACTGGGTTTGCCGTTAATTTTTATACACAATATTATCACGGGTGTGTTTAACGGTTTTGGCAATACCAAGCTGCCGTTTTATATCAATGCCTTTGGGCTGGTTGTAAACATCGTAATTTCGCCGTTTTTAATATTTTCCCGCTATCTTCGGTTTGATGGGGCATCCTTTGTCATTATGCGGGAAGCGTGTTACATGGGGGGATTTTCTTTGCCCATCGGCGCGGGGCTGGGTATTACAGGAGCGGCGTTGGGAACGGTAGTCGCCTCCGCCGCAAATCTCGCCCTAAAAATATGGGCAATGAAAAAATACAGCCAGCGCCCCTTCCCGAAATTTGCCTTCTTTGTGCGCCCCTGCCGTGAATCGGTGCGCCAAATCTTTAAGTGGGGCATTCCCGTTGCTATCGAATCTGCGCTATTTACTTTCTTGTTTATGGTGGTGGCACGTTTAATCGCCGATTTTGGCACGGGCGCCATTGCCGCCCACCGTGTAGGCTATCAGGTAGAAGCTCTTGCCTATCTTGTTGGTGGCGGGTTTGCCTCTGCAATTACGGCATATATGGGGCAAAATTACGGCGCGCAAAAATGGGAGCGCATACGCACGGGCTATAAACTGGGCATCATTGCTATGGGCATTTACGGCACACTTGCCGCCGCATTCCTCTTCTTCCTTGCCGAACCCCTTGTGGGCATATTCCTTACCTGCCCCGAGGAAATTCGCATGGGCGGGGATTATTTGCGCGTATTTGCCCTAACCCAAATCCTCGGCTGTATGGAAGGCGTTTCCGCAGGGGCGTTCCGCGGGCAGGGGCAAACGGTAAAGCCCAGTATTGTGAGTATTGTGAGTAATGTGCTGCGTGTAATCTTCGCCTATGCACTGGTGCGCGTGTGGGGCTTAAACGGCATATGGTACGGCATTGCCATTTCTGTAACGATACGGAGCTTGTGGCTGATGGGCTGGTATTGGTGGTGGGATAAGAAATTAAAACCGTGGGGCGCTGCCTTTGCTACTCTACTAAGGGGGTTAAGAAATTAACCCTACTAGAATAGCATGGCGGTTGGCTCGTTTACGGCATAAACAGACATTCCAGCTATGCGTGAAAGGAATTGATTTATGCCGTCAAACATCTCCTACAGCCAAGTTGGGGATTATTTGCGCCCCAACATCGCACTGAGCGAACCCAAGGATACAAAACCGTTAGACAAGTATGGACGCATGAGAAAGGCGTACTTGAAAAATCATCGCCTAATCTTGTACAACCAATTATTACTAACGGAAAAATTGTACCCACATTTACGCGACATTCAACGTGTCGCACAACAGCGATTGGACGTGATTATATCACATTTCGTCCAAAGAAACCCACCACCCAATAAATCAACCGACCAAATGGGTTGGGTGGCACACATGAAAGCGTTGCACCACACAGCAGAAGCAATTGTTATATCTGAACTGGTGTACAAGTAACCCCAAATTAAAAGATGCTTCATTCGGGATAGATGCACCCCGATTGGGCATCTTTTTGTTTTACATATAAAACAGATTGATTTTTTGTTGAATTATTGATGAATTACACATAAATTATCACCTATTTTTTTGACTGCGTTTTTACGCTACTTTACAACAATTAAATAAATCTTATTTTTACCCCCTATCCATATAATGCTTCGGCTCAAAAATGAGGGGTATATTTTTTATTAAAAAAAATTTTCTTCACAGGTTGTTAAATGCCCTATTTCACGGCTACATAGTATAACGCCTGTGGATAAATATTTTTATGGGGTATACATAAAAATGCCCATTCCCACGGCTATAAGGGGAATGGGTAAATGATGCATTATTTTTCGCCCACCCCCATGACTTTTTCGGCTTAGTAGTGAAAGTATTTTTCTGTGGATAAATATTTCTCTGCCGATATGCAGGAATTATATCTTTCCACGGCTATAAGGCGAGGGAGTAACGCCCACACCATGCACCTTGACAACCAAATATCGTGATTCCATTTTATGCCATGTTTTTCCTTGACATAAATGCGAATCCGTATTATCCTCCGCATATAAATCAAGCGGGTAACCCGTCAGCGCGTAAAACGTGCTAGGTAGGTGCCCGTTCGGTAGTTATACCGCCGCAAATCGCGGAGGACAATTGAATACAGCAGAGGCCGGACGCGCCCCGCAGTATTCGCGGGAATTGCGTCCGGCTATTTTTATGCCCATATGGGAGAAAGGAAGTGATACGGCGAAACAAGCACCACCCAACGGCTAGCCACCGAATGAACAAAGCTATCCGCAGCCGGTTGATACCGGAGGCGGGCAATCCCAGCCATGATGTGTCGTTGGCACGAGCGGGATGCCCGAAGGTCGATAACAAGGCCTACTGTACCCAATCACCACGACGCGTCGGAGGGCGCGGGAGCGGGGCAGTTCTTCCGAGATAATGCGCCAAACTCACACAAGGGTCAACGCAGGAACATGCCGGGATGAAAGCGGAAAGGGTGTCAAGCACTCACCCTCCGACCGAGGGCTTGACAAACCCCCATTTTCCAAGGGGGTCGTATGCCTATCGCATGGTAAACGCATAAATATTGGGAAAATCAAACAACGGTTAAGCTAAAACGAAAGGACTGCCGGCCAATAAGTCGAAATAAAACCCAAAACAATCTAATTATCCATAAATTGAGAGAGGAGCCGATTTATGCAGAAAAATAGTAAGGCGAAAAACATCCAACGCGATGCAGAACCGAGCCGATTCAAACAGCGAATCGGCTCAATTATTTACGAAGTGGGGGTGCATTTCAAAGAAGATGCAACGGAAACCATGGAGCAGAAAATTCTGCGTTTAATTAAAAACGACTTGGCGCAGAATGCCCGCACAATAATAATCGCGCATCAACCGCGAGAGGGTACTGCAAGGGCGGTGGCATCATGAGTTTCGATGAAAAAACACTTGAAACCGTCACCCAAGCGCGCTACAATGCCCATGCCGTAAACGAAGCCAACTGCCCGAAGGGAGAACTACCCATGAGGCAGTCGCAAAGAAAAATCACCGCCCTGTACGAACGCCTAAGCCGTGAGGACGACGATGTACAAGGTCAATCCAATTCCATCATCAACCAAAAGCAACTCCTATCCGACTACGCCAAAGCTCATGGCTTCACCAACATCCGCCACTATACCGACGATGGAACGTCAGGTGTGCGTTTTGACCGCGAGGCGTGGAATCAACTCATTGCCGACATTGAAGCAGGTAAAATCGGAACTTTACTCTGCAAAGACATGTCGCGCATTGGCCGTGAGCATGTGCAAGTCGGGGCAATTCTTGAACGGCTAAGGGTGGCGGGGGTGCGATTCATCGCTGTAGGCAACAGCATCGACAGCGCGCAACCCGAATCCATGGAGTTTGCACCGTTCATTAACATCATCAACGAATTTTACGCCCGTGATATCAGCCGTAAGATAACGGCGGCGAAGCATTCCGACGCACGTAATGGCAAGTACGCTTCTGCCATCTGCCCCTACGGATATCGCAAATCTACTACCGAAAAAGGTGTGTGGGAAATCGACCCCGAAGCCGCCGAAGTGGTGCGTCGCATCTATCAAATGGTGCTTGAGGGGTACAGTGCATTCCGTATCGCCAAACGCTTGCGCGTCGAGAAAATCCTCTCGCCCGCCTACTACATGGCGGAACGAAATATCGGCGCATATAAAAACAAACCCACCGATAATCCGTACCGCTGGCAAGCCAGAACCATCGACGACATCGTGACCCGCATGGAAAACAAAGGTTGCATGGTGAACTTGAAAACCCGCAAACAGTCATTCAAAGACAAGCGTGGGAAGAAGCAACCGAAAGACGAATGGCTCGTTTTCGAGGATAAGCACCCACCCATCGTGGACGAAGCCACATGGCAAGCGGCGAATGACATCCGCGAGAAAACACGCCGTAAAAAATCCGATGATTTGGGCGAACCCCACGCGCTGTCGGGTGTGTTATATTGCGAAACATGCAAATCCAAGATGCACCATAATCGAGGCATCAACAAAAGCACGGGTGAACGGTTCAATTTCTACACTTGCAAAAAGAGTAAGTTAGAAATCCGCGAATGCACCGACCATCGTGTGCATGGTGCGGTGCTTGAGGAATTGGTGTTAAAAACGTTACAACGGGTAAGCCGATATGCAACTGCCAACGAAGCCGATTTTACCCGACAAATTAACGAACTTTACGCCAACCAACAGGCCGACACGGTAAAATCCCAACGCAAGAAACTGGCAACCAACCAACGCCGCCACAACGAACTGGATACGCTAATCCAACGCATCTACGAAGATAATGTGTCGGGCAAATTGAGCGAGAAGCGGTACGAAGTGCTTGCCAATCAATACGAGCAAGAACAATTCGACTTGGAAGAAGCCATCGCCCAACTCGAAGCTGACCTTGCCGGTTATGATGACAGCCGTGACCGGGCAGCGAAGTTCCTCGAACTCACACGCCGTTATCGGGATTTCACGGAACTAACTCCCGCCATGTTGTTGGAGTTTGTTGACCGCATCGAAATTCACGAACGGGCAGAAAAGCGGGTGCGCGTTACGACCCAAAAGATTGACATTTATCTCAACTTCATCGGCACGTATACGCCACCTGTGGAAGATGATGTGTTAGCAGTAAATGAAGAAAACGCAGGGTACGAAAAAACAAGTAACCCCGATGATTTAATTTTTACCGCACCCCTTGAAACCGCCGTTGCCCAAGACCAACGCATGGCAAAAATGCTTTATCAGCGAGAGTACAAAAAACGGCGCAAGGCTAACGGTGGAAAACCCCTGTTAAGCGGTGTTGTAATAAATAACACCAAGCGCACCGCAACAGCGTAGTATCGTAAAACGTAATCCGCACCACCCGCGCCCTCCCCAATCAACGGGGAGGGTATTTTATTGAAGAAACATATCCAACTCACCCCACTAAACCACAACTCTAGGAGGAATTTAATGCCAAAATCAAGCAATCCAATCGAACTACGAATCATCAATCTCAATGACATCCACCCCCAACCCATCAACTGGTTGTGGGAACCGTACATCCCATGCGGTGCCATCTGCCTTATACAAGGAGATGGCGGGCAAGGTAAAACTTCTGTTTCCCTCGCCATCGCCACTGCGCTCACTCGTGGCGATGCATTACCCAGCGGAAACTCACTCATTCCATCAAACGTAATCGTGCAAAACGCTGAGGATTCATACGCGCAAACCCTTCGCCCACGGTTGGAGCAGCTCGGCGCAGATTGTGAGCGTATCCACGTTATCGACGAGAGCGAACAACCCCTCAAGCTGTCCGATGAACGCATCGAAGAAGCAATCATTCGCACCCATGCGAAATTATTAATCCTCGACCCCGTGCAAGCCTACTTCGGCAACGCCAACATGAACAGTGTAAACGGCGTTCGCCCGCTGATGAAAAAGATGGGCGAGGTAGCCGCTCGCCACGATTGCGCTGTCCTGCTGGTTGGGCATCTTCATAAAAAAGCGGGTAAAGCACAGTATGCGGGGTTGGGTAGCATCGACATCTACGCTGCCGCACGGAGCGTTCTCACTGTCGGAAGCACAGGCATTGACGAAAATATCCGTGCCATCGTTCACAATAAAAGCAACCTCGCGCCAACAGGCAAGTCGCAGGCGTTTGGGCTAGACCCCGCCAGTGGGTTCACATGGTTGGGCGACTGTGATGTTTCTATTGATGAGGTTTTGGGCAAGCCCAAAAAGCCCGAAAGTCAATTTGCAAAGGCACGGCGGTTGCTTGAAACCGCACTTGCAAGCGACCCCATGTCCGCTGTGGAAATCATGCAACTGGCAGAGGAACAAGGCATTTCGCACAAAACATTGCACCGAGCAAAAGATGCGTTGGGTGTAGTTTCGGTCAAACAGGGTACAAAGTGGTACTGGATTCTCCCCATCGAAGTGGCATACGAAGATGTTAGCCAAGGTAGTCAACATGGTCAACCATGCCACCCTAGTCAAAATGAAGCGCAAACAATGACCAACATGGCTAACTTGACTACCTTGACCATCTTACCCGCAAAGGAGGTTGCATAACATGGCGAAAGTAAAAGAAAAAACCACAGGCTTCTACTTCAAAATGTCACCCGCTGAATGGGAAATGGTGGAGCGTCGCATGTCGCAGACGGGCATTCGCAATAAAAGTGCCTTCATTCGTAAGATGTGCATCGACGGTCATGTATTTAACCTTGACCTCACCACGTTGAATGAAATAAAACGTCTGCTCGGCATCACGGCAAATAATGTAAACCAGATAGCCCACAGGGTTAATTCCGGCGGTGACGCACACCGCAATGATGTTGCCGATGTGAATGCACAGCTAACGACCATTCGCAGTGACTTCGGTAATCTGCTTTCCTTGCTGACGGAAATCGCTGACGCGAAACCGGGTAAGCGCTTCATCAAGCCACCAACGCTTCGGGATTTACCAGCGTATCAAGCATCGTTAAATAACTCGGAATTATCAACTAACAACACTGCATCCATGCAGTCACCGAACGCACCAACCACAGCGAAGGGGGCGTAACCATATGGCAACCACAGCCATCATCCCCATCCATGCAAGCGGCAGAGCGGTTGCTAGGGCGTTAAAAAAATCCGTCGGCTACATCGAAAATCCAAACAAAACCGATAACGGCGAGTGGGTCACATCATATGAGTGCGACCCACTCATCGCCGACGCGGAGTTCTTATTTTCCAAGAACCAATATGCCGCCATTACAGGGCGTAGCCAAGGAAAGAATGATGTCCTAGCTTATCATCTACGCATCAGCTTCAAGCCGGGTGAAACCGACGCAGCTACCGCCAACCGCATAGGCTATGACCTCGCAATGAAACTAACCAACGGACAACATGCCTTTGTCTGCTGTACGCACACCGACAGAGCGCATACGCATTCGCACATTGTCATCAATTCAACCAATCTCGACTGCACGAAAAAGTTTCGCAACTTCAAAGGTTCAACATTTGTGGTGCGGAAAATTGCCGACCAGCTTTGCTTGGAAAATGGTTTATCCATCATCGAAAATCCAAACCCTAGCTGTGGCAGTTACGGCAAGTGGCAAGGGGATGAACGTCAAATTTCCAATCGCGAAAAATTAAAACAGATGATTGACGAGGCGTTGGTAGGGTGCGATAATTTTAACACCTTCCTAGCCAACATGAAATCGGCGGGATGTGAAATAAAAACGGGCAAGCATCTTTCCATCAAGATACCTGATGCCAGTCGCTTCGCTCGCTTGAAATCCCTTGGCGATGACTACACAGAGGAAGCTATCCGCGAACGGATACTAGGCAAGCGTATTGTCGCAACCGAAAAAGAATTATCACTACCAACGCCAGCTACACGAAAAATAACAACCGTTCCAACACCACCCCCCGCCCTACGTCGCCCTGTTTTGCTCATCAACATCCAAGCCAAACTCCAACAGGCACACAGCCCCGGCTTTGAACACTACGCCCGCATCTACAACCTCAAGGAAATGGCGCGTACATTAATCTACTTACAAGAGCGTGGCATCGGCACTTACGACGAACTAACGGAAAAAATCCAAGCAACCAAAACCACCTTCAACAACAGGCAAGACCGCTTGAAAATCATCAGCGCACGGCAGGAAGAAATCACAACCCTCCAACGGCACATCGGCACGTACAACAAAACAAAAGACACCTACAACGAGTATCGTCGATTGAAAAAAATCCCACTCACGCCATTGCAAAAACTAACCAACGCAACGCACCCCGCCGAGGCATTCTATGAAGTCCACCGCGCCGACATCACCCGATGCGAAGCCGTCAAAAAATTCTTCAACGCCCAAGGCTACGGCGTAAACAAAAAAATCCTAGCCATGCAAGCACTCCGAACCGAGTACGCAAAACTGGAAACCGAAAAGAAATCGTTGTACAATGGCTACAAAGAATTACGCACCGACATGATTGACTTGCAAAAAGCACGCCACAACATCGACACATTTTTGGGCGAACGCCACCACCCCGAACGCACCCGCACCCAAGACCATACCCGCTAACAACACACGTCATGCCAACGGCGAAATTATTTAAGCGGCAACGCCGCCAGTAGCCGCCCGCAAGGGTGGCTTACGTGCCAGTCGCAACGCGACAGCACGAGCGGGTTTGGGCAGCCGCCCAACAAGCAAGCAGACGGAAATACCGAAAGGTATATACGTCTGCCTTGCTTGCCTTTTACTTTACACGCGATATTAATGCAGACGAAAACCGTGGAATTACAAGATTTTTCGCTCACATGATTCAATATTAAATTTTATTGAAGCAAAATATTTTCATTCATCGTTGCGTACAATTTCCCAACGCCCATCTTTCTTTGCGCCGACGCGCCGGATAATGTTTTTCTTTTGCAAGCTATCCAAATATCGTTGGGCGGTTCTAGCGGATTTTGAAAGTAACGACGCAAGCTGTTCTGCCGTCACAGTTGGGTTATTTTTTATAACAACCAACGCATCGTTTTCCATTTTATTTAATACGACATTTGTTACGTCATTTAATACGACATCGGTTGATTTTTCTGTCGTAATAAAGTTTTCATCCGGGCGGTAAAACACTACTGCGAAACCATTTTTCAATAAACGGAACTCGTATTTAACATTTGCATTTTCGCAAGCGAGGGCGATGCGCTTTAAGCCTGTGCCAAAACTTTCTATATCTTTCGTATAATACATAAGCTGCGCAAGGGTTGGGTTGCGTTTGATGGAGCGTTCTTCTCCCTCAATAAAATCTTGCGGGGTATGCCCTTCGGGGAAAGTACCGGGGTTGTAGATTTCGATGCGGTTGCTGAAAATCGTTATTTCATTATTTTGTGATGAGGTATACAGGCGATGGCAGTATGAATTAAACAAAGCCTCGCGTACAGCGTCCATTGGGATTTCGGGTATCTCTTTTCTTTGTAATGAGCCATCCAGCACCACACGCCAACGGATGTTACTTTGTATAAATTTTTCAGCTGCTTCAACCAATGATTTTACATTGCCGCTTTCCCGCTTTATGTCAATGAAAGTCAGCCGCTCTGTACCCGCGAAGATGGCCATTTGAATTTCAAGCATATGCGACCCAATAAATAGCACATTTGCGGCATTATTTATTTTGTTGCCGACAGTTAATTTGAGTTTGTTTAACACATCCTCTTTGGTGGTGTATGTAAAATTAATGCGCCCAACGCGGTTGGCACGTTCCAAATATTCTTTCAACACATTTTCATCTATATCGGCAATGGTTTTGTCAGATAGTCCACTATCCCAAACACCACGCCATTCGTTTTTCTTGTTGATGAAGTTTTCCAGTTCTGCGGGGGATAACACCCTGTCCTCATCAGCGACACGAATATATGCGCGGCCATATGCGAAGTAAGGGGCATCGTCACCTAAAAATTCAACGTGGATACAAGATTTTTCATCAATGAATACTTCTGTAATTTTCGGGAAAATTTTCGGCTCTATGTGATTAGCAACCCCTTGGCTAATGTCGCGGATTGTTTTTTCAGAAATATTAAACCCCATGGGCGTACCATCATTGCGTATGCCAAAATAAAGTTCACCGCCACCATGCTTGTTAAGCATAGCGACCATGGAAATAAGACCTTCTTTAAGCTCGGCAGTCGTTTTCTTGTACTCTAATTTTTCACTTTCTTTGCCCATGCTCATTTGTGCCTTCTCCTATATCCCAATCATTTTTTTGCAATGTAAATGCTTCAAATAATTTGTTGTTAATGTCTAACATCAATTCAAGATATTTCGGCGGCAGCAATTTTATTCGCTCCATTAAAAAACCTGTTTTATCTATATTAGCACTGCATGGTTCATCCATTATTAATGAATCGCTTGATATACAGAGCGATTCGCAAATTCTTTTAATGGTAGACAATGAAACGCCGACTGCACCTCTTTCGATAGCGGAAACATTTTTTGTTCCCATCCCAATTAACTCGGCAAATTTGTCTTGGGTATAACCCGCCGCTTCGCGGGCTTTTTTTATTTGCTGCCCGACATGAACATCCAGTGATTTTTTGCTTTTCAAAACAACACCACCTATCACCATTAGTATATGTAATGGTGAATTTGACATGAACATGGTGTGTGCGTTACAATATGTAATGCCAATAGCGTTATGCTTGAAGTGAAAAACAAAAAAACAGCCCCTTGGCCGTTTATATATGCGCTGTGATTTCGTAAAGTATCGTCCTTGACGAACGCTACTGCCGTCAAACTGACAATACCATTAAATGCTATATTCTTTGGTGTGTCAATATATAAGCTAATAAAAATGGGTTCTGTGGAAAACTAATAGCAATTCAGCTAATCCACAAAGAAAACGCAGGAAATAAAGCGGGTGCATTTTTATGCAAATTTTATAGCCGTCAAATTTCTGGTCAAAAACGCCAGCGCAAGTTCCGAATAAAATCCGTATGGAAAGGAAAATCAAATTATTCGGAGGTAATCATTTTGCCAAAAGCAGGAAAGAACATTTACAAGCGTAAGGACGGACGCTGGGAAGGTCGCTACCCCAAGCACCGTGATTTCAACGGTAAAGCAATTTATGGTTCTGTCTATGGAAGGTCATGCACAGAGGTAAAAAACCATCTTGCGGCAATCAAAGCTAACCCCCATGTCGAAAAGCCGTGCGTCGTCACCAACAACCATACTTTAACATTTGCCCATATAGCAAAACAATGGTTGTCTGTAATTGTCTTAAAAGTGAAGCCCTCTACATATGCCGGCTACACATCTGCGCTCGACCTTCATATATTGCCCTCATTCGGAGAACACAGGATTCATCGCTTGACCGCTTTGGAAATTAACCGCTTCGCCAAAGAGAAGCTGGAATGTGGCCGAGCCGATGGTCGAGGTGGGTTATCGCCCAAAACCGTGCGGGATATACTTTCCATAATCAAATCCATTATGGATTTTGCGTGGAACGAAAAAATTATCGCCAGTCGCATCATTACCACTTACCCAAAGCAATACCAAGAAGCAATGCGGGTGCTGTCGCGCCAAGAACAAGCCGCGCTTGAAACCGTATTAACCACCGACATCAATATTCATAAGCTGGGCATATTACTCTGCCTATACACAGGCCTCCGCATTGGTGAGGTCTGCGCATTACTATGGCAAGATATATCACCCGAATATGATATGTTATCGGTTCGGCATACTATGCAAAGGATAAAAAATTTGAATGATGATAAGAGTAAAACGAAAATCATCACCGATACCCCAAAGAGCCTACGGTCGATAAGGGTCATTCCTATCCCTACATTTATATCCCCGTTGCTTCGGCGTTTTTCCGTTTGCAATCATGCCCATTTTTTAGGCACAGACAATTTCACATACACAGAACCGCGCACAATGCAAAATCATTTTTTGAAGATAGTAAAATCGGCAAATATTCCCGATGCCAATTTCCACGCCCTCCGTCACACATTCGCTACCCGCTGCATTGAAGCAGGGGTAGACATAAAATCGCTTAGTGAAATGCTGGGACACGCCAACGTAAATATTACGCTTAACCGCTACGTCCATTCCTCATTTGAGCAAAAACGCGAGGGAATAAACAAGCTGGAGCGGTATATCGGAAACGAAGGTTAAATCTGGTCAAATTTATGGTCAATGAGCCGTACAAGTTCGTTATTTAACGGGTTTGTACGACTTTTTTCGTCAAGGACGATACTTTACGAAAGTGCGATGGGAATTGTTTTTGAAATAGAAGCATTCGCATGTGATTTTCGTTTGGAGGTATCGGATTTTTAATTTTGGGTCATTGAAAAGTGAAAATGTTGTTTGTGCGCAGTTGGCATCTATTGAGTAGCCGCAATAAAGGCTTTTTGTTAGATGCCAGCATACCCCAATTTAACATACCCCGCGCGGGTGCGAAAGGTGATTGAAATGAAAAAGACGATGAAAAAAGTTATGGCATTTGTAATTGCGTTTTTGATGGCGATTTCGTCTGTCCCCATGGATGCTTTGGCCTCTGGATTGCAAAGTGCAGGTACTGATGGATTTGCACCTATTGCGCCGGCATCCTCAAATATTCCTGATGCGCTTGGGCTTGGGCATTTGTTACGGGGGTTTAACGCGCTGGCTGCTGACCCAAGAAATCGGACGTTACGTATTGACAATTTAACGCCGGCGCACCGCATTTTTAGAGACGATACATTTGAGGTTTTCCGTGATGCGAATTTATTGCGCGTTGAAACAGGTTCAAATGAAACCTTTACTACAATCACCTACGGCTCTTCGTGGCAAGAATATTTGCACGATGCTGCAAGAGGTGGAGGATTTAGTCTTAATGCTACCGTAAGGACAGGGTTTAATATAGGCGTTGTTAAGGCGTCTGTTAAATCGCGTTTCGAAACTACGTATCAACATATCACGAACACTACTACACAAAGTTCGTCCAGCCAAATGCATTTTACTGCACGGCAATGGCACAGGCGTGCTGTGTATCAAATTGTTGATTTCAACACAATTCCAAGTGAGTTGATACAGGCGCAGCTAGATGATTCGTTTAGGCAAAATTTGCTGACAATGCCGCCTAGTGAATTGTTTCAACGATACGGCACATACATTTTAACGAGATATGAAGCCGGCGGATGGGGTGAAACAACAATAAATTCGTTTAATGATTCATTTAATAGTGCTGTTCAAACAACCAGCGAGTTAACGGGGACGATTATAGCGATAAACAATGCACGAAACGCTCACGCGAATAATGTTGCGCACACTAATATCACTTCGAATTTTATTGGTGGTGGTGGTGGCGCAATCGTGGGTACCAGTGAACAAGTTGTTAATAATGCAATTCAAGAATGGCTTGGTCGATTAAACAGCGGTAATTGGTGGGAAAGGTCTGAAATTTTGGATATACCCGACCGACGAATTAGTAATGAATATGTATATATATGGGAGCTGTTGCCCCGCGAAAACCGAACGCGCATCAATGAACTTGTTCAATATTATACGCATGAGCGCCTTCGTAGGGATATGGGGTTTTTGAGTGAGTTTTTTTATGAAACTCCGATTGTAAATGTGCCAATTGCGCCAACAGTGCCTAATCAAGCGCAGTTGCCAGCTTTAAGGGGAATGTCGAATACTATTCCAACAAATGCGGTGCGCATCGGTGCGAGTGGTGGTACGCAAGCGCAATTGCAAGCGGAGTTAAGGAACGCATTATCGGGGGGCGCGGCTACTGCCGGTAGATATGTTGTGCTTATGCGGCCGATAGTGTTGTCGAGCATGTGGGAGCCAATAAATGATTTCCGTGGTACGCTTGACGGCAACGGTTTTACGATTAGCAATTTGCACACCAATGGTACGCATGTAAATGCGGGGCTTTTTGGCAGTATCGGCAATAATATGACAATTAGAAATCTTAATGTTGGAATTGCTGGTCAGTTAGCCATAAGTACCCCCAGCAATGCAAGTGGGAACATTGACCTTAATGGAACTGCCGGGGTAAGGACTATTAATGTCAGCAATCAACATGGAAGAGCAGGTGGGTTAATCGGTTTAGTAACTGGCGGCATTGTGTCCATTGAAAATGTGTCTGTTGCCGGCGGCGTTGTTTTTGCGCATACTCGTCGCACGAGTTATAATAATCACAATAGGTCTCATGCAGGAGGACTTATTGGTGCAGTCACTGGCGGCACTGTGAGAGTTGAGCGAAGTCAGGTATCGAGCGATGTTATTGCGAACGCGCAAAGGATAGGTCAAGTTGGCAGTTATGCAACTAATGCCTATGCAGGTGGATTTATTGGCTTTATAGACGGGCGAAATACTTCTGTTACAATCTCTAACAGTTATGTCTCAAGCCCACGTATATATGCTCGCGCAAGGAACAATCGTTCGTCTGGGGGGACTAATGCAAACACAAGTCGCGCTATTGCAGCAGGGTTTGTAGGTGCAAGGGAAAACAGCGCTGTAACGCTGACTAATTTACTCATTTCCACACCGCTAGGTACAACTACTGATAATGCGTCTGCGTTGGGAATAAATTCATACAGATATGGTGGAGCTTCTGGCCAACGAACAAATGCACGGAGTCTAACTCTTGGGCATAGCTTTGCTGGTGGAAATATTACGATTGGAGTTGTACGTACAAGTGCTGATGTTCTTGCAAATCCAGGGATTGTTAATGAGTGGTTTCCAGTGCCGCAACCACCGATTCCTATTTGGGTGCGCAGTGGAAGCAATCACTTAAATAATTGCATTGCCAACTGTGGTGATAACTGTATCCCTCTCTTAAATCGCCCAACGCGTCCTGAAATTGCGGTGGTGCTTCCCGCCGGTGCATTGCAATTCGAGCAGGGGCATATCCTTCCGCGAGATATCGCGAGCAGGATGCGCATTTTCTACACCGACAACTTGACTCCATACAGGGAAATCACAAGAGATAGAAATGTAACCCTACTCTACGATTTTAGCACCTCCGGGCAGAGTCATATTACAATTGTGTATTCTTCTGCCAACAGCGTTCATAGAAGCCGCGTGCCTGTCACGGTGGTTGCGCCGCGTGTTGACCGCGTTAGGTTAATAACGCCTGTAAGAACGCGGTTTGCGCAGGGTGCGCAACTTGACCTGTACGGGCTGGCATGGCAGGTGGAATATAGCAATGGTAATATCCGCTTTATTGAGCGGAACAACTTGATTGTGCAGCATCCTTTTGATATTACCGCAACGGAGGGTGAAAAAGTTGTCACCGTCACTCATTCCGATTCGCGATATGCCACACGGATTGACCGGGGTTATTTTACGGTTACTGTCGGCCCGTATGAATTGACCAACATTGCCTATGTAGAAATCCCCCCATCATTCCCCACTCAATATTTTGTGGGGCAACACTTTAACCCTGTGGGATTGACGGTGATGGGTACTTTCAGTGATGGTTCTGTAAGGGAGTTATCATTTGACGAGTTGCATTTCAGCCATGATGTTTTCCGCTTTGCGCGGCAGGAAACGGTGCGGATTTCGGCGATTACCGATTCGCGTATTTACCACACGATAACCGTCAATGTGCTTCCCGATTCAATTACGAACTTCGTCATTGAGCAGTTGCCTGCCGATACGAATTTCATGGCGGGGCATGTCCTTGGGCGGGCTGATTTAGCCGAGTTTAGTGCAAGGGTAGAACGTGCTAGCGGTGATATTTACCGCATCAGCGGGCATGACCTTGACATTATTTTTCCTCGCAATCCGCTGGTAGCGTTTGATACTTTTGCCCGATTGATTTACCACTGTCGGCGCGGTGGCGCAGATAGGATTTTCGACGATTTAACTTTTACCGTAACCCCCGAGATGCAAACGGGCATTGAAATTACCAAGCCTCCTACGGTGCTGACGTATATTGATGGTGAGCAGTTTAATCCCGATGGTTTGGAAGTGACGCGAGTATTTAACACCGGGCGCAGGGAAGTGACTACAGACTTTACCCTGTCCCATGGCGTGTTGAGCGTTAGTGATTTTGTGGTGACGGTTATGGACGGTGCTTTCACGGTGGATGTGTTCGTTCATGTGCGTCCGTTGCCGGGCATTTCAATGAATCGCGATACGATAACGTTGATGGTAGGTGCAACGGATTTCTTGTGGGCAAATGTAGTTGGGGTGAATGATTCCGATGTGACTTGGCACTCCAACCGCCCTGATATTGCCTTGGTGAATGAAGACGGATTTGTCACGGCGGTTTCGGAAGGGGTGGCGGTGATTACTGCGACTTCCGTTGAAGGCGGGTTGGCAGCAAGTGCCACGGTTACGGTAGTTGCCGATTCGGTGGCGTTGATTGCGGTTTCTACGGCAACGACTTTGCCGGGCAATACCGCAACGGTGGATATCAGCATCGCCAACAACCCGGGCATTACCGCAATGGGCTTTTACGTTGCATTTGACGATACCGCAATGACGCTTGTAAACGTAGCAAACACTGGTGCGCTTAACGCTCCCATGCACCCCACACATGACGGTACTTCCCCTGTTCGTTTAACATGGAGCGACCCTCTTACCGCGACTAATAACATGAACAACGGGATAATTGCAACATTGACATTCTTGGCGTCGGGCGACGCAATCCCCGATAGCTATGACATTATCATCACGCCCATCCCCGGTAGTACGTTAAATACGATGGTGCAACCGATACATTTCCATGCGATTAACGGAAGTGTAATTGTTGCCCAATATAACCTTGGCGATGTCAATGATGATGGTGATATTGATATGGCTGATGCAGTCATCCTTACGCGATTGACAGCGGGCTGGAGTATTCCCAGCATTATGCCCGGGCTTGCCTATGTGAATATGTTTGCCGCCGATGTGAATGCTGACGGCGCGGTAGATATGGTGGATGCATTTGTGCTGATGCGCCATACAGCAGGTTGGTCTGACTTTGGAATTTTACCATGGACACCACCTACCCCAGTCATAGGTTTCAATTTGCAACCATTGAGCGCAGCTACCCTTCATGTGGGTAATGCATTTGGTGAAGTGGGAGAAACGGTAAAAATCCCGATAAGTATTTCCAATAACCCTGGTATTACCTCTATGGGCTTTTATGTTTCGTTCAATGATACAGCACTGCGGTTTACAGGGTATGACAACACGGATGAATTAAATTCACCCATGCATCCCCCTGACCGGGATGGCACATCACCCGTCCGTTTTACATGGGCAGATGCGCTTGCAACTGCAAACAATCTGCACAATGGAGACATTGTTGTTTTGGAATTTGAAATACTGGATGGGGCGACTGCACCGCAGTATGCCATTTCACTTGATATTGTCCCCGGTAGCATAAGAAACGCATTTATCCAAAATGTTCCGTTCGCGGTTGCCCATGGGTACATTTCAACGCCCGCAACGCAAATGTATCATGCAGCCATCACCCCCGAAACCAAAACATTCCCCATGGCACAAGTCGGCTACAATAACGCCGCCATGGAGCAAATCTTCACAATTACCAACACCGGCACAGGTACGCTCACCAACTTAACTGCCGCCATGCATGTATTGCCTACAGGGGTGCAATTTGAAATCAGCACGCCATTATCGACAGCTACATTGGCACCAGACACATCTGCAACCATTGGGGTGCGACCCATTGCGGGATTGCCAGTGGGTAATTATTTCGGCGTGCTTGAAGTGGTGGCTGATAATAATATTGAACTGGTTGTTGTGCTGGAATTTATAGTAAGTGACGAGCCTGTAGTATCGATTGCGATGAATCCGCTGTATGTGGCATTTCCGGCGGCGCAATTGGGGTACGACCCTGCGGGTATGGCACGCGCCGTTGTGGTGAATAATAACGGCACGGTGAATATCACCGACTTGACTGCCGTTATCACCAACGCATATTTTACGATTGATGCCCCATTTGTTTCATCAACATTGAATGCGGGCGAAAGTAAAACTATTTATGTAAGACCGGTTGCAGGGCTTACTGCTTCGGCTACCCCGTATGAAGGTACACTGGTTATCACGGGTAGCCATGATGTGCGCCATACCGTCAATTTATCCTTTGTCGTTAGCGATGCACCCATTATTGACGCAAGAATAAACCCAACATCCCATGTATTTATTTCGGCACAAGCGGGATACAACAACGAAGCGCGTTCCCAATTATTTGTTATTGAAAACATTGGAACGGTGCCAATTACCGGTCTTGAGGCTTTGTTAAACAACGCTTACTTTGAGATTAACGAAGGGTTGTCTGCAACAACAATACCTGTCGGTGGTTCGGTAACAATTTCTGTGCGCCCTGTGAATGGATTGAGTGCAAGAGCGGCGGCTTATACGGCCATCTTGCGTGTAACAGGTGATGCAGGAATTAATGTAGAATCATCGTTGAGTTTCACGGTTACGCAAGGGCAAGGCATTATCTTCGGTGACTTGACCGGAACAGGGGAGGTTACAACCGCAGACTTGGTATCAATGCTTCGATTGTTCGCCCAGCCCGGAAGCACCTTACCGCCTGAAGCTGATGTAAATGGTGACGGACGCATTGACAGCGCGGATTTAATTCTATTCCTTAGATTCTTTGCGCAACCCGGCATTATTTTAGGGCCGCAAGGTGGCAACTGATGATTAAAAAGCGAATTGTCATTTTTTTGACCATTGTTTCATTGTTGATGCCGCTGTTGATTTTTCATTCAACAGCGGCTGGGTTGTTGACGTTCTCTATCGAATCGGGTGCCGAGGTTTCACGGGGAGAATCAATAACCATTCCCATTCGCGTTGCAAACAATCCGGGATTTACCGCAGTGGGGTTAGTGGTTTCTTATGACCCTGCTGTTTTACAGCTACAGGATGTTATTGCACCTGTAGCGGAAATGCCGTTGAATGACCAATTTCTAATGAGTACAGTACAAGGCACACAATGGATATCCCTTGTTAATGACGACACCGAAAATTGGTACGTGAATGGCACGGTTATTGAATTAAACTTTTTTGTGCGCAATGATGCACCGCTTAGTACGAGTGCAATTAATCTTGGGTTTACGAACATACCGAATGGAATTCCTTCAAACGCGACGGGAGATTTGTTGACGGCATCTACTACCGTATCGGGTAGCATAACGGTGGGAAGCGGTACAACACAGCCGGCAGATGGGCCTGTGTTTACTATTAACAGCGGTATTGAAGGGATTCGCAACCAAGCAGTGACTGTTCCCATTATAGTGAGCAATAATCCGGGTTTTGCGGCAGCGGGAATCATATTAACATATGACCCCGCGATTTTGCTGTTAACAAATGTTGTTGCGCCTATCGCAGATATGCCATTAAATGCGCAGTTCGCCCCAAGTGCCGTACCGGGTACACAATGGATTCCATTATTAAATGATGTGCCTGTCAATTGGTATAATAACGAAACCGTAATTTATTTAACGTTTCAAGTCTATTCAAATGCAATGCTGGGTGCGAGTGCCGTTAATATTGGCTTCACGACTACCCCCAACGGCATTCCCGCAGACGCTGATGGAAATTTATTAACTGCGTCAACAACGGTATCGGGCAGCGTTCTGGTAAGAGAAGGGCAACAACACTTACCCAGTGAATATTCAATAACTATAATAAATAATCCGCCCGGTGTAATTATTGGTCAAACGGGCGCGGGTATGCATGTGTCGGGAAATACGGTAAACCTTTTTTCAGGAAATCGTGAAGGGTATACATTCACCGGCTGGAGTTCGATGATTAACATTAACAATGCCTCGAATGCAAATGCCAGTTTTGTTATGCCCTCTAACAATGTTACGGTAACTGCACAATGGACTCCGATAACCCAAAACAATTTAACATTTTCAATTGACACGGGTATAACCGCTATGCGCAACAGGAATGTAACCATTCCTATCCGAGTGAGTAATAATCCGGGGTTTGCTGTGGCTGGGTTAATGCTGACTTATGATTCGGCAGTATTGTCGTTATTAAATGTTAGCGCACCGGTTACAGAAATGCCGTTAAATCCACAATTTACACTAAGCACAGAACCGGGAACACAATGGATTCCTTTATTAAACGAAATCCCTGTTAATTGGCATGGTAATGGCCCTGTGGTTAATTTAACATTCAATGTAAATGCAGGCGCAGCATTAGGAACAAGTGCCATCAATATTAATTTTACATCCGTACCTAACGGCACACCCTCTAATGCAGCAGGAAACTTAATAACGGCATCTACTGCTGTTTCCGGTAGTGTTATTGTGGAGGACGAGCTTCCAATTTTGCCCGATGAATTTTTGGTGACGATAAATAATAATCCTTCCGGCATTGTTAGTGGTCAATCGGGTGCAGGGCTACATGCGCCTGGTACGGTGGTAAATTTGAATGCAGGCAATCGCGCAGGATATGTTTTTTCAGGTTGGAGTTCAGCCGTTACTATAAACAACCCATCAAATGTAAATGCGAGCTTTATTATGCCTTCCGGCAACGTAGTAGTAACGGCAAACTGGACGGCAGTCGTACAGCCCCAAAGGCTAACATTTACGGTTGATTCGGGCATTCCCGCCACGCGCAACCAAATTGTAACGGTTCCCATACGTGTGAGCAACAATCCGGGGTTTGTTACCACAGGGCTTGAAATCACATATAACCCAGCCGCTTTGCAATTAACGAATGTTAATGCGCCTGTTCCCGCTATGCCCTTGAATGCACAATTTTCAATGAGTACAACACCGGGGATACAGTGGATACCGCTGTTAAACACAAGTTTAACCAATTGGCATGGTAATGAAGTGGTAGTAAACTTGACTTTCATGGTGAGGGCGACTGCGCCTTTGGGTTCAAGTTCCATAACGCTGTCGTTCACATCGGCACCTGACGGTATGCCCGGTAATGCGGCAGGGCAAATATTATCCTCGGCAACCACTGTTTCGGGTAGTGTTATTATATCGGGTGAAGCCATACAACCAACGCAACATAGTGTAACGATGATTAATAATCCTACGGGTATGGTTTCCGGTCAAATGGGTGCAGGGGTTCATACAGTAGGTGCATGGGTTAATATTTCGGCGGGAAACCGTCCGGGGTACACATTTACCGGTTGGTCATCAAATGCCCCCATTAATAATAATTTCAACGCAAATGCAGGATTTATCATGCCTGCGCACAATGTTACCATCACGGTAAATTGGACACCGATACCTGTTACCACAGACTTTACTTTTGCCGTTGGCACAGGATTATCGGCAGTACGCGGTAGTACAATAACCGTGCCGATAAATGTAAGTAATAACCCCGGTTTTGTTGCGGTTGGTATGGTTGTAACGTATAATCCTGCGGTTTTACAGTTAACGAATGTAACTGCGCCCATTACGGCTATGCCATTAAATGCGCAGTTTTCGTTAAGTGCTACTGCGGGTACGCAGTGGATTCCTTTAATTAATACGGGGCTGGTAAATTGGCATGGGAATGGAACGGTAGCAAATCTCACGTTCACCGTTCGTGCAAACGCGCCTTTAGGTAATAGTACGGTGGGGCTTTCGTTTACCGCATCTCCGAATGGAACACCATCCAATGCCGCGGGGCAAATCATACACACCGCCAAGACAGCCTCTGCGGGCATATCCATCACTGCTACAGCAACAACGCAACCTGCGCCCACAACAACGCCACAGGCAACACAAGACCCAAATGTCGGGCAGGACGTTGCACCGCAAAATGAACCGCAAGATAATGTTCGACCTTCGGTTCTACCGGATATAAATTTACCGACACCAATGCCAACACCACGGCCTACGCCAATTCCAACGCCTGCCCCAACGATTATTCTAACAGAACCCATTGCACAGCCCGCTCCAATTGTTTTAACTACATTGTTAAATGGTCGAACAATTAATTTCGCCAATCAACCGCCCATCATAATGCCTTGCGGAACAACGTTAATTCCTGTACGGGAAACGTTTGAACGGTTAGGGTTTAGCGTAACATGGGATTCAACGACCAGAACGGCAACATTAACACGCGAGAGAACGATTATCACCATAACAGATGGAAGCCGGTTGTTTACGGTTCATGGCATTACTCGCCAACATGATAATCTGCCTGCTCAGATGATTAATGGTCATCTTATGGTGCCTTTCGTACAGTTAATGAATAATGTCGGTGTTAGGGCTTGGCGAGATGAATACAATGTGTTACATCTATTTCAGGCGTGATGTGTAATGTTGTAATGTAGTAATGATTTACTGTTGCTTTGCGAATTCTTTTTGTCCAAAATGAAAATGCCATCATCGACAAAGCCGTACAGCAAGCGGTGTTGAGGACCGGTGAGGATTGAAATCGCAGGAAATAAAAAGTGCAAAGCCAATCCGAAAATTGATATAAAAAGTTGATGATAGCGTCGAGGTCATGCTGAATGTTGATGCGTCCATGCGATTATACGGATTTGCAAAGTTCATGTTCTACGTCATTTCCGATGGATTGGTTGAAATCTTTTCAAAGTCTCGTGTCGACCTTTGCTCCTTCTTCCGAAAACCTGACTATGACCCCCAACTTACTATTTTTAACTATGCTTAAAAAAATGGGGAAACTCAAAAAAATGTTAGCCTTGACAAACTGGCACTGGAGTGAAATAATCGCTCGTAGTCACTCTTGTTGCAAGGGAGACTGTGCCCAAAATTAATTTTAAAAAATATTCACAGAAGGAATCTTATTTCATATAATGAAATAAGATTAACAAGAGAGATGACAAGACAGATACTTTATGAAATTTGCGCTGCTCGATTAGCGGATGAAAATTACAAGAACTCAAAGCCTAGCTGGCAAAAAGATATTGCCAGTTGGTTTTGTTGTGTTTTGCTAGGCTTGACCCCTTTTTTTGCCGTTCTTGCAATATATACATTTGTCGATGGAATGATTTACGACCTGGTGATGGCATTGGCACTTTCGCTGTTTACAATAATTGGGCCACTGTGCGCCGCTATAATTTTTGATGTTGCCGCATCTCCGATCAGCTCATCGCAACGCAAAATAATTGCGGGATTAGCCTTGGCTATACTCGTTGCTACAATTGTTATCTTTTTGATTGCTACATTGTATACATACTCCCCATTAAAGGATAATGCAGGGAGCACAATGTTGTTTATTGAAATTACAAGAACACCTCTGCGTATTTTGATTTACGCCATCGTGCTCGCAATCTTAATGCTTATCTTAGGGGCTATAGCAAGATATGTTTCATATAGCAAGCGACATAGTATCAAATAATAGAAGGGTTGATTAAATTGGAAATTTTAATAACCATTGTACTCTTAGCATTACTGGCACTGTTCATATTCTTCTTTCCGACAATTATCAATTTCGTGAAGTTAGTATTTGGGTTTTTCGCTCGCACTAGCTCTCATAGAGGCAACCAAGCGACAACTTCCGAGGTTGCCCCCCGTTCATACGAGTATTACAAAAAGGCAGTTGAAGATGTTAGTTATAAGAGTTTCTACAAATAGATGTTTGCATTTATATTAATCAGTTCATCTAGCAACTTCGAACACAGACATATAGTAAATTTACGGAGCAACTATCACATTGAACTATGAACTTGCATTTATGTTAGAAGTCGCAGAATTTCGATAACGAGCTTCCGAAATAGGTGTATTTTTTTAGAAAAGGATTTCGAATATAATGATAAAAACAGATGTGTATATGATAACTTTGGCAAAGCAGACGCTCCCACATAGATTTAACAATATCGATGAAGTTCAGTCGAAATGGTTTACGGTATTGGGTTTTTACGATCACCTTAAAATTGAGACTCTCCGAAAATTTGATAATATTTTAGATGTTGACTGGACTTCAAAAAATTCTAATGGGCTAACGCGAAAAATCTCACTAATTGATTTTGCACCTTCAAGATATGATTTGCCATCTTTTATCAGCGAAGCGATTACATACATATGTATGATTAAATTAGATGCGCGTCTTTTTGCGTCCAAAAATACTAGCAGTGCTTATGCTGAACTTGAAAATGTCAAAAATGCTATTCTCCAGTCATTTAAGGCATATAAAAAATATCAGCCAGAAAATGCAGAAAATCTCGAATTAAAGGTTCTGTATTCTCTAAGCGTGTATGATGTTATTATTTGTATCAAGCATCCAGCACCTTCTGCCATGGCAAGCGCATACCTTTATATAAAACATGCTGTAGCAAGCCTGTCTTTTAGCACATCTTTTTTTATTATAGATTTTTCAAACTACGAAAAGTACATGGAAATCTATAATAGTATACACGCTGAAAACATGCATATAAAATTCAAATTAAAACATCCCATAAAGTTAGACATATTGAAATGCAAAGCAATCAAAACCTTAAATCTCATCAATGCAAAAGAAATAACTATTGGTTACACACCTGGGGACACAGATGTTGTTTTGATTGCGAAACAAGTTCCTTTGCTCGACATTTTGTGTGCATTTAATAATATGCAAAAAAACTCAGACATCGTTATAGATGTTGCAGTGAAGCATATGCAAAGTAGCTTTTCGTTTTTTAATTTTGAGGAAGATAATAGAGATAGTGGGCACAGTGATTTGTTATCTTTGCAAAGATTTTCTGACGGGTTGAGAGAGTTTGAAGCAGTAGTGGGGCAATACGAGGATATGAAAAAGGAAAATAGCATTCCTTACTCATGCTTCAACGTGCTAGAGAATTTTTTCTTAACCTTTGATTATCTATTTACTTACAGAGAACATCATGATGCAATTTTTAGATTTTTAAGAGTGCTAAAGAAGGGGTTAGACTCTCACAAAAAACTTTCAAGCGAACTTAAAAATGCAAGAATGCCTGCAATTATTGAGTTTGTGTCTGATTTGCATTTATCACTCCGAAATTTTGCTAGTGCAGGAACTGTTTATATGGATAGAATGTTAGAACTGCACCCCATGAATCCATATGCAAAAATACTTTTTTCATATGGACACTTGGCAAAGACGATTTTTTCTGTATTGCCGCATTGTGGTGAACGAGTTAAAGAACTTGAAGTAATCATAACAGTAAGCAAGAAGATGGAATTAAACAGCACTCAGCACTTTAAGGTTTCTGATGAAAAAAACGTTTTTGTTACATTAGATGCTCCTCATATACAATTTCTTTCACTGCGGCAATCCTTTTTGTATTTACTTCACGAGATGGCTCATTATTGTTATGGTGGAGAGCGCAGAAAAAAATTGCTAAAATATGCGGCTCTGTTCTATATTTCCAGAGAGGTAGCAATGGATAAATATGGGGAATGTACTGTTAACATGAAGATTAAGCGCAAATTAAGAAAAACACTGTTAGAGCTTCGGAGTTTAGTTAACGAAATTTATTCAAAAAAAGGACAAGATTTAGATGTAGAGGACGCACTTTATTATTTAATTGGTCTCCATAGAGACGATAATGGATTGTCGATAACGCCTTCCAACGTGTCAAATGAAGTTTTTGTCGTATTAAAGGACTTGGCAATGGATAATGACTTTTCATTCGTTGACGATGTAGATTATTCGCTGAGCGAAGCCACAGCCGATGTCTTAATGCTAGAACTGTCATCAAACGATGATAGTCGAAAAAAATTGATTAAATATATACGTTATGTTAACAGATATTTTAATCAAAATGATATTAATCCATTTAAAGATAAACGCAGAAAGGTATTTTCATTCGTCCGAAGATGTTATTTTGTATTTATGTTTTATGGATATGAGTTCAAGTTTCTTCTTGAAAGCACTTTTGAGTCGATTTTGAATAACACAATCACGGATGAGCATGAAAAAAAACAGATTGTATCCATATTAGGTGAATTAAATAAACGATATGCTGCTTTTGCAATGTATGAAGATTTGGCTAATGAGTTCACCATTTTTCTCAAGGACTTAATTAACAGTAGAAATCTTTGTAATGACCTTTTGAATGCTTTGTGTCTATCGCAAACAGATGGAAAGGTGAATTACACCTTAGATAATTTAGACGCTGAATGTGAAGTCAACCTTCACATGAACAACTGGTATTTGAGCTTATGCAGTGACACTTAGTGAAATAATGGTTGAATGAAAAAGTGCGTTGAATCGTGACAAATGCGATATCGTATAAGGGGTGTAACAATTGAGGCAAGATTTGGGCTTAATCGCCGCAAAACCAAAAACTGTGTCGATTTACTCTCTATGCCATTTCTGATGGTTTATCTGCCATTTTGAGCAAGTCTTTTTCCGGTATTTCATGCTTCTTCATAAAACCCGAACCATCGCCTCAACTCTCTCTACCTTGAGTCGCCTGAAAAAATGGAGAAACTCAAAATTTCTTAACCCTCTTGACAGAGTGCTTATCCCCACCCCCCGCGAACCTTTAAAAAGGCTCGACCCAAACTTTGTTTTTGCGCTTGGTATGTTGTAGGGTGGATAAAAATGAGGGGCTGTCTTATTAATTTCGCCAATCAAAATTTTATGGCAACCCCACAGGGAAATGAACGAGCTTCATTCCCCTGCGCGGATGTGCCAACAACAATAAAGGCGCGTAAGGACGGCAAAAAATCTGCCATCACCTACACACCTTGTATAAGCGTATATACATATGAAGCAACTCGCCGCCGTTTCCGCGTTGCATGAAACTAAATCTAACATGCCCCGCGCCGTTATTGAAATGCGCGTGGAACAGTGCTAAACTTGCGTTTGCGTAGTGGCAGGCGTGCGCCTGTGTGTGTTAGGTGATGTGCGAAATCCCTACACTCGCCGTGGGTTGTTTTCCGACAACTCACGGTCACTGCGATTTGTTACAGGCGCATAGTAACATATTTTACCCGGTCAACACAAACATTTAACAAAAAAATAAAAATTATTAACCCCATAGGAGCATAAAATGACAAAAAACATCCGAAATATTGCAATCATCGCCCACGTAGACCACGGCAAAACCACGTTAGTTGACCAGCTATTATGGCAAAGCGGGGCATTCCGCGAAAACCAGCACGTAGCGGAACGTGTCATGGACTCGGGCGACCTTGAGCGCGAGCGCGGCATCACCATTCTGGCAAAAAACACATCGGTTTTCTATAACAACACGAAAATAAATATTGTAGACACCCCCGGTCACGCCGACTTCGGCGGTGAAGTAGAGCGCGTGCTAAAAATGGTAGATGGCGTTGTGCTTGTGGTAGACGCCTTTGAAGGTCCCATGCCACAAACCAAATTTGTGCTTAAAAACGCGTTGGATTTAAATTTGCCCGTGGTGTGCTGTATTAACAAGGTGGACAGGCCCGATGCCCGCCCCGCAGAAGTAGAGGACGAAGTGCTTGAACTTTTCATGGAACTGGACGCATCGGAGGCGCAGCTGGATTCGCCCTTTATTTATGCGTCAGCAAAAAAGGGCTGGGCTTCTGCCGATATTTCTGCCGAAACAAAAAATATGGACGCGCTTTTTCAAATGATGCTTACCCATATCCCGGAACCCGCCGGCGACCCCCAAGCCCCTACGCAAATTCTTATTTACAACATCGACTACAGCAGTTACCTGGGGCGCATTGGCGTCGGCAAGGTGATTAACGGCGTTGTGAAGGTGAACGACAGCGTTGTAATTGTAAACGCAAGCGAGCCCGATACGAGCAAAAATGTAAAAATCGCCAAGCTATATGAATTTTCGGGCTTGGAGCGCGAAGAAGTGACAGAAGCGGGCATTGGCGCAATTATTGCGCTTTCGGGCATTCCCGAAATTAAAATCGGCGATACCTTGTGCAGCCCCGAAAACCCCGCAGCCTTGCCCTTTAGCAAAATATCCGAGCCCACGCTGGTTATGAATTTTATGGTAAACAACAGCCCCTTCGCAGGGCAGGAAGGGAAATTCCTTACCTCGCGGCAGGTACGCGAACGCCTGTATCGCGAACTTAACACGGATATGAGCCTGCGCGTAGAGGACACCGACTCGACCGATGTTTTTAAGGTATCGGGGCGCGGAGAGTTGCATCTTTCTATTTTAATCGAAACCATGCGCCGCGAGGGGTACGAGTTCCAAGTTTCCAAGCCTACGGTGCTGTACAAGGAAATTGACGGGCAAAAACACGAACCCATGGAGTCGGTAATTATCGACGTGCCCGAGGATTTTGCGGGTGTGGTTATACAAAAACTGGGCAGCCGCCGCGGCGAAATGTTAAATATGGCGGCTTCCAAGGGCGGTTATACGCGTATCGACTTTTCCATCCCCGCCCGCGGGCTTATCGGCTACCGTTCGGAATTCCTTACCGATACCAAGGGCAACGGCATCATGAACACCTTATTCGACGGCTACGCGCCCTACAAGGGTGATATCGCCGACCGCCCGCAGGGTTCGCTCATTTCCTTCGAAACGGGCAAAGCCGTAGCCTACGGCATGTTTAACGCCCAGGAACGGGGCGCGCTGTTTATCACCCCCGGCACAAAGGTGTATGCGGGCATGGTGGTTGGGCGAAACGCCCGCCGAGGTGACATGGAAGTAAACATTTGCAAACAGAAAAAACTCCTAAATATCCGCGCGGCAGGTACGGACGAAGCCCTGCGCCTGGTCCCCGCCGAGATTTTAAGTTTGGAGCAATGTCTGGAATTTATCGCCGACGACGAACTGGTAGAAATCACCCCTGAGAGCCTGCGTATCCGCAAAAAACTGCTGGACGCCAACGCCCGCCAACGGGCAAATAAGCCCGCGAAGGGGTAGAAAACTGGTATTTGCATCTTTGGTTTATATGATGTAACATGTTTGAAGCGAATTGAGAATTGCTTCGCTAAGGAGATGTACCCAAGTGGCTGAAGGGGCCGCACTCGAAATGCGGAAGGTCGGGCGACCGGCGCGGGGGTTCAAATCCTCTCATCTCCGGAACGCAAAACCCCTGTAAAATTAACATTTATAGGGGTTTTTGATTAGCAAAAATACGTTTTTACCCTTTAGTTTACCCTTTACAAAACAACTAACCCTTTACGC
>Ga0209755_10001274_pt1 | contig 40385 bp, 35 predicted proteins | sample TergutCo191P1_FD_187301 | JGI IMG/M metagenome (GOLD analysis project Ga0209755, IMG submission 187301) | Cornitermes sp. P1 segment gut microbial communities from Petit-Saut dam, French Guiana - Co191P1 (SPAdes) (version 2) | ecosystem: Host-associated > Arthropoda: Insects > Digestive system... | reverse complement strand
GCGCAACAGCACCACCGGATGCCATTATCGACACAGCAGCAACAAAAAATATACCCTCAAAAGTCAAAGCCCAATAATTTTTATCATACCCTCTTTTCACGTTGTACCCACCTCATGCTTTTTCGTTTCGAAATTTCCTCATATTGTAACATATTTTTTGCCAAAGTAAACTCATCCTTTATTTTGAGTCTGTTTTAATTATTTTTTAATTGATTTTCCCGCACAATTATGTTACTCTCTATCTTAGCAACTCGGGGAGCAATGAATCTTGCTATCCTTAATTATTTGGAGGTAAAATATGTCAGAAAAACTTAGAGGCGCAGCGGTATTCGGGCAGTCAGGCGGACCGACATCAGTTATCAACGCCAGCGCATACGGAGTTATCAAAACAGCGCTTGACGCACCTGAGATAACAAATGTCTATGGCATGGCACACGGTATAGTAGGTTTACTAAACGACACTCTCTACGATATGAGCAAGGAAGACCCCGAAGAATTGAAGCTATTGCTCAATACGCCATCTTCTGCACTCGGCTCTTGCAGATATAAGCTAAAAAGCGAAGAAGATATGGCAAAAATACTTGAAATGTTCAAAAAATATGACATACGTTACTTTTTCTACAACGGCGGAAACGACTCGATGGATACATGCAGTAAAATCAGTGACTACATGGCTAAAGTCGGCTATGACTGCCGTGTCATGGGTGTACCAAAAACCATTGATAATGATTTGGAAGGCACCGATCACTGCCCCGGCTTCGGCAGTGCGGCAAAATATATCGCAACATCCGTTGCAGAAGTACACCAAGATGCATATGTCTATGACACAGGTGCTGTCACAATAATAGAAATAATGGGCAGAAATGCGGGCTGGCTCACAGGTGCTGCAGCACTGGCAGAGCTCTCAGGTTCACCACCCGACTTAATCTACCTGCCGGAACTTCCTTTTGACATGGATAAGTTTTTAAGCGATGTCGAGGCTGTGTATAAAAAGAAAAGCAAGTGCCTCGTCGCTATCTCTGAGGGCGCTCAATATGCCGACGGCACATTTGTATCACAGGCAAAAACATCAGCCACCGATGGTTTCGGTCATGCGCAGTTAGGCGGAACAGCAGCGAGGCTTGCTGCTGAAGTCAACAAGAAATTCAACGTCAAAACCCGCCCCATTGAACTCAGTTTGCTTCAACGTTGTGCTGCTCACATGGCTTCACAGACAGACATCGACGAAGCCTTTCTCGCAGGCAAGTCCGCTGTAGAGCACGCACTTTCGGGCGGCACAGGCAAGATGGTAATATTCGTCCGCAAGAGTGAAAACGGCAAATACAAATGCGACATAGACTACGAAGATCTCAGTATTTGTGCCAACACCGAGAGAAAAATTCCTCGCGAGTGGATAACAAAAGAAGGTACTTATGTCACCCGTGAGTTCATTGACTATGTGCTTCCGCTAATTCAAGGCGACAATAGCCGCAAGCAAGAAAACAGCTTGCCACGTTTTGCTAATTTAAAGAAAGTAAAAGTATAAAAATAATAAATAGGAGGGCAATTCAATGGGTAAAGACCTAAAAGGTACAAAAACAGAGGCTAACCTACAAGCCGCATTTGCAGGAGAGTCTCAGGCACGTAACAAGTACAGCTACTATTCATCCGTGGCACGCAAGGAAGGTTATGTCCAAGTGGCAAACATCTTTGAAGAAACAGCAAACAACGAAAAAGAACACGCAAAAATGTGGTTTAAGCATCTTCACGGCGGCAAAGTGCCAAACACCATGACAAACCTTAAAGATGCCGCAGATGGCGAAAATTACGAGTGGACGACCATGTATGCAGAATTTGCAAAAACCGCTCGCGAAGAGGGTTTTGACGACATAGCCAAAGAGTTTGAGCTTGTCGGCGGCATTGAAAAAGAGCACGAGGAACGTTACAAGGCATTTCTTGCAAACATCGAAAACGGAAAGGTCTTTGCACGAGACGAGGTCAAGGCGTGGCATTGTCTAAACTGCGGAAAAATAGTCTCCGCAAAGGACGCTCCCGATTTATGCCCTGTTTGCTCTCACCCTAAAGCTTACTTCGAAATAAAAGCAGACAATTATTAATTCATGCAGGATGGTTCGTGATGAGTCAGGATAACAAAAATCATGTCAATTGCTTTCAGTGCAAACATTTTATCGTGACTTGGGATCCACAATTCCCTCGCTCTTGTGCGTTTTTCGGATTCAAGACAAGAGGCGAAATGCCGTCGGTTTCCGTGCAAAATTCATCCGGCGCACCGTGTGAAGCGTTTGAGAAAAAGCCCGGTGTAAAAAACAGCCCATCGGAGTTCCGTCATTTCTGACGCCCCGAGGGCTGTTTGCTATTGCTATTGCAACTATTTATTGCATCGGCTCTGCATAATTTTGCTCTTGCACACCCTCTGCCAGCTTTTTAAGCTGAAGTGTGCCTATAAGATAAAGCACAGGTATAACAAGACCAATTAAAACATTAAAGATTGTTGTGCCTGTAAAGCCACCGGTCGCAATGTCAAAAATGTTGCCGAAAAGTTGAAGCAAAATTACTATACATGCAAAAATCATACACACCTTGCTATTCTCAGGCTTGTTGTGATTTTTCACGCCTACTATACCTGCTACGAGCTGGATTGCTGAGCCTATAAGTAGGACAACAGATGCTACCATTGCAAGCTGGGCAAGATCCGCATCAATGTCGAGTTGTGTAAGCATCCCCGCACCCACAAGACCCAAGAGTCCCAGAAGTAATCCAATGCCTCCAAAAATAATCATTAAAATACTTACCACTTTTAATAATGTACTGCTTCTTCTCATTTCTAGGTCTCCCCCAAATTATTATTATTTGTGATGCTGTTGCCAATACCACAAGGAGAGTATACACTATGGGTAGCTGTTCAGCAATATGTTTTTTTCATAATTATCGCAACGACTTTTACATGAAAATTATTGACTTAACCTGAAAACATGCTATAGTAGTAAAGCAAGCGCAAACCACTAATAAAGCGGGATTGTGTAATGGTAGCACAGCGGACTCTGACTCCGTATGTGAGGGTTCAAATCCTTCTCCCGCTGCCAAAGCATGATAATCCGAACCCCATACCGATTGGCGAGGGGTTCGGTTTTGTCATATATTTCGACAGGTAACCAAGCAAAATAGGGGGCTGTTGCAAAACACCAAAAACTTGTCACTGCGAGCGAAGCGAAGAATCTTATTGCTCAATAAGTGCCTTACGAGAAAGATTCTTCGGTCGCTCCACTCTCTCGCAGTAACAAATCTAGTGTTTTGCTACAGCCCCTGTTTGCATTTTTCCACTAATAGCACCGTGCTGAGTGGTATGTTCCATTTTGGAACTAGCCTCATTTTCGGCTAACTCCCCGGACTCAAAGATGTTTTTTACTAGTAATTATTTGCTTGGTGTTATTTTGAAATGTTCTCGTTTACTTTGTCGCTAAATCCGTGCTATAATTACTATCTAATTGGCACAATCTGAATGTTTTAAGTGACAAGATAATCACAATAGGCAGGTGAAGATTTTGGTATCAGGTATCAGCCATATAACTTTTATCGTTGCAGATTTAGAGCGTTCCTCATTGTTTTTTGAAAAAATCTTCAACGCAAAAGAAATTTATTCAAGCGGCGATAATATGTTTTCACTCGCAAAAGAAAAGTTTTTCCTTATTGATGATGTTTGGGTTTGCATCATGGAGGGCGAGCCACTTGCAGAACGTTCATACAATCATCTTGCTTTTAAGATTGACGAAAGTGATTTTGACGATTTTATTTTGCGAATAAAAGAAATAGGTGTAGAGTTTAAACCCGAGCGACCTCGCATAGATGGCGAAGGACGTTCCATATATTTTTACGATTTCGATAATCATCTTTTTGAGTTACACACAGGTACTTTTGAAGAACGACTGAATCGCTACTCCAAAGGTAAGTGATGGGCATGCCGTATCGACAAATCCCTTGTGTGGCACGGAGGGATGAATCTTATTTTTGAAATGTTGCAAAGCGGCGATATTTCTCAAATGATACAAGGTTATATGAGATTTACTATTGACGAAAAATCTTTGATGCCCGCTGTGTGAAACAAAACTGATATAAGGCATAAAACTCGCAACGTGTTGCGAGAAATGAAAACTCTCAACAATGTTGAGAGAATTATACAAATCCAACGTTACTGCAATATATGGAGATACTTTTATGGGCAATGAAATAGTGGATGGAAATAATAATAAACATTTTGATGCAGTCGTATCAATCATCGAAAAATCTCGAGAGAGAACTTTTCGTGCAGTGAATAGAGAACTCATCAATATGTATTGGGATATAGGCGAATATGTGAGCCACCGCACTTCCGATAGTGGATGGGGTAAATCCACGGTTAAGGAATTTTCGGACTTTATTCAAACCCGATACATCGGCATAAGGGGATTTTCGCCTCAAAATATTTGGAGAATGAAGCAGTTTTACGAAACATACTGCGAGAACGAAAAACTCTCAACAATGTTGAGAGAATTGTCGTGGTCGCATAATCTTCAAATATTGTCTTGTAAATCAGACGATGAGAGGGAGTTTTATTTAAAACTTTCGATCAATTACCGCTATACATTTCGTGAATTAAAGCGGCAAATGGATAGTGGTTTATATGAGCGCACTATGCTATCAGATAAGGCAAACAACCTCATTGCAGAACCTAGCGGTGGCATATCTTCTTTTCGTGATAGCTATGTACTGGAGTTTTTAGATTTACCTGAGAAATATAAGGAAAAAGATATACGAAGTGCAATTGTCGATAATCTAAAAAAGTTTGTTTTAGAGTTCGGAAAAGATTTTGCATTTATAGGCGATGAGTACAGGGTACAAGTCGGAAATCGTGATTTTTTCATTGATTTACTATTTAGCCACCGTGAACTTAATTGTCTTGTTGCAATTGAGTTGAAACTTGGGGAATTTGAACCTGAACATCTCGGCAAAATGCAATTTTATCTCGAAGCTCTCGACAGGGACGTTAAAAAGGCAACAGAAAATCCGAGTGTTGGTCTTATCTTATGTACAAAGAAGGATTCGACAGTGGTGGAATACTCATTAAACCGTAGCCTCTCGCCTGCATTGATTGCAGACTACAAATTACATTTGCCTGACAAAAAATTATTAGAAAACAAATTGCGCGAATTTTCTGAAATTACTGAGAGTCACGAAGATAACGATGATGATTAACAAGTTGCGTATGATTTTATTCTAGCGCAAATGAGTAATTAAAGCATTCATTATCGGCTTAAATCTAACTTTCTTTTGTATACTTTTCCAGGTGTAATTTTAATCTCATCTATTACTTTCTCAATGCAAATGCGGGGCGACGCTGTAGACGGTGGAAACATAAAATTCTCCGCGACTCCCGATGTTACGTGCCACCGCAATGCCCTCTAAATCATTAAAATGCCACCACTCAGAAGAAATAGGAGTAAAACCGGCAGCCGAAAGATACTCCTGCATCAGCACTACCCCCTCTGTTACAGACGGCAAGAGCGGCACCCCAATCCAAGCAGTAGGCGACGTTGTGGAAACAGGATTTCTGAAAATGGCAGCATCGGGGCTGAGTTCATGCATAGCAGTCGGCATTTCATAGAGTGTGTGTTCAGTTATGAGTATATACGAAAAATCACCGGTGCTTCTCTGCTGATAAGAAACGACACGACCTAAACTGATATCCACCGCAGCCCCTCTCTGGTGGTTTGACAAAGAAGTAGCAATAAACCAATTAAGACTCCATGGCGGAGTGTTAATATTCGCTGCAACTGCCGAATTTACGTTCATCAAATTCTGAAGATTTGTCGCGGCACTTATTTGAGTCATGCGAGGGCGAAAAACCTCATAAACAACGATGGTGCGCCCATCTTCAAGCGCAGCCCGCTGTGCGGCAGCAAGCCTGATAGCAGTGGAATACATAGCCGGAACGATAAATTCATATCTGCCAAAACGAGGATTAAAACCATAAGCTTCATAGAGGATTTGCCCTGAAATATCGGGAATGTCATAACCGCTTGAACGTTTGAGCGAGGCGTAGGCGTTAGTTATATCATAAACAATAGATGGAATAACATCAGGCAGATTTATTAAACAGTATCTATGCTGCACCCAACCTCTGAGAGTTCCTACATCAACATACCACCACGCTCCGTCCTCAGCTAAAATTGTAAAGCCTTCTCCCGGACTCAGAGTGTGCAGGCTCTCGGCATTTGCTTGTGGATTCGCTCTGATTGCAACGGAAACAGCAGCATATCCGCTTGCTCCTATTACAGGCAGTTCAAGCAAACCGCCTGCCGCAAAATAATCAATGCGCTGCGCCGGCTGAGGTGTGTATTCCGGTTCAGGTGTAAAATCAGGTGTAAGGTCAGGCGCTTCCGGTTCATAAGGTTGCTCATCACCCTCATCGGGATAGTCCTCCCCTATAACAATAAAATCAGGCGGGTCAAACTGAATATTATAGTCAGGATACGACTCGTCCGGGTCAGAATCAATCCTTTCCTGACCTCCCCACCAATAAACAAAAGCCGCAGTCATTCCAAGCAAAACAACGGTAAACATTATCAGAGTAAAAATAAAAAGCACTTTCATTGAAATGACCATTTCTTTCGAAAAACATTAGGCATAAAACGATTCATAAAAGCGATGGTCATTTTGTGAATCATCTTCATTTTCACGCATGGGGGATTAACTATATCAATATTCAATCTGACTCAACCATGGCTCAACGCTATATATCGAATCTATGAAAAAATCACCTTGCAAACCATAACGGCGAGCAGCTGCAGCACCTTCCCTGTCATCAAAATGCCACCATTCGGATGCTATAGGCGTAAAGCCCGCATCGGTAAAATACGTGCGCAAAAGACGAGAGCCCTGAGTCATCGAGCGTGCTGTAAAAACGTCTCGCCACGCGTGTCCCGCTACAGGTTCTTCAAGCGATACGGCGAGTGCGCTGAGCTCGTGCATCTCAGTAGGCATTATTCGCTGCTCATGACTTGTAATGTACGTGTATGCAAATCTTCCTGCCGCTCTAGTCTCACGGTCTAAAATAAACGCAAAACTCACATCAACTGCAGCGCCCCTTTGATGATTTGAGATTCCGGTCGATATAAACCAACTGATACTCCACGGCGGAGTGTTAATACCCCTGTTTACGTCGGGGTTTGTATTTATCAATGCGCTCAAATTATCCACTACGCGCCGCTGTGTTGCATGCGGTCGAAAAGCCTCAAACAAGACAACTGTATTATTGCTCTCGAGAGCTGAACGCTGCACTGCGGCAAGCATCTTAGCCGTGGAATAAAGTGCGGGCACTATGAATTCATATCTATCCAAACGTGCATTAAAAGCCCAAGCTTCGTAGAGTGCATATCCTGATACATTGGGAATATCTATCAAGCTCGAACGTTTTAAGGATGAATATGCGTTGGTTATATCATATCGTATTGATGGCAAAATATCAGGCAGATTAATAAAACATAATGAATGTAAAACAAACCCTTCTTCATAACCAATCTGTATTTTCCACCACTCTCCGTCCTCGCCCATTATTGTAAATCCTTGCCCGGCAGTTAACTCATAAATAATCTCTGAGCCCGCATCGGGAGCATGATATACTCTTATATCACGGGCTGCAAACCCTGTTGCCCCATTTATCGGGAGTTCAAATATGCCATCATACCAAGTGAGGTCAATTTCAGGTTCAGGGCTTGCAGGCGGCGGCGTAGGTTCGGGTGTCCGCTCTATTATTGGTGCTTCAGGAACTTCAGTAGGTGCATAAAATCTGAAGTAAACGTATGCTCCTGCCAGTAAAAGAGCTACTACCAAAAGTATTTTTATTGCTGCTATCAGAAAACTTCTCATTAAACGCAAACCCTCCTCCCCTGAACTCATATTAACCTTAGCGAAGCGAAAATCGGAGCTAAGATGTTATTTGACGTAACATTCTCGCCTGCAAGACATAATACATTCCTAAATCATTATCGGCAGGCGAAACAATCGTGATAATCTGGTCGAACTCGGTAACATCAAGCCTCGTGTTATACAGTGAGGCAATTGTAAAATACATAACGGCTTCTCCCCAAGCATAATCGTCTGCATGATTTACCGTCATAAACGGCAACGTGTCCGGAGAGACGTAAAAAGAGAATATCTCCCACTCAAAATCGCCGAACAGCGTTGCAAAAAACAAGGTTGGATGCATGAGGAAGAAATCATAATTACTATATTCCCTCAAAACTTCGCGAATAGCTAAACCATACGGGATATACACCACCATGTTATGATCCGTTCCCTCTATTAAATCCACCGTGTAATCAAGGAAAGCACGCCCTGTCCCGGTCTGTTCCCTATTTATATCATGGGTCAAATAAAACGAATTATCATTAGTTTGCAGTATCAATTCTTCAGAATCAGCGAGGTGTAAAATACCTACAATTTCGTTATTGCCGTACTCCTCCCATAATTCGACAAATTCCGGGAATGGTGCAATTCCGTCAGGGAATCTGGGGTCTTGCCCTGAATCGTTATCCCCGAGCGAGGGGTAATCCGAAGTATCAGTATTATCTCTATCCCCGATAATATCTTGGAGAGCAAAAAAATTATCGTTTGGTGGCATCACGCCAATCTCAGCATCTGTAGTGCCCTCATTGTAATCAGATGGTCTGTAATAGTTGTTATACCAATAAACTATCCCGGTCGTTAAAGACGCAAGACACAAAACAGCAAGTGCAACAATGGTTTTCCACGGCAAATCTTTGAACTTTTCAAATCCGGATTCCTCAGCCCGAGGCGGCTCTTCAACCTGCGGCGGCTCCTCAGCCTGAGACGACTCATCCCGAGACGACTCATCAGCACGAGACGACTCATCAGCACTAGGCGATTCTTCAACCTGAGGCGGTTCTTCAGCCTGAGACGGCTCTTCAAGCTGAGACGACGCTTCAACCTGAGGCGACTCTTCAACCTGCGGCGGCTCTTCAGCCTGCGGCGGCTCATCAACCTGAGGCGACTGCTCGGTCTGTGGCAATTCCTCATCTTGCAGCGGCTCCTCATTCTGCCAACCCTCTACAGCTATCTGATACTCATAAACCAGCCTGGATTCCTCAGTCTGCAAGGGTTCTGCAGCTTGTGACGAGTCCTCAACCTGCGCTGATTGCTCAGGTTGCTGCGATTTTTCAATTTGCTGTGCTCTAATCGCCTTTTCTGCTTTTTTTCGCACACCCGCTCTTTGTCGTTTATTATTCATGTAAAATCACCTCGAAGCGAATTCAAAATTTACTATCTTGCATTATATATTTGCTCAATCAAGTCAGACATCGTAGTTGCAGGAATATAATTTACAAACAAAAGGTCAACATTTTCTAAATATTCCAAGATTTGTGTGACACTTCCGAAAAATTGCCGCGGGTCAATTACAACAATCATTTCATAATGAGGAGCAATCCAAGGAATCAATGCATTTGCAAAAGAATCTTTGACAACCACAAGCGTCCGCCCGTTTAAGTTTGATGTCGTAAACGAATAAATAGCTCTGTCGCCGCCTAAAAATACTCTATAGCTCAGTGCAGAAAGCTCTGTAGGTATAACAAACATATCTATTGAAAACTCAGTACCATCATCAAGCGTATAAAAATATATCGTGTCGGGATTTTCCAAAACAGTGCGGTTACGCGTCCCTACGGCAAGCGAGCCGATGAAACCTTCGATTGCATGCTCTGTATAGTTTTCAATAGTGATAGGGTCAATACCCGCCGCTTCCGCAAATGCTAAATACGCATAGTATGCCCCGAGCGCCGTCCAGTGATGGTCAAGACGGAAGAAAATATATTCCTCAGAATGTGCATCTAAAATGCTATGTGCATCTACTTGTATTATACCATCATCAAGCAACTCGCCTATAAAATTTATTGTGCCGAGCTGCGATGAATTTACAGCCCTGTACCTTTCACCCATGAATTCGACCTTGATGGGAGATATAAGTGAAAACATTCGCACATCGTCACGAATTGCCGCTCGAAATGAGTTAAGCACTTCGGCATAACGTGCTGCAAGCTCCCGATTTTCGGTGTACCGCAGATAAAATACCGCTTCTTCATGGAAATTTACATCAACACTGAATGTCTCAGAAACCATCCCTGTTGTGCGCACCTGTACCTCAGAAAGCCACGGAGCAAAAGCCGAAAAAGGAATAACATCATCCGGCTCATCCGGAACAAGCCCTACCCCCAAGTCCGCACCGCCGAAATCAACCATTGCGCCGCCACCCGGAAGCCGCAGCCCGTATGACATTTCGGCTATATGCCCAAATGTCAGCCATGATGTCCGCATAGCTGTGTTATCTAAAAGATAAGACTCAAAGAGCTTAAAAAACTCACCGCTCAGATAGCTTTCAAAGGTGAGCGCAGGAAATTGCTCCATGTTTCTGTTTTCAAACTCGGAAGCATTTTCGTCCGGAGGTAAGACAAAAACAAAAAAGAACAATATAATAAGTGCAGTTGACGTTAAAACTATATTAAGCCTTATTTTGTCGCCCATAACCAATATCCTTTCATGACCGCCTAAAATCTAAAATAAATAAACGGGGTAAATGTCTGTCCAATCAACATTACAAAACTTGCCCCCAGTATTGACATATTGAGGATAGCTTCGGACGCAGGAAAGCGATGCCTTAGTTGCTGCCATATCTGCATGGGTTTTTCCGTTGAAAATATTGCGAGTATCGGTAATATCCAAATATTTCCGAGCAACAGTTCAAATGCCCTGTAATCCCATAGATATCCGCCCATCCCAAAAAATCTTGCCGACGCTACAGTGAGCTGCATCAAATCTACGAAATAAAACACCAGCCATCCAAACACGACTATGAAAAGCAAATACACATGACGGATAAAGGAGGGCCATTTCTCCATAAAATCGCGCAATAGATATTTCTCAATCAGCAGGGCAACGCCAAAATACAAGCCCCATATGATGAAGTTTAGCGAAGCACCATGCCAAAATCCGGTCGCCATCCACACAAATACTATGTTGAAAATCGCACGTTTTCTATTACCGCCGAGCGGGATGTAGAGATAATCTCTGAAAAATCTCCCGAGAGAAATATGCCATCTGCGCCAAAAATCAGTGACTGATTTTGCTATGTACGGATAGTTGAAGTTTTCCTTAAACTCAAACCCCAATACTTTTGCAAGTCCGATAGCCATGTCAGAATAGCCCGAAAAATCAAAATATATCTGAAATGCAAACATTATAGAGCCTAACCAAACGCCCAACGTAGATAAGTACGGGGCACCGAGAAGTTCACTCGCTACCGCCCCAGCGTGATTGGCAAATATAACCTTTTTTCCAAGCCCCATTGCAAAGCGCGTAATGCCGTCGCTTATCATTTTGCGCGTGGTTTTCCTGTTTGTGAGTCTTTCTTCAATATCTGAATAAATGATAATGGGACCTGCCACGAGTTGAGGGAACATCGCAACAAAGGTGAGAAATGCGACCGGGTTTCTCTGAGCTTTTATTTTACCTCTGTACAAATCAATTGAGTAGGACATTGTCTGAAAAGTGTAAAACGAAATCCCTATCGGCAGTACCGGCGCAAATGCGACAGAAATCCCCACAAGTCCCAACAAAAATTCAGTATACTTGAAAAGAATCAGAAGTCCAAGGCTGCTGCATAGTGATATAACGAGCAAAACCTTGGCAAGAGGTGTTCCGCGGCATTTCTCCATGAACATCCCTATAATACAGTCCATAGACGCAGAAAACAAAATAAGCACAAACCAAATAGGCTCACCCGCCGAATAGAAAAACAATGAGAAAATCAGCAGTACAAAATTCCGTATTTTTATGTTTGTCTCAGGTACAGCAAAATAGGCAAACAGGAAAATAGGTAAGAAGAATACAAGAAATGTTAAACTGGAAAAAACCATGCGTCCTCCTACCGCCGCCTAAAATGAATCAGTCCTGATTCTACGTTGTGGAAAGCGGTTGTTTCTGTAATAATTTCGACAAGTTCCAAGGATATAAACACCTCGCCTCTAAACACTTGTGCGGTTGCATCCATTTCTTTAACTTCACCATAGATGACAGCAATATCCCTGTCTATAAAAAGTGTTATTTCACCATTTTCTGATGTCATAGTGACTATATCATGTTCCTCGTGCCACTGAACAGAGTAACCCATATGGTCGGCAATAGCTTGGACCGGCAGCATGACCCTCTCATGCAAAATTACAGGTCTGGTGTCCATCGGCACACGGCGAATACGAATGATTACATGCATCATCTCACGTGCAGCTTCACGTTGCTCCATCAGCTCGAACCCATAACTCAGCAGCAACCTGCTCTGCCGCTGGCGTGCCGAGTTGCTTGGGGTACCCATTACAACGGCAATCAGTCGTTTTCCATCACGCTCGGCAGTTGTTGAATGATTCCACCGCGCCTGACGAAGTGAACCGGTTTTAAACCCGTCTGCACCCTCAAATACAGTGCCTCTGACAAGATGGTTTGTACTGTTATATGTCCTGCCGCCAAAACTTACCGATGGCATAACAGTAATGCGAAGCACGTCAGGAAAACGGGAGATAAACTCGCGAATTAAAAGCGCAATAGAATATGCATTGGTGTGGTTGATGCTCGCGCCGTGCGAAGTTGTAAAATATCCATACATACCAAGCCTTGCAGCAGTTTCATTCATGCGCTCTACAAAGGCTTCTTCACTACCCGCTATATGCTCAGCAAATACAACACATGACGTATTGTCAGACGTAATCAACACAAGGCGGAGCAATGTTTCAACTGTGACAGCTTGACCCTCCCGCATCGGGAGATTTATGCCGTGCGCCCGCCTGCCGGCTGAAAACCTTGCGGCTTCTTCACCGACAGTTATTTCAGTATCTAATGTCAAATTACCTGCTTCTATCTCCTGATATACAATAAAAGCAGTCATGATTTTTGTCATACTTGCCGGAATCCACCGCTGCTCCATATTCCTTTCGAACAAAATCTCTCCCGAATCATAGCACATTAGTATGGCTATAGGCGCACTGGTCGGCGAGGAATCTTCGGCAGATGCACGTGGGGCGGCATGTAAAAGTAAAACAATCAGCAGTAGTGCCACTACTAAGATTGCCGTCGGGCGTGATAATATTTTACTTTTGCAGCTGCTCATTTTTTGCAAAGATAACACTCCAAATCTCATATAAACTGAAATCTGATTAATTAAAACCTATTGTGATTTTATAATAGTATAACAAAGCTGTCAATAGAATGTTATTATTTTAATTTGCGAACAATTTTTCACTGGAATTTTTAATATTTTCATGTTATACTAGCTTAAACTTTTACTCCAGTCCTTACGAGAGGATGTGTGTATTACATGAAAATTGAATTGTCTGAACTCGAATTTAGGCGACTTCTGGACATGGTATATGTTGGAAACTGGGTACTTAATTCAATGCGTGGCTTAGATCGTTTCACCGACTACGACAATGTAGAAAGCCGTCTGTTTTCGTATTGTTCTTCACAAGACATGCACTCTTTGGTTGAATATCCGGAGGGTGTGGCACGCCCATCTTCTGCTTTTGAACACGGCGGCATACATGAGGCTATTGCCGACTACGAGGACTCGATGTTTTTCGAGATATTAGCTGAAGAACTGGCTCGTCGTGACATGGACTTTGAGCCGATAAGTCCCGAGAATTTCAGTGAGCTTACAAATCGCATTGATGAGTACATAGCAGAATTTGAACAAAATGGGATAGACAACATCTCCCTTGACAGATAGCTCAGGGAGTGGTAGACGTGGACATGATTTATTTGGATGATATAATAAATTCGACAAAAGATGCTGCATCAGAGTTTCTCCGTGTCGCTAAACTAGAGTCGGGGCAGACTGTCGTTGTCGGTTGCTCGACGAGTGAAATTCTTGGTGAAAACATAGGCACTCATTCGAGTGCAGAAATTGGTGTTGCCGTGTTTGATGCGCTACACAGCGTTTTTTCTGCCGGTGGCATATTTTTGGCTGCAGCTTGCTGCGAGCACCTCAATAGAGCTGTGATAGTTCCGCAGGAGGCTTCTGCGAATTTTCAAGTTGTAAACGTTGTCCCCACGCCCGAAGCAGGCGGCGCATTTGCTGCTGCGGCGTTTAATGCTCTTACTGCTCCTACTGCGCTTGAAACTTTCAACGCAGATGCAGGGCTCGACATAGGAAACACTCTGATTGGTATGCACCTAAAGCGGGTAGCCGTCCCGCTCAGACTCAGTATCAAAGCTATAGGCAAAGCCCCGCTGGTTGCGGCACGCACCCGCCCACCTTTCGCCGGCGGCTCACGCGCAGTATATAATGAAACTTTGCTATGAGCAATTGTTGACAGCCCCGCAAGAAAATGTTAATATTGCTTTAGTTATATTTAGACTCCACAAAAACGGACAACTCGCGAATTATGGAGACGTACCCAAGTGGCTATAAGGGGCTCCCCTGCTAAGGGAGTAGGCGTGTTAAAGCGTGCAAGGGTTCAAATCCCTTCGTCTCCGCCAGAAATGTGCTGTAGCAAAACACAAGATTTGTCACTGCGAGAGAGCGAAGAATCTCTCTCGTGAGGCATTTAACGAGCAAAAAGATTCTTCGCTACGCTCAGAATGACAAGTTTTTAGTATTGCTACAGCACCTTTAATTTTTGCTAGAGAAGTTGGGACAGCGTATGGCAGATACTCGCAATAAACCTGAGGGCCGTCGAGAGGAAAATGGAATCGTTTATTATCAGCGTGCGCCCGTCACACATTCGGGCGTGACGTATCAGCGTCTTGCGGTGCAAACGCATTTTGTCGAGCGCGGCGAATCATATGTTAAGCTCGTAAAGCGCTATATCGCACCGATTATACACAGCGGCGATATGTTGTCGCTCTCGGAAAAAATCATCTCCATGTGTCAGAACAACGTTGTTGAGCGCAAAGACTTAAAGCCCGGCTTTTGGGCAAAACTCCTCTGTCGGGCTGCATCAAGCAGTCAGCACGGGCAAGGTGTAAATGAAGCGCATACAATGCAGCTTGCCATAAATTTGGCAGGTTTGCCGCGCATTTTATTGGCGGCATTTTGCTCTGCGGTAGGCAAATTGTTTGGCAAACGCGGTATTTTTTATAAAATTGCAGGGCATGGCATTGACGGCATTGACGGACTTTACAAAAATTCTGTTTTTGAGGTTTATCACGATATGGCACTGCTCAACCCACGCGAACCAAACAAAGTCTGCGCCGAGGTCGAGCAAGCATTAGGCATCCCCGTAATGTTAGTTGATGCCAATGATTTTTCGATAACAATATTTGGCAAATCGCCGTCAATGGTTTTAGCAGACGCTGACTTGCAGGCAATAATCAAAGACAATCCCGCAGGGCAGAGCGGCGAACTTACGCCGCTAATTATCATACGAAGCGGCGAAAACACATGATATACCTGCAAATTTTCAGTTTCCGAATAGTTTCACTAAATTATGACCTCTTGCGTGATTGACGTTTTGCGTATATCTTTGCCAAAGCGAAAATGAAAACTCCAAACAGGATTAGGATTATCGGCGCAAGCACATTGCGCTCAATTCCTGTTTGCGGTGATTTAATTCTATCATCAGGTAAAGGTAAATCCGGCTCGCCGGGTGTTTCCGCAGGTGGGTCATCGTATGGGCCGTAAACCGGACCGTCGGGACCGTCAGGAGGGGCAGGCGGCTCTTCCGGACACGGGTTTTCAGGATCTGTTTCAATTAAAAATCTCGCATCGGGATTAAATATTACTGCAAGCCCTTCTGTGGCGCTGCTGAGCATGTTTGAGGGTATAATGATGTCGAAAACGCCCTCAAACATTCTAAACGGCGTACCTGTGAATGTGAGTGTAATCGTATTTGAACCGGCTCTAGCATTTGCCATTACGACAATTCCATTTGGTAAATTAGCAAACCACTGTGCTGCAAACACGTCATTGAGGTCATGGTCAACAGTCGTTCCAAAAAGCGTTATATCAACGGAAAAGGTATCTGTAAGTGCCACACCCGCCATCCCTGTGACAACCCTGTTTCCGACAATGGCAGCCGGACGTGTGCTTATCCTGACAAACAAATCGGCAACATTTGGCGTGAATGCAGGCCCGGGAGATGGAACCCATATTCCGATGTCATTTGCAGCCGGACGAATGGTGTCTGCCCTTGTCCAATATGCATACGACGACGGAAGCGCAGTCGGTCCCGGGTAATACACCGGGAAAGCACTCGTGTTTCCCACAGCTGTCAGAATACTTCCTGTGATAGCGAAAGTGCCTGTCGCAAAGATTCCCCAACTATATCCTGCACCTGCAATTTGACCCTGAGCTTGACTACCTGTACCCGTCACCGTGCCCCCTGCTATGGTCAGATTGCTCGTGCGAGGGTCATTAGGGTCAAGAATGCAAAGCACAGCTATACCTGTGCTTGTGGCGTATGCATTCCCTCCTGTAGCGTTAACAGTTCCACTTTCAATAATTATCGTACTCCCGATAATGCCAATTCCATAGCTCGCGCTGCCGGGGTCATCGGGGAATCCGGGTATAGGAGGAGCAATGACTAAATCTCCGCCTGTAGCTTCCAGCTCTCCATCGCCGGTTATTGTTACGCTGCTGACTGACGGGTGGATATATATACCGAAAATGCGTGGTATTTCCTCTCTGGGGCAAGTAAACTCAGATCTAAAAATGTTGGTGTACCCCTCTGCAAGGTTTATAGTTAAGTTGACATTATTGTTAAGATAAAGATTGCTGCTATCCTGAATAAATAATGCCACTTGCATCTGGGCGTATTCCGGTGCATCATCCATATTCGAATACCAGTTGAATCCGGACAATGTGAGTGTGTTAGTGTTCGAATTCCAATGACGGTTATCAGACTGGTGTTCATAAAGAACATTCGTAGGATTATTAACATTGAATGTGCCATCTACATTTCTGTGAAACTGCCCTGTAGCGACATCAAAAATCAAGCCATAGTACGCATAAACAACTACATCGGGAATATTGAAAAATCCTGTCGTATAATCTATACCACCTCCCGACCAGCGCACTTGACTTTCTGCACCTGCCGGAAATATGGATAACTCATAACGTGATCCCTCCGGATATTCAAGTCTGTTAGGATTTATCCATGCAACAACAATGCCGTTGCCTGCAGGGTTTGTAAATGCAGCATTTCTCACAACGTCATCAATAGCAGAACCGTAGGCAAATGCAAATCCCCCGCTCATGGAAAATGTGCTGTGTACAGCATAAACGGCGTAACGACTCATGGCGTAGACCTGTCCGCCTGTCACATTCACCGTGCCTGCTGAGCTTACGTATATGGCATAACCTCCCAAAGCACCCACCTGTGCGTTACCGCTGATATTGATTGACCCGACAGAACCCATCGTATGTATGGTGTTGCCGCCCCCGTAGGTTTTGACAGTTCCGCCACTCACATTCACCGAAGAGCTGCTCCCCGATGAAGTTATGTTGACTGCCCTGCCAATTTCCGACCAAACTTCCCCTCCGGTAATATTCACTTCGGAGTTTCCGCCGGTTACGTTAATTACCGCATTACCCGCAGAGCCTGATGATGTGTTTGACACCCTGCCGCCCGAAATATCGATGCGGCTGTTTGCCCCGGTAATCTGCACAGCAACGCCGCTCACGGCACGAACCGTGCCACCCTCAATAACGACCCGGGTATTTGCTACTTGTGGTATTAAGCTTGCCGTGGTCGCTGTAGATATAGCCACACCACTGCCTATCGCTTCTACGATTCCACCCGCAACAGTGGCGGTAGAGTTCATTCCCACAAGATTTATTGCACGACCGTTTGTGACAAACACTTGTGCCGGGTCTGTGACTCTTACATTTCCATACGTCTGAATAGCATAGCCGCTGCCATCCAGTGATATCGAAGCCACACTGCCGCCTAATATCCGCACATTTTCGAGCGGATTTGTCGGGCTTGCAGCGGTACCTGTGTTCCCGAGCATATTAATTGCAGGTCGCAGATTATTTGCCGCATTGTTAAATACCGCTCCGATATGACTGACGGTAACAATAGCGCTTGGACCTTCAGTTAAAATTGCATTACCTGTATTGGCAGCCACAACGCCACCTGTCACGGTAATTTGTGCATTCCCCGTCGAGCCGGCTGCCATGGGCGCAAAAACCGCATTTCCGCTACCTGTGTTTTCAATCCACGCCCCACTTGAAACTTCAAATGTACCATCGCCCGTCAGGCGAATCAAATATTCCCCGGGCGCACCGATGTAAAACGCTCGCCACTCAACTGTGATATTTTGCGGTATATTGAGTGTCAACCCCGCACCCACGTTGCTCTGAGCACCTGTTACTACTACCCTGTCACCGGAAATGGTAGCGTTGATTGCATTTTGTATATTGGTTTGATTTGCACTGACACTCCCCGTGAGTGCAACGGTGGAAGCCGCAGATACCCGAAACGGAACTGCCCACGCCAAAATGGCCACTATTAAAGTGACCGCAACAACCTTTTTTAAATTTGTCATATTGCACATCCAATCATTAATCGTTATTTGTCAAACAAAATCACTTCCATGTTCCCAAGTTTTGTGTGCGTCAGAAATCTGAAATCTGTAAAAGGAATCTCATCCACCGTTACGCGCTGCGGCGCATCAATATCGCAATCTATCCCGCTTGCTGTGATTATTCCCGAAAATCTGCTGCTTATAATATTAGACAGTTCTTGTAATGACGAGTAGATAAGTTCATTTATCTCATCAACTTCCATCGCAGTCATAGACTTAAAAGCCCCTAATGCAATGTCCTTAGAATAGATGTAACCTATCGCTTTCTCTACAGAGCCGATTATGCTCACTTTGTAGCAAACATCCGGCGTGATGCGTGTATTATACTCCGACCGGCAAGTTATGTCGTTTTCCGAAAGACCTGTAACAGTTCTTAAAACCTCAGAGGTTCTATCGGAAAATTTTGCCATCACATCATTCCACTTGATTGCAGCACCTGCGTGCGATGTAACACCTGCAGAGGTATTACCCGTGCTGAGTATCTGATCTTCTTCTGCAATATGATATATGAGCCATGTTATGAAAAAACCCAAAAACTCCTTAACATCGGGTTTTGAAAAATTGGATTCCATCAGCCTCTTTTCGTGATGAAATACAGTACCGAGCAGCTTCCCATGCAGCTTCATATGTGCATTATAGTTTATACCCATGGAAAACGCATACGCTTCTTCATACTTAAAATGTTTGCGTGCGTAGTCTTTCAGAAAAGCTAAAGAGTCACTTATATGGTGTGTATAGTGTTCACGGTTATCAACGTGCTTCAGAGTTTCCACGAGCGTATCAGCGGCTTCAAAAAGCCCTTTATGCTGCTCATCAATCAACCTATGCCCCAATAAGTAACTATCTTTCCACAACATATACGGTGACCATGCCTTTCTAATGCACAAATAAATCATACATATAGTAATCAGCTGTTAATCACTATACCATATCTGCTTTACTTTTTCAACCTCCCAATTGCTGATTTCTTATCCCGAAATCGGCGCAGAGCCTTATATACCCCCGGAAGAGTGCGAGAAACTGTACGTTTTATGAATACATTTAGCCTATGCGATTTTTGCCTGATAACCCCAACAAGCTTGCGAGAGTAGGCTTTTCCGAGGATTTTTTGGTCAAGTCGGGCAATTTCAAGAAGCAATCGCTCACCGCTGTAATCCTGATAAAGTTTGCGATATTTTTTGATAAATTTCAAGAAACTGTAACGGAAAAAGATAATATCACTGCGCTTATATCCCGGCATACGAAGCTGCACGAGATCATTTGCGCGAACACTAAGATCTATGAACCCGGCCTCCTCCGCAATCTTGCGAAGTCTGGTGTTCGGGAAAGGTTGAAAATAACTGATTACAATATTATCCGTGTGCATCTGAGCGTTCAGCTTAATTGTTTCAAGCGTAAGTTCGGGCGTTTCGTAAGGCAAACCTATAATATTGTAAGTGTTCACAATAATACCCGCATTTTTAAGCAGATGAGAAACCTTGATTATATGCTCATTTTTCATAGTGCGCATGAGATACTTTGTTCTAAGCTCCTCATTACCGCTTTCAATCCCGATAGTTACAAGATAACATCCTGTCTTAGCCAGCTCCTCCACCATCTCCTCGGTAATAAGTTCAACACGCAAATTGCAGACAAATTTCTTTCCTATCCGCTCTCTATACAAAGCAGCAAACTCGTAAAACCAATCCGCATTAGCATTTAAAATCGCATCATTAAAGCTGAAACACTCGATTTTGGGGTCTTTATCAAGTATGCGTTCAAGCAATTTTATAGAATTTTCGGGCGAACGAAACCGTGAATAACCGGATTTCTTAGGATAAAGATTTCTAAGCTCGGCATTAGCGCAATAGGTACATGAATACACACACCCTCTGCTTACAATAACCTCGGCAGTATTTTGCTCTACATTACTGCGCAAATTGGTATAATTAAACAACTCCAAATCAGGAAATGGAAGCTCATCCAAATCGGCGATAAAAGGACGAAGCGGATTTTTATGCACCACACCATCGGGACTCTTCACCCAAAAGCTGTCAGCCTCCGTATTTAACTTGCCACATTCGGCAAAATAATTCACAAAATCAAGACATACATACTCACCCTCACCTATGCACACAGCATCTACGCCCTCAACATCTATCACTTCTTGCGGCGCAAGAGAAGCATGATACATACCCGCCATTACGCAAATATCGGGCAGCTCATCATTTAGCCACCCAATCATCTCTTTTGCAAACGGAAAAGCACTGGTTCTTATGCTTATGCCAATAATATCAGGATTGTGTTTTTTCACGGTATCAATAAATTCCCGCTTATCAGGCATGTAAGTCTGATGGTATAAACTTACGTTATGACCGCCTTGCTTCAAAACCGCAGACAGCGAAGCCAGCCCCTCATTGTAACTGCCTAATATATTTTTCACATACCGGGTCTTTTCAAGAAAATCCGGATAAATAAACAAAACCCCAACAGCCTTAAGCATAATTCACCTCATTTTTAAGAACTCTATACCATTGTAGCAGATGCTGTGCAGTTTGCGGAGTCTTTTTTGTCGCAGCAGTGATGACGATATCGCTGGCTCGCAAAAAAGCGGAGCAAACTGCACAGCATCTGCGGAACAAAGCGGAATCTTTTTGCCTAAGCAGTGATAAGAAGATATAGCCGGCAAGCAAAAAGCGGAGCAAACTGCACATCATCTGCGGAACAAAGCGGGTCTTTTGAGCATTTCATCTATCTCCTGCATACGCTCACGCAACTCATCAACCGAGGGATATTCGCAATTTTCATCTACAGCTGCATCTGCTAAAACCGCAGCGATATACATACTCAAATCCTTTTTCCTGATAATCTGCTTGTATCGACCCGCTTTGGAAATCAAACTTTCTATGGCAGCCTCCTCTGAATCAGTTTCCTTGACAGCCGACTCAAAAAGCTCCTTGCAAGTAAGAAAAGAAATGAGCATGAGCTGATCTGCATCTTTCGGATTAAGCTCTTTAAGCCTTGCAGATAACCCCTCTCTCTGCCTCTCCCCATGAGGAAAAGCCCAAACCTCATATTCAGCCGCTTCCCTAGCTATTTGATTTTTGTTTTTATACTGAAATAACGTAAAATCACCAAGTGCCATAATAATGACCATTCCTTTCGAAAGTTCTCAGGCACAAAACGACTCATGAAAGGAATTGTCATTTTGTGCATCATTTGCTCAAAGACGCTGTCTAACGAACCCCTCTTCTGTCAATTTTTCGGTATAAATCCGCGGCAGTCTGGCTCCGAGTCTGCATAAAATCTCATTTGTTATTGTACCTGCGCAAGCAGCAAGCTCCTCGCAACGAATCTCTGCATCACCGACGCTTCCGATAAAAGTAGCAATATCCCCTGCCTTTACCACCCCCGCATCGGTTACATCAAGCATAAGCATATCCATACAAACACGCCCTATAATAGGCACCTTACAACCATTTACAATACACATGCCGCCATGCCCGGTGAGATTTCTGGGAATACCATCGGCATACCCGATACTGACAGTGGCAAGCATAACAGGAGCCTCGGCAGTATAAAGTCTGCCATAACTGACACTCTCGCCCTTATCTATCTGCCTAACCTGCGCTATGAGCGCTTTTAGTGAAAGAACCGGACGAAGATCGGTGCTCACCTTAGTATCATCATCTTGACTGTGAACACCATAGAGCATAATGCCGGGCCTTACATAATCACAATCTATATCAGGATTGTTATAAATCGCATAACTCGACTGAGTATGCAGTTTACCGACATCATAACCCCTCTCACGCAGCTTTTTTACAACATCTAAAAAACGCTCCATCTGCAACTTCGTGAACTTCACATCACTCTCAGCCAAACTATCGGGCGAAGCAAGGTGAGTAGCTGTAGCCACAACCGTTAAATTCTCGCTCTTATAAATACTCTCAATATCAGAAAAATTCATAGGCTCTACACCCAACCTGTGCATACCCGTATCAATGGCAACATGTACATTGATTTTAAGTCCGGTCGCATCCAAAGCCTTTGCATGAACAGCATCAGAAGCCAGTTGCGCCAATCGGTACTTTACTAAATACTTCGCATCGGCAGGATGTGTATAACCGAGCACCAGTATGTCGCTATCCGGTGCATACTCTCGCACTTCCGCGCCCTCTGAAAGCGTGGCAACCGCAAACGTACTTATCCCCTCACGAACCAGCCGTTCGGCCACCCGCCCTGCTCCGTGTCCGTAGGCATCAGCCTTAATTACAGCCATTATCTCACAGCTACTCTTAATTTTTGACTTTATATCATGGACATTATGAGCGAGCGCATCTAAGTCTATTTCGACCCAGGCACGCTTAAATATCCCCATTTTTTTATGAGCCATACCACTTCCCCCGCGGTGTCTTTAAGCCAAGCTCCATCAACATTTCCACAAGCTCAGGATATGAATATCCCGCTGCAGCCATCATTCTCGGGAGTTGGCTGTGCGCAGTGAATCCCGGAATTGTGTTCGCTTCGTTGAAAACAACTTCGCCATCTTCCCTTATAAACATATCCATCCGTGCGTATCCCCTGCAGCCAAGCTCACGATATATTGTCTTTGCTGCATCAGCAACACGCTTTTCCGTCTCTTCGTCTATCCTCGCAGGAATGTAAAACCTTGAATTTTTAAGAGTATATTTCTCATCGTAGGTGAAAAACCCATTATCTACTTCTATCTCGTTTATTTTTCCAACTATGAGATCCTCATTGCCGACAACAGAGCACCCGATTTCCGTACCGAAAATATTTTCTTCTATAATAACGGCATCGTCGTACAAAAATGCATCGTCAACCGCCGTTTGCAGGTCCAAATAGCTGTTGAGTTTAACCACACCTATTGATGAACCTGCCTTGACAGGTTTTACAAAAACAGGCAACCTGAGTTCCTGCTCCACCTTTTTAAGTTCATCTTTCGTCGGTGCTTTCTCAAAACATACGGCTTTTGGCACATTGACACCTGCAAGCTCCACAACCTTGTGCGCTCTGTGCTTATCCATACAAAGTGCCGACGACGCTGTGCCACTGCCGACAAAAGGCACACCCGCAAGTTCACAAAGCCCCTGAACTGTTCCATCCTCGCCATACCTGCCGTGCAAAACAGGAAACACTAAATCCACCTTAGTAGATTTAGGCACTTCGCTCTCATCAAACTCTAAAATCCATCCGCCTCGCTCCGGCAGCAAAAACGCACGCCTCAGCTGCGCTGTTTGCGTGTGCCAGTTGTCATTTTGAATATCTTCAACAGAGCCGTAGTATCGAAACCACTGCCCACTTTTAGTTATTCCCATCATTATAATGTCGTATTTTCCTGTATTTATCGCACCTATAACGGAAAACGCAGATTTCAGCGAAACCTCATATTCAGGTGAAAATCCTCCGAAAATTACTGCAACTTGTTTTTTATCTTTCTTGTCGGCATCGCCCCCAAGCGAACTAAGCCAATTATTCTCTGTCACCATACTAACTTTCTCCGATTATGACTATTTATCTCACAGATGTGCGGTTTACATAGTAACCTGCTCAGTATCTGCTATAAACATTTTCTAACGGCAATTATGACACAGTTCACCGGAATAAGCAATTGTTTTCTTTGTTGATTTAAGCTCAAACCTGTGCTAAAATGCACGTCATTGTCACAAATAATTTTATTTTGTCAAAAAATTTTTAAAAAAAGTGCAACCAACGTATATTTTTTTCTGTTTATATGAGTAGGAGGCAAAAAATGGAAGACCATGAAATTCTCGATTTGTTCTTTGAGCGCAGTGAATATGCAATTGATGAAACAAAGTTAAAATATGGCAAGCGCCTTCAAAAAACTGCCATGAATATTCTTCATAGTGCAGAGGACGCGGAGGAATGTGTGAGCGATACACTCTTTCAAGCATGGGAAGCAATCCCGCCCGCAAGACCAACAAGCCTTGGCGCATATCTTGCAAAGATAACGCGAAATCTCTCGCTCAACAGATGGGAGGCAAGCACGGCGCAAAAGAGAGGCGGAGGCGAAGTGACACTTTTGCTCAGCGAACTGGAAGACTGCATACCGGGAGTTGCCGGACCGGAAGAAAATTTTGAGGCAACACTTGTCACAGAGGCTATAAACAAATATCTCGAAACCTTGGAAAAAGCAACGCGAAAACTCTTTGTTCTGCGCTATTTCCACGGCGAAAGTATACGGGAACTCAGCGAAAGATTTCGTATAAGTGAAAGCAGAACAAAATCCATATTATTTAGAACCCGTAAGAAGTTGGGAGCATTTCTGGAAAAGGAAGGAGTTCAGTTATGAGTTACAACCCTGCACAACGAGCAAGAAAGCTTTTAAATTGCATAGGAGCAATAGCAGATTCATTTCTTGAAGAAACTAAATTAGCAGATGCAACTGCAAGCCGCATTTCAAGAAAAAGCATAATTAAGTACAGTGCAATCGGCGTAGGTGCAGCGTCTGTCGGATTCGCCATTGCAGCATTATTGCTACGCCCCAGACGCACAGCAATAGCAGTAGAAAACGCACTACCGGAATCCGCGTAGTGAAAATAAATAAACTTTGCAAAATCAAAAGGAGTAAATTAAATGTACCAAATAGTTTCAGATGGCGGGTGCGATTTTAGCCCGGAGGAAGTAAAAGAATACGGCATAACTGTTGTGCCGTTCTATGTAAGTTTTGACCAGCAAAATTACATGAAAGAGGGCGTGGACATCACGAAAGAGACGTATTTTGACCGCCTGATGTCAGAAAAAACACTTTTCCCAAAGACCTCGCAACCCACACCGCAAGATTACATTGACAAAATAACACCGTTTCTCGATGAGGGCAAAGATATTTTCCTGCTTACAATTTCATCAAAGCTCAGTGGCTCTTTCGCAAGCACCGTGATTGCGAAAGATATGCTCAGCGAGGACTACCCCGACAGAAAAATTGAACTCATAGATTCATTCAACGTCAGCATCGGTCAAGGTTTGATTTTGAGAGAAATAGTCAAGATGAGGGACGCAGGTTATTCTCTCGAAAAAACGGTAGAGGAAACTGCAAAAATTATTAAGTCCACGCATGTCTACTTCACGCTCAACACCTTGGAGTATCTGAAAAGAGGCGGAAGAATCGGTCCCACAACAGCACTTGTCGGCGGTATTTTAGGGCTTAGCCCGATTTTACAGGTGGAAAACGGGGAAGTTTCACAGCTTGATAATGTACGCGGCAGAAAGAGGGCTCTCCAGCTCATCGAAGCAGCAATGGTTGACGCTTTAAAGGATGACCTCGAAAACATAAATATGAGCATCGGGCATATTGTGAGCGAAGAAGATGCTATTGCATTCAAAGCTGGCACGGAAGCCGCACTCAGCATTAAAATACCCAATCCCATCACAGAAATCGGCGTAACTGTCGGCTCACACGCAGGTCCCGGAGCACTCGCATTTGCATACTGCAAAAAATATGATAAAGTGGGTTAAGATAAAACTGCTAAATTATATTTCAAGTACAAATTAACGATTAGGAAGGAATAATAATAGAAAATGGATAACTTATTTTACGGTGTAAGCAATTGGTTTTTACTGGCACAAGTTCTGGGTGTAATCACTATCTTCTTTGAATTTTGGACATACCAAATAAAGGATAAAGCAAAATTCTTTCTCATTTCAGCTATCAGCAGCTTCTTCTGGATGACGATGTTCGTATCCATAGGTATTGCTACAGGTATCAGCACACAGATTTCTCTCATTGTTGCTGCAAGCTACAGTACAATCCGTAACTCCGTGTTTGCAGTGACTTTCAGAAAAAACACCATGCAGAGCAAAGAGGGCGGCCTTATTTTCCTCCTTGTTATGATTGTAGTTGCACTGATTGCAGGCACACTTGCAGTTATTAACACACCACCTCAAGTCAGATGGCTGCATATCCTCGGCATGATTAGTTCAATCGCATTCGTTGTGTGCCAATATCTCCCGGGTGTACACTATGTTCGCATCGCAGTTGTGGCATACGCAGCAGTCGTATTGCTCACACAATCCCCGATAAACATTCTCGAAGGCTACGGCATTGAGCGTTGGAACATCATGGGTATGATGATAGAATCCTCGAAGATTATCTCCGTAATAGTATTCTACGCCCGCTTCGCAAAAAACCCCGACAAACCCCAGCTCCAATTTGCAAAGCCTTAGTTGCATAGTGCATTAGGTTGAATTAAACAGTAACCGGGGTTGCGATGTTGCGCAACCCCGGTTTGTTGCACAGTTGATTTTCTCTCACAAATATAGTAGAGTATAAATCAAGAATCTGTGAAACGAGTGACGCTTGATGAGGAAAACGCGCTGTTATATTGTTGGTGCAGGAGAGTTTGATGAATCCGCCTTGCCGCAGAGTGATGATTACATTATAGCGGCTGATGGTGGCTTCTCTTATCTTCACGAGCGCGGGATTGAGCCGGATCTTATTGTCGGTGATTTTGACTCACTGCCTGTAAAACTGATGGAAGTTGTGAACAGGCACCCTAATGTTATCCGTGCTTTATCTGAGAAAGACGACACGGATATGTTGCTTGCCGTCAGAGAAGGTCTACAGCTCGGATATAAGGTGTTTACCATTAACGGTGCACTTGGGGGAAAGCTCGATCAAAGCTATGCTAATATCCAAATCCTTACTTTCCTTGCAGATAATGCAGCCACAGGTACGCTTCATGGAAAAATGAGCTGTGTAACGGCAACAAAAAACAGTAGCATTGAATTAAATCCGGATAACTCAAGAGGCAAATCTATTTCCGTTTTCAGTGCTGAAAAACAAGCGCATGGTGTTACACTCAGCGGTCTGCTGTATCCGCTGGATAACGCAACTATTACCAACTATTACCCCGGCGTAAGTAATGAATTTACGGGAAACCCCGCAATAATTACCGTAACCGACGGAACGCTTATAATTATATGGGAGAAATAGAAACAGAAAGGACATAATATGAAAGACATAAAAGGAGCGATTTTTGACCTCGACGGTACACTTGTTGACTCAATGACAATTTGGGGTGATATTGCCGAGGATTATTTAAAAAGTCAAGGAGTCACACCTCACGACAATATTCGAATTGAACTACGCCCCAAAAACACTATAGAAGAATGCCGGTACTATATTGAGCAGTGTGGTGTAGATTTACCAATTGACGAGGTAATTCGCGGGAGAGATAACATGATGCTCGTGCGCTATTTGAGTGATGTTAAGCTCAAAACAGGAGTGAGAGAAGTTCTTGAGGCTTTGAAAAAACGCGGTGTGCGAATGTGTATCGCTACCGCAACAGAGCGAAATCTTGCTGAGCCCGCTATCAAGGCGCATGGAATCGAGGACTATTTCGAGAGTATCTTTACTTGCAGTGAGGAAGACACGAGCAAAAAATATCCCGATATATTCCTAAAAGCTGCCAAATCTCTTGGGACAGCCCCACACGAAACGCTTGTAATCGAAGATGCATTATACGCATCGGAAACTGCAAAAAACACCGGCTTTGTAGTTGCCGGTGTGTACGACTTAGCCTCAGATGACCTTCAAGACGAGCTAAAGGCTACTTGCGACTATTATTTTGTGACCATGAACGAAATGCTGACTGAGTTATAATCCATCTTACTACAGTTGTACAACCGGGCAAATGCTGCTAGGTTGAAAATGCGCGTTGGTGTAATAGTTACCGGCCTGATTAAGATGCACAGTTCATTTTACCTCCGGCTTTAAAAACTTTTCATCAAAAGAGTCTGCGTCCATTGGTCTGTTGATGTAGTAGCCCTGCACAAGATCACAACCTATTTTGCTCAAAAATTGGAGTTGGTTATCGTTTTCCACGCCCTCTGCGATGGTTTTGACTTTCATTCCCTTAGCGAGCGTCATAATTGTCTCCAGCAATATTTCGTTACTTGCGTTCTTTTCGAGGTTCATTACAAACGACCTGTCAATCTTGAGATAGTCCAGCGGTAACATTGCCACGTACTCCAGCGATGAATAACCTGCGCCAAAATCGTCCAGAGCCACACGTACCCCAAGCTGCTCACGCAAGTCTTTAATTACCTTTACAGTACCGTCAAAATCATCAATTAAGACACTCTCCAGAAGTTCTATTTTGAGCTGAGATCCCTTTACCCCTGTACGTATCAGCACCCTGTTTAATGTGTCACAGATTAAACCATTCTCAAAATGTTTTGATGAAATGTTCACGCTTAGGATAGGTCTAAAATCCTTCTCTTGCCACTTTAATATCTGGTCACACGCCATATCCAAAACAAGGTTATCGATCTGGATAGCATACGCATTTCTTTCGGCAAAATCGATAAAATCTCCCGGCGGTATCATACCCCGCTCAGGATGTCTCCAACGGATTAGCGCCTCTGCACCGATTAGCTCCCTTGTCGATGCAACTACTTGTGCCTGATAGAACAGCTCAAATTGATTACTTGATATTGCAACAGGCAGGTTGCTGTTGAGAAATAGCCTCTTGTCCGCATCGCCGTCCATAAAGTTCTCATAAACCTTATATGACCTGGGACCGTCGGCTTTTGATGCACTCTTTGCCAAGTCGGCTTTTCTAAGTAGTTCCTCAGCGGTTTCGCCGTGATAGGGGTAAATGCTCGCCCCTATATTTGCGGTCAAATATAGCTTATGCCCATTTACCTCAAGAGAGTTTATTGTTTTTGCGATAATTGATTTACAAATTGATTCCACAATTTCTGTATCTACTTGCTCGTTTATATCATCCTGCGCAAGTGTGTCAACCAGTACAATAAAGTCATTCCCGGAGAGCCGCCCAACCAGTACCTCGGAGCCACCTTCGCTCAGTGCCTCGGGATTTGACACTGCGGATTTAATCATCGTCCCTATTTCCTTTAGAGCCATATCTCCTGTGGTAATGCCGAGTGAATCGTTGATATGCTTAATCCCGTTCACCTTAACCATCAATATGGCAAATCTTGAACCGAAAACACCTGCCATTTGAAGCTGATAAATAATTGCCTCATATATATGTGCGCGGTTTGGCAGTTCTGTAAGGTGGTCGTTCATAAGATAATACTCAAACAAAACCTCACTTTTCTTACTCTTGCAGTAAAGCGCAACAAGCTGCATCAGCGCATTAATAAAGTCCAACTGAGGGCTATCTTTGGCAAAACGCCCTGCACTGCCGTGGCAAAAAATCGCCACATATCCATAATCTGCATAAGACGAGCGTATCGGAACTACCAGTGTTGCAGAAGGTAAAAGTTCCACACCTGAAACAAACTGCGATAACTGTTTCTTTGAAATTTTAGTCGGCGAATTTGCAATACCATTAGTCAGCATTTCCTCAGTTGCAGATAAAATCGGCTCGTACTCACCTATAGTCATTGTTTCCGACTCAAAACATGCAACTTCCAGCTTCTCGCCGAGTGCAACCTTTTCAAACAGAAATACCGCAAAATTCGATTTTTCGATCTTATAACCTATGACAGAGGAAAATACTCGAGCCAAAGATGAAAAAAAGACCTCACTGCTACTGTCTGCATCTTTAAAATTGTGAAGAAATTCCATGAGAATTTCTCCGTAAGCATTCGGAAGGCTATCCTTCACCTTACCATTATCGTCAATATTACTCAAATTTTCACTCTTTTCAATCAACATTTGTCACATCATTATAACATAGTATATGTGCAAAAGCAACCCCGATGTGATAAATGATAGTGCAGCATGCCGATTAGCCGGACGCAGAGTAAGCCGTCCGGCTGATCGTTTTAAATTGCCCGTCCGGCAATATGCTTACTCGCCGGACTCTATATCCCAGCTGAGCAAATACTTTGCTTGCTCCGGAGTCAATTTGTCAATGCTTAAACCACATGCTTCAAGCTTCTTAAACGCAACATCTTTATCAATCTTTGTCGGAACAGGAACTACGCCCGGCTCCATGTTTTTATGGTTTTTCACCATATATTCAGCACTAAGTGCTTGGATAGCAAAGCTCATATCCATAATCTCAACAGGGTGTCCGTCGCCGGAAGCCAGATTTACAAGCCTGCCTTCAGCTATAACAAAAACTTTCTTTCCGTTTTTGAGCGTATAACCCATTATATTCGGCTTATGCTCTGCACTATCTGTATTTGCGTCCAGCCAAGCCACATCAACTTCAACATTGAAGTGTCCGGCATTACACATTATCGCGCCATCTTTCATCTTATCGAAATGACGTTCGGTTATAACACCTTCACAGCCTGTTGCAGTGATATACAAATCGCCATACTTAACAGCCTCGTCCATCGTCATGACTTCATAGCCGTCCATCATCGCTTCAAGAGCTTTAATTGGGTCAATTTCAGTTACAATGACTCGTGCACCAAAACCTTTTGCACGCATGGCAATACCCTTACCGCACCAGCCATAACCTGCAACAACCACATCTTTACCCGCAACAACAAGGTTTGTGGTGCGGTTTATTCCGTCCCAGACAGACTGACCTGTACCGTATCTGTTGTCGAAAAGATACTTACATTGCGCATTATTGACAGCTACCATCGGAAACTTGAGAGTCTTGTCAGAAGCCATCGCAAATAGCCGCATAATACCTGTTGTTGTCTCCTCACAGCCACCGTAGACATTCGGAATGAGGTGCTGAAGTTTTGTGTGCATTATGTTTATGAGGTCGCCGCCATCGTCAATGATAATGTTCGGTCCCGATTCCAGAGCCATGGTCAGATGCTTTTCATACTCCTCGGAGGTTGACTTATGCCATGCAAAAACATTCATGGGCGGTGCATCTTCAGAACCTTTGGCGAGAGCTGCCGCAACATCATCTTGAGTTGAAAGCGGATTACAGCCTGCGGCATTCATAATCGCACCACCTGCTGCCAGAGTGCGGCAAAGGCAAGCTGTTTTTGCTTCCATATGTATTGACAGGGTTATTTTCAAACCCTTAAAAGGCTTCGTTTTTTCAAAGTCTTCCTTTATGGCACGGAGCAACGGCATATTACGCCACGCCCAAGCGATTTTACTCTCGCCCGATGGTGCGAGGGACATATCACGGACTTGACTCTCATGGTCAACTGTAGCCCCTCCTGAGTGCGAAGCCTCACTTGTCTCCGTTGCATATCCTATGGATTTGCCTGCTGTTTTTGAGTTAATCTTCATCGTGTACCTATCCTTTCACATATCTTAGAAACTTCATGATAGACCCTTTCGGAATCTATTGTAAGGAATTCCCTGTTTTCCATAACGACGCGGCCGCCAACAATAACTGTTTCAACTTCACTACCGTTAGTTGAATATGCAAGCGACGAAACGAGGTTGTTGCACGGTTGCATATTCGGGCTGTCCAGGCTGAGAATTGCAAGGTCGGCGACATTTCCGGGTTTAATCACACCCAAATCACTGCGCCCCATGGCTACTGCTCCGCCTTTTGTTGCAATGGATATGCCCTCACACGCCGTAACCGCAAGCGGGTCGTGATTTGCGCCTTTATGTATAAGCGCGAGTATTGAAAGCTCGCGGAACATATTAAGAGCATTATTGCTGGATGCACCGTCCGTTCCGAGAGCCACTTTAATCCCTGCTTTCAGTAGCTTTGGAATCGGAGCGATTCCGTTTGCAAGCTTGAGATTACTTACAGGATTTGTAACAACACATACTCCCCTCTCAGCTAAGATTTTTATATCGTTATCGCTGAGATGAACGCAGTGTGCGCCGACTGTTTTATCTGTGAGCAGACCTGTTTTGTCCAGTATCTCAACGGGCGAGCAGCCGTATGATTTTTTTATGTTTTCAATTTCGGTAAGGCTTTCGGAGATATGCGTGTTTATGCGCAAATCAAGTCGCTTTGCCTCGCTCGCTACAATGCGCTGATAGCCTTCATCACACGTATACGGAGCGTGCGGAGCAAGCATGAAGCTTATTCTCTCATGATCCTTCCACTTTTCAAGTGCCTCAAGTGCTTCACGTAGCTTAGTTTCACCAACGGACGGGTCATCGGCGCTTACAAGCCCTCTGGATAACACAGCTCTAATACCGGATTCATCTACCGCAGAAGCAATATCATCCATAAAATAGTACATATCAATGAAAGATGTTGTACCTGTTTTCAGCATCTCCATAATTGCGAGCAACGTTCCCCAATAACAATCCTTACCTGTAAACTTGTCTTCAAGCGGCAATATCTTACCAAACAACCATTCATCGAATAAAAGGTCGTCCGCGCAGTTGCGAAGTAATGACATTGAAGCATGGGTGTGAGCATTTATAAGCCCCGGTATGAGAAGTTTGCCACTTCCATGTATTGTTTTATCTGCCTTGAATCCATCGGGCTCGGTTGTAACCGACTCGATAACCCCATTTTTAATATAGACAGAGCAATTTTTCACCTCAAATTCATTGCTGTTATCTGACTTCGGCAGCAATGTAAGGATTTCCTTAATAAGTATATTCATAATAAATGACCAACCCTTTCTTGAGTCATCGACGCACAAATTTAATATAAGCTGTAACTCAATATGATAACAGCCTACGAGCAATAATGCAATAGAAAAGATTAAGCTTCTACCATTTGCTTTAAATGCTCCGTTGCAAAGTTTATGCCATGTTGGGCTTGCGCCCTTAAAGCTTTCCCCATATTCAACGCTATGCCTGCCGCAAAAGCGTCGCCTGCCCCTGTTACATCTTTTATCGCAACAGGCAGAGCAGGAACGAAAATCGCATTTTGTCTTTCACAGGCACATGCCCCTGCCATTCCCATTGTAATAAACACCCTTTTGACGCCCTTATTTACGAGCAAATAACACGCTTGTTTAACACGTTCTTTAGTATCAAGAGTGATACCTGTAAGCTTCTCTGCTTCAATTCGGTTCAGCTTTAAAATATCAACTCTGTCCAGCATATTTGCAATACGATTAACCTTTTGAGCAGAGACGACATCAACCATTACAGGTGCATCTCCCCTGAGTTCCAAGCAGTGTTCCAGTATTTTTTCTGTTAGATTTAAATCAAGTACCAGCAAGTCAGCATCTTTTATGTATGCTTTGTGCTTTGTAATCTCGCTTCTCGTGATTGACTCCGGAACATTCATCGCATTAAATGCAGCATAAAGCTCTCCGTCATTTTCCAGCGTTGCAAGATATACACCTGTGCTGATATTGTCCTTTATTATCCACGGCTCTGTATCAATGCCCAGTTCATCGCAACTTTCTTTAAGCAGCGCACCGAGCGGATCGCTGCCCACAGCCGTTATGAGCTTGACATCTACGCCTTTTTTTGCCAACACGGAAGCGATGTTTCGACCGACGCCGCCCGCTGCAAGCTTCACCTCTGACGGATTAGAGTCGCCCGGCACAATCTTTTCCCTGCTCTTTGTTATGATGTCAATGTTAGCAGCACCAATAACCGTTATCTGCATAAGTATTCTCCTCAGCTACACCGTTATTGCGGTCTCGTTTACGGGTTTTTGCGCGTCCTTCGCCTGTTTAATGCTCAGTGATATGCGTTTTCTGGAAATATCTACTTCCAGCACAATTACATCAACAATATCACCGACCTTAACTTCTTCTGAAGGATGTCTTATAAACCTGTTTGCAATTTCGGACACATGCACAAGCCCGTCCTGATGTACACCGATGTCAATAAACGCGCCAAAGTCAATTACATTTCGCACAGTACCTGTAAGCTTCATTCCGGGTTTTAAATCATTCATATCCATAACATCAGTTCGGAGTTGCGGCGGCGGAAGCTCATCACGCGGGTCAAGCCCCGGTTTCTGTAGAGACGTAACAATATCCCAAAGCGTATGAACACCTATATTACACGCCGTTGCAACACTTTCTGCACCACGTTCTTCAATAAGTCCCTCCAGCGGAGGCAGGCTACCCACATCTTTGAGCGTCAGCCCGAATGCCGCAAGCAGTTCCTTTGCCGCCTTGTAGGACTCAGGGTGTACAGAGGTGGTATCCAGAACATTTTTCCCACTCGGAATCCGTAAGAACCCTGCACACTGCTCGAAAGCTTTTGCGCCGAGTTTAGGCACTTTCATCAGGGATTTCCTATCGGAAAACGCACCGTTTTCTTCACGGTAACTCACAACATTCTTTGCAACCTGCGGGCCTAATCCGGCCACCCTTTCAAGGAGTGGCGCAGAAGCAACATTTAAGTCAACACCCACGCTGTTGACACAATCCTCAACAACACCGTCAAGCGTACTGTCAAGCCTTGCAGGAGGCATGTCATGTTGATACTGGCCAACACCTATAGATTTTGGGTCAACCTTTACAAGCTCGGCAAGAGGGTCTTGCAAACGCCTTGCTATCGAAACGGCAGAGCGTATCGACACGTCAAAGTCAGGAAACTCGTCTGCCGCGATTTTTGATGCGGAATACACCGAAGCACCCGCTTCATTAACGACCATATAAGACACTCCGGGAGTCTGTTTTATAAGTTCAGCTACAAACATTTCCGATTCCTTTGACGCCGTGCCGTTACCAATCGCTATAACCGTTACTTTGTGGGTTTTAATAAGCCTGATTAGCGTGGCGGCGGCTTCCGCCGTCTTTGATTGAGGCGGAGTCGGATATACAACGGTTGTTGCAAGCACCAGCCCCGTTGCATCTATAACGGCGCACTTACAACCTGTGCGATACGCGGGGTCAACAGCAAGGATATTATGACCGCGCACAGGCGGTTGCATCAATAGCTGCTTTAGATTTATTGCAAACATTTTAATAGCTTGCTCCTGCGCACTCTCTGATAATGTCGAGCGAAGTTCTCTCTCAAGTGACGGAAAAAGCAATCTATCCCAACTATCGTCTATCGCATTTTGAATATACTCCGTGGCGGGCGTGTCGATATCCTTCAGATACGCTCTATCCATCATGCCTCGCGCTGTATCGTGCGGGGCTTTTAGCGTGACCTTGAGCGCACCCTCCTTCTCTCCCCTATTTATTGCGAGTATTCTGTGGGGTTGGATACGTTTTACAGGTTCTTCAAACTCATAATACTGCTGATATACAGGATCGCCGTCTCCGGCAATCGCAGAGCAGATAATAGATTCTCTTAGCAGAAGCGGTTTCAGCTTTGCTCTGAGTGCCGCATCGTCTGAGAAGTTTTCAGCCAAAATATCGCAAGCACCTGCCAAGCAACTTTCGGCATCAGCTACACCCTTTTCTTCGTCTATATATTTCTTCGCAACCGTAAGCGGAGACTTGTCGCTTTCTTCCTGAGAAAACAGCCAGTCCGCAAGCGGCTCAAGCCCTTGCTCTCTTGCCACAGTGGCTCGCGTGCGGCGTTTTTGTTTATAAGGACGATAGATGTCCTCAACAGCCGCAAGCGTTTCTGCTGCCTCAATGGCAGCAATGAGTTCGTCAGTAAGTTTTCCCTGAGATTCAATGGATTCCCTGACTTCCTCCTTGCGCTTATCCAGATTACGCAGATATTGCAGCCTGTCTGCAAGCTTACGCAGCACCTGATCATCCATCGCCCCATGCATCTCTTTTCGGTATCGTGCTATAAAAGGAATCGTATTCCCATCATCAATAAGCTCTATTACGTTTTTAACATGTAACGGCTGACACCCCAGCTCGCTTGCCAGTATACTCTCATACGAAAATGCCAATGTACTACCTCCGAAAGAAATAAATTTTGCCCTCTTATGCCCAGGTCACTTCGCCTTTTTCCTCAAACATCATAACCTTGCTTAAAAATTCGATAGCCTTTTCAACACCCTCGTTTGGTGTCATGAGGCTGTCCTCATGCTCGATTGATATAACGCCGTCATAGCCAACCAACCGTAAATTTGACATAATATCTTTCCAAACAGAAAAATCATTGCCGTAACCCACAGTTCTGAAAAGCCATGAACGCTTTATTTCATCAGCATAGGGCTGTACATCAAGAACACCGTTTGTTGCAGTGTTTATCGGGTCTATCTTTGTATCTTTGGCGTGAAAATGATAGATTGCCGGGCCGAGGCTTCTGATAGCAAAAACAGGGTCTACACCTTGCCAAAAAAGGTGGCTCGGGTCAAAGTTTGCACCGATAGTATCACCGACTGCATTTCTCAAACGCAAAAGCGTCTCCGCATTGTAAACACAAAATCCGGGGTGCATTTCCAAAGCAACACGTATGCCGTGTTCTTTGGCAAAAGCTGCGGCTTTTTTCCAGTACGGAATAAGCACTTCGTTCCATTGATATTCGAGTGTCTCCGGAAAATCATCCGGCCAAGGGCAAGTCACCCAGCTCGGACGTTTTGCCGAGGGGTCTGAACCCGGACAACCGGAAAAAGTTACAATCGTTTTCACACCAAGCTTTTGAGCAAGCCTGACTGTCTCTTCAAAATTGCTGTGTGCCTTATCGGCAACCTCTTTATTCGGGTGAACAGGGTTTCCGTGACAGGACAGAGCCGAAATTTCAAGTCCGTTTGAGGCAATCATTTCCTTGTATGATTTTATTGCATCTTCGCTCTTTAGTAGCTCCGTAGGGTTGCAGTGCCCACTCCCGGGAAATGAACCCGTTCCGATTTCAAGCGACTGAACCCCGAGTTTTTTCAGATAAGGCATAACTTTTTCTAAAGGCTCTGAGTTGTATAACGCTGTAAATAATCCAAGCTTCATCTTTTTTCTCCTATTATTCGTAAAATATTTATCCTTTTCACCTTAACATATTTACCAATATAACCATAATTATCGTAGCTGTCAATAGCCTTAAAAACGCTTGCAGTTTTACCCGGTATCCGGTATCATTTTTCCACCAGAAAATTTTAGGAGGAGACCCCATGAATAAGAAGCTAAAAGTTGCCATTATAGGGTGCTACGGCATCGCGCGTTCAAAACACATAGGCGCCATACAGTCTATACCGGAAGCGGAAGTAGTTGCGTTTTGCGACACTTTAATTGAAAGAGCCGAAGAAATGCGAGATGACAGCGGACTGACAAACGCCGGAGTCTACAAGGACTACAAAGAGCTATTAAAAAACGAAAAGTTAGACGCCGTGCATATATGTACTCCAAACATATCCCACGCACCAATCACGATAGCTGCACTCAAAGCAGGTATACATGTTTTGTGTGAAAAACCGATGGCAACCACATATGCAGACGCTAAACTCATGTGCGACACAGCAAAAGAAACCGGAAAAGTGCTGTCCATCGGATACCAATACCGCTATCAACCTGAACCGCAATTTCTCAAGAAAATGTGCAATAATGGCGAGCTTGGTGAAATTTACTTTGCAAAAGCACACGCAATAAGGCGCAGAGGCGTTCCGACATGGGGAGTTTTCCTAAAAGCAGAAGAGCAAGGCGGAGGTCCGCTCATCGACATCGGCACGCATGCGCTTGATATGACGCTCTGGATGATGAACAATTACAAACCAAAATCCGTCATGGGTGCCTCATATAAGAAACTGAATGATAATCCGGATTGCGGAAATATCTTCGGTCCATGGGACCCATCAGAATATACCGTTGAAGACTCTGCATTCGGCTTTATTACCATGGAAAACGGTGCGACAATTATTTTAGAATCAAGCTGGGCGTTAAATATCCTTGATGAAGGAGAAGCAAAGTGTACACTCTGCGGAACAAAGGCCGGTGCTGATATGAAAAACGGGCTGACCATTGTTTCAGATTCAAACGGCAGAATGACGAACGTTACGCCGAGCTTTGACGATGGGGCTATCGCCTATGTTCCCGGTGTGGAAGTTCACTCAGTACCGGTACAAGAGTCAAGAAATTTCTACGATGCCATTTTGTACGGAAAAGAGCTTTGCGTGAAACCTGAGCAAGCACTCGTAGTAACCCAAATTCTGGAAGCAATATACGAGTCCGCCAAAACAGGCAAACCCGTATACTTCGATTAGTAGTTATCACCGCTCTGCCCAGGCGAGGCTTCTGCCGACTGCGCGTTCCCAGCCTCGCCTGAGTACTGCCCTGTCGGAGTCATTCATTTTTGGTGAAAACGTGGCTTCCCTGCGCCAAAGCTGCTTTAATTCATCTGTATCTCGCCAAATGCCTGTCGATAAACCTGCAAGAAACGCAGCTCCCAGCGCAGTTGATTCACTAACCATAGGTCTGCAGACAGTTTTCCCCGAAATATCCGCTTGAAACTGCATGAGCAGATTATTCACGGACGCACCACCGTCAGCACGAAGCTCTGTTATCTTAATCCCCGTGTCATTTTCAATGGCACTTATTAAATCATAGCTTTGAAAAGCAATGGATTCCAGTGCCGCCCTGATTATGTGCTCGCGTTTTGTACTGCGCGTTATACCTACAATGCACCCCCGCGCATACATATCCCAATGCGGAGAACCCAGACCCGTAAATGCAGGAACAAAGTAAACGCCGTCAGAGTCAAGCACTTGTGATGCAAATTGCTCGACCTCGCTGCTCGTAGAAATCAGCCTCATCTCATCTCTGAGCCACGAAACCACCGATCCCGCTGAAAACACGCTGCCCTCCAGCGCATACGACGGTCTGCCTTTGGCTGACGCAGCAATAGTTGTTATAAGACCGCTCTTGCTGTCAAAAGACTCGGTACCTGTGTTCATAAGCAAAAAACAACCCGTGCCGTAAGTGTTTTTCACATCACCCTTGTCAAAACAGCACTGCCCGAAAAGTGCCGCCTGCTGGTCGCCCGCAATCCCCGCAATCGGAATTTCGATACCCTGCACATCGGTATATCCGTATATCTCACTTGAGCTGCACACTTTGGGCAACATAGCGCGCGGAATATTCAGAGCCGACAGCAGCTCATTATCCCAATCGAGAGCATGAATGTCAAAAAGCATTGTGCGAGACGCATTCGTATAATCAGTGACATGCACCTTTCCCTTTGTCATTTTCCAAAGAAGCCATGTATCCACAGTTCCGAAAAGAAGCTCTCCGCTCTCTGCTCTTTCTCTCGCACCCTCCACATTATCAAGAATCCAGGCTATTTTCGAACCTGAGAAATAAGCGTCGGGAATCAGCCCTGTGGTGCGTCGAATTTTCTCTGTCAGTCCGTCTGATACAAGCTTTTCGATTATGCCCGCCGTCCTGCGGCACTGCCAGACAATTGCATTATAAACAGGATTACCCGTGGACTTTTCCCAGACAATAGTCGTCTCACGCTGATTGGTAATCCCGATGGCCATAATATCCTTCGCGCTGATGCCGCTGTGCGCAACAGCCTCGCTCATCACTGCAACCTGTGATGAATAAATTTCCACAGGGTCTTGCTCAACCCATCCGTCATTCGGATAGATTTGCGAGAACTCTTTTTGCGAAGAAGCAACTATATTCTGTTCACTGTCAAAAAGCACCGCCCGAGAGCTGGTTGTCCCCTGGTCAAGAGATAAAATGTACTTATGCATAACTGTTCTCCTAAGTGAAAAAACTCCTACAGATGATGAGCTGTTTGCGTGTCACAGGCTATTCACAAACTTTGCAGCCTCAATACCCGCTCGCTCTGCTTCGAGCGTAACATTATCGACAATATCATGAACTTGCAAAGCATTTCCGCAAACGAAAATGCCCGGGGCTGACGTTTGTATATTATTGCCATCAACTGTAATCCCTGCCGCGCTGAGAAGCTCATTTTCGGGAATAAGCCCCGCTGAGAGAAGAACAGTGTCGCAATAAAAAGACTGCTCAGTGCCTTCAATGATGTTTCTGTTCTCGTCCACCTTTGAAACAACCACTTCCTCGACGCGTTTTCTGCCGCGAATATCAGTGACAGTGTGAGACAAAAGAAGCGGAATATCAAAATCATGCAAACATTGCACAACATTTCT
>Ga0209755_10001273_pt1 | contig 40410 bp, 27 predicted proteins | sample TergutCo191P1_FD_187301 | JGI IMG/M metagenome (GOLD analysis project Ga0209755, IMG submission 187301) | Cornitermes sp. P1 segment gut microbial communities from Petit-Saut dam, French Guiana - Co191P1 (SPAdes) (version 2) | ecosystem: Host-associated > Arthropoda: Insects > Digestive system... | reverse complement strand
AAAAGCTGACGGATATCCGTCCCGCGACATTTGTGAATGACGCGGTAATCGCTAACATTGGTGCGTTGTCGGACAAGCCTGGGATTATTTCGATTGGCGGAACAGGCGCTATCACCTTTGGGATAACGGAAAGCGGTCAGCACATCCGCAACTATGATTTTGGGCAATATGCGTCTGTTGCGGCGCGGTTTCTTTCGTATGAATGTGTGTACAGGATGGTTGCGGGAGAAGTAGACGAGACGGATGCCGATTTAATAAAGGCGGCGCTTGCGCATCTTGGCGTGGCGGATATTCGCGCTATGGCGAAATTCGGCGCGGAGGGCTTTCTGCCCGACAGACCAAGCAATATAAAACTGTTCGGCGATTTTGCGCCGGCGGTTACTAACGCCGCAAGCGGTAAGAGTAATCTGGCGAAGATGGTATGCGGCAGGGCGGCTTCGGATGTTGTGACCAGCATACGCATGTTGGGTACGTGTTTTGAAGATAACACAGTTTTGGTGTCGCTTATCGGCGCTGTGTTGAATAGTGCGTTTGTTAAAAACGCGATAGTTACGGGGTTGGCTGCGGACGGTAACAAAGTCTACAATGTTATCGAACCTGCCGCGTCTCCCGCTGTCGGTGCGGTCATGCTTGCGAGGCAATGCCGTTAAGCCGTGAGCAGCGCTCTACCCTGATTCTGATTTCCACCGCCTTGATATGGGGAATCGGTTTCGTTGCGCAGCGTGCTGCTGTTTATTATATGGGGACATTTACCTTCACGGGAATCCGCTTTGGACTGGGCGGGCTTGCGCTTATACCTCTTGCGCTTTTCCTCGAGAAGGGCGGGCTGAACAAGGACGCGCTGAAAGCCGGACTGGCTGCGGGTGTAGTCCTTTTTTGCGGTGCGTCCTTACAGCAATGGGGAATCGAGATAACAGGCTCGGCCGGCATGGCGGGCTTTATTACGGGTATGTATATTATTATCGTCCCTATACTTGGGATTTTCATGAGGCGGCGTACTTCGCGCTATGTTTGGCTTGGCGCGTTTATCGCGTTTGTTGGGCTTTATTTTATTTCCGTAACGGACGGAATGGGGCTTGTGGATTTCGGAAGCGCGGTTATGCTGGTCGGGGCTTTCTTTTGGGCTTTGCATATTCTGGTGGTTGACCGCTTTGCCGCGAAGGTACCGCCTTTGTCATTTTCGGTTGCGCAGTGTTTGGTTTGCGCGGCGCTTAGTATGGCTGCTGCTTTTGCGTTCGAGGATGTGCAGCCTGCGCGGATTGCCGCTGGGTATCTGCCGATTATGTACTCCGCGTTTATTTCGGTCTGCATCGCGTATACCTTGCAAATCGTGGGGCAGAAGCATGTGTCGCCCGCGCGGTCAGCTGTTATTTTTTCTATGGAATCGGTTATTGCGGCTATCGGCGAGGTTATTTTGTTTGGGGTATCGATGGAGATGCGCGGATACGCGGGCGGCGGGCTGATTTTCCTTGGGATACTCATTTCGCAGGCAAGGAGGCGGCAGAAGCATGAGACGGATGGTTAACGGGCGCGACTTGTTTGTGGTTTGGCTGCTGTTGATTGCTGCTATTGCTTTTTTTATACTGCGGGGCGAGCCTTCGGATATGGTGGAAATTCATCACAGCGGATTATCAGAAATATTTGAGCTTTCCGCCGACAGGTATATTGTGTTAGAATCTCTACCAAATGTAAAATTCCGTATACAAGACGGAAGAATCGCGTTCGTAGAATCGGACTGCCCCGACCAGATATGCGTACGCACAGGATTCATAGGCAGGCACGGACAGACGGCGGCGTGCCTGCCTAACCGCGTCTCTATAATAGTTATCGAAAGGTGAACTGACATAATATGCTCGAAATGCTCGGGTTTCTGCGGAATCTCAAAGGGAATCCAAAGACGGTACTGGCGCTGGACCCACTGTGGACTGCGCCGTTTAATATGTACATGCCTTTTGCAACATTGTTCATGTTTGCACTGGGCTTAGGTGATATCGAAATAGGACTTTTGCTCTCTATTGGCATGTTTGCCAACTTTCTTATGGCGCTTTTAAGCGGGGTCGTAACAGATAAGTTCGGACGCAAGAAGACGCTCCTCATCGGCGATTTTCTGGCTTGGAGTATGCCTGTACTTATCTGGTCGCTTTCGCAGAACTTCTGGTGGTTTCTGGTCGCCGCTTTGTTTAACTCTGTTTCGCATATCGGACAGGTCGCTTTCGAATGCAGCTGGCTTGATGATATCGAGGACGAAAAAATTCAAAAGATGGCGTTTTGGTTCCACATCCTCTGGCACTGTGCTGTTTTCTCCGCTTTAATATCGGCGTTTTTCGTTGAGCGGTACGAGCTTATTCCTGTGGTGCGGACGCTGTATGCGTTTGCGTTTGTTATTATGACGGCGCGCTTGGTGTTCCTGTGGTTCTTTTTGAAGGAGACGGAACGCGGGAAGGAGCGCATGGAGGCCACACGGGATTCCTCTATTACAAAACTGCTGTTCGAATACAAGGATGTGTTCTTACAAATCTTACGCTCAAGCGGAATGCGGCGGGTATTGGTTCTGCTGCTTGTCATGAGTATTTTCCAGATGGTGGCGGGTACGTTTTTTGCGCTGTATGTAACGCAGGACTTGGGGCTTGGGGACTATATACTTGCTTACTTTCCCGCTGTGCGGTCTGTGATTTCTTTATTTTTTTATTTTTTCATCCAAAACAGGCTAGAGCGGTTCAAAATCCAGCATTTGATGGGGGCAGGGCTGGCGCTTTATGTGGCGGGGCATGTACTCTTGATAGCGGCGCCTCCGCAGAATCTGCTTTGGCTCGGCGCTTATGCCTTGATGGATGCTTGGGCGGCGGCGCTCTTTCTTCCGCGGCTTGACAATGTTATTTTCAGCTCGATAGACGCTACGGAGCGTGCGCGGTGCCGCGCCCTTATAAATGTTGTTGTGCTTGCGATTACCAGTCCGTTTGGTATACTTGCGGGAGTGATGTCGGATATGGACAGGCGGATTCCGTTTATGTTCAATATAGTGCTGTTTTTGTGTTTGATATTCTTTCTATTGCGCAAACAGCAAAACACAGAGGTGAGTTCATGATTAGTAATGTCAGATTTCTGTTCTCCCTGAAGGGGAACGCTAAGGCTTGTTTGCTTACTGAGCCTATGTGGGGCATACCGTTTAACTTGTATGCGCCGTTTATGACACTGTATATGTATCACCTTGGCGTGATGGATGTGCAAATCGGAATCATTCTTTCGGCGGCGCGGATTGTTATGATTTTTTCGGCGATTGCCGCGGGGGTTATTACGGATAAGTACGGGCGGCGGAAGGTGACGCTAATCGGCGATATCCTGTCTTGGAGCATACCTGCGCTGCTTTGGGCTTTTTCGCAGAACTTCTGGTGGTTTATGACGGCCGCGCTGATAAACGGGCTTTGGCATATCACCTCTGTTTCGTGGGAATGCCTGTGGGTGGACGATTGTGACGAGGAACAGGTAGGCCCGATATTTAACTGGATTTATATTGCGGGGCTGCTTGCGGTGTTCTTCGCGCCGATTTCGGTGTTCTTTGTGCATACGCACGGCGTTGTTCCCGTGGTGCGGATACTGTATATGATTACGTTCGTGTCCATGACGGCAAAGTTCGTGATTCTCTACATCTACTCGACCGAGACGGAACGCGGGAAGGAGCGCATGGAGGTCAACAAGAATGTGCGGCTGACAGAGATGTTTAAGGGCTACAAGGATGTGCTTGTGCAGCTGTTCCGTTCGCGGATGATGGTGCAGGCCTTGGTCTTGCAGTCGGTGATGGGCGTTATTATGCTGATTACGGGAACTTTCTTCGCGCTGTACGCCACGCAGGACTTACTTTTGCCCGAGGCCATGCTTGCAATTTTCCCTATACTGCGGGCGGGGGTAATGTTGCTGTTTTTGATGGTGATTCAAGAGAAGCTGAGCAAGTTCAAAGCGCGGCACATGATGCTTGCGGGAATCGTGGTCTACATAGCCGCGATGGCATGGCTGCTCGGCACGCCGCTACAGTATAATGTCATCTGGCTTGGCGTATATATTGTGATGGAAGCTTGCGCCGCGGCAATGTTTCTGCCACGCCTGGATACGCTTGCGGCTAACGCGATTGACCCGCAGGAGCGTGCGCGGATTCGCAGCTTGTTTAACACGATAATAATGGCGGTATCTGCGCCGTTCGGTTTTTTTGCGGGGCTGCTTTCCGATATGGACAGGCGGCTGCCGTTTACGCTTGCGTTAATTTTGTTCGTGGTAATGTTTTTCGTTATAATTCTTGGAAACAGGGAGCGCGAGCTAAATGCGTGAGATGGTTTCCTTCCTTATCAGGCTGAAAGGCAACGCAAAGCCCTGCATACTGACCGAGCCGCTGTTCGGCATTCCTGTGAATTTATATATGCCGTTTGTGGTGCTGTTTATGTTCGGGCTTGGCCTAGGCGATGTCGAAATCGGTATCATCCTCTCGGTGGGGCTTGGGTCGCAGCTGATTTTCGCGTTTCTTGCGGGCGTGCTTACGGATAAGTACGGGCGGCGCTGGACTACATTTATAGCGGAGCTGTTTGCTTGGAGCGTGCCTACTTTGCTTTGGGCGTTTTCGCAGAATTTTTGGTGGTTTGCTGCTGCCGCGTTTTTTAACGGCGCACGGAACATCACTATGGTTTCGTACGAATGCCTTTGGGTAGACGAGGTAAAAGACAGTAAAACAATCAACATGTTTTTCAACTGGGCGGCGATATGTATGCAGCTATCGGTTTTCTTCGCGCCGATTGCCGGCATACTGGTACAGCAGCACGGGGTAGTGCCTGTGGTGCGTGTGCTGTACTTTTTTGCGTTCGTTTCGCTTACCTTGAAGTTTACGCTGCTGTTCTTCTTCTGCCACGAAACGGAGCGCGGGCACGAGCGCATGGAGGCCACCGCAGGGAAGTCAATTTTCCGCCTGCTGTGGGGCTACAAGGATGTTTTCGTACAAATCGGAAAATCCAGCGAGATGAAACGCGCGCTAGTTTTGCTAAGTTTAGAGGGAATTGCTATAATGATAATCGCAGGGTTTTTTGCGCTGTTCGCGACGCAAAACCTTGAGCTGCCCGAGGCGTTCCTTGCGTATTTTCCGATACTGCGTGCGGCGGTGATGCTTGTGTTCATGTTCGGCGGGCAGGGTTTTCTGAACCGCTTCGAACCGCTTAAAGTGATGCTTGCCGGGCTCTTGCTCTATGTGGTTGCGTTTGTATGGCTGCTTTCCGCACCTGTGGGGAACTGGCTGTGGCTTGCGGCGTTTATCGCGATGGAGGCCTGTGCGGGGGCGCTGTTTCTGCCGAGAATGCGCGGGTTGGCCGCGCATTATATAGAGCCGACGGAACGCGCGCGGATTCGCAGCCTGTTCCACGTAATCGTGCTTGCGATTACCACGCCCTTCGGCTACCTTGCGGGGCGGCTGTCGGATATCGACAGGCAGTACCCGTTCATACTGGTACTTGCGATTTTTGTGATTATGGCGGTATTCACCGCGTTTAATGTGAAAAGGAGTGTGCAAAATGAATCCATTTAAGAAGTATGCCGCCGAAATGCTCGGCACCTTTGTGTTGGTGTTCATGGGCTGCGGCAGCGCGGTTTTCCTTGGGGCGGCGGCGGACGGCGGACACTTTGCCGTGGCTATGGCGTTCGGTCTGTCGATTGTCGCTATGGCGTATACGATTGGCGGGGTTTCCGGCTGCCACATTAACCCTGCCGTTTCGCTAGCGATGTTCCTTGACAGGCGGCTTGGAGGAAAGGATTTCGCAGGCTATGTAGCCGCGCAGGTAATCGGCGCGGTGATTGCCGCTGCCGTGCTTAGGCTGTTTGTTGGCGTTGGCGTTCCCGACATGACAGGCGGGCTTGGGACGAATGCGGTAGGCGGGGCAGGCGGGCCTGTAGGCGCACTGCTGATTGAGATGATTTTGACGTTCATATTTGTACTTGTGATTCTCGCGGTAACTGCGAATGAGCGTATGACGGCCGTTGCCGGGATTGTTATTGGTCTTACGCTTGTATTTGTGCATATCGTTGGGATTCCGCTGACGGGGACTTCGGTTAACCCGGCGAGAAGTATCGGGCCTGCGTTGATGGTTGGCGGGGCCGCGGTTAGGGATTTGTGGGTGTTTGTTGTCGGGCCTTTGGCGGGGGGTGTGTTGGCTGTTTTGGTTTATAAGGGTGTTGTGAGCAAAGACACTGTGTTATAGTAGTAACTAACTTAACAATAACCCCACTCTAAGGAGCTGCCTGTTTGACTAAACAAATCCACACCTTCCTACTAAACCTACTACGCTCCGCCCAAAAGACAGCGTTCGGAAAGCAACTCATCGCTGTCTTGCATAGAAGCGGAGCGTATTTTTTCGTGGCTGCTGCGCTAAACCGCGCTGTTGCAAAACAGAACCGCGGCAACCCTACCCCGGAAATGCTGACAAGCCGCGAGTACTTCGCCGCGAACAAGGCGCGGGCGGACGAAGTCGCCTCCCGCCTTCTCGACGACGCATCAAGAGACTGCTATTACAAGATGCTCGACTTCCGCTGCAACAGCGCGGCCGAGAATTTTCCCGATTCAGACCCCACCGCCACATATTTTTGGAACGAACATTTTACCGAATGGAAGGATGAGGTGTTGGTAGACTGCGGCGCATATATCGGCGACAGCATTACGCAGTTCAAAAAAGCCGTGAAGACACACGGAGGCAGTTACCGCAAGATAATCGCCTTCGAGCCCGACGCGGAGAACTACGCGATTCTCACAAAAACGCACAAGGATGTGATTGCCTATAAATCCGGCGTATGGAGCAAGGACGATACGCTTACTTTTAACGAGGGCAACGGGCTTTTGTCCGGCGTTGTTGCATGGGGGAATGTTTCGGTGGATGTCAAAAGCATCGACAGCTGCCGCGAATGCAATGACGCCACCTTCATAAAAATGGACATAGAAGGCAGCGAAATGGAGGCGCTTGAAGGCGCGAGGAATACGATTTCCGCTAACAAACCGCGGCTTGCCATATCAATCTATCACAGCAACGAGGACATGATTAGACTCGCCGAGTGGATTTACGGGAACTTTCCCGAATACAGCCTATTTGTACGGCAGCACCGCAAATACAGCATTGTCGAGACAGTACTTTACGCCTTTGTACCTAGACCTAACACCGCAAAATCCTAGCACCCAACGCATTAAGCTGCTCTGCCAAACCCTGATACCCACGGTCAATGTGGTAGATGTCGCTGACTTCCGTGCTGCCCTCGGCTTTTAGGGCGGCCAAAACCAACGCCGCTCCGGCGCGCAGGTCGGTGGCTTTCACCTGCGCGCCCGTCAGACGGCGCACGCCTTCTACTACCGCGCTGCGCCCTTCGATTTTTATGTCCGCGCCCATCCGCTTTAGCTCACCTACTTGCATGAAGCGGTTTTCGAAAATAGACTCGGTTATTATGCTGGTGCCGTTGGCTGTGGCAAGCAGGCTCATAAAAACCGCCTGCATGTCCGTGGGGAAGCCCGGGTACGGCAGGGTTTTTATATCCGAAGCTACTACATCGCCGTTGCCGTCGTAGTAGACGCGGATGCCATTCGGAGTTTCTTCTACTTTTACCTTTACCTCTTTCAGCTTTGCGGTGACGGGTTTTACGTGGTCCATCACTATGTTTGTTATGTGGATGTCGCCGCGGGTTATTGCGGCGGCAAGCATGTAGGTTCCGGCTTCGATTCTGTCGGGGATTACTGTGTGGTCGGTGCCTTTTAGGGATTTTACTCCGTTTATTTTTACGGTATCAGTTCCCGCGCCGCGGACGTCTGCACCTGCGGAGTTCAGAAAATTGGCCAAGTCTACTATCTCCGGCTCCACGGCACAGTTTTCTATTATCGTCTGGCCTTCGGCAAGCGAGGCTGCCATTATGATGTTTTCTGTCGCGCCCACGCTTGGGAAGTCAAGGTATATTTTTGCGCCTTTCAGCTTGCTTGCTGTGGCGGTCATGTAGCCGTGGGCCTGTTCGATTTTTGCGCCAAGGGCTGCCATGCCTTTTAGGTGCAGGTCTACAGGGCGGGTGCCTATCGCGCAGCCGCCCGGCAGCGGGACTTTCACCTCGCCGAGGCGCGCAAGCAGCGGCCCCATGATTAAAAATGACGCACGGAGCTTGCCAACAAGGTCGTATTCGGCTTCGCTGTGGGACAGGCTGCCTACGGCAGCTTTTATAGAACCTTCTCCGCGGTTCCAGTCAAGCGTTACGCCCAAAGATTGCAGGAGTTCGCCCATTGCCTCTACATCGCTTAGGTTTGGTACGTCGCGGATTATGGTGGTGCCCTCGGTCAAAAGGGCAGCGGCAAGTATCGGCAAGACAGCGTTTTTTGCGCCGCCGATGCGCACGGTGCCCGACAGCGGCCCGCATTGTTCGATTACAAATTTATCCATAGGCGAATCATCCTCGATATTCTTTTTATATCAAGTATACCCGCTTTTTGGGATTCTTAGACGCTGCTTTTGAGCAATGTGCAGGCGCCCTCTATTGTATAGGAATCAAGCGCCGCCGGGATGAATGCCGAGCGGCCTTCGGATAACGGAACGCCGTTTACCGTGCATGAGCCTTCCACACAGGTCAGGATAACGAATGTTTCCGGGTCGCCTGCTTCTGTGACTGTGCCGTTTATTTCTTGGCGAAGGACTGTGAAGGGCAGAGGTCTGTCTTGCGTAGCTTCAAAGTCTACGCATTCGAGGCCTTGTTCTATGTGGAGTTCGCGGGGCTTGCCGTCTAAGCCGAGGCGGTTGTAGTCGTACAGGCGGAAGGTTATGTCGGAGTTTTGCTGGACTTCGGCTACCTTTACGCCTTTTGTTATTGCGTGTACCAGGCCTGCCGGGATGTTTATTATGTCACCTTTTTTTATTGGGATGCGCTGCAAGCAGCTCATGGGGTCGTCTCTTAACTGAGACGGCGTTGTGCCTTCGGCTAGGCCTATGATTAGGCTCCCGCCTTTTGGGGCTTCCATCACGTACCACATTTCGCTTTTGCCGCTTTCAAGCCCGTTTTCGGCGGCGTATGTGTCGTTTGGGTGGACTTGCACGGATAGGTCGTCGTTTGTATCGATGATTTTGACAAGCAGCGGGAATTTATCTGCCTTTACGCGTGTTCCAAGGAACGCGGCGGGGTCTTTTGCTATTGCTTCGCCGAACGGCAGCCCTGCCAGTTCGCCGTTTTCGATTACGCTCATTTCGTCCTGACGGCAGCTGACATCCCAGCTTTCGCTGCCCCAAATCATTTTTTTGTGGATGGATGAGAATAGTAGTGGGTAGAGCATTGTAAAACATCCTTTCGAAATTTATTTTTACAGCGCGGGGTTCAACCAAACCTTCTTCCCCGCGTGCCATAACCTCGACTCGGTATTGTTTCCCCAATTGAAATAGCTCCTTCATAGGCTATCACTGGTCTACGCAAATCCCGTGTCAGTGTAGTTGCGGTCGATTCTGATAAATGCGGCGGTAAATGCTCGCTTCCGTGACAAGATATTAACTTTATAGTGCTATTATTTGGCGGCAAACGCTCTAAGAGGTCTGCTGCCAATGTTCCTGCGTCTATTATAGTATGAGAAACCGGAGGCACGCTTCCATCGATAAATGAAAGTCCCCCCACACCGCCATGGACTATTACTACCGATTCAGCATTTCCGAGATTTCCTCTCTCATCAAAATATCCTGTGATTGTATCAAGCCGACCTGCCCATTGCCTCCGTTCCGACGGATTATACTCTACCAGTACACCCCCACCGGGAAGCGGCTGTTCTATTACACTAGCTCTCGGGATTTCGTTACCCAACGTTTTAGGATTAAGCCTTACACCCGTTTCACCCACTATAAGAGAGCCAACCACCCCAAGCTCGTTACCGCCCATCATACCTAATATTATCGGAGCGGTTGCAATTTCCGACCTATGTGCAATACCCACATATGTGGTAAATCCCACGTTAGCAATGGTGGTGACAACCCCTGCGGCAAGCGGATGCTCTCTGGCTATCCTCGGCATAAGAGCCAGTACCCCTTCTTTTGCCATATTAAAAGTGAAGGTTTCCGCAAGCACTATTGCACCGGCATTACCGGCACTAACTAGTCTTTCGTGAAAGCCTCCCGGCGTCGTGATAAATTCGCCGACTGCCGCCGCAATCGCCGCAGTCACCGCTGCTCTCTTTGGGGTAACAGAAGAATAACTCATACCCAACGCTACCCCTAGACCCGCTGTAGCAACCGTGCCGGTTACTACAGCGGGTGCGCCCAGAAATAAAGCAGCCCCGGTAGCGGCACCAACAATTGCTAATTTTCCAACCACACCAACCCAATGCGGCCAGTTACCAGTGCTGTCGGTTAATGTAACAGGGTTGCCCAAGCCGTACACATATAGATTAAGCCCGGAAAGCCCGGCGGCCAAAGCAAACTCCGTATCATCCGGTGTTATCATGCGCCCTGTTTCCGGCGAATAGAATCTTGTGCCGAAATAGTACAGCCCTGTTCCGTGTTCATATTCCTTGCCCCCAAACCGATAGATTACGGGCATTTTTTCATCAAGAACCTGCGAGGCTTCCGGCGCTTCACCATATGGGCTGAAAATTTCGTGAAACAATACATTGCCTAAACTATCCGCAGTCAAAATAACACTGTTTCTATGGTCTGTAATCTGCCAAAATAATTCCACCGCGTCTGTTTTAACCAAGACAGCATTTAGTATGCCATACTTGATTTGAAGCATTTCTGTTTTGTCGTTTGTGCGGGCGTATTCGCCGGCCAGAGGGTTTCCGCTAAAATATTGCGTATAATTTTCCCCTGCTTGCTTGTTTATTCGCTTGCCATTTTCGTCATAGGAATACAATTCCCTTCCGGCTTCGTTATCAACAGACATCAACCGCCCAAGGATATCGTATTGCAAGCTATGTCCGTCAAGATGCTGCGGCGCTCCGTATTCGTTGTACGCATATTCGAAACGGACTCCGTTAGTGGTAACGGCGTTAAGCCGGTTACTTCCCTGCGCTATGTCAAATATGCGTATGGTTTCCGTGTTTTCCATGCGCTTTAGCTCTATGATATTGCCGCCGTGGTCGTAGACATATCCTTCGCTGACTGTACAGCCGTTTTTTGTCTCGCTGGTTCCAATCAAGCGGTTATGTACGTCATAGGTATACGTGCCGTTAAATACAGAAGCACCCGCCGTCTCAAAAATAATACTCGATAAGTTATGACGGGCTGTAAATGAATAGTCTGCTTTGTGCAGATTTACGCCGTTTTGCGTAACCATTTGCGCGGTGACATTTTGAGTAACAGGGTCAAATAATTGTGCGGCGCTAAGCCCGTTTGTACCGTGTTCTGCCGCAATACGCCCGTCTGCCGTATACTGAATTTCCCTAAATATTTCACTTTCTTCCGAATAAACTGCACTAACCCGGCCTGCCGATGTGTACGTAAATGACAGGGAAAACCCGCCGGTAACGGCGTGTATCAATTCACCCGCCTGATTATATTCGTAGCGGGCATCCACCTTCGTATGGTTACGGTAGTGTCTTTCTATTCTCACCGCATTTCCAAAACGGTCGTATGCGGGATAGGTTACAGTTTCTCCAAGGCTTTCCCGAGAAAACACGCGGCCCATCAGGTTATAATCAAGAGGATTCGGCGTACTTTCGCCCCATAAAGTGAGTTGAACGGCTACCCATTCACCGCCGTCAAGTACGCTTACCGCGGTAAGCCGCCCCAGCGCATCGTAAGAATACGCCTTTTTAACACCCTTTGAAATTTCATACACAAGCCGTCCGCCTGTGCCGTAAAGCGTTACGGCTTCGCCTACATCGACAGAAACGGTATGAGTGACCCGGCCTAGCATATCATAACGATATTGCATGTTATATACACCTTGGGCAGACAGCCGCCCGTCCGCAAGAGCCGTAATACGGCCATTGTCGTCGATTCGTCTTTTGTACCGCAGCACATCCTCATTTACATACCGTTCGGATATTTCTTCCCCCCGCAGATTCAACTCTTTTCTGTAAATCAATACAGATGGCGCAAGCCGCTTATCTTTTATTTCTATGTGCCAAGCTCCGTATTCATATTCCACTGCGCGCCAAAGCGGCGATTCTGAATAAGCAGAATACTCCTTGGTCACACGGCCTAAAATATCATAGGAAAATACCGCAGGATAAAGGTTTGCCGGTTTATCAAAAGGGCTTTCGCCAAAATAAGCAGGGTATTGCAACAATTTTAATCCGTTCGCATACACCGCTTTTTCAATAATCCATTTGCCATTTTCGTATAACGCTTGCCCTGTTTCTTCGCGGTTGCCATTAAAAACATCAACATTACACGCTATGTTGTTTTCGCATTTTCTTCTAACCGACACTTTGCATGACGAAACACCCCGCGAATAATAAAAAAACGCATCTAAGCCCTCCGGCAAAAATTGTTTTGGGGAGGCTATTATGTCGTCATGGGAGCGGGGAGTGGAAAGAAGCGGCGCGACAGAACCGTAATAAATCCCTCTTAGCATACCAAATGCATCATATAGATAACTTTCTTTATTCCCGTTCATATCGGTGATAGCGCTGTATGCAAGTACAGTGTAATCCGGGGTATACACTTCCGTTAACGATATTTCATCCGTTAATACACGGGTTATACCCGTCACAAGCATACCGTAGGTATCATACGTGATAACCGTTACGGTTTCACCTAGTTTTTCAGAAATTATCTTGTGGAAACAATCCTTGTCATAGGTATATACGGAGCCGTGTGTGAAATATATCCCGTTTTCAAGAACATACCCGCAGTGGTCGTGTAAAACATCAGTAAGTTCCGCAATATAAGGATAATCAGATAAGAACACCGCATCGCGGGTGTGATGCAGCAGCGCGGGAGACTTGCTTTCGCCAAAAGGCAGCACCGCACCTGTATTTGGGTCTGCGTAAAAAAATTCACGCATAGATGCAAGTTGATGTGCCTCCCCTGAGAAGCAGCTTACCCTCGAAGGTATGCCAACACAATAACACTGCCCGTCATCTATATTTATGAAATCAGTTACTGTTTCCAAAACCCGGTCACACTCTTGTTTTATCACCACATTCCCATAAACATCATAACTATAGCTTGTGCGCATTATCCTTGGGTCTTGCTCCCCTACCGTAATTTCTTCTTTTATAAGCGCGGGAAAAAAAGATAGTTGTGGGTTTACAGAATAACTTCGGCTAGTTTTTTTCAGTACATGACCGCCATAAAAAATTGTTGTTTCTAAAGGCTGACCCACAAGCGCAAACTGGTCTAGCGGCATGTTTTCATGGTCGCCTATATAAAACGTGTTAACCGTAGTACCTTCACCCGGCAATACATCACCGGGAATCCCCTCCGGCAAAGGGACACTCATCTTGTGATTTTCATGCACAGCTCCGAAGCCGTATAGTGCGCGGTCATAGGTTACGTACCGCCCATTGTAATATGAAAATGCCGAAACGCTTTCCTCGCCGGTTACGCAATCTAATCGTTTTAAGCCGGAAACCACCGGCTTATGGAAGGGAGGGCCGTCTTCAAGAACAAACGCGGCCGATGATATATATTCCGCCTCGGTGCTTATCCCGTACCCGTTAGTTACCGCGTTTAACAAAAATTCATGGGACAAGCGCAGATAGTAGGCGCGTTCACCTTTTATGAAAATAAGCTGGGGTAAAATATCACCCGTAAAATTAGCTATATACACGCTATCGGAAAACGCAAAAGGTTCAGGCAGCGGAACCGTTTGCGCTTCGCCGAAAAAAGCCCCGCCGATATTACGGTACACGCGTATTTCATGCTGTTTGATATATATTATGTCGTCTGTACCGCTCCCGGTGGTGTCCGCAAACCGTAAGCGGCTTACGTCAAAATCCTTGCCTAAGTCCGGAAAACCGTTTACAGATATGCCGTCACCAAAATTCCCTTTCCCTAAATTGGGAAAAACCGTGCAGCTATTTTGGGTAATGGAAACACGATGCATTAGCCCGTCACCAAAAAACCTGACAAATCTCGAAAAGCGCTTACCAAAAAACGAAGCAGCAGGAAAACCTTTCGGCAAATTAATAATTTTCACCTTTCCAAAACCTTTTCGGCCAAGGCTACGGTATAATTCTGCCTGTTTCCCGGTTACGGTAAAAGCACTTGCTTTTCCGTCGCCCAAAATGTCCGCAAATTCGGTGTTTGCGTCAACGGGGCATATACTTTCAAAAGCTGTAAAACGCGAAAAACACCCATTTGCATATTCGTGATATCCGCGCCCGTTGGACAGAACCCATTGCAGGTTTCCGTCGCCGTCCAAATCCATAAAACTCCCGGTATACGGATAGTTTTTTATCATAACACGCGGGGCAAATGCGGGTGCCGTTTCCCCGCGCTGCCTAATCGCTTTTGCGTAGAAAGCCGCGGTGGGATATTGATATAACAACCCACTCGCCCCTTCGCGCTCAAGGCTAATGGGGACAGCATTTCCAATATCCGCGTCAGCCGAAAATTTTGTAAATGACTCCGGTTTTGCCTTTGTATAAGATAAGGTTATGGGCGGTGCGCTATCTTTTATTCCGTCCGAATAAGCTGTTTCCCGTACCAAACTAAGCAAGGAATATCCTTTTGACTCATCGTATTCAAAAAAAATCTCCCGCAATACCCGTTCCTTATCAAATGCAGAAGAAATGGTAATCTTCGAACAACGAAATGCTTGCGTAATACCACCGCGAAAATCTTTAGCAATGTCCGGCCGGTTTTCATAAGAAAACGCCATTCGGAAAGCATATCCCCCGCCGCGCAGATTACCGTATTCAAGTTTCTCAATTTCCCCGCCGGCACGATATGAGTACAAAATAGTGTTGCCGCGCAAATCAACCGAACGTGCGGGATAATAAATATACCGATTTTTCCCCGGACAAGCGCCGTAAAGTGTTACTGTTCCATCCTTGCCGGTTTCTTCAAACAAGTCCTCTTGTTCCAGATATTTGATACGCGAAAATAAACGCTGCACCCGCGGATAATAGGTTGCACCGTCTTGAGACGGAATCAAAACACCGTGAAGCGGATGTATAAACTCATCTTGACGCCGCATAAAATACGGAACCGCGAAAGAAAAACCGTAACCGAAAATATCCATGCCGCCATACATCCACTTTATCGCCGCACTTGGCATAAGCCCCTGTACATGGGGCAGCCAAATATCAATACTGCAATCAGCGGCACCGCTAAAGGCAACAGCTGTAAAAGAAGGCGTTGTATGTTCGTTTCCGCTCAAACACACTACCCCCTTTCAGTTGCATGGTACAAGCAGTGTAGATTTGCCGCGAATATATCTCCGTTTCCGTAAGCCAAACGGGTATTTAAGCAACCGCCCTTACATGTATGGCGCCTGTCGCACAAGGCACAATGGCCTTTAAGTTCGTTTGCGTCAAAATAACGAAGGGACTTAAAACTATTTTTATCCCGCCAAATATCGAAAAGAGAACGCTCCTTAACATTACCTGCGGAAAACGCGGGCGAATATACACACGTTCCCACTACGCTGCCATTGGGATGAATCTGCGCCGAAATAACCCCAGCATAATCGCCGTTAAACTCTGTGTCAATATCATCACCATAAAGAAATTTCAGGATAGCCGCGCCTTTTTCCGTATGCATCTCAAAATCCGCAGCCGGTACGAGCGGTATTCCCTCTGTTTCCATGGATGTATAGCAAAAATCCGTAACTCTGCTTATTTCACTTATTGATAGAGGTCTGATATCTAAATTACTCATAGGCAGCACGGGCTTTACACACCATCTGTCCGCGCCTGTTTTAGTAAATCCCGCTCGCATTTCGGTAAGCGTGTCTATACCTACATTGCCGGAGTGTATGGTTGTCACAATGTTAACGTATATACCTTCGTACTTTAGGCATCGTACAGCATCCATTGCCTTTCCGAATGCGTTTTGGGTATCATGAAAGTCGTCAATACTGACACCCACATAAGCAACACCCGCATTTTTAATTTTTTTCGCAGTTTCGGCATCCAGAGAATAACCATTGGTCAACATAGACACAGTTACGGCCGCATCACTCAATTTTTTTGCAGTATCATACCAGTAAGGGCTTAATAAAATCTCTCCGCCGGATAAACATACTTCATCAACACCTAGCCTGATTATATCCTCTGTTACCCTTTGTATCTCGCTTTCGCTTAAATCTGCCATACCTTTATACATTTCCCGCGTTAAACAATGACTGCAATAAAGGTTACAACGGCATGTCATACTCCAAACAAGGCTATGCAAAGGCAGCTGCCAATCTTCGCAGGCAGGCGGAATAAAATTATTATTTTTCTTCCAAACGATTGTTGATTCATAAATAGCATCGCTTGTCGCAAATGTAACATTATCAAGATAGTCGTAGCCGGAATTTTTCCGAGTTGCCTCCATGGCTTCTGTTGCCGGTTCCGTTTTCAAGGAAATATCTTTTTCCGCAAGGGTTCCCAAGTTTTCCCGTGCCGCAAAGTGTGTTGCGCCGGAAACTTTAGCCGTAAATTTCGCAAAATATTCGGTAGGGGTAGGCCTTGGGCCGGGCGAGTTACCTACCCAGTGATAAATACCTAAGTTGCTTTGTCTATGGCCTGTCTGTACATTAGGTTCCGCAATATGCGGTATGGGTGCTTCATCAGTTACTGTTAACGTGCGGTTGTATTTATCCTTTAATGTCAGCGTAAAACTGTAATCAATATATTGGTTGTTACCAAGGTCGCTTCGAAATATGTTATTCTTTATTTCAACTTCCCTTCTCGTTTCAGTTGTTTTATCAGGCTTGATAAGTTTCAATAAAACAGCGCTAATTCCGCAATTTATTAGCACGCAAGTGATTTTCACGGGGGTTTTACAATTTTCCGAGTAAGGAGCCTGCGCAAAAGAAGTAATAATGGGCGTACACAATGTTTTCAGATATTTTTCAGTGTGAATCGTAAACGCAGATAGTGAAGGCGAATACGTATAAGATTCATCGGTAACAGTTGTATCTATGAAATAGTCAGCGCTTATCTTTTTCGCAAATCCCTTTTCAGATATTTTCGCCCAAGTAACACTTGTTCCATATTTATTGCTATGCTTCACCGATTTATCCAGATAGTAAGAATTCATAACAGCGGCTTCGCCGGAAGCAGACTCCGTACTGCCCATTATGCCGCCAATAATATCTCTTTCGGAATTTTGGTGTAAGCGGCCAATATTATAACAATTTTCGATTTTCGCATTTGCGGTGTTGCAGCCGCAAATCCCGCCAACACTAAAATCAATAGCATTTCCGCTTGGGGTTATGGTGCTTCTGCTGTGACAAGCAGTTATCTTGCCATTAGAATAACCGCAAATCCCACCCGCAAAATATGTTTTCGGCTCGGCTTCGCCTGTAAATGTTTTGCTGTTATTGTTGAAAGAAATGCACACATCGGCACAAGAAGCGGTAATAACAGAGTCCTTATATCCCAGACTGCCGCATAATCCGCCCACTTTACAAGTATCCCTGTCTGTCTGCACAACGATATTGCCGCATACGAAACATTGTGTAAGACTCCCGTAACAAACAGCCGCAACAGCCCCCACACAGGACTCCGAACCAGAATAATAAACTTGATTAGGATTTTGGACAAAGTTAATGTTTTCTAAATACAGATTTTCCACTTTCCCGTTTGCACCCACTTGCGAAATAAAGCCTAAATAATCTGTGGCGCTTACGTCCATAGTGAGATTACTAATAACATGTCCGTTTCCGTTAAATACACCATTAAACATTCTTGACGAACCGTTGCCAAGCGGCACAAAACCCGTTAGCTCTGCGCAATCCACCGAATCATCTAAACTGTACGTTTTATTCTGGGTATCATTTTTACATATATCATCGTGGATTAATTTTATCAATGCTTTGAAATCCTCTAACGCACTCATTTATTACTCTCCCTCGCCGTATACGCCACCGTGATAATAATATCGCTGATATCTTTAGGGTCAAAAGTGTTTTTTCCAAATTCCAACTGCCACTTAGACACCGCGCCGGTTCCTTCAAAGGGCAGATAGCTTCCGGCAGACGGGTCAAAAAAATGCATTCCGCTTTCATTTTGCGGATTAGAAATGCGTATGGTTTGCCCCGCACGACGGTTAACCACTACCCCTTCCGGTACAGCGCCCCCCGCTTCCGAGCCGAATTTTGAAATATATTCGACTGCTTTTGTGTCATTTGGGTTAACCAGCATCGCACTGCTGATTTGAGTAAGTTTTGCGTCAATAGTTTGATACGCGCCCATAACAACATGTGTATTTACCGTAAGGGTACGTATCTTATGCAAATAATTGGATGGTTTGCCCGGTTGGTCAAACAGAGCCAAGGGCAGTGTAAAAACACATGTGTTTCCCGTTTGCAATGCGGCAAAAGCCTCACCGCACGCTTCCGAAAGAGAAATAGTTTTAGTGATTTCAAGCCTACGCGGATTTTTGGCTAGATACGCCGACTGCATAGTATGCAGTGCGGTCATCAAAACCTCGCCGGACAGCAAACCGTATTTTGCATCGTCCCAGTAGGTGTAGGTAAGAAAACGTGACGGGTCGTCCGTTTCTTCCTGCCATGCTTTTTCCGCGCGGGCAGCCAGCTCTATGGCGGTTTGATATGCATTAAACGCCGTTTGTCTAAGTAAACCACACATTGTACTATACAGGTTTTCCGACGTAAATTTTGCATTGTAGTAGTCCATTAGCGCTATGGTTTGGTTTTCAATTTGTTCTGTGATTGCGCTGTCTTGTATCGCTGCCTCCAGGCGCAATTCGCCGGATTTAATCTGCAATTTTATTTGCTCTAGGTTATAATCCGCCTCCTCTTTTTGGTGGCTCCACTCGGTTAAGCGTCTGGCGTATTCCGCGTAAATTGCCGTTATTCCCGCCGTGTTACCAACGCTTGCGGCAGCGGACATAGCAGCCATGGAAAAATTCATTAACGAGCCGCTAAGCTGCGAACCGCCATATACCATGGCAAAAGGCGAACCGGCATCAGGCACCAAGGCCGCAACACCTCCGCCTGCCGCTAAAGCCGTCGAATAGGCATACGCCGCGGTCGCTGCGATATTTAAGCCGATTGCCGCTTTTTCGATAGAAGAAATATTCTCGTTTATCAAGGCTCCGTAATAACTAACCCTGTTTCGAGCGGCTTCCTCGGCTTTTTTCAACATATCAACTTCTTTTTCAATAGCTTTTTTCGCGTTTTCCTTCATCAATTTTGTAGTAGCAATCAATTCCAAATTTTGTCCCGTCATCAACATGCGTAGTTTTTCGGCGTCCCCTTTCTCGATAGCGGAAAGAAGCAGTGCGGAAAATTGAATTAAAACCCCGGTAAACTCTTTGGCATAGGAATGCAGCATGAAATATTTGTACCAATTTTCGGTAATGGTTACAGAGCTTTTTGTAGACGGCAAAAATCCGGCCGCCCTTGTCATAGCGAGCTGTAAAGGGTCAGCAGCAGCAGGATAAAGCGGAATAGCCCTGGCGTTGCCGTTAATGTCAAGATTATTACGCATTTTATGCAGCCTGTCCGCTACTATGTCCCATTTGGAAAGTGCGGCATAGTTTACCGGTATTTTGAAATACGGAATAAAAAACTCGTTGTCATATTGCGTGCCGTAAGCATCATTATTATCTTCGGTTAACAACCATGCGGTAAGATTTTCTAATAATTCGTTAACTGCGCTTTTTTTCGGTTTTGTGTATATATCATCAAAGCACAAAACATCGCTTTTTCTTTGTTTCAAAACAAGCGGTTTTTCTCCCAAGACTTCGCTTGCCATGCTGTACAGACTATAGGCACTAGCAATGCTGTCCCACGTAAGTTTGGCAAACTCCATGTCTCCCCATTCGGTTAGCAGGGAAACATATTCTAAAATAGTATATTTCTCATACGCGCCTACCCGCAGCGAAGCAATAGCGTGAGGGTCATAAGGATTCGCATGGTAATTACTGAGCTGCGCGTCGTTTTCTAGGTCATTTAATAAATCTTGCATTTTCCGTGTACGGAAGGGGAAAAACTGCCAGCAATAACCGTAGCTTCCGTTTAGGCTGTAATTGGATAACACGGCGGCCACCGAATATATGTCTTCACTTGTTAAGCCTTTTGCCGCCAGTTTTTTCTCCGCACCTGACTCAGAAAAGTCGGAATAGCTAAAGGCATATTTAACACGCCACGTTGTTTTATTAACAGGGATAATTAATTTATCAGCTTCCAGTACCTGTATACAGCTTGTTACTTTTGTCAAATCTAAAAACGCAAAAACATCAACAGTCAAAAACGGCTCAACAGACAATGGGTTATACACATATTCCAACCATTTTTTTGCGTCCGCATAATTTCCGAAACTACGTAATGTTTTAGCGGCAAAAAGGGGAATGTGATAAAAAAGCTCATAGTTATAGTTTCGGTACAAGCCTTCGAAGTCCGGCTGGGCGCCGTCCAGCGCATGGGGCAAACATAAAGCGGCGGGATTGGGCGAAAAACGCTCGATAGGTAATACGGCAGGAACAGGCGCCTGCTGATTCTCCAGTTTTAAGAAATCGGCAACACCGCCCACGCTGAAAGCGGGCGTAATAAACGGCAAAGACGGGTTAGTGAGCCGTGTGACATTATATATGATACTTTTTGTATCAAAGGTATATTCATGTTCCGCCCGGTAACGAATGGATACGGGGAGAGGCGCGTTTACATAACGGTTAAAAAACTCACTTACTTCCTCCGGCGTATTCGTACCGATTACATTTGTGCTGCGCAAATTTTCTTTCGGATTCATACCCATGGCTACTGCTGTATCGACCGGCAAAATGGCGTGGTTATTTACTTTCGAGCCGGTCAGTGCGTTGTAAATGGTAATACTTTTCTCTTTAGAAATATTTTTTGACCAAAACATAAAGCTAGAGGCTATATTCCTGTTGGTTAGTAATCCAAAAATATTTTTAGCAATCACGGCTGAGGTTTGAGAACTATAAACGCGCTCTATTGCGGTTTGTATATTTTTTATGGATATATTCTGCATATAGGCGTAACCGTCGTCGTCGATGATAGGCGGAGTGCTTTCTCTAAGACAGTTGAAGACGGCTGTTTTATTTTTGGGCTCACCGATATTTCCAATATCGTTTGCGGTTATTTTAGGAAAACTGATTACAATTGCGCTGTCTATAGGTTGCAAGTTTGACGGTTTTCCATCATTACCTTCTTGCGTAACGGGAGTAAACAAGAAGGATTCGCCGCCCATACCGCCTGCTTTTAATATAAATCCACCTGCTAGGTTAGCGGTACGAATAATTTCGGTATCGGACGCAAGCCGATTATCCACATTACCGAACAATCTTTGTGAGCCAAGACACTGTAAAAGCAGCGAATAAAACTCACCAAAATGCAAAGCATTCACGCCCGGCTCTGAGGTAGGAGAGTAAAATGTAGTATTTTCCAAGTTATCCTGGTTAACCGATACAGTGCCTTTTTCGGGAAATTTAACAATACCGACGCCGTGCAAATATTTTTGGAATCGGTTCAAAATGACATTAGGAGTCTCTCCCAGCACATATGTATTTAGCGTACTGGAAAATTCTCCGCTATATTCTTTATTGTTTCCGGTGCCGGTGACAGTAAAAGCGTATTCCGGCCGGTGCCGGCCCGCAAACTTAGTAATAATCTGGGGTGCAAGCCGCAATGTGTTACTTATAACGTTGGCGTTTAGGATACTTCCGACTATGGAGGCGGATTCATCTACGCTTACAGCGGGGGCAACCGGCTTAGCCCCGCCGGTGTATTCGTCGAAAATAAAAAACTCCCCATCTGCCACAACGTGTTCTTCCCGCAGCGTACTTCCGTAAACCCGCACACTACCACTGCAAAGATGACCCGATACATCTTGTTTTCTTAGAATATTCAGTTTGTCACACAAAGCCGCATGTTTGTTAGAAAATGCAGATTTTTCCGCAGTATCATGCGGGTTATTAAGCGGATAGTATTCGTTAATTTCGTTCGGTGTGCTGTATACGAAACCACCCAGCATAATCAGTAATTTTTCAATTCCCTCACTTTGCTTGATATAATATTTTCCTTCCGCATCGCAAAAGTTCCGCTCTGTTATTCTAAAAGCAGCTAATCTCTTGTATCCTTCGCCGGTGGTATCGTATGCGTTTAGAAATTGCTTTCCATAGTTGGCTTCGGTATCGTTTATGATATATTCGTCATTAAACAGGGTTTTTGCCGCATTCCATGTGCCGGACAAACTGCGGAATGTGAATTTTACCGCAATACGTGTACCTGTATTTTGCACCAAAATGGGTGTTGTTTCGTTGTTTTCGGTGGTGAATGAAATCTCGGGCGAAGTCCCCTGCATGGGTTCTATCCAAAAAATAAACAGTTTGCCGAAAATAAAGATGGGGGTAATATCGTCAACGGGAACAGAAGCCTCCACTTCAAGCCATTCGCCCCAAACGGCGTTTTTACGGATGCAGTAAAATAGTTTGTTGTCGGTTTGTGTGCGCCCAAACAAATATAGTTGTTCGCTTGCTGTATCGGACGATAAATATGAAGCACAAGGGACAATATCTGAAAGTTTCGCAAAGTTGTCCAAGTATTGGGCGTAAAATGCTTCTGATGCCGCCGCGTCTAGGGGACGGCCGGAAATATTCTGTAAAGATTGCTTAAATATCAAAGATTGAGCGGAGCGGATATCAGGCAGCAAATAATTTTCCGGAAACACAAAAACCATTCGGTTAGCTTTCCATTCCGAATAATTCATAATCCACGCCCAATGTTCGTCAGTAATGTCCCGCATCCGCCCCACATTCATTTCAAGTCCAAAGCGGCAGCGGTTAATATAGTGCAATGCGGCGTTTATCCCTTCACGTACATAGGAAATGGGTACGGATTCATCGGTTTTAACGTCCATCAGCAAGTAGTTGGAAAGCGCTTCCGGGGTTTGAATGTCCGGATATTTTTTGCTAAGCGTTTGTATGGCCACATCTGTCAGTGCGGCGCAATACTTGTTTCCGCTTCTTGGGGTCGGGGGCAGTTTTTGAGCCAAAACGCATAACGCTTCATAGTTATTGGGCATAGTAAGCGCTGTGAAGTAGCGCATAACATTGGAAGGAGAAACCTTTATAGTTTTCACCGTGTCTAGTCGCTTCATAAACAACGAAATACTTTCAAGCGAAAAGGTAAGCGGTGAGATTAATACATCAATATCCGCTTCGGGAAGCGCACAAAGGGTAGAAAGTTTTTGCTTATCCTGCTTTGATACAGCTTCGGCAGCAAGCATAAAAAAAACAGGGTTCAAGCTATAAAACCTTGCACACCTGCATAGTGTTACTAGTTTACTATATTCAATATCTTTGTATTCCTCACCGAAAAATTCCTGCGAAAACAGCGTGAAAATATCACAGGGAATTTTGTTAATTAAGATATTGGCTCGCGCTAAATAATTTGCAATGGTATGTGCGGTGTCGTTTGGCGTATAAAACGCTTCTTCCCATAGCGTAGGCATTACGTTAAACAGGGCTTCACTTGATGTTGGATTCATGCCGACCAAACCGATTAAACCTTGGCGGACTGCCATATTTTTTTTATCCAACGTAAAACCTGATGTATGTTCCCAAATGCCGCGGATAAACCGCTCGATATCTTCTTTTCCGAAATCTGCACCGCAAAACGGAGATTCAACACCGTATAAAATATAGTCGGCTTCATAAGCATTCAGGCCGCATAGCTCGTTATATGACAGCATGTTTGCAATCATTTCATTTGTGAAAGGAGCGCACAGCTGCGTGTTTTTTATATGCAGAATTTTTGTGTAAACCAAGTATTCGTTTATATTTACACCTATTTGCGCTGCCATATACATGTTTCTGTAAATGGCGTTAAGTTCTTCGCGGGAAACATCTTTAGTACCGTACAGAAAAGTGTACAGCGTTTCCATTTCGCGTTCCGAAACGGCAAAGATTTTCGCCAGTCCGGGCAGTATGCCGGCAAGTTTCATGGGCTGCGGTAAAAAATTATCGCCAAAAACCGTTTTGAATGTATTGGATTCCCCGTAGTCATATAGGGAAGAAATGAGGGGAAGCAACAATTGGGTTTGAACAGGTAAGCTTTTGAGGCCGGCAAAAGACGAGACTGCGGCAATAATATCGCCGTTAACGATTGTGGCATCTAGTTGTTCATATGTTAAGCCTGTAATCGCCGCAAACCTAACAAACCTAACCAGACCGGCAATGCCCTGCTCCGTTAACCCTCTAACTGTGAGATGGCCGTCTTTTTCGTCCACGGACAGCTTCAAGCAATGTTCTTTATTTATGTAGAAACCGGGAGCTGCGGCATTATATTCCTTTTCGGATTGTATGCCACGGTTAAACAAATAATCCAACTTTTCAACAGTCAGACCTAAGGTGTGTGCTACGGCACGCGCGTCTATCTTTGTGTAATCGGATAATCCGCTTAACTGGGGATAAAACGATTTATCGCAGGCTATGAGTTTTTTTAGATAATCTTCGCTGGTACCTAGCATGAGTGAAGTTGAATCTGCAAAATTAAAATGAGCGGCAAGTTGAAATATATCCTTTGTGAGAGCGGCGGATACTGTGTGGTATGGCAGCGAAAACGGGAGTTTTGCGGGATAAACTTGCTCGGCACAGTATTTCTTCATAGCATCTTCGCCGGCACCAAAGATTTTGGGTTCCAGTTTCTGCAATAAATCGGTAAGCCGCTCTTGAATAATATCTGTATACGGTAATAATGTGTCGGCATTTTCGCTGGAAAGCGGCATAGAGAACAGGTCGGAGCGGCGGTCACGCAAAGTATGTCCTTCGGGTATATCAAAGGGATAAGTTATATGTGTTTCAATTATCCGCAAAAGGTCTGTGAAGTAGGCTAACGGTGAGAATAAATCAGGTTCATTGTCCGTTGCGGTGATATCGTTAAAAATATCTGAGTAAGATACATTTTTGTCAAAAAAATGGGGTATTTCCGAAAGCAATCCCGCCTTCTTGGGCTTCTCCCCGGCGGTGAGGTTGTACAGGCTGAAAAACAAATGCTTAGCCTTATGAGACGCTAGTGAAACAGCGCGATGGAACTGCCGCAATTCTTCTGCGGCGGGAGCTTGGTCTTTTTGCGCCGCAAACGTACTTTCGTTTAATTTCAAAACGTGCAGCAGCGCGTAACTGCCATATTCTTTTACTAACCAATCACGTATGGCACTAAAAGGCGTTTCCGCCTTGGAATTTTGAGCGTGCATGATATATTCCCTTTCGCGAATGCGACTTGAAAAAATTTGTAGCAGCGGAAAATTTTGATAATGATATCACAAAGCAATGGATTGATGCAAGCGTTGTTGCTTTGTGATATACTACAGCCATGAAAACAAAAACAAAAATGCTCTCCTGGAACGTAAACGGGCTGCGGGCTTGCATGGGGAAGGGTTTCATGGACTTCTTCCGTGAATGCGATGCGGACATCTTTGGGATTCAGGAGATAAAGATGCTGCGTGAGCAGGGAAATTTTGATTTCTCGGGATACCGCGAATACTGGTACTCGGCGGTGAAGCGCGGGTACTCGGGGACGGCGGTATTTACTAAGCGTGAGCCGCTCTCGGTTGTGTACGGGATTCCCGGGCATGAGGACGAGGGGCGTGTTATTACGCTTGAGTTTGATGAGTTTTACCATCTGACTGTGTATACGCCCAATGCGCAGGACGGCTTGAAGCGCTTAGATTACCGCATGGCTTGGGAGGATGATTTCCGTGCGTTTGTTTGCTCGCTTGACGCAGCGAAACCTGTGGTTATTTGCGGGGATTTGAATGTCGCTCACAAGGAGATTGACTTAAAAAACTGGAAGACTAACTCCGGCTCGCCTGGGTTTTCGCCGCAGGAGCGCGGGAAGATGACTGAGCTGCTTGAGGCTGGGTTTGTTGATACTTTTCGGCATCTGTACCCTGATTTGGAGGGGGCGTACAGTTGGTGGTCGTACCGCGGCGGGGCGCGTGAGCGGAATGCCGGATGGCGTATTGATTATTTTGTTGTGTCAGAAGCGCTGCGTAAGGGAATTGCCGAGGCGCGGATTTATAATGAAGTAATGGGTTCTGACCATTGTCCTGTGGGCTTGGTTTTGGAGGTGTAGGCTGTGGATGTTATCGCTTATCCCAAACAAATGCAAACGGCTGAAAAGAAGGCGCCGATAGACGGGAAACAGGCTGTTGCGGAAAAGCTGCTCTCCTCGCCTTCTGCGCCTGCGCTGCCGCCCGTGCCCCAGGCGCAAATTGCGCTGCTGACGGATACTTTGCAGCTGCACGGATATAAGCCCACGCCGCAGAATCTGCAAATGCTTACGCAGATGTTGGACGCGGGGATTCCGCTGACTAAGGAAAATATAGCGCAGATGAATCAGGCATTTAAGATGACGGCTGATATGGGTAAGGCTTTGTTTTTGCATCAGAACGAGATTCCTGTTACTACTAAGAATACCGCGCTTTTGAGCGCCTTGGCGGAAGGTCAGGTTAAGGTTAGTGCGCAGCTGAATAGTTTGATGGACGGGCTGACGCAGTTGCAGGATAAGGGCTTGCAGGATGCACTTGTGAAGGTGCTTGCGGATTTTGGGAAGGCGCTGCAAGCGCAGCAGCAGACACCGCCGCAAGTACAGCAGCCGCAGGCCCAACAGGCGCAGCAGGTACCGCAGCAACCGCAGGCCCAGCCGCAAGCGCAGCCTCCGCAACAACCGCAGCAGCAGGCACAAGCCCCGTTGCCGCCTGCGCCCGCTCCGCAAAGTGCGCCTTCTCCCGCGCCTGCGCAAGCACAAGCGCCAGCACAAACACAGACGCAAGCACCGCCTGCACCCGCGCAACAGCCCGCACCGCAGCCCGTCAGGATAGACGCGCAATCCATTCCGCGTGCGCCGGTTTTTGTTGCGCCGCCCGAAACTGCTGCGCCAAGGCCTGCTGTCAGTCCGCTTATGGCGCAGGCTGCTGCCGTGCGGCAGGTTCCTGTTGCGCCGCCCGCAGCTGTGCCGCCACCTTTGCCCGCGCCCATTCCCATGCCTGTGCCCGCTGCTGTTCCGCAGGCTCCTGTAGATATAACACCTGCCGAGCTGCGCCAATCCATGTCCGTTCCTTTGCAGGAAAGCTCTCCGCAAGTCCTTGACCAGTTCCTAAACGGCTTGCGTGAGGCAATCGCCCAGGCACAGTTTCAACTGGGCGCGTCCGAAGCCGCCGCAAACGACCCCGCCGCCTCGCGTGTTATGCAGGAGCTGCAAGCATTAGCAGAATACATAGACTTCACGGCCAACCTGAAAAACCAGATGTTTGTGCAAGTCCCGCTGCTAATCGGCGACCAAGAATTTAACACGGGCATTCACGTAAAAAAGGACGGCGCGAACGCAAAAAACAGAAAAGAAGGGACAGGAAGCGCATTAATCGCGCTAGACACGGCCTTTCTCGGGCATTTCGAAACATATGTACAAAAGGACGGACAGGGCGTACGCTGCCAGTTTCGCTTAGCTAGCGAAGAAGTAGAACATCTAGTCCGCAAGAACATTCACAGACTGGACGCGCAGCTGAAAAGCCATAACTATAACCTTGACGCGTTTTCGTTTTTGGTAGGCGATAAGCCGTTTACGCTGATGGATGTTCTCGGCGAAGAAAAAACCGTCAGCCGTTCGGACACTGTTTTTGATACAATGGCATAAAGATTCGCGAGAAGCGCAAACTATCCCTAAGCTAATGAAGCTTTTTGGTGCAAGCACCAGAGAGGAAGCTTTTTGGTGCTTGCACCAAAACCGAGAATATTTTCGTCCCTAGTGCCGGACGAAAATATTCTCTAGCTGGAGGAATTTTGAAAATGCTATCGCAAGAACAACTTAAAAGTTTGCTTCATCTACTGCTAGAATCAATCTCAGTTTTCGACAAACAATACCCGCGCGTGGTCTTCTTCGACGACTGGAGTCTCTATCGGCACATGCGCCGTTTCCGGCTCCCGCAGAGACATTTCCGCGCTAATATCGGAACGCTGCTCGATATCCTCGAGCCGTACATTCCGTTCAAGCTTACAGAAGAAAATTTTGAAATGTTCATGGACGCGGTGATTTTCCCTGATAATGCCGACCCGCAGCTAACACACAAACCAAAACTCGATTTCGTAATCGCACTGCGGGCAATTCGTCAGCCGCATCAGTGGGAGCAGGCCCTGGAAGTCTGCGAGGCCATCCGCGCATTGAAAGAAGAATTGGTAACGACGCAGGCTTAACAGCTTGCGTACATATACTAGAGGAGGATTCACATGAAAACAGGTTTCCATCACGTTGGTCTGAAGGTCAAGGATTTTGACAAGACCGTAAAGTTCTACAAAGAAGTACTAGGCTTACAAGAAAAACTCGCTTGGAAAATGGGCGACGACGACGCCATCATGCTCACAATGTCCGACGGCGGCATCCTTGAAATCTTCAGCGGCGGAACAGACAGCGACGAGGCCAACGCACGCTGGTCCCACTTCGCAATCGCCGTAGACGATGTCCCCGGCACATACAAAAAAGCCGTAGACTTCGGCGCAAAACCACGCACCGAGCCCGGCAAAACCGCCATCGACGGGAAGCTTAACATCGAGTACGCATTCGTATACGGCTTCGGCGGTGAAGTTTTGGAATTTTTCAAAGAGGTATAGTATAAATCCATTTCACCTGTGGCGATAATACGGCTGGAGGTGATTTGGAGTGAAAAACAAATCCACGGGAATCGGGGACAAGAGGAAGAAAGGATTCTATGCGGCGCTTGCCGCCGGAGCAGGCGCCGTATTGGTGCTTGCGCTAGTTATTTCCTTTAGCAACCTGACAACAACAGGACCCGACCCACAATTTACGCAAAACGCGTACGAAGAAGAAGCGGTACTAGCAGGAGCCGACCAAGTGCTGCCGTACTTGGCGCAGGCTGATATGGACCAAGCGCTGTTTAGGCCAAGAAACACACCTGCGCCCGAACCGGAACGCACAGTACCGGAAACAACGCCGCCGCCTGTAGCCGCTCCGCGCGCAACACCGGAGCGCCCTGCCGTACCGGAGCATCCGATACCGGACGTACCGCCGGAAACGCCGACAGAGGCACCGCCAACGGCAGAAGCCGCACCTGCGGAAGCGCCTGCATCGGCTGAACCCGCCGCGCCAGCGCCAACGGCCTACGAGCCGTCCGCCTTCGAGCCGTTCACGGAAGAAGCTGGTCTGACATGGCCCGTGTACGGCGATATCGCAATGATTTTCAGCCAAGACCGCTTAATCTACAACCCAACGCTAGACCAATGGCGCACGAATGACGACTTACGGATTTCCGCACAGGAGGGCACGCCCGTAAGGGCCGCCGCCGCCGGAGTGGTTACGGAAGTCGGCAGTGACAGGGTATACGGCAACTTTGTGCGAGTCGATAACGGAAACGGTTGGGAGACTATCCATGGGCAGCTGATGGACGGTGTTCTGGTAGTAGAAGGCGACGTTGTGCAAGCCGGGCAAGTGATTGGCGGGGTAGGCAGACCGTCGGTGTTTAGTGTGCTTAACGGGCATCATGTGAGTTTGCGGGTGCTGCACGAGCAAAATTTGATGGACCCGAAACTGTTGCTTGCCGATGTTCAGGAATGAGTTTGTATAGTTGAATTGAATTAGGGAGGCTCGGTTGGTTAGTGTTACTAATCAACTGAGCCTTGGTTGTTTTGTTTCATGTACGGTTAAATAATCCTCCAACTACCGATTTTCTTTAGCACCATAATTTCCCATCTATATCCGCAAGCCCTTTCATTATCATTTCAAACTCAAACTCATGCTTTATCGGAATATCATCAATACCCAAGATATCTCCATGCAAAGGCATTTTTTTAAGCTTCCTTGTGACATCAAAAGCATTAATATGCACTGCTTTCAACTCAAAACCCCTTCTTTGATAAAATCGGATAGCGTGGGTGTTGTCGTTCATTGTAACGAGCCAAACTCTCTTGCAGTTTTTGGATTTCGCTATGTCAATTACCGAGTTTAATAAGTTTGTTCCAACCCCTATAGATTCAATAATGCTGTACAAAACCACAACTTCACAATCGCTGTCTTTGATTTCATAAAGAACAGCACCTGCTAATTCGCCATTGTTTAGAGCAACAAACCCTTGAAGATTTCGTATGTTTATCTTATTTCCTCTCGTTACAATCGTTTCGCCCCATTCGTTACACACATGATTTATAACAGATTCTCCATATTCATCATCAAGTGCTTTTATCTTCACAAAATACGCCCTTCCCTATGTAAAATGCAGGGGCAATAAAGCCCCTACAATCAACCGCCCTAATAATTCACACTAACAATCTCAAAAAAAGCCTGCGGATGCGCACACACTCCGCACACGTTCGGAGCCTCCGCCCCGTCATGCAGATGTCCGCAGTTCCTGCAAACCCATACCTGCTTCTCTTGCCGCTTAAAAATTTTCCCTTCTTTCAAGTTCTCAAGCAGCTTGCGGTACCGTTCCTCGTGATGCTTCTCTATCTTCCCTACTGCCTCGAACCTTGCCGCAAGCTCCGTAAAGCCCTCTGCCTTTGCTTCTTCGGCAAACTCCTTGTACATTTCTGTCCATTCGTAGTTCTCGCCTTCGGCTGCGTCTTTCAGATTCGCCGCGGTGTCCGGCACTTTACCCCCGTGCAGCGCCTTAAACCACAGCTTTGCGTGTTCTTTCTCGTTGCCCGCGGTTTCTTCGAAAATCGCCGCGATTTGCTCATAGCCCTCTTTGCGGGCTTGCGAAGCATAGTAGTTGTACTTGTTTCTTGCTTGGCTTTCGCCCGCGAAGGCGGCAAGCAGGTTTTTCTCTGTCTTGGTTCCCTTCAAATCCTTCATTTGTCTTCCTCCTCGTATATTAATATCATACTGCCGAACTCTGGTACTGTCAGGCTTACCGTGCCTTCCGTAAACTCGTAGCTTCCTGCGTTTAGTCTTGTTTCTTCATTATGTGTAGTCAGCGCACAAGTCATACGTCCCGCTACGGCGCCCATTTTCCATACCGGCAGATGGATTTCCTTTGGTGTTTGATTGTTGTTGATTACCACCGCTACGCGTTCGCGCCCGTCCCATCGTCCGAAGGAGATGATTCCGTACTCGCTCCACAAAAACTCCGTGGAACCGTGACGGAAAACAGGGTGCTTTTTGCGCAGGGCTATTATATCCTTGTGCAGCGCCATTAAAGTTTTGTCCTCGTTACCCCATGGGTACGGGCGGCGGTTGTCCGGGTCTGTCCAGCCCGATACGCCTGCTTCGTCGCCGTAGTAGATTGTCGGCGCGCCCGGCCATGTCATTTGGAAGACCACCGCTTCCATCATTACCGCTTTTTTGATTCCTTCGTCTGCTGCCGCGCCGCCCCTTGTGTGCAGTCTTCCGACCTGCTCGTTTGTCCTTGTCAGGAAGCGGCTGTGGTCGTGGTTTGACAGTTGGTTCATGGATGTCAGCAGGGAGTGGATGTTGAACCGCGACATGTGGTAGCGCATCGCGTTTTCGAACGCCATCGCGTCACAGCGCAGCTGCGGCTGATAGTCCTCGCTGTGTTTCTGCATTCCTGTCAGAAACCATGTTAAAGGCACCATGAACGCATCGTAGTTCATTACAGTGTCCCATTCGCCGCCGCTTGTCCACGGTGACACATCGCCGTAGTGTTCCGCCAGAATGATTGCGTCGGGATTTGCGCCCTTGACGGCTTTGCGGAAGTCCTGCCAGAAACGGTGGTTAAACTCCTGGCTTCTTCCCAAGTCCGCGGCTACGTCCAACCGCCATCCGTCGGCGTTGTACGGTGGTGATACCCACTTCTTGCCTATTTCCATCATATAGTCGTACAGTTCCGGCGCGTCTTCAAAGTTCAGCTTAGGATGGTTGTCGTTACCCCACCAGCTGTCGTAACAGTCGTTGTTAGGCCAGTCGCTGTCGTACCACAGAAAATAGTCGTGGTACGGGCTGTCCTCCTCGCGGTATGCTCCGGTTGGGTAGCCCATTTTCTTGTAGAATCCCGGCTTGTCCATCCATTTGTTGTAGCAGCCGCAGTGGTTAAATACGCCGTCTAGTATTACCTTGATGCCGTGTTCGTGGGCTGTCTTTATCATTTCTATGCACAGTTCATTGCTTGCTTCTAAGTTCTCCTTGTCCGCGGTGCGGCTCATGTACTTCGTGGCGTAGCGGTTGTTGAAGCGGTCTAAGTTTAGGACAGCACCCTCGTCCTTTTTTATGACGCCAAAATGCGGGTCAACGTGGTCGTAGTCCTGAATATCGTATTTATGACTGGACGGCGACACGAAGATGGGGTTCAGGTAAATCGCCTCGACCCCCAACGACTGCAAGTAGCCCATTTTGTCTATCAGCCCCTGCAAATCCCCGCCGTAGAAGTTACAGATGTCGTCGTTTTGCACGGGGTTTTCCCACGGTTGCGCGCGGGTTACTCTGCCGATATACAGATATTCGAAGTCTACGGGGTCGTTTGACTTATCGCCGTTATAGAAGCGGTCTAGGAAAATTTGGTACATTACCGCGCCCTTTGCCCAGTCCGGCGTGCGGAAGCCCGGCGTAAGGCGGAAGTGGTAGTCCGCGTCGGCATTTTCGTACAGCCCGCGTTTGTTGTAGTAGTATCTGCGCCCGTCTTTTTCGATTGAGAAAAAGTAGCGCATTTCTTTGTCCTCCGCTGTGTGGCGTGCGGTGTAGTAGTCGAACAGTAAATCTGACTCAGTTTTTACCATGGCGATTGATTTGTCATTAAAATGTAAAGTTGCGGAGTCAATATTTCCCTTTGCTGTGCGCAGACGGAACGATACTACGTCACCCGGCTCCGGGTCATAGGGTTCAACATACTGCCTTGTTTCGTCGGAAAATACCGCGTCCATATTAAGATATGTGCGGGCAAGACGGCCTTCGTAGTACCTTTTTCCTGCCCCGCTAAGTGTTTCCAAGCTAACGCTCATAATATCCCTCTTTCTGGCAAACATTATAGCGCAGAATTTAAGCATTTGCAAAGCGGGCTTCATCTTGATATACTTGTGTCAGAAAAGGTGGACGATTAATGGTCAGATATATACAAAGGAAGTACCAGGCATACAAAGCGGGGCAGCTCGACACGCGCAGCTATAAGAAGTTTGCGCTGATTGTCGGCGGGATTGCGGGCGGTTATCTGCTGCTTGCGATAGCCGCTACTACCATGCTGCTTGCGGGAAATAATCCGCCGCCGCTTATTCCGCATACGCTGGAAGTGCCCGCGGAGCCTGAAACCGCGCAAAGGCGCCCGAATAACCGCGCCCCAAGCGAAACACCCGCGGAGCCGGAAGACGACGGCACATTCTTCCGCCCGCCGTCCCGTACCAACGTACTCATATTAGGCATAGATAACGTGAACCTTGCAGACGTTATCATTCTGGGAAGTTTTGAACGCGACAGCGGTGATATTAACCTGCTTTCCGTTCCCCGCGACACATTTACGCAGCTGCCGCAGCACCGCATCGATAACATGACCGCAAACAACCTGTGGGTACCGCCTTCGGGCATCATGAAACTAAACGCTGTACGCTCGCTTGGGCGGGAACACGGCGTTCATTTTATGCGCGAGCATCTTTCGGAGGTGCTTGGCATAGAAATTCATTATCATGTAGAAGTCAGCCTGTCGGCCTTCCGCGAGATTGTTGATTTGCTTGGCGGGGTCGAAATCGAGGTGCCGCGCCGCATGTTCTATGAAGACGACTGCCAGTTTCCGCCGCTGATTATCGATATCCCGGCGGGTTTGCAGCGCTTAAACGGCAGGCAGGCGGAGATGTTTGTCCGCTACCGCGAATACGCAAATGCCGACCTCGGCAGGATAAACGCGCAGCAGCAGTTTATGACGCAGCTGTTCCGTCAGGCGCTGCGCACCGAGACGATTATGCGCGACCCTATCGGCATCGCGCGGATTGCGCTTAATCACGTTAATACTGATATCGGGCTTGATTTAATCAGGTATATACCGTATATAAACAACCTGAGCCCCGAGCGGATTTTCACATACACGCTGCCCGGGCAGGAGCGGCGCATTCACGGGGCTTCGTACTATGTACCCGACAGTGAGCGCGTTATGGAGGTCGTTAATAAGATGTTCTTCGGTTTCGAGCCGGAGGACGAGGCGGAGGTTGTGCAGGTGCTTGCTCAGACAGGTACGGCTACTTCGCGTACGGCGCGGATTGCCGTGCTTAACGGTGCGCGCGTGGGCGGGGTCGGAAGAAGTGCCGCTGACAGGCTGTACTTCAGCGGCTTCGCGATTGCGCATGTGGGCGTCTATTCCGGGACGCGTCAGCAGCAGACCCGCATAAACGTCCGCGAGGAAGGCATGGGCGAAGATTTGCTCGCGTATTTTTCTGACGCGGTTATCCGTGTGGATAATCGCATGGCGCAGGAGTTTGATATAGTAGTAATAGTGGGAAGCAGCGAGCAGTAGTCCTCTTTGGAAATGACGAGGATAAGTGAGGATGGGGACTGATGGTTAAAGCAGCTAGAGTTATTATTATAAGCAGAGATTCCGCCTTTTGTTCGGGGATTTTGGGGGCAGTTAAGGCTATCCCCTCTGTTGAAATGGTCGTAAATGTGGCGTCGCAGACCGACGCTGAAAATAAATTGCACCGCACTAATTCTAATATCATCATCTTGGATGTAGACACGGTGACGGTTGCGCCTACGCTTATGCAGCGGATGGTAAGCCGCTTCAATAACGTGCTTGTAGTGGTGACTGCGCAGAACGAAAGCTCGGCCAGACTGGTGGCCGCGGCGGGGCTGCGCGACTTCACGGCAAAGCCGTCTGTCTTTAACGCGGCGAACGCGAGCCGCTTCATGCAGCTTGTTATGGGGCGCATGAGCGGGATTGCGGCGGGCAACAAGGTCACGGTCGGATACAAAGACGCGCTGAAGACCGTTGGGATAAACGATAAGGTTATCGCAATCGCATCCTCCACGGGCGGGGTTGAGGCTCTCGAAAAAGTAATCAAGACGCTGCCCGAGAGCGTACCGCCCATTGTTGTGGTGCAGCACATGCCGTCGGGCTTCACAAAACTCCTGGCAAGCCGCTTAAACGGGATGTACCCGCAGAACATAAAAGAAGCGCAAACGGGGGATTACTTAATGAAGGGGCAAATTTTAATCGCCCCTGCCGGCAGCCATATCCGCATGGTGGAACGGAGCGGCAAGCTTGCCGTAGACTGCTTCCTTGGGCCTAAGATGCACGGCGTTATGCCTGCCGCCGATATTTTGTTTGAATCGATTGCAAGCATTTCGAAGCGGAACGCAATCGGCGTAATCCTGACGGGGATGGGCGCGGACGGCGGGCGCGGCATGATGCTGATGCACAACGCCGGCGCAAAGACGATAGGACAGGACAAGGAAACCTGCGTAGTGTACGGTATGCCGAAAGTCGCAAAAGACCTAGGCGCAATCGATTACGAGCTGCCTATCGACCAAATCGCAGGGAAGATACTGTCACTTGTTTGAGGTAATTTACAATGTGATGTATGAGCAGGGAGCGCAGTTTCTGCTCCGCACCGAGGGCGCAATGGCTGCGCAGTACCCCGGCAAGCCGCTTTGGCTTTATGCCGACGAGGGCTTCGGCGCGGATAATCTGCGTGTTTTTTTTAGCGAATGTTTGGTGAAGGAGCCTGATTTACTAGGCTTGGTCGCGCCTGTATGGGCGGCGGAGGTTTGCGTTTCTAATTTTTCGGTCGTTGATTCTTGGGAAATTGCCGCATTCTATCTGCCTCAGCTGGTTAATCACACTAATCAACTGAACCTGACCGCTCCGTCGGAACGCGACTACACGACAATCGCTGCTTGGATGAAGGAGTTCTACCGCGAGGCTCTTTCCGCGGACTACGCGCCGGAGGAACGCTCGGTAGCGGCGCTTGTTGCAAACGGGCGGCTTTATTGTCTCGAAGCGCCTGTCACGGGCATCTGCGCGATGGGTATGCGCATTCCCGTGCAGGGTGAGTCCTATAAAATGGGACGCTTGAATATGATATACACACCGCCGTATCTTCGCGGTATGGGCTACGGTAAGGATATAACCGCTGCTATTTCCGCGCTTATACAAAGCGAGGGGCGGCTGCCCGTGCTTTACGCACGGCTTGAAAATGAAAATGCAGTTCGGCTGTACCGCTCTTTGGGTTTTGAGGAGGCGGGGCGGCTGATTGAATACAGGTTTGGGGGTCGTTGAGAATGAGGCGCTTAGCGCTTTTGGCGGTTATTTTGCTTGCGTCCTGCGGCATCCACGCGCAGGAGACGTTTAGTGTGATAGACGACACAGAGTATGCGGAAGAAATAAATTTGCCTCTCGTCGGCGATGAGGTTTCTTTTGTGCCGGAAACAGGGCGCCCGCAGCTCAGAGAGCGCCCGGAGCTGCCCCCGCCGCGCTTTCCTCCGAACGAAATCGGCGAAATCATGATACTCGTCTTCCACGGGCTGCATCCGACAAACCCGGGGCCTTTTGACTGCCTGACGGACGATTTCAGGAACAATCTGCAAACTCTTTATGACCAGGGCTATCGGCTAATATCTATGGAAGATTTGATTAATAATAATATCACGACCCCCGCGGGCTACACGCCCGTGGTTTTGACCTTCGACGACGGGCTGCCCTCGGCTTTTTCCTTGGAATACGCCGAAGACGGCACGCTTGTACCTGTGCCGGGCACCGCGGTCTATATCCTGAACGAGTTTTACGAAAAGAACCCCGACTTCGGAAGGACGGCGATATTTTTTGTAAACGGCAGCCCGCAGCCATTTTCGGGTGCAGGCACGCTTGCGGAGCGCTTCGCGTTTCTGCTTGAACACGGCTACGAACTGGGCAACCATTCCTACAGCCACGCAAACTTCGCGCACCTGAATGCAAGGCGCATTCAGCAGGAAATCGGACGCGTGGACAGAATGCTCCGCGAGAACGCGCCCGGCTACCAGCCGCTAGTATTTGCGTACCCCTTCGGCATCCGTCCGAGGCGGAACCTGCGCCGTTACATCATGGCGGGAGAATACGACGGCTGGGAATACAGCCACGCATGGGCGCTGCGCGTAGGCAACACCTTCGTGCCCGCGGTGCCCTACCACGTTAACTTCGACCCGCAGAATGTGGCGCGGGTGGTGCCGACCGACCAAAGCACCGCGCATTACAACGTGGTGGATTTGGGCTTCCTGCTGCGGCGCTTTGAGCGCTACCCGCATCTGCGCTTCATATCGGACGGCGACCCGAATGTAGTAACGGTGCCGAGCGACCGCTTACAGTACGTGGACAGGGACGCGCTTGCGGAGTTTAATTTAGAGTTGGTGGTGTACTATATAGATGATGAAATTTTTGTTGCGGGTTAGCTTTCTGCTGTTTTTGCCGTTTCTTATAGCGGCTGATTCCGGCTTGCTTTGGCTTGTTAATTTCGAAAATACGCTTGAGGCCTCGTACAGACCCGCTCAGCTTGAATACCTCGACGGCTATCCCATACGCCCCGAAGCCGCCGCCGCGTTTAGAAAAATGCACAAGGACATGAAGGCCGGCGGCATAGAGGGCTTGCGCCTACAGAGCGCGTTCCGTCCGCACAGCCATCAGCAGGTGCTTTTCGATTACAAGGTAAAGGCATGGCGCGAACTCGGGCATCCCGAGGAAATAGCCGAGACGCTTGCCGCGCACTCGGTGGCAAGGGCAGGCGCAAGCGAACATCAAACAGGGCTTGCGATAGACGTTTCTGTAAACGGGCAGCTTAGCGTACACTTCGGAAGCACCGAGGCAGGGGTATGGCTGCGCAACAACGCGTGCGACTACGGATTCATAATACGCTACCCGCAGGGCAAGACGCATTTCACGAAAATAATGTACGAGCCGTGGCATCTGCGCTACGTCGGAGTGCCGCATTCGCAGTACATGCGCGAGTTTAATCTCTGCTTCGAGGAATATATCACGCACGTAAAAGAAGCGGGAATCCTCTTGCATTGGGTAGACGAAAAGGTGTATTATAAGGTGAGCTATTTTGATAGGGTACCCGAGGGCGCGGAAGCGAGTCAAATCTCGTCTTTGGGACTCGGAACGCCTGGATATATTGTTACGGAAAAAAAGGTATTCTTGCGATAGGAGGACATCATGAGGAAAGGTATTTTCGCAGCATTATTTTTGATTCTTTTGGCGCTTGTTCTGCCCAAAGCGGTGTACGCAAGCACACACACCCTGACCGTGCGCTCGCACAGCGGCGGTTCGGTCGCGATTAACAACAGCTCGTTCGGCACAAGCAGAACAGAGCAGGTAGAGGCAGGCGCACAGGTCACAATCAGAGCAAGGCCAAGCTCCACCCACTTCTTCGACAGATGGACGGCCACACACGGCACGATTGCAAACCAGTTCCGCTCGGAAACGACATTCACAATGCCCGCCCGCGACATAACCGTATGGGCGGACTTCATCCACGAATGGGACGCAGACTGGCGCTGGGGCGGAGAGTTCGATTCCCGTTGGGGTTGGAACGACCCGCGCTTCGGTTGGGGCTGGCACGATAGTTGGGACGCACGCTGGTGGGACTGGCGCTGGGAAGAAGCAATGCGCGAAGCCAGGCCAGACGACTGGCGCTGGGACAGAAACTGGGCAGACCCAAGATGGGACTGGCGCTTCGATGACTGGCGGCTTAACCCGCAGTTTTCGCCGTTCCCGCCGGGTGTACATAGCGCGCTGCCCGTACCTGTAGCATCGCAGCCGGGGACGCCGCGCCCCGTGGTAGGCAGCCAGCAGAATGATGCGGCGGGAGATACCGCGACATATACCTTTACAATGCCGGGGCTGCCCGATGGATATTATCAGATTAGCATAAGCAATATCCCGGCAGGGGTGGCGACACCGGGGTTTGTGAGGGTGCAAAATGAGGAGACGCAGTTGCAGATTACAGGGATAAGGAATGCGGCGGCAGGGACTCATAGGCTGCATTTGAGGTTGTATGACCAGAATAGGCGCGCTGTTACTGTGCCTACGTTGTTTACGTTGACTACCGGTGGGCAGTGATTTTTTGGTGAAATTGAACGGTCAGTTGGTTGTGTTTAACCGACTGACCGTTTTTTGTTTGAGCGAACTACACATTAAACCGATTCTTCCGATGCATCCAAAAAAATATCCCCAGAAAAACCAGCCCATTAATCCCAATAATCATAAAATTATTACTCAAATCCGCATCAAGCTCTGCCATCCCGATATTCACCTGCTGAATAAACGTGAACCTAAGCACATTGGCAAGCGCCTCGTTAGCATTAGCAAACCCGGGCCCGAGCCCAAGCATAATACTAATCGGCATAGCCAAAAGCGGAAACCGCGACAGCCCTATCGTAATCCCAAACAAAACCGAAACAAGCCCGCCGGACACCCCAAGCGCCATATACCTAACAAAATCCATCCCAAAATACCCGCCCGCCAAGGCAAACAAGCTAAGCATGGCCGAAACAGCAATAATCATACTCCCCAAAGTAGCCAATAAGTACTGCCAAGGCCTAACATCAGCCATGGCCATAAACCGCAGATTCATAGTAGTCTTATCCTCACTGACCATAGCGGAAGCAGAGCCGACAAGCGCCAGCCCAACAAAAATAACAGCAAACATACTAATCCCGGAAGGAATCGGCAGCGAAAACCGCTCATCTTCTCTCGCCTGACAAACTTCACAGACATAAGCCGGAACACAAACATAACAGTCATACTCCTCAGGCTCATTAAGAAGAAAATTCATGACAACCGCGATAATAAGGAATACAACCCCCTGCACCAGCATAATCGGCACTTTTACCAAGCTGGTAGCCTGTTTAATGAAGACCGCTTTAATATTATTCACAGCTCCACCCCCGTAACGTCCAAAAAGACCGCCTCAAGGTCAGGCACAGTACGGAGCGCGCCCCGCTCCTCACAAAGCTCAAGCGGCGGGCCTTGCAGCACAATTTCGCCCTTATGCAGCAAAGCAACGCGGTCGCAAAGCTTCAAGGCTTCGTCCATGTTGTGGGTGGTTAGCAGGATGGTAGTCCCATTTTCGCGGATGCTTTGCAAGAGTTTGCAAATACCCCGCGCGGTGCCGGGGTCGAGCGCGCTTGTAGGTTCATCGAGAATGAGCAGCTTAGGCTCGTAAAGAATCGCACGGGCAAGCGCAAGCCGCTGCGTCATCCCGCGCGAGAGTTCCGAGACGTTTTTCTTAGCGGAGTCGCTAAGCCCAACGCTTTCAAGAGTTTCTGCCACGCGTGAAAGCGGCAGCCTGTAAATCCGCGCGTAGAGGCTGAGATTGTCCAAGCAGTTGAGATTTGGGTAAAGACCGCCTTGGTCTAGCATCAGGCCGAGTTCACGCGGGGCGGCCTCAACGG
>Ga0209755_10001272_pt1 | contig 40418 bp, 33 predicted proteins | sample TergutCo191P1_FD_187301 | JGI IMG/M metagenome (GOLD analysis project Ga0209755, IMG submission 187301) | Cornitermes sp. P1 segment gut microbial communities from Petit-Saut dam, French Guiana - Co191P1 (SPAdes) (version 2) | ecosystem: Host-associated > Arthropoda: Insects > Digestive system... | reverse complement strand
CAGGGTTTTCGGTTATCCAGTAATCATAAATCGCATCGAGTGTGCCATTAGCGCGCAGAGTATTTAACGCCTCATCAAACAACGCAGTGTAAGGGCTGCCGAGTTGGAACGCTATGCCATACTGCTCGGTCGTAAGATAATCGCCCAAAATCATAAGTCCTTCATTGTGAAAAACAAATCTGGCAGCCGGAAGATTGTCAATAACAACTGCGTCAACTGAGCCTCCGAGAAGAGCCATTACGGCATCAGGACCATCAGGAAATGCATCAATAGTTGCGTCAGGGAAAGCTTCTTCTGCAAAGAGATGTCCTGTTGTTCCGCGCTGAACACCGATTATGGCTGTCTCAAGGTCAGCAGAGGAAGTGATGGTCACTGTGTCGTCACTTGCACATGCCGTCAAAGTCAGAGCCATAGCGAGAATCAGGATTAAAATCATTGCTTTTTTCATTGTAATTTACCTCAAATTCGTAAGATTTGAATAATAATACAACACTGTAGAATATTTATCAATTGCTGATTTTTACGAAAACAGTGAATATTTATGCAAAAATATAGCTAAAAAGTCTATTTTCCGAAAATGTCTATTCAATATCATTTGGCAGCCCGTCTGTTTTTGCGGGTGTTTTTGTGGAATAATTTCCACCTTGCACCTCCTCCTTTCCCCTGCTATAATGAGTGTACTTGTAAAATCATAATAAAAGGAGCCGGATAATGAAGATACTATTCATAGGCGGAACCGGAATCATAAGCACTGCAATATCAAAAAAGCTTCTCGAAAACGGAGAACATGAGCTGTACATCATTAACAGGGGCAACAGAAACGATGTTTTGCCTGAGGGTTTCAAGACCATAACCTGCGACATTAATGACGAAGCTGATGCGGCAAGAAAACTTGAAGGCTTGGAGTTTGACGTAGTAGCGGACTTCATTGCTTTTGTTCCGGCGCAGCTCGAAAGGGATTATAGATTGTTTTCGGGAAAAACTAAGCAGTTTATCTTCATAAGCTCGGCATCAGCCTATCAAAAACCGTTGTCTGATTACAAGATAACTGAGAGCACACCTCTAGCAAACCCATACTGGCAGTATTCACGTGACAAGATAGCGTGCGAAGATTATCTCCTGAAAATTTACCGCGAAAACGGCTTTCCGATTACAATAGTACGCCCCAGTCATACCTATGATGAGCGGAGCATACCACTCGGAGTGCATGGAAAAATTGGGAGTTGGTCTGTAGCAAAACGTATGTTAGAAGGTAAGTCGGTCATAATCCACGGAGACGGCACAAGCTTGTGGGCAATGACACACAATTCTGATTTTGCAGAGGGTTTCATCGGTCTTATGGGTAACATTCACGCAATAGGTGAATCTGTACACATTACGACCGACGAAATGATAACATGGAATCAAGCGTATAGTGCAATTGCAAATGCATTGGGAGTGGAATTAAAGCCTTATTACGTAGCATCAGAATTTCTCGCAAAATGCTCAGATTATGACTTCACAGGCGGGCTGGTAGGCGACAAGGCAAACTCTGTTGTTTTCGACAATTCAAAGCTAAAACGTCTGGTTCCCGGATTCACCGCAAAAGTGCGTTACGACCAAGGTGTGCGAAAAACAATACAAAACATTCTGGCAAACAAAGAGTTTCAAAAAGAGGATCCCGAATTTGATAGTTGGTGCGACAGGGTGATTGAGATTCTTGACAAAGCCGCACTGGAGATTAAAGGATAACGCTCAATGACATACAAACAATTTAAAGATAAAAAGCTGTCAACACTCGGCTACGGAGGAATGCGGCTGCCTACAATAAAAACAGGCGGCAGGGACAAAATAGATGAGGCAGAAGCAGAAAAGCTCTTAACTTACGCCTATGAAAATGGAGTAAACATATTCGATACATCCTTTTTCTATCATGCAGGAGAGTCAGAACGTATAGTTGGCAAAATACTAAACAAATTCCCACGCGACAAATGGTATCTTGCCGACAAAATGCCCGGCAACTTCATGGAAATAAGAAACGGAAAAATATTTCTCGATGTAGCCGCTATGGGTATGAAAAATATGACCTTTGCCACACCTGCTGAAGTGTTTGAGTATCAGCTAAACAGATGTTGCGTGGATTATTTCGATTTCTACATGCTGCATAATGTAACAGAAAGCACACTGGATCTATATACAGACGAAAAACTAGGCATAATAGATTATCTCCTTAAACAAAAAGAAGAGGGTCGCATAAAACACCTCGGATTCTCCACTCACGGCAGATATGAGACCATCGAAAAGTTTTTATCCCGATATGATTTTTTTGAATTTGTAATGTTGCAAATCAACTACCTTGACTGGTCACTGCAGGAAGCTCAGAAAAAGTATGAGGTCATAACAAAACATAATCTCCCCATATTCGCAATGGAACCTGTCAGGGGCGGCAAGCTTATAAAGCCGGGCAAAGAAGTCGAGGCCATACTAAATGCCGCAAAACCGGGCGACAGCATGGCGGCTTGGGCGTTTCGCTTCTTGCAATCACTGCCAAATTTGAGCGTTTCAATCAGTGGAATGTCAACGCTTGAACAATTAAAAGAAAACATAGCATTATTTCGCAAAGACAATCCTACGAGTGATGCTGAAAAAGAATATTTATGGAAAGCCGTGGATGCCATGGCATCATTCGTCCCATGCACCTCATGCCGATACTGCACAGAGGCATGCCCGGTAAAGCTTGACATACCCATGCTCATAGTGACATACAACGAAGCTTCACACGATTTCGCATGGCAAGTCGAAGATGTCCTAGAAACACTTACAGATAAAGAAAAACCTGCAGCCTGCACATCCTGTGGAGTTTGTAACCACCACTGTCCCCAAGGCATAGATATCCCCGACACAATGCGAAAATTCACAGCCTTAATCAAAGAAAAAATCGGCTGAGCACACAAATCAACCCAAAGGAGGATTACTCTCCAGTGAGCAACAGACTTGAACACCTACGCTACACAATCGACAGATTGATTATGAAAAAGCAACCCTATCAAGCACGCTATTTTTTCACACATTTGTACAGCGTATCATATTTTTGCACATTACTTGCGCACCGAAGAGGGCTTGACCCTGAAATTGCTTCAACCGCAGGTATGCTGCACGACATCTACCAAGTAACATCAGGCATCACAGAAAAGCACGCATTGCATGGCTCAGCAGAATCAGAAAAAATACTAAAATCTATGCAGTCATACACAGAAGAAGAAATCAAAATAATAGTATCCGCAGTTAAAAATCATAGCAAAAAGCGCAAGGTGCATGAACCATACGATGAAATCCTCAAAGATGCAGACGTTCTGAGCCACAGCCTTTACAATGTGAATTATGCGGTTATTGAAAAAGATGCGCAAAGATATAAAAATCTACTGGCAGAGCTGGGTTGCACCGGCGAAGAGTTGGTCGCATCAACAGAAATACAAGAGGTGAATTAAATGGAGCATCTTATACTCGCGATAAACCCCGGCTCAACATCAACAAAGGTTGCGCTGTATAAAAATGAAGAAATCATATTCAACGAGAGTATTACACACCCGCACACAGAGCTTGAAAAACTGGACGGAATCTTAGCTCAAACTCCGCTCAGAATGAAGACAGTAATGGATTTGCTGGAAAAGTACGGCTATAAACCTGAAGACTTATCGCTGGTCATGGGACGCGGGGGAATATTGCCTCCTGTTGAAGTCGGCGGCTACAAAATAAATGCCCGCATGCTTGATTTGATAAACAGCGGTAATATCCCGCAGCACGCCTCAAATTTGGGGGCAACCATAGCATACGACATAGCAACAGCAGCAGGGGTAGAGTCATACATCTACGATGCCGTGTCTGCGGCTAACTTTCCACCTGTAGCAAAAATAACAGGCATGAAAGAGATAACCCGCGTGAGTCTCTACCACACGCTAAATTGCAGAGCGGTTGCAATACACTACGCAAGGTCAATAGGGAAAAAAGATAAAGATCTAAATCTTCTGATAGCCCATTTAGGCGGCGGCATTACTGTTGGAGCGCACAAAAAGGGGGAAATTATCGACACGCTGGGCGATGATAATGGTCCGTTTGCTCCGGAAAGAGCCGGGAGCGTGCCACTGCTTGACCTTATAGATCTCTGCTATAGTGGAGAATACACGAAAAAAGAGATGAAAGAAAAAGTTCGTGGCAGAGGCGGTCTGCGCGACTTGCTCGGCACGTCAGATGTAAGAGAAATACTAAAGCGCATAGACGCAGGAGACAAACACGCAGAGCTTGTCATGGAGGCGCAGGCATACCAAATAGCAAAAGGCATAGCACTTTTATCCCCTGCACTCAGAGGAGAATGCGATGCCATAATAATCACAGGCGGACTTGCTCACAGCACACGCCTTGTCGAAGATGTAAAAAAATACATTGACTGGCTTGGAGAAGTAGTCGTCCTGCCCGGCGAGTACGAGATGGAAGCTCTGGCACTTGGCGGTCTACGAATTTTGCTCGGCGAGGAAGAAGTAAACGAGTTTTAGTAAACTACCTTCTGGAATATTCAAGTTCATCGAGAATTTCCTGAGGGACTTGCTTGCCGTTTTGTGTGAGCTTTTTCACAAGCAGAGTAAGCCTCTGCGTGCGCTTTTGCCTTTTGGTGTTATACCTGGTTAAAGCGTCATTATAGCGCATATTGTTCTTAAGCACATCGCGAATTTCTGCGGTAAACGGGCAAAACGTCATCAAAATGGCAAGTGCGGCATTGTTGAGCCGTGCCATACCTTTTGATTCATTTTGAATCCAGAAGAGATAGTTGTTTACGAACACTGTTTTGTAGTTGTTTCTGGCAGCAGACAGTTCATTTCTTATTTCGGTCATTGTCTGCATAGCCAGTGACCGGTTATTCATATAAAATTGCAGATAATCGCAAAAATAACTCGTGAGCGAGGGGTCTCCCATATCGTTCCAACGAGAGCCTTGTACGCGTTTACACATTTCCCAACGAAAATCACCCACAAGTTTTATGAGAGTGGGTGCCAAGTCGTTTTCCAGAAATATGGGTAAAAACATCCTGCCGGGCGTGGTGCGCAGTCTTCCCTCTATTTCCTGCCACATAGAGCCGCGGGTACCGACATTAGGCATTAGTACAATGTTAGGTATAACTTCAACACTCACACTTTCTCCCGTAATGCCGAGTTTTTGATCCGTAAATCCTGTTTCACGATAAAAAACAGAAAAATCAGTATTGCGTATTTCATTTAGAATATTTTCTATAGCAGAAGCGGTTACGAGAGTTTTTTCCGGGTCTCGCAGTATATTGTGGTCGGAAAACGTGGGACAAAAACGCGTGGGGTTTCCGAATGTAACCCTGTTTACGACAGGGAAGCAGTTTTCCATTTCATATTTCAGCTTTTCCTCTTGGTCTGCAAGAAGTCGTTTTTCCTCTGCTGCATCTATTTGTTTTTGGTTTTTTTGGTCTCTTAAAAAGGTTTGATAATCCATGTCAAACTCGCTGAGGCTGGGTTCTCTTTCTCCGCGATATATTGAGGTTAACCACTCTCTTATAGTGAAAATGCCTTTCTCCGGAGCACCTTTGTAAGAATCAGCTATTGAGTATAGGTAGTCGGCGTGTTCAGCCCCCGCCAGTTCTGCATCGACAAAGCCGAAATTTAAGAACATATTCACTATAGTGGGTACAGATGCATCGTTAATACTCTTTCTCAGCACAAGTTTATATACTTCGTAAAACGATCTGGTCAGGGCGCGGCGTGTGTCATATACTTCATCCTCAGAATCATTTCTGTCAGGAAAAGCTGTGTACGCTTTGATGGATTTGGAGAAAGTATCACGAAGGGCATCATCAGCTCCGGCGTATTCCAAAATCGTTTCAACCGACCCTGCAAGCATACCGCCTGAGCTTTGTATTGCCGCACGTCCGGACGATGAACTTTCTGCAGACCCGCCGGAACGCACTTCTTCAAGCGTATCCCAATATGCATAAAGCCGACTGTTATATGCTTTAGATTTTATTCCGGTAAGCGTAGATAATGCGTCTGACAGTTGCGAAACAAGAGGTTCAATGCGGCTGTCAGCACCTTCAATATGCAGTGTGCTAATGTGAAGGTCGCAGACAAATGAAAACAAATCAAACCCGTTATCATTGAGCAAAAACGGAGATATGCCATTTATGTAGTCATGATACAGTTCGCAGACTTCTATGGCTTTTGCCAGAGAAGTTTTGCTTCTGTGCATAAATCCGAATATGATTCCGGGACTGTCGTAGAAAAAAGCTTTCCGTGATGCCGGATCAAGTGCCCCTATTTCCACATAAAGGTCGTGTTCCCATGTTTCAACAGGGTCTTTTTCGGAAAAGGGTTCAATGTCGTTAACTCCGGACAATTTCTTTGCTTGGACGGAATATTCTTGGCATAGCTGATTGTATTCTGAGTAAGTGTCTTTTATTAGTGAAACTGTGCTCACTACTTCTCGTGCAAGTCGCTCACGATACAAAAAAAGCTCTGCTGCCTGATTACACAAGCTGCTTACCATGAGATATGCAATGTCGGCATTTGAACGAATAAGCGCTTCAAGCGCTTCCATCCCCGAACATGGGTATTCGTATAAATTTACATTCGATGCAGCCGTGTATTTAACAATGCCTTTCCCGACAAGGAGTTCGCAAATACCAATCACATCTGATTTTCCCAATGTAAAATTGTGAGATCCAAATACTCCCTCAACCTCTCCGTCGGCAATAAGTGAAATGACGGCAGGAGTGTCCTTACTGCTAACTATTACTTTACCCTCTGAATATTCTTTACCCGGCATAAAAAGTTACCTCTTTCAATCATTTGCTTACATAATAATACCACTTGCGCAGGAAATGTCAAGAGAAGAACCGCTTGCAAAAAGTGAGTCATTTATGATAGGTTAAGTGCAAAATAAGGGTATATTGTTTCCGTGTAGTTGATTTTTATCGACAAAAATCAACCATAGTTCGCTTTACTATTTGCTCGTTCTCCGTTATAATGGTGGGCGTTGGATTTTTTTGCTTAATTGTGAACAGAGGGGGTATGGTGCATGTTATACTATATTTATGACACGCCGTTTGGAAAAATAGCGATTGCATCGGACGGCACTGCAATAACTCATGTATTGCTTGAGGGCAGGCTAAGCATTGACGCACGCAAGGTGGCAAGTCCGCTGACAGACAAAGCGGCGGCGGAGCTTTCAGAATACTTCGCCGGCAAGCGTCAGAATTTTAGTGTGCCTATAAATCCGCACGGCACGGAGTTTCAAAAAAAGGTGTGGAGCGCACTTACAAAGGTTCCTTATGGCGAGACGAACACGTATAAGGATATAGCCGTAGCGATAGGAAATGAAAAGGCGTGTCGTGCTGTCGGCATGGCAAACAACAAAAATCCAATCTGGATAATAATTCCCTGCCACCGAATAATTGGCGCAGACGGCAGTCTTACAGGATACGGCGGCGGATTGGATATGAAGCGAAAACTCTTGGAGCTCGAAACGCACTCGTAGGGATGGGCTTGCGCTACTTTTACTGCTCTCCCGCAGGTGATATGCAATTTGCTCCGCTTTTTTGCGAGCCAGCGATATCGTCATCACTGCTGCGACAAAAAGACTCCGCAAACTGCACATCACCTGCTATACTCTATGTAAAGCTCCTTTGACATCCCTGAAAAGCGCTTATGTAAAGAACCTTTGATAGACGATTATAATGTGGCGCACTATAATCAAAATCAGTTTTGCAAAACAACCTTATCGGTTGATAATAATTTAAAATAAAAATGAGAGGAAACAACAATGAATGTAATACTCAAAGCAGAGGGACTTTGTAAAACCTTCCGTCTTTCTGCGAAACAACAAAAACTGCAAAGAACAAAGGAAAAAACCAAAACAGCAGTTGACCATCTTTCACTGGAGGCCTACGAGGGCGAAATTTACGGTCTGCTCGGACCTAACGGAGCGGGCAAAACAACAACGCTCCGAATCTTGTCAACCATCATTAAAGCTGACAAAGGCGATGCTATAGTGGATGGGTCAAGCGTAAGAAAAGACCCCGAGGGTGTGCGCTCCAAGATTGGTTTTCTTACTAGTGAACTCAAACTGGAGGATTTTTTCACGCCGAACTATCTGTTTGACTTTTTCGCAAAAATCCACAATGTAGAGCCGCAACTTGCGGAAAAAAGAAAAAATGAACTCTTTGAGAAATTCGGGATTGATAAGTTTGCGGAAGTCAAGGTCGCTAACCTGTCAACCGGCATGAAGCAAAAAACTTCGCTCGTTATCTCAATCGTTCACGACCCTAACATTATCATATTCGACGAGCCTACAAACGGGCTTGACGTACTGACCGCAAAAGTGGTTACTGACTTTCTGCTTGACTTAAAAGAGCAGGGCAAGACTATAATAATCTCCACACACATTTTCAGTCTTGTGGAAAAGCTTTGCGACAGAGCCGGTGTAATCATAGACGGCAAGATGGTCGCCGACGACACTCTCGCTAATTTAACAGCGGAGAAGTCTCTCGAAGATAAATTCTTCGATCTTTACGCAGAAAGTGTAGGTGAGGTACAATGAAAAACATAATTAATATAATGTCTAAAGAGTTCGCGCGCTTTTTTAAAGATAAAAACATGGTCATGATGACCATACTGTCCGCAGTAATGATTTACGTAATTTACTCGTTTATGGGTACTATGATAGATAATGTATTCGGTCCCGACGAAGACCATGTGCCGCAGATTTATGCAGTAAATCCCGCGCCTGTGATTGAGATGATGGCAAATGAGGCGGAGATTAGCATAGTACGCATTGACGAAACTCAAATAGAAAACGTAAGAGCTCGCGTAGAAAACGGCGATGTTGACCTTCTTATGATTTTCCCGCCCAATTTTGACGCAGATGTGTTGGTATTTGACCCGCAAACTTCTGTCGGTCCTGCGCCGAACGTCGAACTTCTTTTTAACTCAACCGAGCCAAACTCGCATAGATCCTACTTTATATTTTCTTCGTTCCTCGACGCATTTGAGGCAACAATGGCAAACAGGTTCGACATAAACAGAGAGCAAAGCGGAGACCTTGCAACGGCTGAGGAAGTCGCCGCTTCAATGATTGCTTCCATGATGCCGATGCTTCTTATGATTTTCCTCTATTCCAGCTGCATGAGCCTTGTGCTTGAGTCTATCAGCGGTGAAAAGGAGCGCGGAACACTCGCTACTTTGCTGGTTTCACCACTAAAGCGCAGCGAACTCGCCATAGGAAAAATCCTAAGCCTTGCAATACTTTCGCTGTTCTCGGGTGTTCTCACAGCAGTAGCTACAATTCTTGCTTTGCCAAATATGATGGGTGCAGGTGCTGGTGATATGATGGATGTAAACATCTACAGTGCCACAGAATATGCGCTACTATTTCTTGTTATTCTCACCACATTGCTGCTTATGACTGCGTTACTTTCCATTCTTTCAGCTTTTGCGCAATCGGTTAAACAAGCCGGAACTTTCGCAAGTCCGCTTATGGTAGTCGTTATGGTAATCGGCGTTACCGGAATGTTTGGTGCAGCTCCTCCTGATAACCCATTGATTTATCTGATTCCACTATACGGCAGTGTGCAAAGCATGAGTGGGCTTTTTGCTCTCAACTATTCAACAACAAACGTACTCATCGCCAGCATCAGTAGCCTTGTATATGCAGGTATTGGCGGCGTTGCACTGAGCATTATGTTCAACAGCGAGAAGATAATGTTCTCCAAATAAGAGAGCAAATGTGGGCAAATTATTGCTAAAAACCGAATATATAGTAAACAATGCCCTGTTAAACCACAAAATACTAGACAAATGCGTGCATTTGTGCTATCATTAAACTCGCTCAATTGTGAACTTTTCCGAAGAGGTAATTAATGTGCGCAGATTGAATGGGCGAGTGGGAAAAAAAAATAGAAACTCAGCATTAAGGCAGATTTTAACACGTAGGCATATTATAATGATATGCCTCGTTGCCGTTGGCACGTTTTTTGTTACAACAGGAGTGCTTTTGCTTTTGACGCCGGAGCTTGAATCCGCTGCCGCACGTGATGAATATCAAATGCTTCGTGATGAAATTGTGGGCATTATCACCCGACCTGAGGCTACACCCAACCCTGTCACAGGCAATGGAGAAGAGCCCGAAAATCGCGAACACGATGAAGAAAATGATGATGACGAAGATGAATATGTATTAGATTTAGCTCTTCTGTCTTTAACAGAACTTGCCAGAATTAACAATGATTTCATAGGCTGGATGTCAATCAGAGATGTCCTTGAATACCCTGTTGTTCGCGGCAGAGATAACTATAGATACCTAAATACTACTTTCTCCGGGCGGCGAAACTCTGCGGGGGCTATTTTCATGGATTATCGCAATTTATACGGTTTTGACGAAAAGGTTAGCGTTATTTACGGGCATCATACTTGGGATGGCTCAATGTTTGCCCCTATAGCACGATATCTCGACCCCGGGTTCATGGAAAGAAACCCGAACATTATCATTACAACACGAGATGGAAGAACTCTGTCCTACAGGGTGTTTGCTGCAAGGCTTACCGATGCGTGGGATTACGCATATACCGTTGCTCTGTTGCAGCCTGAGTGGGCAACAGCACTGTTTCCTGATGTGCCGGACGGTGCAAGCAGCTTTATGCTCCTATCAACCTGTACACGAGGGGGGTATGATTACGAGCGAATCTTGATTTTCGCTGCCAGATAAACCGAATCTGCATGATTTTCATTTTTAATAATTTTGATTGTGGGAGGATTTTGATTGTGAACAGAGAAAATTTTTCTAAGAAAATGGCTATGGTGCTTTGCATAGTGTTCCTCACCGGAGCGGTGCTCACACCTATGGCACTGGCAAATCCGACAGATATTGAAATTCTGCCGGACAGCAGAGTAGCAGACCCGCAAACATGGACCCCCGAGTTCATGCGCTTTAGCAATCTTCCTATGGTGCATGATGGCAGGCTCTGGACAGACAAGAGCGTATGGGTCGGTTCCGGAAATGACGATTTTGAGGTCAGACTATCTGCACTCAGTCAGACTTTTCCGTTAACGGCAGGATATGCAATACCCTCCGATATTGTGTTTGTTATAGACGTATCAGGCAGTATGGGGAATATTTATGCAGGTCTGGACCTCCCTCGCATCGCTCTCTTGGTTGAGTCGTTAAATGAAGTTATTCAAATACTAATGGATGCCAATCCTCAAAACAGAGTAGCTGTCGTTGCCTACGGCGGACGCATTGGTGGGTATGCAAGAGTTGAGCGAGTGCTCCCGCTTGGTCGTCCCAGAACAGATAGAATGGTTGGAGGTTCATTCTTTGCGCATAGGTATACAAACGGAAATCATTATGTTGACGTAAATTCAAGGAACGCACTTACAAGAACCGTAAGAGTCGAAGGCTCAACACCCACACAATGGGGAATTTTCGAAGGAGCAAGAGTTCTTACAGAAGTTACAGAAACAACTGTTACCGTGCCCAGAACCGACTTTCAGGGAAATCCGTCCGGCACTGTCACTGTCACCCGCAGACCAAATATCATTCTCATGACAGACGGCGAGCCTACGCTGGCATGGGCAGACCATTTGCTTGGTGGTGCCGAAGAGCAGAGGTTAATCAATGCTATAGGATCTAACGGCATACAGCTCATAACACCAACCGCAGGCGGTTCACCGCTTTATCTCGGCGATGGTTCTTATGGTGAGCAAGGCGTGAGTTTTTTGACTGTGTTGACAGCAGCGCACAGAAAACAACTTGTCCACGAGAATTATTTCAGAAGCGGATGGGATGTAAATATCGGTACAACGCCTGAGCCTCCGGCAGATGTTGGGTTTTTCACAATAGCATTTGGAGTCCAGCCGACAACTGCAGCAAGAGATCTCATCAGGGCAACGCTGGATCCATTCGGGCCTACACCTCCGGGTAACGGGGGTCATTCACAAGCTGTTGATTCCAACATTCGTGCCGGAATGGGTTTGCCCGGAGGAGTATTCATTAACAACCCGCATGTGAGCTCACTAAATGTGACTACACTTCAGTTGCTGAGTGACTTCACGGGAGCAGGGCAAAGTGCAGAGTTTAATGCGCAAAGAAGACAGGCATTCAACACATATGTATGGGACACACCTACAACTGTAATAACAAACAACGTAGCATCACCTATTACAAATGACCAACTGACAGGCTTAACCACCGCATTTTTCGAAGCTGCAGACAGTGAAGAACTTCTCAATGCATTTGAAGATATAGTATACAGTATCCAAGATACAAGCCTCCGGCAAGTCACAAACATTCAACCGGGAGAAGATCCCGCATTTGCAGGTTATTTAATATTCTCAGATGTTCTTGGAGAATACATGGAGTTTAGAGGTATCTCGGGACTTCACTTTGATAGTGATGCAGTAAATCTTTTAAATCCAAACGCAGGGCAAAACATAGTTAATAACTCTGCTCTTTTGGATAGTTTTATCAACATTGTATTTGAGCACATGGGAGGTGCATCAGCAGGGGTCGTCACTCAGGAACAAGTGGCAAATCTGGTCAACAGCAACCTGAGCCAACTGAGCGAAAACAACAGCATAAGATATTATGCCAATACCCAAAGGGAGTTCATATCAAGCTATTTTGACATGACCGGTGCACCTGCACCAAGACCTGCCGAAGCTGTTGTGGTTGTGGAGCGCTTTGTCTTGGCAACAAGTGATGTCTCAGTTGCGCAAAGACCTGCACCGAGCAATCTCATGTTGACAACTTTGCATGTTATAACAGCTCTTGGCAACAACACTCAGCTCGAAGAGATCTATGCAGACGGTATATTATCACGCACTTTAAATGAAGGAGACCAGATGATTCGCTGGTATGTGCCTGCTGCATTGATTCCGCACCGCGTGTTGGATGCAAGGACTTCTCCACCTGTACTCTCAGGAAATGAGTTCCCCATAAGAGTAACATATACGGTTGGTCTCAACAGAGCGCGTGTTGAATCAGGTACAAACTGGTTTACTTTTTATGAAAACCGCGTGCCTGATACAACAGATCAAGCATGGTTTTACACAAATCGCCAACACGGTGGTGATTTAACTGACATGTCCGGTGTTACTTTCTCGTTTCTTGAGCCGCATCCGAACAATCCTTTTTATGCAGACCGTGGAGATGATGTTCGCCAAGAAATAAAGAGCGCTAACCTTACCGCCACTGCTCCGCACGTGATGCGGCTGTATCACACAGCAGAAGAAGTAAATCTCGAAGAGGCATGGCTGGGCAATAACGGCAGACTGACAGTCAGATTAGAAACCCCTCCGACTCCACCTCCGCCTGAACCGGAGCCTGAACCGGAACCGGAGCCGGAGTTCCCGCCGGCAATAGTATACCCGCCTCCGATCATACCGCAAACGGGTATAGAAAGAAACATTATTCTGCCTATCATAATAATCATTGTAGGTGTCGTAGTTTTCATCGGAGCGGGACTTTACCTGAGGTCTATTAAAAAGAAAGCCAAAAAAGATGAATAAAACATTAGGGCTGTAGCAGCTTCATCATCTGTATATCTTTAAATCTTTCAAAAATGCATCTATGACATCCTGCTGCGTAGCCCATGAAATTACCAGGCGCACGGCAACATTGTGTTCAAACCGTTTCCATTCATGAAAATCATAAAGCTCGCTCAGCTTATCTGAAACGGCTGGAGGCAGCAGCGGAACAACAAAATTTGTCTGCGCCGGAAATAATAAATCATACCCCAACTCTCTTATACCGTCAGCCATGTATGTTGCCATATCATTGCTGTGACGTGCCAGTCGGTCATATAACCCATCCGCAAACAAGGTTTTAAACTGCACACCCATTGCTGCGCTCTTGGCAAGAAGCGCACCGCGCTGTTTCATAAGAAAACGAAAGTCCTGCTTCAGCTCGTTATTAAAAATAACAACAGCCTCACCAAACAGCGCACCGTTTTTAGTGCCGCCGATAAAAACAACATCAGTAAATTTCGCCATATCACTGTACTCTAAGTCGCAAGCAGCACTATTCATAGCAGTACCAAATCGCGCTCCGTCAACATAAAGGTAAAGTCCGTTTTCTTTACATATCTCGGAAATAGCCGCAAGTTCTGCTTTTGTGTAAACTGTACCACCCTCGGTAGAGTGTGAAATATACACAAGCCGCGGTTTGACCATATGCTCATCGCAGTGCTCTGTCACAACAGATTTTATATCAGAAACCGAAAGTTTGCCATCATTTCCCACTCGTGTGCAAATCTTGTGTCCCGTAGCCTCTATAGCACCTGTTTCATGCACAAAAATATGTCCTGTCTCAGCGGCGATAACAGCCTCGTGCGGACGCAGTATAGATGAAATTGCGGTGAGATTAGAAAGCGTTCCTCCCGATATGAAGTGAACATCGGCACTCGGCGCACTCAATTTTTCACGTATAAGTTCCGTTGCTTCCGCGCAGTGACTGCAAAGCCCGTACCCCTCAAACTGAGTCGTCCCAACAGCCGACAGCGCGTCCAAAATCAAAGGATGCGCCATTTCGCTATAGTCATTTTTGAAGCTGTATTTCATTTTTTCCGTTCCTCGTATTATATAGATTTTAGGGGAGTGCGTGCAGCTGCGCTAATGTTATTCAGCAGGTTCGTTTAGTTCCGCAAATTTTGTGCTCATGGTCGGATTGCCGCGAGTCAGTCGCTTTATCGTCAATTCTTCAGCTTTGTTATTTGCAAGACGTAAATTATTATCTGATGACATGAGTTCCTCTTTGGTTTTTTGCAGGCTTGAAATTGCTTTGTCTATTTCTTCAATTGCTTTTTTAAATTTACGGCTTGCAAGGTCGTAGTTGCGTGCAAAACCTGATTTGAAAGCCTCTAAGTTTTCTTCAAAATTTGTGATATCAACATTCTGGCTTTTTACCAGTGCAAGTTCTGATTTATATTTTAGCGAGTTCATAGCGGCATTTCGCAAAACTGTAATCATTGGGATAAAAAATTGCGGTCGTATAACATACATCTTTGGATATCGGTGCGACATATCTATTATGCCGGAATTGTAAAGTTCACTATCCGCTTCAAGCAGCGAAACCAAGACGGCGTATTCGCAACCTTTTTCATTGCGGTCTTTATCAAGTTCTTTTAGAAAATCTTCGTTCCTCTTTTTTGTCGCTGTCTCATCGCCTTCATTTTTCATTTCAAACATAATTGAGATTATTTCGTTACCGCTTTCGTCAGATTCGCGATAAATATAATCCCCTTTACTGCCTGTCTTTGCATCATTGTCTTTTTCAAAGTATGCTGTCGGAAACGCTGCGGCTCTAAGTTGATTGAACTCTGTTTCGCAATGTTGTTCAAGCGTTTCGCCGACCATTTTCGTTGAGAGCTTGGCTTTCATATCTCTGTAATACGCTATCATTTCATCTTTTGTTTTAAGCTCCGCCGCGTATTTATCTTTTAATGATACTTCAAGGAGTTTCTTCTCTGCATCCTTGGATTTAAGTTCATTCACCAGTGCTTCTCTCTCTTTTTCAACCTTATTAACAGCTTCGGAAACAGCAAGCCGCTTCTCTGCTTCCTGCACTTGCAGTTTTGCCTTTAGTTCTGCATCATGTGTCTGCATTTGAGCTTGCAGTTTTGCTATTTGGGTATCTTTTTCAGCAAGATTCTCTCGCATGCTTCCCTTTATATTTGCCTCTATGAGTTTTATTTCATCAGCTTTTCTGCCAAGTTCAGCTTTGAGTGAATCACATTCTTTTTCAACCGTAGCCAGAGCCTCGGCAACTGCAAGTTTCTTCTCTGTCACAGATAGAACCTCTCGCTCCTGCAATGCCTTTTCAAACTCTTTATCCCGAACTTGCTTAACAATATCTGCAAAACCCGATTCATCAACCTTAAATACTTCATTGCACTTAGGGCATTTAATTTCGTTCATTAATACTTGCCTCGCTTTTCACAAGATTTAGCCAGAGGGCAACCGCTGCACAACGGCTTTTTTCTACAATGCTCTTTAGCGTTTATGACTATCATTGCGTGAAAGTTGTTATATACTTCTACATTTTTTGTCAGATTTTCTTCAAAATAGGCTTTGATATAATCGTAGTTTTTCTTTACTTTTAGAGGATAACGCTCACACAGCCGTGCCGTGTATGCGTCTACCACAAATGTCGGAAAGCCGAAAGCATACAGCAATATCGAATCCGCAGTTTCTTTTCCGATGCCTTTCACCGAAAGCAGTTCCGGGCGTAGCTTTTCAAGCGGCTTTTCTTGCACAATCTTTACGTCAAAATCATATTTTTCAAACCAATCCGTCATCGTCTTTAGATATACCGATTTTTGATTAAAAAATCCTGCGGGGTAGATAATTTCGGCGAGTTTTTCCATATCCGCATTTTGCACAAATTGCGGCGATAGATTGTCACCAAAGTTGACTATGGCTTTTTCCACGTTACCCCACGCCGTGTTCTGCGTGAGTACGGCTCCAACCATGACTTCATAAGGTGTCTTTGCCGGCCACCAATGTAAATCTCCATATCGATCAGTGAGCGTGTTGTATATTGTCTGTATTTTATTTATTATCATTGGCGGATTCTCCTTCAAGTGTCCGCATTGCGACTATCGTTTTTTCAAACAGTTCATCAAGCTCCCAGCCTAATTGGTCTGCGCCATTTCGAACTACGTCTCTACTGCAGCCTGCAGCGAATTTTTTGTCTTTGAATTTCTTTTTTACACTGCTCACTTCGAGATCCTGAGTGGATTTTGACGGGCGCATTAGCGTGACTGCCCATATTAGTCCTGTCAATTCGTCACACGCATACAGAATTTTTTCCATTACGTGTGAAGGCTCGTGCTTTGTTTCTGTCAAGCCCCATCCGTGAGACATTGCACTGCGGATAAATTCCTCGCTGTAACCCTCGCTACGCAGCAGTTCTTCGCCTTTTACACAGTGCTCTTCCGGATACATACCAAAGTCAATGTCGTGCAGCAGTCCTACAGCAGCCCAATAGTCCTCTCTTTTCGGGTCGTGCTCTTTCGCAAAGTATCGCATTACTCCACTGACTATTCTTGCGTGATTAAGGTGGTACGGCTCTTTATTGTATTTTCCCAATATTTCTTGGGCGTTTGTTAAATCCATTTTGTATTGCTCCTTTTATATGTTGTATGAGTTATATCACCAAAAAGCTCTACTCATTCTACGGTAAATTTTCTCATTGGTCAACATGTACCTTGGTCAACATGTACATAAAAAAATGTTGACTCCCACGCAAGCCTTGTGTTATAATCGCTTTTACCTGTCGGCAGACGGGTTCATTTTTCGCCCGCATATTGCCAAAATCAGCAGGGAGGTAATCTTAAGGGAGGTGCCGCAATGAGAATAAAAGTCACACTAAGATGCAACGATTGCAAGCAGAGAAATTACAACACGACCAAGAACAAAAAAAATACGCCGGATCGACTTGAAATGAACAAATATTGTCGTTTCTGCCGCAAGCACACTGTTCACAGTGAAACTAAGTAATCGGGAGGACAACGAAAATGTCGGATGATAAAATCGAAAAACTCGAAACTCCCACAGAAGCAACAACAGCCTCATCAAAAACATCCCCTAAGAAAAAGACAAAGGGTAGCAACCGCATAGCCAGATGGTTTAGGGAGATGCGCAGCGAACTTAAAAAAGTTGTATGGCCAACACCCAAGCAGATTGTAAACAATACACTCGTATCCTTAACAGTTATGACTTGTTCTGCAATCGCAATATGGCTGCTGGATCTTGCTGCAGGTCAGATATTTGAAGCAATCAGGACTTACGTCCCAAGACTCTTTACAGGTTGGTAACGGCTATGGATGAAGCAAGATGGTATGTTGTACATACGTATTCAGGTTACGAAAATGCTGTTGCCGCAACGGTAATGAAAGCTGCAGAAAATCGCAAAATGCTTGATCAGGTTCTCGAGGTAAAAATTCCAACCGAGACCATCACGGAAATCCATGAATCACAGACAAAAACTGTCGAGCGCAAAACTTTCCCCGGATACGTTATTATTAAAATGGTTATGAATGACGTAAGTTGGCATCTTGTACGCAATGTTCGCGGAGTTACAGGTTTTGTCGGCTCGGCAAACAAGGCGATACCGCTCACGGAAGACGAAGTGCTATCACTCGGTATTGAGCGCCATGAAGTTGTTGTAGGATTTGATGTCGGCAGCACCGTTAAGGTTGTTGACGGTCCGCTTGACGGATTTCTCGGTAATGTTGAAGAAATTGAATTTGACAAAAGCAGAGCTCGTGTCATTGTCTCAATGTTTGGAAGAGAAACCCCGGTTGACCTGGATTTCGACCAAATAGAACCAATAGAATAGGCTAAACAATAAACCTTTAAATGGTTGTCCGTTTTAGTGGGAGGGGATATATACCCCGACACATTGTTTCCAAAAATAAGCGCAACAAGCGGAAACACCACCACATTTATTTTAGGAGGTGCACATACGTGGCACAGAAAGCAGTAGGAGAAATCAGACTCCAAATCCCAGCCGGAAAAGCAACACCGGCACCGCCGGTCGGACCTGCGCTCGGTCAACACGGCGTAAACATTGGTCAGTTCACCAAAGACTTCAACGAGCGCACAAAAAACGACGAAGGATTAATCATCCCCGTAGTTATCACAGTCTACGCAGATCGCAGTTTCTCATTTATCACTAAGACACCACCGGCAGCAGTCTTGCTTAAAAAAGCATGCAACCTCGAAAAAGCTTCGGGTGAGCCGCATACCAATAAGGTTGCCACAATTTCACAGGACGAAATACGCAAGATAGCCGAAATTAAAATGCCTGACCTCAATGCGGCAAACGTAGAGTCCGCAATGAGCATGATTGCCGGAACGGCTCGCAGTATGGGCATTACGGTGGAGGGCTAAGTTATGTTTAGAGGAAAAAATTATAAAGAGAGCGTAAAGCTCGTTGACAGATCAACATTATACGATCCCGAAGACGCTTTTGATCTTGTAATCAAAGCGGCAAAAGCTAAGTTTGACGAAACTGTAGAACTTCACATCAAACTTGGTGTTGACTCACGCCACGCAGACCAGCAAGTCCGCGGAGCAGTTGTTCTTCCGCACGGCACGGGTAAAACTCCCAGAGTTCTTGTTTTTTGTAAAGAAGAGCGTGTGCAGGAAGCTCTCGACGCGGGTGCAGATTTCGCAGGCGGACAGGATTTGGTTGACCGCATCATGAAAGAAAATTTCTTTGACTATGATGTAGTCGCAGCAACACCCGACATGATGAGTATAGTCGGTCGTCTCGGCAAAGTGCTCGGACCAAAAGGTCTTATGCCAACGCCTAAAGCCGGAACTGTCACACCAAACATAGTTCAAGCTATAGCCGAAATAAAAGCAGGTAAAATCGAGTACCGTCTTGATAAAACAAATATTATCCACTGTCCTATAGGCAAAGTTTCGTTCGGCAAGGAAAAGCTCACAGAAAATTACCAAACACTTCTTGATGCTGTTAACAAGGCAAAACCGGCAGCAGCAAAAGGACAATACATCAGAAGTTGCGTAACAGCTTCAACTATGGGTCCGGGCGTAAAAATCAACGCACTAAAACAAGCTTGATAATAAAAATCGGATGGCTGCAAGGCTGTCCGATTTTTATTATAAAAATTTCATCTTAAACTATAGCATTTTTCGTAAATATATGATATGATATGTTACTATTTTGTAACTTGTGTATCGTTACAGGGTTAAGGGTGAGGATTTGTGCTCGAATTATTATCTCCTGCGGGCTCTCCCGAGGGTGTTATTGCAGCCGTTCAAAACGGAGCGGACGCTATATATCTGGGACTCAAACAGTGGAGCGACTGCGTGAGTGCAGACAATTTTACGTCCCAAGAATTAGGGCGTGCACTTGAATATTGTCGCATACGAGGTGTAAAAGCGTATTTGGCTCTTGATGCACATGTGGCAGACATTGAGCTTCCGGTTATCGCCCATCAGGCGAAAGACGCATCTCGCTTCGGTGTTGACGCTATCATCATTTCCGATTTGGGCGTTATGCGAGCAGTAAGGCAGGCAGTGCCTGAGGTCAAAATTTATGCTAGCTCGCGCATGGGAATTCACAGCTTAGAGGGCGTAAAGATGGCTGCGGCAATGGGTTTTTCTCGAGTCACACTCGCCCCCGAACTGTCACGCAAGAAAATTTATCACATATGCAAACACTCTCCAATAGAAATTGAAGTTTTGGTGCATGGCGAAACGTGCATGAGCTACACAGGTCAGTGCTACATGAGTGCTCTGCTTGAAGACGGTTCTGATGCAAAGGGGAATTGTAAAGAACCGTGCCGGGAAAGTTATAGCTGGGCCGGGCACGAAATAACACATCCGCTCAGTCTTAAAGACACATGTCTCATTCGATATCTTGCCGATATCGAGTCTATAGGCGTCACATCTATAAAAATCATAGGTCGAGCTGAACGCCCGGAGTTCACCGCACTTGTCACCGGAATGTTTTCAAGAGCCACACACAGCGGAAAATCCCCTTCGCAGGACAGCATGGACATGCTTAAAAATGCATTTTCAAGGCAAGGCTACTCTGACAGATATTACACAGGCAGAAAAGGAACCGGGGCTCTGGGGCTTCGTGAAATGGAACCTAAATCAGACACCCGACTGTTTTCTTCGACGCGAAAAAGTTATCTCAATGGTGAATTCCAGAGGATTCCCATTAGATTTGTCGGCTCCATAACAAACGGTGAACAAGCAAAGATAGCCGTAGCTGACGATAAGGGAAATACTGCCGTAGCATACGGAGCGATTCCGGAACAGTCTTTTCACAAAGAAAAGGAGCTTACAAGCGCAGTTTTGCAGACACAGCTACACAAAACACAAGGCACTCCATTCATTTGCATGGGTGTTAAAGGAACTGTTGAGCCGGGCTTGACCCTACCTCTCGATGAGTTTAATGATATGCGCTTAGAACTTTTTGCGGAAATCTTAGAGCAAAGAAAGACTGTATCTATGCGCGTTGAGGGAGAATTTGCTCCAAACGGGGGGATGTACATAGAGCATCCTGATGACGACTTATTATTCCCCATCAGCAAGAACGCTCCTGCGTTGACTATCTCAGTTACAAAAGCTGACCAACTATCCTCAGAGATTGAGGAGCTTAAGCCAAAGTTGCTTTACATCCCCATTTCTGAATTTGATTTTGATTTGCCAATATTGCGAAACATTCTGGAAAATGGTATAATAGATGTTGCGGCAGCTTTACCTCGTGTCATCCACGACGATGAGAAAAAGAAAATCTCAAAAATACTCGAAAAGGCGCACTCGCTCGGGGTGAGAGATGCATTGGTTTCCAATATCGGACATATCCAGTTTGCGAAAGGTCACGGAATGTCTGTCAGAGGCGACTTCGGGCTAAATGTCTACAACTCGGAAACACTATATGCTCTATATTTATTAGGTCTAAAGTCTGCAACAATTCCTTTTGAAATGCCGCTTATGGAAATCCGCAGTATTATTAAGTCCATTGACACTGAAATCATAACTTACGGTCGCTTGCCACTTATGTATACAGAAAATTGTATTGTGCGAAACTGCACGGAAGCGTGTACTTGCGACAGTTTTTCGGGTCTTGTGGGCAAGCAGGGGGCAGTATTTCCCGTCATTGCAGATTTTGGTTGCAGAAATATATTGCTCAGTTCAAAAAAGCTTTTCATGGCAGACAAGCATAAAAGATTATTGTCACTCGGAATTTGGGCGCAAAGACTTAGCTTCACAACGGAAAATGCCATGGAATGTGCCGCAGTTGCAAAAAGATACACGGGAGAGGGACGCTATGCCCCGCCCGGTTACACTCGCGGAGCATACTTTAAAGATACGGAGTGACAACATGAACATAGTCCTTGCATCCGGGTCTCCGAGAAGACGCGAGTTGCTTGAAATGATTGGTATAAAAGACTTTAAGATTATAGCAGATATATCGGATGAGCCAATCATTGCTGATATAACCCCTGAAGAACAAGTTGCAATGCTCGCCTTAAAAAAGGCAAGAAATGTGTCAAAAAAATGCGATAAAGAAGATTTGGTTATAGCAGCCGATACTTTGGTATATATTGGCAAAACCCCACTCGAAAAGCCGACATCCAAAGAAAACGCCGCCGATATGCTCAGAATGTTGTCGGGAAAAAAGCACACCGTATACACCGCCGTTGTGGTGTCAAGAAACAAAAACTCCGAAACGGCCGTTGAAAAAACAGATGTTTATTTTAGAGAGGTCTCGGAAGATGAAGTAATTAAGTACGTGGAGACGGGTGAACCGATGGACAAGGCCGGCGGCTACGCTGCGCAAGGGAGAGCCGCAATGTTCATTGAAAGAATTGACGGAGATTTTTTCACCGTTATGGGTTTTCCGATTTGCCGACTGGTACAGATGCTTAAGAAATTTGGCGTGTAGCCGAAAGGAATGATAATTTTTTATGAAAGCAATACTCAACAAAAGAACAATAATCATAGCAGGCGCTGCTTTTCTTATTGCGTTTATTTCGATTATTTCTGTCAATGTATTTAACACAGCGGGCCCTGTGACAGGAGCGGCAAATGTTCTGACAAGACCAGCTCGTGAGCTTGCGTCTAATATCGCAAGAGCGTTTGGAGATGTTTTTGCGGCAATGTATGAATATGAGCAACTTTCCAACAGAAACGAGGAATTGCTTGCAAGAGTTGCCGAGCTTGAGGGTGCCTACAGAGACGCTATAGAGCTTAACTATGAAAATGAACGATTGCGGAGACAGCTCGGTTTTAGAGCCAGACATGCGGCACTTGAAAGCGAAATGGCAACGTTTGTAAGCTGGGGAAGCGACAATTGGTCACATTCTTTCATAATTAACAGAGGTTACACAAATTCAGCTATAGAGCAAGGAATGGGTGTGACTACCGACTTCGGCTTGCTGATTGGACAGGTCTTTGAAGTCGGTCCCACAACATCAACAGTCATTACCATTATTGACACCAAATTTTCGGTTGCCGCTTTTGTCGGACGCGGTGAGGGTGACAGCTCAGTTACTGCAAGAGGAGACTTTTCGTATATGCGAAGCGGTCTTTTGATGCTGGATCGTATTGACGATGAGCTTACGATTCGCCCGGGAGATAGTGTCGTTACATCAGGGCTCGGCGGCGTTCTCCCTGCAGCACTGGTCATAGGAGAGGTATATGAAGTGGGCAGGCACGCAAGCGGAATCGGCAGATTCGCCACCGTTCGCCCCATGCTGGATCTCGACAACATTTCATCCGTATTTGTGATTATTGACTTCGAGAATCCGGACTAGGTGAAATAAGTCATGAAAAGATGGGCACTGATAGTCTCAATATCGCTACATGCACTATTTTTAATAGTTGTCTATATATTTCAAGCGGCGATATTTCCGTTTATGCGCCTTGATGGGTTAGTGCCGCTCTTGCTTCCCGTTGCAACAGCAGGTGTTGCGTTATACGAGGGCAGATATGTGGGGGGCATCATGGGCTTGTTTGCGGGGGTTTTATGCGACATATCATTTAACGCACCTGCAGGTACATTCACAGTGCTTTTGACCTTTGCGGGTTTGAGCGTCGGAATTCTCTCTGAAACAGTGTTTTTACCCGGATTTGTAACCTATATGCTGACCAGCGTAGGAGTGCTTGCGATATGCGCTTTTGTACAAATGATGCCGTTCATGATTATGCCGGTAAATCCGGTTCCGATGATGATGCTGCTTACAACAGCCGGCTGGCAAACACTGTACTCAATGATACTTGCTGTTCCCATCTGGTTTTTTGTTCGTGCTCTCGGCAAAAGAGCCGACAGACAACCTCAAACGAGGCATAAACCCGAGGAACGAAATGTTCGCTGATAGCGAAGAACGAAAGGATAAATAGCTATGCAAAAGATGTATACCCCGTCAAGGTTTGTGATGATTTTTGCTGCAATTGCATTATTTTTTGCAGTCTATATATTTGCGTTGTACACGCTTCAGGTATATCAGCCGTGGAATGTAGGTGAAGATCAGCCACACTCACGCGTCATCAGAAGAACCTCTACAATTGCGGCGGCGCGCGGCAATATATACGACCGAAACGGCATACTTCTCGCTTCTGGCAGACCGTCATACCGCATAATGATTAGTTGGCATATGCTTCAGGGAGATTCAAATGCTAACAATGATATTCTTAATCTTATCTATGCAGCAATGGAAGCCGATATCACACACACAGACACATTCCCCATAACTCGCGGAGCACCGTTTGAATTTCTTACAAACATGACAGCTTCTCAGCGAACCAGACTCGATGCATACTTTGAATACTTCAACATAGACCCCGATATATCCGCATCGGATTTCCTTTCGCGGCTCAGAAACCATTATAGAATAGATTACACCATAGGCATTTTGGATGCAAGGCTCATTATCGGCGTGCGTTATGAACTTGAAATGCGTATGGTAATGGGCACTTTAACCCCATATATTTTTGCCGAGGATGTAAGCACTGAATTTGTTGCATATATCGAGGAACGCGGATTTCGCTCCGTTTTTGCCGAGAATACATTTATTCGCGAGTACCACACGACTGCAGCTCCGCACTTGCTGGGCTATGTCGGACCAATGACGGCAGAGGAATTTGAGATTTTCAGGGAATATCCGTGGGAGCTTCCCATGAATGCAATTGTCGGAAAAATGGGTGCAGAGCGTGCTTTTGAACATTTCCTCCATGGCAGAGAGGGTGAAAAAAGAATACAGACCAGTGGCGACGGGACTGTTTTAAGTGTTGAAATAGTGAGAGAACCCGAGCCCGGCTCTCATGTATTTCTTACATTGGATCTTGGTTTGCAAATAGCCGCAGAAAACGCACTCAGAACGCAGATAGAGCGAATCAACGCGCAACGCTTAGCTGAAGCGGAGACTGATGACGAGATAGAAGATCCTGAACTAATTCCGGGCGGAGCTGTTGTTGTAACAGATGTAAACACAGGAGAAATACTCGCTGCTGCGTCTTATCCTACATTTAATTTGGCTACACTTTCGCAAGATTGGGCTATGCTGCACACGGATATGAGGCACCCAATGCTCAATCGCGCTACTCAGGGGCAGTTTATTCCCGGTTCATCTTTTAAGATGGTCACAGGTCTTGCCGCACTCAGACATGTAAGTGATGTCACCAGATGGTTTCAAATATATGATAGAGGTCTCTACGATAGATGGGCGGATCAAGATCTTGTTCTTCGTTGTGCGCATTACACGTTAGCGGGTGTCGGTCACGGGTGGATAGATATCGTTCGAGCTCTTGCAGTTTCGTGTAACTACTATTTTTTCCAAGTTGCCGACTGGCTTCCCGGCGGCGCAGACTCCGCAGGAAATATACTGGCAGAAACTGCAGCGGAGTTTGGACTCGGCATTAGAACCGGTCTTGAAATCCCCGAAAACCAAGGACGGCTCGCCTCTCCTGATGTTGTGCGTGGTTTGCGCGAAGCCCGCGGAGAGGACGTAGGATACTTTTTTGGTGATGTGTTGGTGACGTCTTTCGGTCAGGGTGAAAACCGATTCACGCCCATTCAACTTGCTAACTATGCTGCAACAATCGGTAACGGTGGAACACTTTTTTCTCTTTCTATTTTGCGCAGAGTTGTCCGAAATGATTTCACGGGTGAGCCGCTTTTTGTAAGTCAGCCCGAGGTGCTCAATGTAATTGAAGAAATTGAGTACATAGAGATTCTCCAAGAGGGAATGGTCGCCGCTTCAAGGAGTCCCGGAGGCACGGCAAGGTCGGTATTCGGAACTTATCCCATAGTTGTTGCGTCAAAAACAGGCACAGCTCAACATGAGGGTCGTGATGTAAACGACGGTGTTTTCGTTGCTTATGCGCCTGCGGAAAACCCAACAATTGCAATCGCAGTAGTAGTAGAAAAGGGTGGTGGTGGCGCAGCTATCATGCCCATCGCCAGAATGATATTCGACCATTACTTCGCCACAGAGGGCACATTCCTTGCCACCCCCTACGGGCAAATGATTCCATAAATTTAAGGACAATAATTATATATGCGAAATAACATTTACATAAAAGGTGCCAGAGAAAACAATCTTAAAAACATTGACCTTGAAATTCCAAGGGATAAGCTGGTTGTTTTAACAGGTATATCAGGAAGTGGGAAATCTTCCCTTGCTTTTGACACTATCTATGCCGAGGGTCAACGACGATACGTTGAGTCGCTCTCTGCATATGCGCGTCAATTTCTCGGGCAGATGGAAAAACCCGATATAGACTACATTGAGGGATTGTCTCCCGCAATTTCAATTGACCAAAAAACGACGAGCCGTAACCCTCGCTCAACAGTCGGCACGGTTACTGAGATTTATGATTACCTGCGTCTGCTATGGGCTAGGGTCGGCATACCTCACTGTCATATATGCGGAAAAGAGATTCAGCAACAATCCGTCGACCAAATAGTTGACAGCGTTATGACGCTACCTGAGGCAACAAGAATACAAATCATGGCTCCCGTGATTCGCGCACGTAAGGGCGAATACCAAAAGGTCTTTGAAGATGCCCGCAAGAGCGGTTATGTACGTGTGCGTGCGGACGGCAGTATCTATGATTTATCCGAGGAAATAAAGCTCGACAAGAACAAAAAACATAATATTGAGATTATCGTTGACCGACTTGTTATAAAAGACGATGTAGCAAGAAGGCTCACCGATTCGGTTGAGACTGCACTTTCTCTTTCGGGCGGGCTTTTGATTGTAGACATCGTTGGTGAGGACAGGGAGCTGCTATTTTCGCAAAACTATGCCTGTGAGGACTGCGGCGTATCCATGGAGGAGCTGACTCCCAGATTGTTTTCCTTTAACAATCCATACGGTGCTTGCGCCACATGCACAGGGCTTGGCACACAGCTCAGGGTTGACCCTGCTCTTATTATAACTAACCCGTCTCTTTCTATAGAAGATGGGGCAATTTCGGCTTCGGGCTGGGGAAATGTGAAGCAAGACGGCGTTGTGAAAATGTACTTTGACGCACTTGCAAAGAAATACAGATTCAAGCTTTCAACTCCTCTCAAAGAACTGCCTGAGAAAATAGTGGATATAATACTTCACGGTACAGGTGGCGAAGAGCTGGAGCTGCACTTTGACAAGGCGCGAGGCAGCGGAACTCTGGTCAGACCTTTTGAGGGCGTTGTGAACAATATCGAGCGTCGCTACAAAGAAACGCAAAGTATGTCTATGCGTTGGGAACTCGAAAACTATATGGCAGAACACCCTTGCCCTGATTGTGGCGGTCGTAAGCTTAAAAAAGAAGTTCTTGCGGTAACTGTCGGGGATAAGAGCATTGCGGAGCTGACCGAGATGTCGATAACTCGGACTATTGAATTCATCGAACAATTAAAGCTATCCGAAAAAGATGAAATGATAGCCAGACGTATTTTAAAGGAAATTTTGGAACGGCTGGGCTTTTTAAAGAGTGTCGGTCTTCAGTACCTCACTCTCAGCCGCCAGGCGGGTTCGCTCTCAGGCGGTGAAAACCAAAGGATACGTCTCGCCACACAGATTGGCTCATCTCTCATGGGTGTGCTGTACATACTGGACGAGCCTTCAATCGGGCTTCATCAGCGCGACAACATCAAGCTTCTCAATATGCTTGCGCGTCTGCGTGACCTCGGTAACACGCTTTTAATAGTCGAGCATGACGAGGAGACAATGCTCGCCGCCGACTACATTGTTGACATCGGTCCGGGCGCGGGTATACATGGCGGTGAAGTCGTTTGCGCGGGAACTGCCGATGAAGTTATGGCTTGTGAAAAGTCTATCACAGGCAGGTATCTGAGCCGCAAGAAAGTAATCCCCGTTCCGAAAAAGCGCAGAGACGGCAACGGCAAGGCCTTAATCATAAAAGGTGCGAGTGAGAACAATCTCAAAAATCTGTCTGTCTCTATTCCACTCGGGAAAATGACTGCTGTTACAGGTGTCTCCGGCAGCGGTAAGTCTTCACTGGTAAATGAGATTATTTTCAAAGCTCTCTCGTCGGGTCTTAACGGCTCAAAAGCCCGTCCCGGCAAGCATGAAGCCATAGAGGGTATGGAGTATCTGGATAAAGTTATTGACATTGACCAGTCGCCTATAGGTCGCACACCACGCTCAAATCCGGCGACTTACACAGGGGTTTTCGGAGATATTCGCGACCTTTTTGCGCAAACGCAAGATGCAAAGGCGAGAGGATATAAGGCAGGGCGTTTTTCGTTTAATGTGCGTGGCGGACGTTGCGAGTCCTGCTCAGGCGACGGGCTTATTAAGATTGAAATGCACTTTTTGCCTGATATTTACGTTCCGTGTGATGTTTGTAAAGGTAAGCGTTATAATCGTGAGACGCTTGAAGTGCGTTATAAAGGAAAGAATATTCATGAAGTTTTGGATATGACTGTTGAGGAGGCTCTGGAGTTTTTTGAAAATTTGCCGAAGATTCGACAAAAGCTTGTTACTCTTGTAGATGTGGGGCTTGGTTATGTCAGGCTCGGTCAGCCCTCAACCACACTTTCAGGTGGTGAGGCTCAACGCGTCAAGCTTTCGACGGAGCTGAGTAAACGCTCAACGGGCAATACGTTTTATGTTCTCGACGAGCCAACCACAGGGCTTCACACAGCAGATGTACATAGGCTGATTGATGTACTAAACAGGCTCACCGATGCGGGTAATACCGTTGTTGTCATTGAACACAATCTCGATGTGATAAAAACTGCTGACCACCTTATCGACCTTGGTCCTGAGGGCGGCGAAGCAGGAGGCGAAATATTATTTGAGGGCACCCCCGAGGGTGCTGCTGATTGCAAAAAAAGTTATACAGGTGAGTATCTTAAAAAGGTCTTGGTGTAATGAATTTTGTTGCCGGACAATATGATATTGCTGTTATTGGTGCGGGTCATGCGGGGATTGAGGCTGCACTTGTTTCTGCTCGTCTCGGAATGAAAACCATATGCTTTTCAATTAACCTTGACGCTGTGGGCAATATGCCTTGCAACCCTGCAATCGGTGGAACAGGCAAGGGACATCTTGTTCGTGAGCTGGACGCTCTGGGCGGCGAGATGGCAAAATGTGCCGACCGTGCAGGGATTCAGTTTCGTATGCTCAACCGTGCAAAAGGACCTGCCGTCCACTCACTCAGAGCGCAGGCAGACAGGCGCAAATATCAAGAGCTGATGAAAGAAACGCTTGAAAGACAAGAAAATCTGACACTCAGGCAAGCAGAAATTATTGATATCGGCGTGGAGACGGAGACAGGGGGACGGTTCATCTGTCCTGCCAGCGGACAGATGAACCGTCCCCCTGTCTCCGTCTCCACCGTCACCACGCACACGGGGGCTGTGTTTCATGTGCGTGCTGTTATTTTATGCACAGGAACATACCTTGCGAGCAAATGCATAGTTGGTGAAGCGGTGACAAACGGCGGCCCCGATGGCATGTTTGCTGCAAATGCGCTGGGTGAGCGTTTGCGTGAGCTTGGTCTTTCGCTCAGGCGATTCAAGACAGGCACGCCGCCGCGCCTGAGCGCGCAGAGTGTGGATTTTTCAAAAATGCAGGCGCAGTACGGCGACGACCCTCCCGAATCTTTTTCTTTTGAGCCGCCTGAGCCGCTTTATAACGAGGCGGTCTGTTATCTGACATATTCAAACGAGGAAACTCATGAGATTGTGCGAAAAAATCTGCACCGAAGCCCTATGCACTCAGGGAATATTCATGGTATCGGTGCCAGATATTGTCCGTCTTTTGAGGACAAGGTGGTACGTTTTGCAGATAAAAAACGTCATCAGCTATTTGTTGAACCGATGGGCTTAAACACGAGCGAGCTGTATCTGCAAGGGTTTTCATCGTCTATGCCTGAGGAAATTCAGCTTCAAATGCTTCACACTATCCCCGGGCTTGAAAATGCTGAAATTATGCGCCCTGCTTATGCTATAGAGTATGATTGTATTGACCCGCAGGAGCTTTTACCAACACTTGAATCAAAGAAGGTTCAAGGACTGTATGGGGCAGGGCAGTTTAATGGATCAAGCGGTTACGAAGAAGCGGCGGTTCAGGGTTTTGTCGCCGCTGTGAACGCTGTACTCAAATTAAAGGGCGAGCCGGAGCTTATTATCACAAGAAATGATGGGTATATCGGCACTTTGATTGATGATTTGGTGACTAAAGGCACAAACGAGCCGTACCGCATGATGACTTCCCGCACCGAACACAGGCTTTTGCACCGTCAGGATAATGCGGATATAAGAATGTCGCACTTTGGCATGCGTGTCGGGCTTATTTCTGATGAGAGGCATAAGCGAGTACTTGATAAGTATGAGCAAATTCAAAGGGAAATTAAAAGACTCAACGCCTCTTTCGCCGCTCCGTCTGCTGCACTGAGTGAGCTGCTTTTAAACCATAATATGCCCGATGCTACAACAGGGTTAAACATGGCGGCACTTTTAAGGCGTCCTGCGATTTCATATGACGATATTGCCGCACTTGACAAAAACACTCCCGAGCTTTCGTCTGATGTGAAAAATCAGGTGGAGATTGCCGTCAAATACGAGGGTTACATCAAGCGCGGGGAGCGTCAGCTTGCAGAGCTCTCTCGTATGGAAAACAAAGCAATCCCCGAAGATTTTGACTATAACGCTATAAATGCTTTGCGCATTGAAGCACGCCAAAAGCTCTCCGCCGTAAGACCTAAAAATCTTGCGCAAGCCTCACGCATATCAGGCGTATCTCCGGCTGATGTCGCTGCGCTGATGGTGTTCATGAAAAAATAACTGTAAGGAGAACTCAAATTGAAAATTACTATTATCTATAACCACTATTTTGCAAAAATGCCAAGGGACACATATGAGCAAATGCGTCTAATTGCGCCGAAAGCTACGTTCTTTGAAGCCCATTATGACACAGTAACTGCCAGGGACTTAATTGACTCAGAGGTCATATTCGGACCGCCTCCGCGCCATATGTTAAAAGAACTTGAAAATTTAAAGTGGCTTCATCTCACAAGTGCCGGGGCGGACAGCATGACAGATTGCACGCTATATGCTAATCCGAATATTATTCTTACAAAGTCGAGCGGGAGTTTCGGAGTGCCGATTGCCGAACATGTTGTTGGCATGATGTTGTCGTTAGGGCAAGGCTTTGGTCACTACTTTGAAAAGCAGCGTGAGGCTAAATGGGCGCAAACATGGCAAGGCGAGAGTGTGGATATTTATAACTCCACTGTTTTTGTGCTTGGGTTGGGTGATATTGGCACCGAGGTCTGTCGCCGACTTTCGTGCTTTGGTGCTAATCTTGTTGGTTTTCGTTATGATATATCTAAACCTCACGAGATTGTAAGCGACGTTCGTCCTATGTCAGAATTGTCGCGTAGCTTGCCGGAAGCGGATTATATTGTTATTTGTCTGCCGGGTACGGCTGATACTAAAGGTCTTTTGGGGCGTGATGAATTCGCACTTATGAAAAAGCGAATGATTATTGTCAATATCGGGCGTGGCTCGATAATCGACACAGATGCACTTGTTGATGCGCTAAACTTGGGGCAAATTCTCGGTGCAGGGTTGGACGTAACCGACCCCGAGCCGTTACCTGACGGTCACCCGCTCTTTACCGCAAAAAATGTGCTCATAACACCACATGTCTCAGCAGCATCACCATCAACAAACGACCGCCGCATTGCAGTTTTTATGGACTTATTAAAGCATTATGCAGACGATAAACCCCTGCCAAATCAAGTCAGTTTTGACAAGGGGTATTAACGGGGTTTCACTCTCACAGAGACTTTCACGCTCTATTTGCCACAATCTTTCTTTTATGCTATACTACCGCCATGGTAAAATTTGGTAATCTTGAAATAAAAACAAAAGTGGCGTTTGCGCCGATGGCGGGGGTTTCGGATATTGCGTTTCGGACGATTTGCCGCGAACTGGGAGCAGAGCTCACATATACCGAAATGGTCAGTGCCAAAGCTCTTGTCTACAAAGACAAGAAAACGCACAGCATTCTTAAGATTGCAGAGGGCGAATCCCCTGTGGCGGTGCAGATTTTCGGCAGTGATGTTTCGACGATGGCAGAAGCTGCGCCTATGGCTTATGAGATGTCGGGAGCAGACTTTATTGACATAAATATGGGCTGCCCTGTCGGCAAAATTGTTAAGAGCGGCGACGGCAGTGCGCTTATGAAAGACCCCGAAAGGGCAGGTCGAATCATCGAAGCTGTGGTAAAAAGCGTTCCATGCCCTGTCACCATTAAGTTTCGTAAGGGCTGGGATAAAGGCAACGTCAACGCTGTTGAGTTTGGGAAAATGGCTGAGCAAGCGGGTGTGTCTGCTATTGGCGTACATGGGCGAACAAGAGCTCAAATGTATTCCGGCAGGGCAGACTGGGATATAATCCGCGAGGTCAAAAAGGCTGTTAGCGTGCCTGTTTCCGCAAATGGTGATATTTGGTCAGGTGAAGATGCTGTCAGAATCCTAAAGTACACGGGTGCAGATATTGCGCTTGTAGCAAGAGGTGCTATGGGAAACCCGTGGATTTTCAGGGAGGCTGCTGCACTGCTGGCAGGTGAGGAGCCACTGCCTCTACCGCCTGTTGCCGAGCGAGCAGAAACTGCTATGCGCCAGTTTGAGCTTGCGGCGAAACATAAGGGCGAGCATATCGCCTGTCTTGAAGCCAGAAAGCACTATGCATGGTATCTGCGAGGCGTTTCTCATTCGGGCTACTTCAAAGAACTTATCTCGAAGGCGACCACCTTGGACGATTTGCGAGATATTACAGAGGGGATTAAACGAGAGCTTAGGTAATAGAGCTTTAAGGAGAAAACTTTGCTGGACGAACAGACTATTATTCAAAAAGTTATAACCGGTGATAAAAATGCGTTTGAGGAGTTGGTGATTGCCAATCAGAAAAACGTCTATAGTCTTGCGCTCAAAATGACAAAGAGTGAAGAAGATGCTCTTGACATTTCACAAGAGGCTTTTATTAAAGCGTATCGTAATCTAAATAATTTTCGGGGCGATAGCAAATTTTCTGTTTGGCTATATAGACTAACTTACAACATTTGCATTGATTTTTTGCGCAAAAAATCAAAAGAAAAGGTTCTTTCGCTCGATTTTGAAGATGATTCAGGTGAAGTTTCCCCTATTGAAATTCCTGATGTCAGAGACCTCCCGGAAGACAGTGCAGTTCGGCGTGAAGTACGAAAAACGATTGCTAAAAGCTTCAATGAGCTTCCGCAAAAACACCGTGATGTTCTCGTAATGCGTGAAGTAAACAACATGAGTTACGAAGATATTGCCGAAACTCTTATGATAAGCGTAGGTACTGTAAAATCACGGATTGCCAGAGCAAGAATGAGTTTAGCAGATATTCTTGTAAAAAAGGGAACTTTTCCAAGCAGCTATCGTCATAAGAACATAGACCCCGCAGGAGGTGGTACAGCATGAGACACTGTAAAGATTACTTAGAGCTAATAAGCGCATATGCAGATGGTGAGCTTTCTTCGGCAAGTGAAATTCGTGATTTAGAAGCTCATCTTGCGGCGTGTCAAAACTGCACTGCCTTTCATTCTTTCACCCGGGAAATTTCAGACGTTACCGGAGAGTCACTCGCAGAGCCGCCGAGCGAGTTTATATCTCTTGTTATGAACCAAGTAAGAAGCGAGCCTGCTGTTGGACAAACCTCAGCAGAACAACTCGCCCACGGAAACACAAATCCCGTAGGATTTACGGATACTTACAGAAACGAAATCTCTGCTTCACACTCAAGAGCCGCTAATCGTCAGAGACGCACAAAGCCACGTAATCTTCGGCTTGTGATGACGAGACTTGTGCCTATTGCCGCAAGTTTGGCTCTCGTGGTTCTTGTTTGGCAATTCTGGGGTGGCTTTGGACAATTGGATTATGCAGTCGCTCCGGAGACCGCTACTATAGCACCTGCCGGTGGTCCTGCTGACTTTCCTGTTGCAGATGTATTTTCCTCACCGGATGAATATCTCTGGAGAGTTGAATCTGAAGATGAAATGGTAGAATCTGAAGGAGCAGACGAAGCTGATGGTGGTTTTTTCGAACCGGATGATTATGCACCACCGATTCTTCGATATGACGCACAAACGCAGGTCGCTTTTGATGTGCCAAGCACATATGTTAATCACAATCTGCAGTTATACCTTGAAGTAGAGCATGCTAATATTTTCTTTGGTCATAGCGAAGACTCCGCCTATGCGGGTTCCGGATATTTAGAGTCTTACATCCCACAGGCTTCATTTATAATCGCCCTGACTTATGAGTTTATAGGCTTTTTGGACAGATTCGAGCCCGACCCCATAGGACAAGTTGCAGGTTGGGATAAAGTCTTTGTTATAACAACTGACAGTGCTCTTCTCTTACTCTCTGAACTAATGTACGGAGCAGGGGAATATGAGGTTATCGAGCAAAACATCAATAAACCCTACGCCATCGTGCTGCTTTCGAGGTAGTTTAATTCTTATACATATTCTGACTTCTCAAAACTTTTCGGAAACCTCCATAGTCGCCCGGGCATCAAGATCTAAACCTGCACTCACTCCACTCAGGTACTCATAATATGCCTGAGAGCCAATCATGGCTGCATTGTCCCCGCAGAGATTAATCGGGGGAATAAGTAGCGTATGTCCATCTTTCTCTGCGGCGGCAATGAAATCCCTACGAATACGGGAATTCGCGGCAACACCTCCTGTAACGGATATTTTGTTGCGTCCAAATTCGCTTGCCGCAGCCATTACACGCGGCACTAATATTCCACTTACAGTTCGAGCAAAAGATGCAGCAAGTGAAGCTGCGTCCAGTTGTTCTCCTTTTTGTTTTGTATTATGGACTATGTTCTGGGCAGCGGTTTTTAATCCCGAAAATGACATATCATAGGGAAACCCCTCTATCACGGGGTGAGGAAGGCTGAACAAAGCATCGTCGCCGCCGCTTGCTAGTTTTTCAAGATATGGTCCACCCGGATAGCCGAGTCCGAGCACTCGGGCTGTCTTGTCAAAACATTCCCCTGCGGCATCGTCACGAGAACGACCAACTATAGAAATGTCTGTATATCCCCGAACATCAGCGATAAGACTGTTTCCGCCTGATATAACAAGACTCAAAAATGGTGGTTCCAAGTCAGGATAGGCTATATAATTAGCGGCGATATGTCCTCTCAAATGGTGCACCGGAATGAGTGGTATATTAAGCGCCATAGCCATCCCTTTTGCATAGTTTACTCCAACCAAAAGCGCTCCGATTAGACCCGGCGCACATGTGACAGCAACGGCATCTATTTCAAGTTTTGTTATGCCTGCGTTTTTCAGCGCAAGCGCAGAAAGCCTGCCGATGTGTGCCGCATGGTTTCGCGATGCAATCTCAGGCACAACTCCCCCATATAGTGCATGCATATCAGCTTGCGAAAAAAGTTCGCTCGACAGAACTTCCCGTCCGTCACGGACAACCGCAACCGCAGTCTCGTCACAAGATGTTTCAATAGCAAAAATAATCATTTATGATTAATCCTCTCCATAACTAATGCATCTTCAACAGGATTATCGTAGTATCTCTCGCGCACTCTCAGAGTTTTAAAGCCAAACTTTTCATAAAGCCCGATAGCCGCAACATTACTACGGCGCACTTCGAGAAATACCTTGTCAAGCGACTTATCTCTCGCATGGAGTAATACATCCTCTAAAAGTGCGCTCCCGATACCGCCTTGACGGACATCTTTTCGAGTCGCAATCTGCAAAAGTTCGCCATCCTCACCAACTTCACGAAAAACTGCAAAGCCAAGTATATCACTCTCAATTTGAGCCGCTATAAAGTAAGTGTCCTCTTTGTCGATTTCAGGAATAAGGAAATTCATTGTCCAGTCAGCCGAAATAGAGTCTTTGCCTATTTCAAGAATTTGACCGATTTTTTCTTTTGTAGCAAGGATGATATCTATTGTTTTGTTTTCCGCCGCGGGACTCAGAGGATTGCGCCCTCTGCAAGCCGGGCTTCCGTGTTGTCCGCTACTTCGTGTCATGCCAGGTTTTACCTACCTTTGTTTCAGCTACGAGCGGGACAAGGAGAGTTGCGGCGTTCTCCATTTCCTCTTGCAAAAGACGGCATACAGGGTCAGCTTCGTTCTCGGGACATTCGACTATCAGTTCGTCATGTACCTGCAAAATGAGTTTTGCCGAGAGTTTTTCCGCATTGAGCCGCCGGGACACGTTTATCATGGCGATTTTCATAATATCCGCCGCAGTTCCTTGAATCGGCATATTAAGCGCAACCCTTTCTCCGAAAGAACGGGTATTGAAGTTGGTTGATTTAAGTTCAGGCAAATAACGGCGGCGGGAAAACAGTGTTGACACAAATCCTCGCTCAGTTGCATTTTTTACAATACCTTTCATGTATGCTTGCACTCCCGAATATTTTTCGAGATAACTCTCAATATATGCCTTTGCCTCTTTTGGCGTGACACCAATATCTGCAGCCAGCGAAAACGGTGAAATACCATAGACAATGCCGAAATTTACAGCCTTTGCCCTAAATCTGTGCGTAGGTGTAACCTCTTTAAGCGGCACGCCAAACACTTGTGATGCCGTTACTGTATGAATATCCTCACCATTTTTGAAAGCTTCAATCATAACGGGGTCATTTGCGATATGTGATAGCAGGCGAAGCTCTATTTGTGAATAGTCGGCATCAACAAGTACCTTGCCCTCACCTGCAATGAACATTTTTCTGAGTTCACTGCCAACCTCACGTCTCACGGGTATATTCTGCAAGTTCGGTTCTGTGGAAGAAAGTCGCCCTGTCGCAGTTACGGTCATTTGAAAATGGGTGTGAACCCGACCGCTCGGGGTGATGACTTTGAGAAGACCTTCTGCATACGTTGATTTGAGTTTAGATAGTTCCCTATAATTTTTGATAAGTGCAATAATCAGGTGCTTTCCTTTGAGCTTGTCCAGCACTTCGACGTTTGTTGAGTAGCCTGTTTTTGTCCTTTTCGGCGGCGGGAGTCCAAGTTTGTCAAATAAAATGCTGCCGAGTTGTTTATGTGAATTTATGTTGAAAGTTTCTCCTGCGGCTTCATAGATTCTGCTTTCAAGTGAACTTAGATCCTTTGTCAATTTTTCTCCAAATGCAACGAGCGCCTCCTTATTTACAAGCACGCCTATGTGCTCCATGTTGGCAAGAACTTTTGAGAGTGGCAACTCTATTTCATAATACAGCTTTGAAAGCTCCATCTCGGCGAGTTTCTTTTCCAAAACATCTTTGAGCAGTAAAAGCGAAAAAGATTCATCAGCTATTGCTTTTCCGCTATCTGCAATCATCGACATTTGCCCGCCCTCTTCATTGCTTGATTTTGGCGAATACCCGCAATAGTCCAGCGATATGATAGGTATTTCATATCCGGAGTCGGTCGGTGATATGAGATAAGCTGCAAGTGCCGTGTCAAACACCCATCCGTCTGTTTCGATGTTATGCCCCAGACATGTTCTGAAAATGTCCTTAACATCATGTCCGACCTTTTTTACATCACTGCTTAACAGGATTTTTATTGTTTCGTCAAAATTTTCCGTTACACCTCGGCTCAGTGTATAAATTTCACTTTCGTATGTGACGGGCTTGTTCGTGCCTTTGGGTAATTTTGAAAGTGCTACAGCCACACTCTCGAAAAATTCAACATCAAATCTGACAGCAACAAATTCCGCACTTCGTGCCTTACTCACAAGCTCTGCGCACTGCTCTGCTGTTTCAATCACAATAGTCTCCGGTGCTTCCGGTGCATTAAGTCTGCCGTCTGAAGTTATATCGGGTGGTTTTAGATTGTATTTACTGATAAAGCTGATAAACCGCAGTCGGTTAAACAAATTATACAGTGTATCGTTATCGTATTCTTTTCGCAAACATTCGCTCAGAGCAAAATCAAGTGGTGCGTCCGTGCGAATTTCAGCAAGTTCATATGAGAGTTTTGCCTTGTCAGCACCGCTCTGCAGCTTGTTTTTTACAGTGTCCTTTATGTCGAGCGTTTCAAGATTTTCATATATACCCGTCACGTGCCCGAATCTTTGCACGAGGTCCATCGCAGTTTTTTCGCCAACTCCCGCAACTCCCGGAATGTTGTCGGAGGAATCGCCCATTAGTGCTTTTAAGTCAATCATAAGTGTTGGTTCAAAGCCATATTCTTCCTGAAAAACCTCTGGAGTGTAGTCGTTTGTTTCCGTCTTGCCGCCTTTGGTCTTGATGTGCTTAACTCTGGTCAGCGGAGATACAAGTTGAAGCGTATCTTTATCACCTGTCACTATGACACACTCGAAGTTCTCAGCTTCGCATTTTTTTGCAAGCGTACCGAGCAGGTCGTCTGCCTCCCATCCTGACACTTCATAGCGTTTAATGTTCATCGCATCGAGAACTTCCCGTAATATCGGCATTTGAACAACAAGCTCCTCAGGCATCCCCTTTCGGTGCGCTTTGTAATCACCATAAAGTTCATGCCGAAAAGTCGGCGCAGGCAAGTCAAACGTGACGCAAACTGCGTCAGGTTTTTCCTCTCCGAGAATTCTCCCTAAAATCGCCAGAAATCCATACACCCCGTTTGTTGGCGTGCCATCAGTAGCACTGAGTGACCGCACGCCATAAAATGCACGGTTTACAATGCTGTTTCCATCAATTGCAACTAGTTTCAAACAAAAGTCCTCCTATGACCAACTGTGACTATTTTATCGTCTTTTGCACAAAAACGCAAGAACCATAAACGAAGCTATTGACATTGATGGTAGTTGTGCATAAAATGGCTGTACTTATCTATATTTTTAGTAAAGAAGGGAAACCGGATATGAAAAAAGACCTACTTAAATTACTTGATGTGAGTGGAGAAGAAATCAAGCTTATCTTGGACACGGCAGACGAGCTAAAAGCGGAGTGGAAAGCGGGAAAAAAGCACGACTTTCCGAAAGATAAAACACTTGTTATGATATTTGCGAAAAATTCAACCAGAACGCGCGTTTCGTTTGAGGTCGGAATGACACATCTGGGCGGTCACGCTATTTTTCTTTCAAATGCAGACAGCCAACTCGGGCGCGGCGAGCCTATTGCCGATACCGCTAGGGTTCTCAGCAGATATTGCGATTGCATAATGATAAGAACTTTTGACCAAGAGGACGTAGAAGAACTCGCAAAATATTCAACAGTTCCTGTAATCAACGGTCTGACTGACTTTTCTCACCCTTGCCAAATCCTTGCGGATATAATGACTATCCGTGAGCATAAGGGAAAACTTGAGGGGCTGAAAGCCTGCTGGATTGGCGATGGTAACAATGTCGCTAATTCAATGATTGTCGGCTGTCTGAAATGCGGAATGGATGTGAGCGTTGCTTGCCCCGAGGGTTACAGGCCTGATAAACAGGTTTTGGATTTTGCAAACAGCTTCACGGGAGCAAAGTTCGAGCTTACCGACGACCCTAAGGTCGCTGCGAATGGCGCAGATGTCATTTTTACAGATGTTTGGACTTCGATGGGTCAAGAGGGCGAAACAGAGAAGCGAATGAAAGCGTTTGCGGGTTATCTTATCGACGATAGCATTATGGCTCTGGCTAATCCCGGCTGCATGGTTCAGCACTGCCTTCCTGCGCACAAAGGCGAAGAGATTACCGAAAAGGTCTTTGAAGAACACGCTCAGGAGATTTTCGACGAAGCTGAAAACCGCTTGCATGCACAGAAGGCTCTTATGTATCTGCTTATGAAGCAAAATATGGCTAAGTAGCTGTTCTTGCTCTGTAAGTCGTTTATTCCCGCAGAAGATATACAATTTGCTCCGCTTTTTGCGAGCCATCGGGATCTACACCGCTGTTCTCGCAAAAAGACTCCGCAAAATGCATATCTTCTGCTAACCTTTTAGGATACCTAAAATTTTGGAGGGCATTATGAAATTACTTATAATCTCAGGTACGCCAAAAACCGACGGTTTGACTTATTCTTTTGTTGAAACCGCAGAAAAAACAGCAATGGAATTGGGTGTGGAGGCGGAAGTTCTTAGGCTGTCGGGGCTGAATCTGTCAAAATGCAAAATGTGCGATGATGGTTGGGGCGTTTGTTTTAGAGACCACCACTGCATTTTTGGCGAAAAAGACGGTTTTAGCGAGTTGCAGAAAAAAGTTGATGCCGCTGATGCGTATATCTACATAACTCCCGTGTATTGGGGCGAGGTCAGCGAGGAGACAAAAATCTTTTTGGATAAGCTCAGGCGCTGCGAGGCGACAAAGCAGTGGGACAGTCGAGAAGAGCAGATTTCGTTTCACAAGGGCAAGCCTAGCATAGTTGTCGCTGCGGCAGGTGGCGGCGGTGGTGGTATCGTTAGCACTT
>Ga0209755_10001271_pt1 | contig 40441 bp, 36 predicted proteins | sample TergutCo191P1_FD_187301 | JGI IMG/M metagenome (GOLD analysis project Ga0209755, IMG submission 187301) | Cornitermes sp. P1 segment gut microbial communities from Petit-Saut dam, French Guiana - Co191P1 (SPAdes) (version 2) | ecosystem: Host-associated > Arthropoda: Insects > Digestive system... | reverse complement strand
CCCGCCGCACCGCAGGCGTCAAAGCCGCCACTCCCTGGCTCATCACCAGCGTCAGCACGAAAATTAAGCCGCCTTCAAGGAGCACAATCCCTGCATCAAACACCCCAAAAGCCCCGCGAATAAACAAAATCACCGCTCCTGCCACAATGGCAGAAATTCCCACAACAAGCCCCTGTGTCAGCCCGGCTGATTCCCTAAGTCCACGCGGGCTCAGGCTTACCAACAAATTAACCGCACATAAAATCAATATGGCAAGCAAATATTTGACAGTAAAATCAGGACGAAAATTAATCAAAACCCCCGCCGCCGAAAGCAGTGCCGCCCCGTAAAATTTGTTGCCGCGAAACAAAAACACACCTATGTAAGCCAGCGCGAAAGGCGACGCCGCGTCAAAAACAAGTGCCCGCGCCGCAAAAAAACTCCCCGCCACCAACAAAAACTCCAAAACCCCGCGCCTACTGAACTTAAAGCCAATTATAGGCTCTCTTTTTTCTTTAGTCACTCTACACACCTACCTTTCAATTTCCAATTATAACCAATTTTCTTTGAAAAGTTTGTCAAAACCTGTCGCAGGTTACAAATTTTTTCCAAATCCTGTAAGCTCACCATTTTTGTGAATTTCCATATATTGTTGTATGAATACTTGAGGTGGGATTATGGGAGCTATTGTAGAGCTTAAAAATATATCAATGAACTATCATTCCAAAGAGGGTGAGGTCGCGGCAGTTGCGGATGTTTGCCTTGAAATTCATGGTGGTGAGTTTGTGAGCATTGTGGGGCCGTCTGGCTGCGGCAAATCCACCCTTTTGTCGATTATCTCAGGTCTTTTGCAGCCCAGCGGCGGAGAGGTTTTGGTAAATGGGGCAGCTCCTAAGGGATGTGCCAGCCAGATTGGATATATGTTCCAAAAAGACCATTTACTGCCATGGCGCACCATACTTTCAAATGTGTTATTAGGGCTTGAAATTCAGAAAAAAAAGACGCCTGAAAACGTCCAAAACGCCCACGAACTTCTTGAAAAATACGGGCTTGGCGACTTCAAAACCCGCCGCCCCAGAGAGCTCTCAGGCGGCATGCGCCAAAGAGCTGCCCTAATCCGCACCCTTGCCACCCGCCCAAAAATCCTCCTGCTAGACGAGCCCTTCTCCGCCCTAGACTACCAAACCCGCCTGACCGTAAGTGACGAGGTGGGCGCGATTTTGGCAGCCGAAGGGGTCACATCAATCCTTGTAACCCACGACATTTCCGAATCCATTGCCCTGTCTGACCGAGTGGCTGTCCTAAGCCACCGCCCCTGCACTGTAAAAAATACCCATATTATAGACATGCAAAAAGGTGCCGCAAACCGCCGCAAGTCCCCAAATTTCCCTGTTTATTTCGACAAAATATGGAAGGAGCTAAGAGAATATGAAGTCTAAAATATCCACAGAGCATCAAAGCTTCCTAAAATCCATAAAACGCAAAAAACTTATGGTAACCCTCACCCAAATCCTAATTCTCATAAGCTTTTTCGCCCTGTGGGAGATGGCTGCACGCCTAGGCTGGGTCGAGGCGTTTATTTTCAGCTCCCCAACCCGCATGTGGGCAATGCTCGTTAACATGGTCGAATCAGGCGAAATCTTTCGCCACATAGGTGCTACAACTTGGTCTGTTTTTTTGGGCTTTATGATAGGCACACTTATGGGCACGGCTATAGCTGTAATCCTGTGGGCAAACGACTTTACCCGCCGAGTGCTAAACCCCTATTTGGTAGTGTTTAACGCCCTGCCAAAAACAGCACTTGCCCCAATAATCATAGTCTGGATGGGCAACAACAGCCGCGCTGTCATCGTCACCGCCCTTTTAATCTCAGTGGTGGTCACCATCTTAAATATGCTAACAGGCTTTATAGGTGTAGAAGAAGACAAAATTAAACTAGCCCAGTCCTTTGGCGCGAAAAAGCCTGCAATTCTGCAAAAAATCGTGTTCCCAGCCTCCGTCCCCGACCTTATAAACGCCCTAAAAATCAACATCGGACTCTCCTTCGTAGGCGTAATAGTAGGCGAGTTCCTAGTAGCCAACCAAGGCCTAGGCTTCCTAATAATATACGGCTCACAAATTTTCCGCATGGATATGGTGATGCTTTCAATAATGATTTTGTGCGTAATGGCAGCTGTGTTTTATGGGGTCATTGCCTTTATTGAAAAGAGATTTGAAAATTGGATGGATTAGGGATTGCAAATTGCAGCGGAATCTGGTATAATGGCGTTATCTGGAATTGTCATGTTCTGAGTGATGTTTTGTGGGTGTATGTTGCAAATTAAGATAACTAGGGGGATTTAATGAATTTTATGAAAAGGGCTGTGGACCGGGTTTTTAATCCCAAGGAGTATCGGGATGCGGGGGCGCGGGGCGAGCGGCTGATGTATTTGGAATTGACTGGATTTTTTTTCGGCATGTTTGATAAAAGTCAGGTTATTAGGAATATTTATATAAAAAAGCGGGATGGAAAGTTTACTGAGATTGATTTGCTTATTGTTTCTCGCAAAGGCGTTATTGTGATTGAATCCAAAAATTATGCAGGATGGATTTATGGGGACGGGGAGCGGCCCACCTGGCTGCAGACCCTGCCCACGGGCATGAAGAACAAATTTTACAACCCCATTAAGCAAAACCGCGGGCATATTAGGGCTGTTTCCGAGTTTTTGGAGGATGCGGGGTTTTTGGGCGTTAATTATCATTCGCTGATTGTTTTTAGTGAGCATTGCGAATTTAAGGGGGTTACAGACATCCCTGAGGACATTCATTTGGTTAAGCGAGGCGAACTTTCTGCAAGTATTGCACGCATTTTCAAAAAGCAAAAAGACTGCCTGACCAAAGCCCAAAGAGACGAGATAATCAGGATTTTGACTGCCCACTCCCGCCCTGATGACGATGTTAAAGAGCAGCATATAAGCGATGTAAAAGAAATGCTGGAGCGTCACGCCACCACCTGCCCTAGGTGCAAAAGCCCGCTTATTGAGCATAAAAATAAATACACAGGCAAACCATTTTACGGATGTACAAAATATCCGAAATGCCGGTTTACAAGAAAAAAGACAAGCAGCTAGGAAAGTTAAGGTTTAGGAAAAATATGCCGATAAGTAATCAAAGGAGGGAATTATTATGAATATAACCAATGCAAATAATCATGACTTAATTAGAAGGCTATTCTCAAACGATAAACAAGGGCGCATTAGGGAGATGAACGCCCGTATCCGTGGCGAAAAAGGCATAACAGCCATGAATCCTGCAAACAACGCTCTAAGCCCGCCACAAATATGGGCTAAGGGTCAAAGAGGGGTATTTATGGGTTTGAGCTTTGATGATGCCATGTCATTAAAAAATCCAAACCACATAAGAGGGATGGATGCCACTAATCGCTGTTTTCACGAAACAAGGCGCATTATTGACTTGCCCGAAGGGGCAAGAGAAGCCATGATAACTTTTGCAAGAGAGGACTTTACCCGCAACTTTGGCGGCAGCCGTGGCAGTGTGGAGAGCGGCACACGCCAAGCTATGCTGCAACATAGCTTTTTACGCCAAGTGCCAGAGCAAGACCGTCTGGCTGCAAGCTGGACTATGCAGCAAATACGCTTTGCAGAAAGTGAAAGAATACATAATGCCGTCCGCGCGGCTATGCCAGGGTGGGAAATTGGGGTGCGTGTGCCTGATGAAATCCTTCGTCCCATTCTTAACGGCGCAGGCGGATTTGATGCTACTATATAAAGGAGGGATTTGCCATGAACATAAATAACGCAAACAATCCAAATTACATTCCTGCCTATATCGAAACCACTCGCTATGGAGTAGGCGGGCCAAATAATACTAGATTAACTATGCAAGAGATTACTGAGCGCAAGTTAAGGCGTGAAGTGGGCAGTCGGGTGGATGCCAGCGGCAGCCTCATGGCTCAGCACGTGGCACAGATTAACATGATGCGGATGAATGGCACTATACAGGGCAGTGCTATGCGGAATGCGAACATATCCACTCCAGCGGCAGAAGCTATGCGTAACCAGCGTATTGACGTTATTCGTGACATTATGAGTAATGAGGAAGAAGGAACATTGCGGATGAGTGTTTTGCAACAGATGTTAGAGCAAGCCCTGCAGCCGCTCCAATCCCTTGCTGGGGCAAATAACAACCCAAATGGCACTCAGCAATGGTGGGCTTGACATTGCATGAAGTTCACAGGAGGGAGTTTATGGGCAAATTTTTCAAAGCTCTAGTGGCAACTGTGGTTATAGCTCTGTTTATCATACCAGCCACAGTTATAGCATGGGCTAGTGGCTCTGTTTTTGTTGTGGTTGATGGGCAGGAGGTCTATTTCCCCGACCAGCAGCCAGTTATCGTTGATGGGAGGACCCTTGTGCCCATCCACGGTGTTTTCCAGGCATTAGGATGGGATGTGGTGTGGCAGCCCGAAACAACATCGGTATTGCTTACAAATGAATATAGCTTTTTGAGTATATCAATCACAATCGGAGCATCTACTTTTGATGTTGCTGCTTTTGGGCTTGACAAGCCTGTGGGTCATGGGTCTGTCCATCCCCTTGAAGTTCCTGCGCAAATTATTGGCAGCAGGACTATGTTGCCACTTAGGGCGGTTTTGGAGAGTGTTGGGTATGTTGTAGATTGGGATTATGCCACGAACACAATAATTGTGTCGTCGCCCTATCTACAAGAGGATTCAGTTGAAAAGCCGCAGGTGGTCAGCACGCCTCCGGTGCCCAATCCGCAAATTGACGGGACGCGCTTCTATTCCCATGGCGTGGCGGTCTATGTCCACAGCAGATTCGGCATGAACCAAGAAACGGTTGATTCGTGGGTCGGGATGTTTTTGGAGCGATTTGATAACCTTGATACTACTGGCTCGCAAGAATTGGTTATAAATGACATTGGAATGGGACAGCTAAGACCTTTAGGCTTAGGCACTTTCGGCTTTGCTGATGATGTTCCACAAAGTGTTATTGACAGGCGCAATGCAGTAGTGCAGGAGTTAGATGATTTTGTCTACTTTGTGGCAGGCTTCACCCAAACCATAATCGAGGGAGCAACCACTGGGGATGCTAAAATCAAGGCAGTTTATGACTTTATTATCTTAAACTTTTCATACCAAGACCAGCGGGACGGAGCGACCATTGACGGTACTGGGCGTCCGGCACACTACACCATCCCACAGCCCAGCTTCGTAAACACCAGAGCAGACGGGGCAATTTACCTAACCGCAGTTATTACAGAAAACCACGACTGGGATAGGCTTTTCGCATGGCTATTACTACTAGAAGGCGAGGGCGTGTGCGACCACTTTGCCGCCTTGTTCGCCATAATGCTTCAAACTATGGGCATCGAAGCCAAGCGCGTGGGCGGATATTATGTAAACCGTGACGGCTCGCAAGTAGGTCACGCATGGACGGCTGTAAGGCTAGACGGCAACTGGTACTACTTTGACCCGCAGATTGAAGCATCATGGTTTAAGCGCAACAGAGCAAATTACTCCGCAATACCATACCACTGGTTTAGGCAGCCGGTGGGCGGTGCGCTTGCCAATTCTAGGTATAGGCTTGATGAAACTAGGCATAGTTTAGATTAGGGCGTGTTCTATAGTGTCCACAAGGGCTTTGATGTCTTTTGTTGAGTCTATAACCGGTATGTCTTTGTAGTTTTTAAGGTTTGCCGAGATTACGCCTGAGATGCAAAAAACCCTGTCGTTTAGCTTTTCCAGAAGGTCGGCTTCTTCGTGGGCGGTGACGATTGTGGGCAGGTCGATGTCATAAGCTCCTTCAAGGACAACCCAATCAAAAGTGCCCATAAACTGATATATCGAAAGAATTTGCTCCATTGAGAGTTTTTCAGAAAAAAGCAGGCTTGTTTCAGTTTTTGCGCGGGCGCAAATTAGGCTTGAGCCTGCTGCGCGGTGGCGGCGGGTGTCCACCTCGGGGTCTTTGTCCATTTCAAAGCCTTCGCAGTGGATGTACTTTGTTGAGCCCACCTTATAGCCGCGGGCTGTAAGCTCTGCAATGATATTTTCAATTGTAGTGGTTTTGCCACTATTTTTAATTCCGCATACCGAAAAAACTTTCATTTTGCTCACCCTTTCTTTTGTGTGATTCGTTATAAGACGCAAAAAAGCGGCTTGTCCACAGAAAGCCGCTGATACATCCAAATATGCCCAAGAAAAATTCTAAGCAAAGCAGATGTGTGGCTCCTTTCCATGGTGGGAGGCAAGGGGGTTTCCCCACTTGCCCTGTCGGCCTTAAGTCCATAGGAAAATCCCTTAGGAATCAGGCTCGGAGCTTTTGTTGCAATTCAATTATACACAAAATTTCATGTCATGTCAATAGCAATTAGTTCATTTTTCTACTTTTTTTGCGTAATTACGCCATACCAACCTAGACCGTCATATTCTTCGTAACCTTGAGTCTTTGCATATGCTGCCACATCACCGTTTTGGGCAGTAAAATGCCCTTTAGGTTCATGGTTTTTCGGCAGATGGTATTTTTCGTAAATATCCTTATTGTCAGAGGCGGCAATAATTCGGTAATTTTTGTCAAGGAGCATCACTCGGGAATACTGCCATTCTTCCTCACTCAAATTCGGCTCATCGCACACAATGGAGCGGGATTGCTCCTGCCAGTCAAAAAAGACGCCAAGAGCACCCAGCACACGCCCGCGCATCTCTCCCCCTTCACGCACCGCAGTAGCATAAACTGCAACAGGCTTGTTGTCGTGCAAAGGGCAGTCAAAAATGTCCTCGACAATATATTCGCTCCCCAAGCGGGTTGCGAGGGCGCGCCTGCACCAACTTAAATCAGCAATATTCAAGCCTTCGTCCATTTTATATGTTCTAGGGGATGATACGGCAACCACATTGCCTTTAGTATCAACCAAAACCAAATTGAGGTAAACTGTGTAAAATTGCTTGATTACCTCTAGCCGCTTTACGGCAAGCGTTGCGGCGGCGTCACTTGGATTTTTAAGGCAGTTGTAAAACGCCTCGTCCGTTGCCCACCAGCGCACATCTGCCGTGCGCTCATACAGATTCCGCACAATAAGCTGCACCAAAGTTTGCGCCATATCTGACAAACGAACGTTGTCACGGTTTGCAAAATCCTCTGAAAGCTGCTTAGTTTGGGCTTTTACCCGCTCATAAACAGTTGTGCGTAAATTTTGAGAATCGTCTGCAATTTTTGCTGCAAGGGAGCGCACTTCATCAGCCACTACGGCAAAGGTTTTGCCTGCATCACCTGCCCGCGCCGCCTCGATATTGGCATTTAATGCAAGCAAATTCGTATGGTTTGCTGTTTTTTCAATTGCCTGAGAAAACTTTTGAATTTCGTCAATAACCTGCTGCATTCCTTCTTCCATTCTAATTTGTGACACAAAAACCCTCCTCTCTATTCAAGACTAAAATCTATCCTTCTAAGCTCGATATTTACGTCCTTTACGGTGATATTTACGCTGTCGCCAAGGGTCAAGGTGCGCCCGTGGCGGCGTCCTTTGAACGAGAAGCGGTGTTCGTCATATTCGTAGTAGTCATCGGTTAAGCTAGACATTGAAATCATGCCTTCTACCGTGTTTTCAAGTTCCACAAAGACGCCCGAAGGGGTGGTGTGGGAAATTACTCCTTGAAAACTTTGCCCTATACGTTCTTCCATATATTTGCATTTTTTAAGCTTGTCCACTTCACGGGCGCAATCATCAGCGCGGCGTTCGTTTTCTGAGGAATGTCTGCAAATGTCAGGCAGAGTTTCAGAAAGTCTAGAAACATAGGATTCATCAGCTTTGCCTGCTATGGTGTCTGATATGATAGAGTGAATCATCAAATCAGGAAAGCGGCGGATGGGGCTGGTGAAATGGCTGTAATACTCAGTTGCAAGCCCAAAATGCCCTAGTGCTTCGGGGTAATAGCGGGCTTGTTTTAGGCTTTTAAGGACCAACTTTGCAATGGCGGCACCCTGGGGCGTGCCCTCCACCCGTCTCAGCAGGGACTGGAGGTTTTTGGCGTGTGCCCCGCCTTTTTTCAGGCTTGCCCCATGGGCTTTTAGAGAGACCATAAGCCCTTCGATTTTTTCTTTATGTGGTTCTTCATGAACACGGTAAATAAATGGCATATTCATCCAAAAATATTCTGTCGCAACCACTTCATTGGCACAGACCATAAATTCCTCAATTATGGAGGTGGCCATAGAGCGGTCATAGCGGCTTATGTCAACCACTTTGCCCTCGGCATCAATTGTAATTTTGCATTCAGGAAAATCAAATTCTAACGCACCTTTTTTTAGGCGTTTGTTTCTTAGGAGCGCGGCAAGGGCGTCCATATCATGGAAAATGCCAGAAAAGCCCTCGTAACTGGCGCGGTGGATGGAGCCTGGGTTTTCCAGTATATCTGCAAGTGTGGTGTATGTGACAGCGTGGTCGGAATGGATTACAGATTTGCAGATTTCGCTGGACATGACCTGCCCCGCGGCATCCAAATCAATAATGCAGGTGAGAGCAAGCCTGTCCACATTAGGATTTAGGGAGCAAATGCCGTTTGAAAGAGAAGGCGGCAGCATGGGAATAACCCTGTCTGCCAGATACACGCTGGTGGCGCGTTTTAGGGCTTCTTTCCACAGCGGCGTGTCGTGTTCTACATAATGGCTAACGTCAGCAATATGCACATACAGTCTAAAGCCGCCATTTTCCAGCCTTTCAAGGGAAATTCCGTCGTCAATATCCTTTGTGTCCTCCCCGTCAATGGTGACAGTGGGAAGATGGCGAAAATCCTGCCGCCCAGCGATTTCATGAGGCTGCACAGTATGGGGAATGGCAGATGCCTGTTTCATAACATTTTCTGGAAATTCGTATGGAATGTCATGCTCAACAACCAAACTTAAAACATCCATCCCAACATCCAGCGGGTCGCCAAGAACCTGAACAACTCTGCCCTCGTGGGGTCTGTCCTCATTAAACTTGTCAATCAAAACTTTAACTTTTTCACCATCTTTGGCGTCATTTATAAATTTCCATGGCACATGAACTTGCGCACCCAGCCGCTTGTCGTCAGGGGCAACAAAACCGCCGCGCTCCCCATGCTCAAATGTGCCCACAAAATGCTTTCTGGCACGTTCTACAATCGAGGTAATCTCAGCAATGTCATTAGGCGTTGACGCCTTAACAATGCGGCACATCACCGTGTCGCCGTGCATGGCGGTGTGGGTGGAGCCCGCGGAAACATACAAGTCAGCCCCGTCGCCCTCGCGAATCACAAAGCCATAGCCCTTAGAAGTGGCAGCAAATCTGCCCATTATAAGCCCAGCCTTGGCTGTGGACATAATGCGTCCCCGCTTTTTTGTGAAAACTATAGAGCCCTCGCTCTCCATCTCATCCAAAACAGCGTTAAAAACCTCAAGTGCCGCAGCGGGCACCGCCAAAACCAAAGCCATATCTTTTTTGTCCATGGGCTTATAATCTGCATGATTAATAAAGCCCTCAATTTTAGCCTTCTTTTGTTTAATATCGTTCATTTAAGCTCCTTAAATATATACACCGTCATTTGCTTCTTGTTTGTCACGCCGCGCCATTACCCATCCTGCCTCGCCGTCTATTTTGGCATAAAACCTGTCAGAATATTCCTCTACAATCTTTACAATGTCGCCAAGGCGAAGCTCAAGCACATGGTCGGTGGCTTGGTCACTTATGCAAATTTTTCCTTCTCTGTCAGTGTAAATTTTGTTTGTGGGCACATCAAGCTCTATGTTGCTTTCTAGATGCAGCACCCTAGAAAACTCCTCGCCACTTTTGACAACCTCTACAAAACGATTGTTATACGTAACATTAACTGTGCCGGGACTTCCCGCAGTCGCCGTATTTGACAGCATTGTGTCAAATTTATCCACACTGCGCCAGCTGGGCTTGCCATTGTGGATTATAAAGGCGTTAAGCTGCCCCGCAGACTTCATCCCAATGCCTCCGTCAATGGAAATTATTTTCTTTTCCCTATAAACATTTGGGCTGTGATTTGGAATTTTATGACAATAATTATCAACAGGCCAATGCCCGACAATAAGCCATTTTTCAAAAGGCTCCCCATCATAATCATCCCTAAAATTCGCCGACATCATACATGTCAAAACATCTTGTTCGTGAATATTATTCGAGCTAAGCCCCGCGTGGGTGAAAAGAAAATGCTCACTTTCAATAATGTGTGGCAGGGTGTCAACCCACAGCCGCCCAGGGGTCTGGATACCCTCAATAGCCCCTGCGTCAGCATTGCCGCGCAAACAATAAACATTGCTTTTTGTGCTTAACTCCATTACAAAATCAAGTGTTTCGTCAGGCTTTGAGCCTTTGGAATAATAATCTCCAAGCAAAACCAAAATATCATCATCACAAAACCTTACATATTCAAGTAATTCCTTAAACAAATCAAGTTCGCCATGAATGTCACTAATGCAAACAAGCCGCCTGTCAAGGGGCACATCAATTTTCAAAATTTTCAATGGAATATCCAAATGAAATCCCTCCTTGCTCTTTATTTAAGGCAATTTTAACATATTTACTTAATTTTGTCAACGATTAATTAAACTATAACTTGCCATACTAATTCTAAACTGATATAATAGGAGTGATTGTATGAAAAAAGCTATAATGGCCGGTCTTTTGTGTGTGGTGGGTGCGCTTGCTGCGGCAAATGCGGATGAATTGTGCAATAAGGCGCGGAGCTGGTTTTTTGTTCCAACTGCCCATGGGGCGGACTGGGAGGGCGGCTTTGAGCTTGATGCCTTTGATACCCACTATCTTGGGGATACTGAAAGCCGCGCTATTTACCTGACCTTTGACGAGGGCTATGAGCTTGGCTATACCGCCCAAATTCTTGATGTGCTTCGTGAAAAGGACGTGCCGGCTGCGTTTTTTGTGACCAAGCCTTATATTAAGGAGCATCCTGAGTTGGTGGGGCGCATGATTAACGAAGGGCATATTGTGGGCAACCATACCGTGCGTCATAAGTCCTCACCAACTTTAAGCTGTGACGAGCTTAGGGCTGAGCTTCGCGGGGTTTGTGACTATTTCAAAGAGCACTTTGGCACAGAAATTCCCAGGTTTTTCCGTCCGCCAATGGGGGAGTATAGCCAGCGGGTTTTGCAAGTTGCCAAAGACGAAGGCTATGCCACAATTTTTTGGTCATTTGCTTATGTGGATTGGCATAGAGATAAACAACCCACACCTGATTATGCCCACAAAAAGGTGGTTGATGGTCTGCATGGGGGTGCTGTGCTGCTGCTTCACGCGGTTTCTAGTGCAAATGCCAATGCCCTTGCACGCATCATTGACTCTGCCCGCGCCCTAGGCTATGAGTTCAAACCCCTGCACCACCTGACAACACCACAATTCCCGCCGATTTTTCCAGCGGATTGACCTTGAGGAGGTATTATGAAAATTAAACTTGACTTTAACAACACAATGAAAGAATTTGTAGGCAGCCACGGCATTTGCCCTGATGAAATTGCGGCTTTAAGCGGCAAAATTTCTGCCGCCATAGCCGCCATGGACGGTAAACGAGACCTAATGGCGTGGCGCGATTTGCCCCACAACCAAGGGCAGGTTGTGGAGGACATTTTGGCATATGTAGACGAGATTTCCCCTAAGATTCAGGCTTTGGTGGTCCTTGGCATTGGCGGCTCTGCCCTTGGGCCCATTGCCCTGCAACAAGCCCTCAAAAGTCCTTATTACAACCTGAGCGAAAGCCTGCGCGGCGGGCGTCCCCAGCTGTTTGTCCTTGATAATATTGACCCTAGCACCATTAACGACCTGCTAAACCTTGTAAACCTCGAAAAAACGCTGTTTAGCGTGGTTTCAAAATCAGGCTCAACATCAGAAACCATGAGTCAGTTTATGATTGTAAAAGAGCTGCTAGAAACCAAGCTTGGCAAAGATGCCGCCAAAGAGCGTATTGTTTGCACCACAGACCCACAAAGCGGCAACCTTGTAAAAATTGCCAAAGATGAGGGATATAAGACATTTTACGTGCCCTCTGCGGTGGGCGGGCGTTTTTCCCAGCTGTGCCCTGTGGGGCTTTTGCCTGCCGCCTTTTGCGGTATTGACATAAAGGCTCTCCTTGAAGGTGCAGCCTATGCTGACAAGCTTTGCAAAAACCCCGACATCTGGCAAAATCCAGCTTATATGTTTGCAATTCTTCATTACATTGCACTGCAAAAGGGCAAGAATATCTCTGTTATGTTCCCTTATGCGGATTCACTGAAATTTATGGCAGACTGGCACGCCCAGCTGTGGGCGGAGTCGCTGGGCAAGCGCAATGACCGCACGGGTGCCGAGGTTTTTGTGGGTCAAACCCCTGTAAAAGCCCTTGGTGCCACCGACCAGCACTCCCAAGTGCAGCTTTATACCGAGGGCCCCCACGACAAAATCACCGTATTTTTGGGCGTGGAAGAATATGCCGCAGACATCACAATCCCTAGGACTTTTCAGGACATTCCGTCCCTAGGCTTTTTAGGGGGCAACTCCATGGCAAAACTCCTGACCACGCAGCTTTCCGCCACTGAATACGCCCTTTTAGCCGCAGGACGCCCAAATATGACAATCACCCTCCCAAAAGTCACCGAAAACACCATAGGTCAGCTTTTCTACATACTAGAAGTAGCAACCGCCTTTGCAGGCGAACTCCTAAACATCAACGCCTTTGACCAACCAGGGGTAGAAGAAGGCAAAAACGCCACCTACGCCATCTTTGGACGCCCAGGCTACGAAGCAAAAAAAGCCGAGCTAGACGCCCGACCTAATAAAAATCCAAAATATGTTATTAACTAAGGAGATTGTGTATGCTTTTTTGCTGGCTGTCACATCGCTTACCTTTGCGTTAAAGCAAGTCGTTTATAATTTTAGTTTTGGCGTCCCATGAGTGTTTGTGGATTTCTTTGAGCAGGGCGGGCGAGATGCCGTCACCTGTGCCTGCGCGGTTTATTTGGGCTTTTAGCTTGTTTGCAAGGTTGTTAATGAAGACGGGGATGTCCTCCTCAACGGGTTTGTCGGTGCCCCAAATCCTTGGCAGGGGGACATATTCGATTATGCCGCTGTTGTTGACAGTTTCGCCTAAAAGTGCCATCAGGGCGTCAATTTCGGTTGCCACCACAAAAAGCCCGCTGGCCAAGGCTTCTATGGCAATGAGCCCTAAGCCCTCGTAGAAGGAGGGCATGACGTAAATGTCGCAGGTGCGCATATAGTCTGCAAGGTGCTTTTGGTTGGTAATGTGGACTAGGCTTATGTTGTCCATGCCGTGGGTGAGGGCGTCCAGCTTTGCCTTGTTTGCGGTGTCTGGCGTGCCTATGATGTGCAGGTGGTGGTCGGCAGCCGCCACCATCTTAAATGCCTCCACAAGTTCAAAAATACCCTTGGAACGCTCAACTTTTGCGGCATAGGCAATATTGACTTTCTTGTCACCCCGCACTTGTTGCGGGGTCCCCTCGGGATAGAAAACATTTTGGTTAAAACCGCCGCCTAAGGTGACGATTTTGTCGCGGCTAATGCCGAAGGTCAGTTCAATGCGCGGCTTGGCGTCATCACTCAGCGACAGCACCAAGTCAAGCTTTTCCAGTCCATGCACATACTTTTCTTTCAAATCGGGGTTTTGTTCAGCCTGCCGCAGGTCAGTGTTGTGACAGATGCCGATTTTTCGTGCAGCATCAAAAACATCCACAGCCATGGAGGTCAGCCACCATAAATGATGCAAAATCACCACATCAGGGGCAAATTCGGCTTTTGCCTGTTCGAGCACGCCTGAAAACACCGCCCTCCAGGCGTTTATCATATCATTGCTCATTGTAGAATATATGGTATTTTCATAAGGCATAACATCAGACATGCCAGCAACCGCAAAAGGCAGGGCAGCAGACTTGAAATACACAGGATACTGGGAATCAGCGGGCAAAACGTCAAAAACAAAATCATCCTGCAGGGCAAAAATGGCGGCTTGCTCATGCCCATATTTTTTAAGCCCTTCAATAACATTGCTAAAATAAACCCCGCTGCCTGTGCGGGTGGGCTTTTGCGCCAAAACATGCAATATCTTCATAAAAAAACACTCCTAAAAGTTGATATATATAATAATAACATATTTTTCAAAAAAAATCTAGACAAACCCTCCAAAAAGTGATATGATATATTTGTAACAAGAAAATACCAAATTTAGGAGGGTGTTACCATGAATGATTACCAAATTGTGGTTGGTTCGACCACCGACCTGCCTGTGGGCGTGGCGAAAAAGAGCGAACTGGAGGTTATACCCTTCATAGTCACGTTAGATGGCAAGGATTATTACAATTATCTGGACAACAGGGAGCTCACACCCCAGCAGTTTTACGATGCTCTCAGAAACGGCAGGACGTCCACCACAACCCAGGTCACGGCGCACCGCTATATGGAGGTGTGGGAGCCTATTTTGAAATCAGGCCGGGATGTGCTTTACATTTGCCTATCTTCCGCACTTTCAAAAAGCTATGAACAGGCATGTTTGGCGGCGCAGGAGCTTGGGAGCGAGTATCCTGACCGTCAGATTATCACAATCGACTCAAAGTCCGCATGCCTTGGGCAGGGGGCTTTGGCGGTGTATGCGTCTAATGCGAAAAAGCAAGGGCGCAGTATTGTTGAGGTTGCGGAAATGGTCGAAAGGCTTATTCCACGTTTGCAGCACTGGGTAATTGCGGATGATTTGCATTATCTTAAACGGGGCGGGCGTCTGAGCAGCACGGCGGCTACCATTGGAAGCTTGCTAAATGTAAAACCTGTGCTTACTGTGCTAAGTGACGGAAGCCTTGTTCCTAAAGCGAAGGCGCGTGGGCAAAAGGCGGCTTTTAAGCATATTGTGGACGAAATGGTTAAACAAAAAGTTAAGGTGAACGAGCAAACTATTTGTATTGCCCATTCGGATTCTCCCGACGGGGCAAAGCAACTTCAAGATATGATTATTGCGAGGTTTGGGCCGTGCCATTTTGTTGTGAGCGAGATTGGGCCTGTAATTGGCACTCATGCAGGGCCTGGCACCATCGCGTGCTTTTTCCTTGGAGCGAAAAGGTGGGATAAGTAGCCACGCTGTCACCCCGCACTTGTTGCGGGGTCCCCCCAAGGTCCGTTCGTTTGGCTAAGTTCATGGTTCGCGCGATTGGCTGAGTAGAGGGGGTCCCGCAACAAGTGCGGGATGACATTTGGGGATTGCCATGATTAACGATATGGAGAGTTGACAAATGAAAAATATTTACTACAGAGGATTTCAGATGGGTTTTTGGGTGGGCTCGTGGGTGTTGCCTTGGTCGCGCCCCATCCCGCTTTGCGGATATTCTGGCGTTGTAGAAGCCCTTCAAAAAGAGCTTATAGATTCGGTTTTGCTGGTGACAGATAAAGGAATTACCAAGATTGGGCTTCATTTGGAACTTATGGATTACTTAAAAACCGCAGGAATCCGCGTTTCTGTGTATGACCAGACCGTGGAAAATCCTACTATTGAGAATGTAGAATCTGCACTTGCATATTATCGGTTTGGGGCGTGCGGGGGCATAATCGCTTTTGGCGGCGGCTCGGCAATGGACTGCGCAAAGGCGGTGGGAGCGCGCATTGCCCGCCCAAATAAGTCTGTCTCCCAATTGCGCGGGATTTTTAAGGTGATTTTGCCCATGCCGCCAATGGTTATGGTCCCCACCACAGCAGGCTCAGGCTCAGAGACCACCGCGGCTGCAATTATCACAAATCCTAAAACCTATGAAAAATTTGGTTTGAAAGATACTGCCCTTATTCCCCGTTATATGCTCCTTAAGCCTGAGCTTACCTTTGGGCTGCCGAAAGCTTTGACCGCCACCACAGGCATGGACGCTCTGTGCCACGCGGTAGAGGCGTATATTGGCAAATCGAACATCCGCCAGACCCGAAAGGACGCCAAAGAGGCAGTTAGACTGATTTTTGAGAACCTGTACACCGCGTACAATGACGGCAATAATTACAAAGCCCGCGCCAATATGCAAAAAGCGGCATATCTGGCAGGGGCGGCTTTTACGCGGGCTTATGTGGGCAATATCCACGCCCTGTCCCACGCGCTTTCAGGCAAGTACGGCATCCCCCATGGGCTTGCAAATGCTGTTTTAATGCCATATGTGCTAAAGTCATACGGCTCAAAAATCTACCAGCCCCTGTGGGAGCTAGCCCTTGCAGCAGGACTGGCAGATGCCACAACCCCCGTAACCGTGGGAGCTGAGAGCTTTATTGACGCCATTTGCGAGCTTAACAAAAATATGGAAATACCTACCAAACTAAAAGGCATTAAAAAAGCAGACTTTAGCCTGCTTGCAAAACGCGCCTTAAAAGAAGCAAACCCGCTATATCCCGTGCCTGTGATATTTGACAAAGGGGATATGATGGTTATTTTACGAAAGGTTATGGAGGAGTGAAATGGCTGATTTTGTTAAGATTTTAGAACAGCAAAGGAAATTTTTTGCAACCAATAAGACCAAGAGTATTGACTTTAGGCTGCGGCAGCTGCGCAAAATGAAAAACTGGATAAAACGCAATGAATTTGCCATTTTTGCGGCACTTCGCAAGGATTTGAACAAGCCGCCCTTTGAGGCACTGGGCACAGAAACGGGAATTATTGTTGACGAGCTGCGGCACGCCCTGCGGCACCTGCGCCTGTGGGCGCGCCCCAAGCATGTCCTGTCAAACCTGAAAAACTTCCCGTCCCACGGGCGCATTTACCCTGAGCCTTATGGGGTAGCACTTATCATGTCCCCGTGGAATTATCCTTTTATGCTCACTTTGGTGCCTCTGGTTTCTGCCATTGCGGCGGGCAATTGCGCGGTGGTCAAGCCCTCGGCATATGCCCCAGCCACCTCCGCCTTAATTGCGCGAATGATGAAAGAACTCTATCATCCGTGCTATATTGCCGTGGTTGAGGGCGGGCGTAAGGAAAATAAGGAGTTGTTAAAGCACCAATTTGACAAGATTTTCTTTACAGGCTCTACGGATGTAGGGCGCACTGTAATGACGGCGGCGGCGAAAAATTTGACGCCTGTAACGCTGGAGCTGGGCGGCAAATCGCCATGTATTGTTGACGAAACCGCCAATCTAAAGCTTGCGGCAAAGCGCATTATGTGGGGTAAGACCATTAATGCAGGGCAGACCTGCGTTGCTCCGGATTATGTGCTGGTTCACGCGTCTGTCAAAGATGCCCTGATTCATGAGCTTTCCGCGGCTACGTCAAAGACGAATGGTGCTGAGCCCACAAACAATCCTGATTATCCCAGAATTATAAATAAAAAGCATTTTGACAGACTTACAAAGCTTATGAAAGACCAAACCATAGCCTTTGGTGGCATGTCAAACCCCAAAACCCTGCAAATTGAGCCCACCATAATCGACAGCCCAGGCCCCGAATCGCCCATCATGAAGGAAGAAATTTTCGGTCCAATCCTGCCAGTTGTCCCATACTCCACCTCAAGCGATGCCGTAAACTTCATTAATTCCCGCCCAAAGCCCCTCGCTCTCTACGTTTTTACGGGTAAAAACTCAAATGCCAAATTCTTCCTAGACAACACATCCTTTGGCGGGGGTGCCATCAACGACACGGTGACCCAGCTGGCTGTCTCCCGCCTGCCCTTTGGCGGCGTGGGTGCCTCTGGCATGGGTGCCTACCACGGCAAGGCGGGCTTTGACGCCTTCACCCACTATCGCTCCGTGCTCCACAAGTCCAAACTGGTAGACATTCCCATCCGCTATCAGCCCTACACCGACTTGGCATATAAAATTCTAGATTTGCTATAACAAACCAAACCAACCCTCGCGGTTGGTTTTTTTGGTATAAGCTAGGCTTTTCCATAATACCCTTTTTATGGAGGTGTATTTGATGAAGGAAGTTAGACCGACCATATTTATGCGAAAAAAGCTCCTTTTTTTGATGAGCTTCATGATTGCAGCCCTGGCAATTCTTGGGTTTAGGGTGTTTTACATTCAGGCGTTTCAAGGCGAGGTGCTGCAAATTCGGGCATATGAGCAGCACACCCGCGACAGGCTGATTCGTCCAGACCGCGGCAATATTTACGATAGAAACGGGGTGGGGCTGGCTGTGACCCGCACGGTGGCGACTGTTAGCGTGATTCGCTCGCAAATTGAGGACAGGGAGCTTGTGGCGCGTACGCTGTCTGAGCTTTTGGGGATGGATTTTGACACGGTTTATGCAAAAACTGAGCGCAGGGTGGCTCTTGAGCGAATCAAAAGCCATGTTGACCCTGATGTTGCCGCAGAGCTTAGGAGGCTCTCTATTCCAGGCATTATCATTGACGAGGATGTAGAGCGTGTTTATCCTTTTGCGGATTTGGCAGCACAGGTAATCGGCTTTGTTGGAGTGGACAATCAGGGCATTATCGGGCTTGAGGCGAAGTTTGAACGCTTTTTGGCAGGCGAGCGGGGTAAGATTCTCACCGAAACTGATGCCCGTGGGCGCGAGTTTGTGGGTGCCCAGACCATACGTATAGCACCCACAGACGGGCACAACCTTGTGACCACCATAGATGCAGTGGTTCAGCAGTTTGCCCAGCAGACCATCCAGTCCGCTGTGGAGGTGAAACAGGCGATTCGCGGGGCAATTGTGGTGATGAACCCGCAGACAGGCGAAATCCTAGCCATGGCAAATGTGCCAAGCTTTGACCTGAACGAGCCCTTCACAATCAACAATCCCGCCCTTTACGAGACATGGGATACCTTTACAAATGAGCAACGGATGAACTATCTTAATCAAATGTGGAGAAATTTTACAATTAATGATACATATGAGCCGGGGTCGATTTTTAAGATTGTGACCTCGGCTGCGGGGATTGAGGAGGGGGTTGTGAGCCTTGATTCTATGTTTGTGTGCACGGGCTCTAAGGTGGTGGGTGGGCGGCAGATTGGCTGCTGGCGGCGTCCCCGCGCCCACGGGAGCTTGAGCTTTCAGCAGGGTGTGGAAAATTCTTGCAATCCTGTGTTTATGGAGATTGCGGAAAATCTTGGTGCTGAAGTTTTTCATGAATATATGCTCCGTTTTGGCTTTGCGGAGCGCACAGGCGTGGACCTTCCTGGCGAGGCGGTGGGCATTATGTTTGATGTGGACGAAATTGGACCTGTGGAGCTTGCGGTTATGAGCTTTGGGCAAAGTTTCCAGATTACGCCGCTTCAGCTGATGCGGGCGGCGGCGGCGGCTGTAAACGGCGGTTATTTGATTACCCCTCATGTGGGCTGGAAGATTGTGGATAATGATGGGCAGCTGGTTGAGGAGTTTTTTCATGATAATGAAAGGCGGCGCATTATTTCTCCCGGCACCTCGGAAATTATGAACCAGGTGCTTGAATCCACGGTTTATGTGGGCACAGGCCACCGCAGCTACATCCCAGGTTATCGCATTGGCGGCAAAACCAGCACCAGCCAGAAGCTGCCCCGCGGCTCGGGCAAATATATCTCTGCATTTTTGACCTTTGCCCCTGCTGACGACCCCCAAATCATGACCCTTGTGATTATTGACGAGCCCAAAGGTGCCTATTACGGCGGTCAGGTGGCAGGACCTGTGATGAAACAGCTGTTATCAAGCATTTTGCCCTATTTGGGCATTGAGCCTGTGTTTAGCGAGGCGGAACTTGAAATGGACGGGGTGGGGCAGGTGGTTGTGCCCAACATGGTTAGTCAAAATCTGACAATTGCGCGGCATATGCTCCACAATCTTGGGCTTGAAGCTGAGGACTTTGGGACGGGAAGGGTTGTAATTAGCCAGTTTCCAATGGCTGGCGAGGTGGTGAATCAGGGCACAAAGGTTATACTTTATTTGTCGGAATGAAGTTCTTGCCAAAAGGTGGAAAATGTGGTATAATAGCTCCAACGCTGTCATTGTGGGCTTGACCTGCAATGACGAACATTTAGACAGCTGTTTGTTAGGGGGTTGTTATGGATATTTCTGGATTGAATATTAGCGGGATTTGCATAGATTCGCGGAAGGTGCGGGCAGGGGATTTGTATGTGTGCATTGAGGGGCTGACGGTGGACGGGCATGATTTTGCGCGGGAAGCCGTGGCTGCGGGGGCTGTGGCAGTTTTGGCGAAAACTGGCGCGAGCCTGCCTGAACTCTCGGTGCCTGTAATTTACGCTGAAGATACGCGAAACGCCATGGCTTTGGCGTGTGAGCAGTTTTTTGGCGACCCATCGGCTAAAATGCAGCTGATTGGGGTTACGGGCACTAATGGCAAGACTTCTGTCACTGCCTTTGTGGAGAGTATTTTGCGAAGTCTTGGGCAAAAGGTCGGCTCGATTGGCACTTTGGGGGTGCGGCTTGACGGAAATGCCCTTGACATGCCCTTTACCACCTCGACCACCCCCGACACTGTGGAGCTTTACCAGATTCTGATACATATGGAGCAGGCGGGGGCGAAATACGTGGTGATGGAGGTTTCTAGCCACGCGCTGGCACTCCATAAAGTGGCGGCTTTGGATTTTGAGCTGGGACTTTTTACCAATCTTAGCCAAGACCACCTGGATTTTCACGGCACAATGGAAAATTACAGGCTCGCAAAAGCTGGACTTTTTCGGCTTTCCAAAAAGGGCATCACCAATTTTGATGACGACACTCTTGAATTTATGCTTGATTACGCCGATTGCCCAATGGTGACCTACGGAATCGGCGGCGGGGACTATCAAGTGGAAAATTTTAGCTTGTATTCTGACCGAATTTCGTATATAATTAAGGGTCAGGAGGTCGTTGTTCCAATTGCTGGAAAATTTACGATTTATAACACATTGTGCGCATATGCGGCACTTAGAGAGCTTGGGTTTGATGCTGCGGGCATTGTCCGCGGGCTTGGCACCATGGAGGGGGTTGGCGGGCGGATTCAAAGCATCCCGAATGCCCACGGATTCTCGGTTATTGTGGATTATGCCCACACTCCTGACGGGCTGGAAAATATTATCAGTTCCTGCCGTGAATTTACTAAAGGGCGCATTATCACGGTTTTTGGCTGCGGCGGCGACCGCGATGCCACCAAACGCCCGCTTATGGGGGAGATGGCAGGGCGGCTGTCGGATTTTTGCGTCATCACCTCTGACAATCCGCGCAACGAAAACCCTGTGAGCATCATCAATGAGGTGATTGAGGGTGTTCATTCTACAGGATGCAAATATGCGCGGGTGGTTGACCGTGGGGATGCAATCCGCGAAGCGATTTACATTGCGCGAGCGGGGGATTGTGTGATTATCGCAGGCAAAGGTCATGAGACTTATCAGGAATTTGAAAATGGGCGCAAAATTGATTTTGATGACGCCCTTGTGGCAAAAGATGCAATTGAAAGAAGGGGATAGCATGAAACCATTGAAATTAGGGGAAATAGCTCAGGCTGTGGGAGGCAAATTGAACAATCCTGAGGCTGCTGAGCTGACAGTAAACGGCGTGTCCATTGACACCCGTCAAAATCAGGAAGGCAAGCTTTTTGTCGCCCTCAAGGGCATGAACGTGGATGGGCACCAATTTTTGGAAGATGCTGTAAAAAAGGGTGCCGCTTGTGTGCTTAGTGAGGTGGAAACCTCTGTAAATGCTGTTATTGTAGGCAATTCCATGGACGCTCTGGGGGCTTTGGCTGCATATTACCGCGGGCTGTTTGATGTGAAGGTTGTGGGAATTACAGGCTCTAGCGGCAAAACTTCCTGCAAGGACATGATTGCCTCGGTGGTGGGCGAGGGGATGAATGTGATTAAAACCGAGGGCAATTACAATAACGAAATCGGCATGCCCCTGACAATTTTTAACATCACTGAAGACACCCGCGTTGCCGTGCTTGAAATGGGCATGAACAACCGCTGGGAGATTCACCGCCTGTCAAAGATTGCCCGCCCTGACATATGTGTAATTACAAATATTGGATTTGCACATATTGAAAACTTGGGCTCTCAAGAAGAAATTTTCAATGCAAAAAGTGAAATTATGGATTTTATGGCAGAAGATGGGCAAATTTTCCTCTATGGTGATGATGAATTTTTGATGCGTCACAGCGACAAGCCGAATGTGACATATTTTGGAAGGGGTGAGCACAACGCCTATCGCCCCGAAAGAGAAAGAGAGGACGGGCTGGAAGGTTCTTCCTTTATTGTTCACCTTAAAAATGGCGGAGATGGCGTGTTTTACCTGCCCACCCCGGGAGAGCATATGGTGACAAACGCGCTGGCGGCGGTGGCAATTGGTGACTATCTTGGGCTTGAGCCGGCCCAAATTGCCGCAGGACTCCTGAAATTTGGCTCGTCAGGCATGCGCAATGACATAATTAATACTGACAGTGGCATTAGAATCATATCTGACTGTTACAATGCCAATCCAGACTCCATGAAAGCCGGGCTTGACGTGCTCGCCCTGTCCGAGGGCACAACTGTGGCGATTTTGGGGGATATGTTTGAGCTTGGGGAGCTTGCAGCCGTGCTGCACCGCGAAGTGGGCGCTCATGCCGCCCAGCTGTGCATTGACACCATAATTTGCGTGGGCACCCTTGCCGAAGGACTCTATGAAGGGGCGTATGAGGTTTACAATAGGGGAGCTTCAAGCAGCCAAGTCATTTATTTCCAGTCAAGAGACGAGCTAATTCAACATATGCACCGCATTGTGGCTCCTGGCGACACGGTGCTTGTGAAGGCATCAAGAGGCATGAGATTTGAAGAAATTGTAAATAAACTTGAAAGGATGATATGTCTTGAGAGTTGAGTATTTGTACAATTTAAGCTTCAATACCGCAGTGCTTGCGGCTTTGGTCGCCTTTGGCGTGGCAATTGTGCTAAGCCCCATTGTCATCCCCATTTTGCGCCGCCTAAAACTTGGGCAAAATGTGCGGGATGATGGACCAAAGAGCCACCTGTCCAAGGCGGGAGTGCCCAGTATGGGCGGGATTGTCATTGTTTTCGCCTTTGCGGCGTCCTCGGCAATCTTCTCAAATTTCGACCCCCATTGGATGCTTGTTATGTTTTTAACTTTAACATACGGAATTATCGGCTTTTTGGACGATTTCCTCAAAGTGATTAAGAAAAAGTCCGAAGGGCTAAAGTCGTGGCAGAAATTCTCGCTGCAAATCCTTGTGGCAATCGGATTTGTGCTGCTTCTAAACTACTACGACATCCAAACTTTGATTTTTATTCCCTTTAGTGACGGGCTTTATGTGGATTTGGGCTGGTTTGCCGCGCCGCTTATCGTTTTTGTGGTGGTGGGCACGTCAAATGGTGCCAATTTCACCGACGGGCTGGACGGGCTGGCGTCAGGCGTCACCCTGCTGGTCTGCCTGTTTTTCCTATATGTGGCGTTTGCCATGGACTCCATTTTGGGCTATTCCCTCGCCGCGGCGGTGGGTGCACTGCTTGGCTTTTTGCTGTTTAACTCCCACCCCGCGCGGGTTTTCATGGGGGACACAGGCTCGCTTGCTCTTGGCGGCTTCGTAGCGTCAGTTGCCATAATCTTACAAATGCCGCTTTTAATCGCAATAGTCGCATTTGTATACGTTGCCGAGGTGCTCTCGGTCATCATCCAAGTGGGCTATTTCAAGCTATCAGGGGGCAAGCGCATCTTTCGTATGGCACCGCTGCACCACCATTTCGAGCACCTCGACCCGCCATGGCCTGAAACCAAGGTGGTTTCCATGTTCTACATCGCCACAACGGTCTTTTGCTTGGTCGGGCTTTTGGCAGTTACCAATCTTTAGGAGGACATATGAAAAAGCTCGCAATTCCAGCATTGTTACTGATTTTTATTTTAGCTGGCTGTGGAACAAATGAACCTTACAAGCCCTACGAACCCGATATTTTTAGCCACGAACATCTGCCGCACCCCATCATTTTCACAGCAATAAATGATGTGGATTTGCGGACCGCGCCTAGGGAGGATGCTGGCTCGTTCGGCACTATCCCGCAAGGGATGTGGGTGGAGGCTCACCGCCATTATGATTCTGGCTGGTATTTTGTGACAGCCAATTCTGCAAGCTATTTTGGGGCAGAGCTCGTTGATTGGCTAGGCTACCTGCCTGCCTGTGAGCTTGAACCCCTTGTTTATCCTGTTTTATGGCAGCCTAGGGAGGTTTATCTGTCTGAATTTGGCAGGCAGGTGGCGGCAGAGTTTTTAAGCCAATTTGAAAGCCTTTTTGTGCCCCTTGTGCATCATTTAGGGGACGAGCGGATGGCGTGGGTGGACGGGGAGCTTAAGGACGTGTCCGGCATGCCCCATTTTGCTCAAATTAGCATGGCAGATGAAGATTGGCGGATTGCCGTTTTTGACCACCTTGGAAACGAAGTTACAGACGCGCCATTTGTCAACGAGTTTGGCTTGATTGCCCATAATTTTCGCTTTTTTGACTTGAATTATGACGGCATACCTGAAATAGAAATCATTTTTGCCGCCGAAACTTGGGGCGGCGGCGTGCTGTATAAATTTGTAAACGGTGAGTATGCAAGAGTCGTCACCCAGCCTGAATTTTCCGTGGAACGTCACAATTTTCTTTATGATACACAAGGCAAAATGGGAATTATCGCCACAGGCGAGGGCGGTTTTATGAGCGGTTTTTATCATTTAACATTTATTGGAAATGAGATGCACTTAGAATATTCTTTTACGCCAAAATACTTTTTTAGCTGGGAAATGCAGGGCTTAGCGCGAATTGAGTATATTGAAAGTTGGAGGTAATATGGTTTATACTGGAAAAAAAGTGTTAGTGTGCGGCATGGTGCTGTCGGGGACGGCGGCAGCGTGGCTTTTGCTGGAAAATGGGGCGTCTGTCACGCTTTCTGATTTGAAAGAGGAGCCTGAGGTAGATGCCGCCCTTTTGGAGCATGAGCGGGTTTTAACCTGTTTTGGGCGCAATCCTGACGATATTTTGGATGGGCATGATTTGATTGTCCTAAGCCCCGGCATTCCCACGGATTTGCCCTTTATCACCAATGCCCGGCAGATGGGAATCACCATTTGGAGCGAGGTTGAGCTTGCCAGCCGCCACTGCAAAGCCCCAATGATGGCAATTACTGGAACAAACGGCAAAACCACCACTGTTTCAATGGCAGGGCAAATTATGAGCGCGGCATTTCCTGGGTCTGTGATTGCGGGGAATATCGGCATTGCCTTTAGCAGTCAAGCTCCTGAGATAAGGGAGGACGCGTGGGCGGTAGCAGAAATTTCCAGCTTTCAGCTTGAGACCATTGATGAATTTCGCCCAAAAATCTCCGCTGTGCTGAACATGACCCCCGACCACCTGAATCGCCACAAAACCATGGAAGGCTATATAGCCGCCAAGGCGCGGATTTTTGAAAATCAGACAAAATCTGACTATTGCATCCTAAATTATGACAATAAGCACTCATTTGATATGGCTGCTAACAATCCAGCTAACGTCCTATTCTTCAGCAAAAACGAGCTTGAGGAAGGTGTTTTTGTGCGAGGTGATGGGGTGTGGATTAAATGGGGTGAGCACGACTGCGAAGTCATGAAATTGAGCGACATCCCTGTTCCAGGCGACCATAATCTGGAAAATGTTATGGCAGCTGTTGCCATGTGTGCCATTGCTGGCGCACCTATGGAAGTTATTGCCAAGGGAATAAAAGAATTTGTAGCTGTGGAGCACCGCTTAGAATTTGTAACCGAAATTGGCGGAGTTGCCTATTTTAACGACTCTAAGGCAACCAATGTGGATTCAGCAATCAAGGGCATTGAGGGGGTTAATGCTCTGGGCAAGCCCGTTGTGTTAATTGGCGGCGGATTCGACAAAGGCGGCGAATTTAGCGAGTATGTAAAGGCTTTTGAGGGCAAGGTCAAGACATTTATTGCCATTGGCGAGACTGCTGACAGCCTAATTGAGACCTGCCGCGCCCATAATTTTCCAAACTATGAGCGTGCCAACACCTTAAAAGACGCGGTTCAAATCGCTGCAAGCCGCTCAGAATCAGGGGATGCTGTGCTGCTTTCTCCTGCCTGTGCCGCATGGGGCATGTTTGACAATTATGAACAGCGGGGCAGAATTTTCAAAGAATTTGTGAATGATTTAAGAAGCTAAAGGCGGTGATTTTATGGTAACAAAAAAAGAGAGAACGCGCATGCCCGCAATTGGCGCACCCAAGCCAGCCGACCTATATTCTACAAGGCGAGAAATTGACTATATCCTCTTGGGTGCGACCCTTATTTTGGTGGGCATTGGGCTGGTTATGGTATTTTCTGCCAGTTATTATTCTGCCATGCACTCAGGCAATATCTACTCCTATTTTTCCACACAGGCACTTGGCGCAGTGCTGGGACTTTTGGCGATTTATCTCTTTTCAACCCTAACAAATTACAAGTTAGTCTCAAAATTTTCCAAGATTTTCTATCTAATTTCCTGCGCGCTATTGGTGTATGTCCGTCTGTTTGGTCGCGAAATTAATGGTGCCTTTAGGTGGATTGACATTGGGCCTGCGGGCTCAGCCTGGTTCACTTTCCAGCCCTCGGAGCTGATGAAAGTGGCAGTAATCGTGATGCTTGCGGTGTACATAAACAACAACAAAGAACGGGTCTTCACTTTCAAAGGGCTTGCGGGCTATTTCCTTTTAGCCTTCATTCCCATGCTTCTCGTGCTTTGGGGCAGAAATTTGTCCACTGCCATCATCATTTTGGCTATAGCTTTTGTGATTTACTTTTTGGCAAGCCCTTATTTTTGGCGGTTTATCATATTTGCGGCAATTCCGATTGGATTTATTTGGGCGGTTTTGACATTTAACCTAGAGCGGGTGTTTTTTGGGGATGTGCGCGGGCTGCGCCTTGAAACATGGCAAGACCCATTTTTGGACCCGCAAGGAGCGGGATTCCAGAGCATACAGTCACTTTTTGCGGTGGCAAGTGGCGGGCTTTTTGGGCGGGGACTTGGTAATTCTATGCAGAAAATGTATTATTTGCCAGAGAGTCAAAATGACTTTATCTTTGCCATAATTGTTGAAGAACTGGGGCTTTTTGGCGGGTTAATCATTCTTGGGCTTTTTGGCGTGATTGTCTGGCGGGGCATCCGAGCCGCCATAAATGCCCGTGACAAGCTGTCTTTGCTGATTGCCACAGGCATAACCACCATGATTGCGGTGCAAGTTATAATTAACGTAGGCGTTGTCACAAACACCCTTCCAAATACTGGAATACCCATGCCTTTCATTAGCTACGGCGGCACGTCCATTGCCGTGACCATGGCGGCGGTGGGGCTTTTGCTAAATATTACCAGATACCCTAAGGAGAACTGACGTTCTCAATGAAAAATGAATAATGAATAATGAATAATTGAGGTCTACACGAAGGAGAATCGGGATGGAACATAGAGACGGCGCAACCTGCCTGATAGTGCGGGATGGCAAGATTTTGATGACGAAAAATCAGCGGGAGCATGTTTATTTCTCCCTGCCTGGGGGTGCTATTGAGGAAGGTGAGACCCCCGAGGACGCCGCCATTCGTGAGCTTTTCGAGGAGTGCGGTGTCCGTGGAACAATTATCCGAAAGCTAAGCACTTATCACATGCCCCTTGACGAAGGGGTGACTATTCACTCGTTTTTGGTGGATATTGGCGAGCAGACGCCTGTTTTGGGGCACGACCCGACCGACCTTGACGAATGTCAAACTCTGGTAGGGCTTGAATGGAAATATTTTCATGAAGTTAGCCAGCGGGATAGAATGTTTCTGGTGATGCTAGGAATAATGGGCGTTAGGGAGTTTTTGAATGAGATTCAAGGATGGGATGATTCCGACAACTATCCTCCTCCGAGACAAACAAAAAATGAATAACGAATAAAAGTAACTCAATTATTCATTATTCATTATTCATTATTAATTCTTCATTAAGGCGTTTCAACGCCGCCTTGGGTCTATGTTTTGCGCATATTGCGCCATTACGTATTCTTCTCTAAAGCCTAAAACCCGTGGAACATACACCTGAGTTTCCGCAAATGGCGGGATTCCGCCATGTTGTTGCACCCTTGGCCATCCTGCGTTATATGCAGCCAGCGCAAGCTCAACATTCCCTTCAAAACGCTCCAAAAGACTGGCAATATAGGCTGTTCCAGCGTTCACATTCTGCATAATGTTAAACGGGTCAGTGACCCCAAGGCTTGCGGCGGTTGCAGGCATAAGCTGCATCAGCCCCATGGCACCCGCATGTGAGATTGCATTGGGATTATAGCTGGATTCCGCGCGGATTATGGCGCGAATCAAATTAGCATCCACCCCATGGGCAATGCTTGCGGCGGTGACAGCCGCGTCAATTTCGGAATTTATGTTCGGATTTGGCACACCAAGGCTAATAAAGCTGTTTAGAAAGTCCTGAAAACTCGCTTCCTCAGCCCCTCTAGGAGCGTCAGGAGCGGGCGGGGCACTAGGTGCCGAAATACCCGCACTGCGCCGAATATCGTCCAAACGGGGGCGCGGGCGCATCTGCATTTCCAAACTCTGGTTTATTCGGTTTCTAATAGTTTCTAAAATAGCACTTGGATTCAGATTAACCATGATTTCACCTCATAGAGAGATTATAGCATACAATTATGAAAAAAGCAAGAGGAGATTTGAAAAATGGATAAAAGGTCATTAAGCACATTAGAATTTAACAAAATTATACAAAAACTTACAGATAGAGCCATTTCACCTGCAGGCAAGGCACTCTGTAGTGACTTGCAGCCGATGAATGAGCTGGCTAACATCCAAAAAGCCCTGACTCAAACCCAGCAGGCACTGGATTTTTCCATGAAGGCAGGGCACATTCCCTTAGGCGGCATTAAGGATGTGGAACATAGCCTAAAACGCGCCACAATCGGCGGCGTTTTGAATATTGAGGAAATTTTTAACATTGGCGAGTTTATTTATGTTTGTAAAAAGATTCAGCGGTACGCAAAATCCGTTGAGCGCAGGGAATATATGGAACTTCTTGACCCGCTGTTTGAGGAAATTCACGCTCCTGAAATGCTTGACAAAAATATAACACGCTGCATCCTAAACGATAAAGAGGTGGCGGATGACGCATCTGCGGCACTTTCCACCATTCGCCGCACCATGAAGACTTCCAGTGCCCGCATCAACGACGCCCTAAATTCCGTCATTCAGTCCTCCACATACCGCACAATGCTTCAAGATGCGGTGATTACCATGCGCTCGGGGCGTTATTGCGTGCCCATCAAGCAGGAGTATAAGGGCACGTTTCCTGGGGTTGTCCACGATATGTCGGGCTCTGGGGCGACGGTTTTTATGGAGCCTTTGAGCGTTGTCGCGCTCAACAACAAGATTAAGGAGCTTCAGGCAGAGGAAAAAGAGGAGATTATTCGGATTTTGACCGCCCTTAGCCAAGAGGTGGCACTTGACGCGCCCATGCTGTCCGCAAACGCCCAAACTCTCACAGAGCTAGATTTTATCTTTGCAAAATCTGCCCTTGCAATTGAAATGCAGGCGACATCGCCAGAATTTAACGATTATGGGTTCATCAACATCATCAAAGGGCGGCATCCCCTTTTAAATGTACCCAAAATCGTGCCTATGGACATCCATTTGGGACAGGATTTTTCGGCACTTCTCATCACAGGTCCAAACACAGGAGGAAAGACCGTAGCCCTCAAAATTACTGGACTTTTCACACTTATGGGCATGGCGGGGCTGTTTATTCCTGCCCAATCCGGCTCCAGCCTGTCAGTTTTTGACAGCGTTTATGCCGACATTGGGGACGAGCAGAGCATCGAGCAGTCCCTGTCCACTTTTTCAGGGCATATGACCAATATTGTGCGGATTTTAGGGGTTTGCACCCACGAATCCCTTGTGCTTTTTGACGAGCTGGGCGCGGGCACCGACCCCACCGAGGGCGCGGCTCTGGCAATTTCCATAATCAGGAATCTCATGAGCCGCGGTGTTAAATGCGCCGTGACCACTCATTATGCCGAATTAAAGCTTTTTGCCCTGACCACTGACGGTGTGGAAAATGGCGCGGTGGAGTTTGACGTACAGACCCTTGCCCCCACATATCGCCTGTTAATCGGCGTTCCTGGAAAATCCAATGCCTTTGCGATTGCGGGCCGCCTAGGGCTATCTGGGGAAATTATCAGCGAGGCAAAAGAGCTTTTAAGTGCTGATAGCATACGATTTGAGGATGTTATTACGGATTTGGAAATTTCTAGAAAGGCTGTGGAGGTGGAGGAAAGCCGCACTCACGCCCTGCGCCAGGAAGCCCAGCGGCTTGCCGAGGAGCTGGAAAACCAGAAAAACCGCATAGCTCTGAATCGCGAGAGGGTGCTAAACGAAGCCAAAACCGAGGCGCGCAAGCTGGTGGCAGCCGCCAAAGAGGAAGCGGACGCCATCATTAAAGAAATGCGAAAATTGCAGACAAGTCCTGACTTTAAGACGGCGGAGGAGGGGAGGAAGAAGCTTAGGGACAAAATGGATGAACTTGAAGTTTCTTCCATCCAAAAAGCCTCTGCTCCGGCAGAGAAGATTCGCCCAATCGACCGCCCGCTTATGGCGGGGGATGCGGTTTTTGTACACTCCCTAGGGCAAAGCGGGCATGTGGTAAGTGCCGGCAAATCGACAGCGCAGGTGGCAATCGGGGCTATGGAAATGAAGCTTAAAGTCGAAGATTTAAGCTTTGACGAGCGTAAACAAGAAAAGCAAAAAGCCCAAGTCTCAAGCACCGTAAAAGCCAGTAAATCCCTGCATGTTTCCCGCGAAATTAGCCTTAGAGGCATGCTTGTGGAAGAAGCTTTGGAAGAACTTTCTAAATACCTAGATGACGCCTATCTGGCAAACCTCGGCAAAGTCGAAATTATCCACGGCAAAGGCACGGGGGCACTGCGCACAGCGGTTCAAAAGTACCTGAAAAAGCACACTCACGTCAAAAGCTACCGCCTTGGGGAGTTTGGGGAAGGCGACAGCGGCATCACGGTTGTGGAGTTGAAGTAGGGCGAATCAACCGTGGAACACTTCGCGAAAAGGGGATATATAATGCTTTTTGCGAAGTGTTGAGATGATAATGAGGAGGAATAAATTTGCAATATACCTTTGAGATAAGTGTATCAGGTTGCAATACAAAATGCGCCCATTGCTACGTTAGCGGCGGTCCAGCCACCCCCATGCCTCATGAAAAATTTGACATTGCACTTAAGAATTTAAGAATCATCATTGAAGGTTTGGAAGGTGAAAAAGCCGTTACCCTTGGCAATGAAATTTTCACCCACCCAAATCTGCTTGAAATTTTACAAACAACTCATAAAATACTCCCTGAATATTCATCCTATCGCTCAATGGGCGAGGGTATGCCCACAACAGCTCTTGCCTTATTAAATAGGAAGGACAAAGAGTATATTATTCGCGCTATAAAAAAGATGGATTGCTTTAGCTTTGACTTCACCTTGCTTGGCGGCAAAACAAGCCATAATGCGATGGTTGAAAATGAACTGGCCTTTGATGCCCTGATAAATTTTACTCATTGGACAAAGGAGATGGGATTGGAGTTTGGCATAAATCTTATGATGTGCAAGCCCTTGATTGAGGATTGGCATGAAGTGGCAGGTTTTCTTGAAAAATTTCCAGGTGCGGCTGTGTCGGCTGTCATCCCTGCGTTTTTGCCCGTAAGCAGGCTACGCAGTTTTCAAAAATACAGAGCTGAATATAATGACTATATAAAACTAAGGGGGCAGCTTTCTAGATTCGGCATAGACGAAAGTGACTTTTTTAGTCAGGTGGATAGATATTGCGAGCGAAGTGTTTTTGACATGTTATCAAGCAATCCCCATTTCGATTATCGTGAAGATGAATCCCTGCTACCAAAATGGGCATTTTTTAATATCTCTAACAATTATGATATTTTCTACGGGAATGTGGGCATGCACACCCTTAAACTAGGAAATGTCCTTGAAGATGATGCACAGGAACTCTTGAAAAAAATCCAAGGCTTGCCGCCAAATTATGATTGGTCGGCGTATTATGATTTGAACAAATTGCCTCCCCTAGGCGAGTTGCTGTCGTCATTGCCTGTCTTAAAAACCAATTATGTTTACCCTAGGATTCAAGATTGCATATATAGTTGGCTGGATTTACGCGGCATACCTAGTATATTGACATAACTTTCGATGAAAAAAGACACCCTTAAAGGGGTGTCTTTTGAAAAGCTATCGGAAATAGCTCGTGTAAAATAAACGGATATGTCAACTCATCCGGAAGATTAATCATAACTAAAAACAAGCACCCTCTAGCTTTTCAAAGTTTGAACATAACTTAGAGCATCTTTTAATATGATTTCAATCTCATCAAGTTTTTCTTGATAGTTGCTATCGTCAGCACCCTCTGCCAGTTCAAGTGTCGGCTTCAAATATCTGATTCCAAGCCATTCTAGAAGATTTTTAGTAAGTGTCATCTCAGCATCCCCTAATAATTGGTTGCCAAATTAGGTCTGGCTTCGTCAGACTTGTCAGAAATTCCCACCAAAATATTATTGTCCTTTTTAGAGGCGGTCATGTTACATTCGCCAGAAAACGCAGCACCATTTGAAATCTCCAAGCTAGAGCAGGTAATATTTCCGTTTAGCACCCCGCCCACCTGAATTTGCACCGATTCCACAGCCTCGACATCACCTTTGACATTTCCGCGTATAATGACATTGCGGGCCTCGATATTGCCGAGGATATTCCCGGCTTCGTCCACAATAACCAAGTCGTTTGTGGATATATGCCCGACAAAATAGCAATTTAAGGTTATTTTGCCCACACCTGATAAAGAGCCACCCTTAAACGTCAGCCCTTCGGCTAAAATTGAGCCCGCCTCTTGAGGTATGGAAATCTCTTGTTTTGAATTTTTGAATTTCTTCACAACAAACACCATCCTTTGCACAAAAACTTCCTTTTATACATTGTATACTAATTTCCCAAAAATAACAAGGTTTATTTTGAATTTTTTTCAAACTTTTATTGAAAAACATTCCGAAATGGTGTAAAATATGGAGTATAGAGTTTTTAAGGAGAATGAAAATGGTTTATAATTTGGAAAGTTTTGGAATGAAATACCTTTTGGATGAGCCCATGTCGCGTCACACGACCTTTAAGGTTGGCGGGGTTTGTGATATTTTTCTTGCGCCTGCTAGTGAGGAGGAGCTTTTGCAGGCTTTGCGGGTTTGCAGGGAGAATGGCTATCCGCATTTTGTGATTGGCAATGGAAGTAATTTGCTTGTGAAAGATGGAGGGTTTCGGGGAGTTGTTATTTCTTTGCTACAAATGAAGGAGATGCGCTTGCTTGAGGGCGGTCAGATTTTCGCTCATGCAGGGGTCTTGATGAAAGATTTAGCCGAATTTGCGCGAGAGAGCGGGCTTTCGGGGGTCGAGTTTATTCACGGGATTCCGGGCTCGGTGGGCGGTGGGGTTTTTATGAACGCCGGGGCGTATGATGGCGAGATGGCACATATTTTTGTTTCTGCACGGTGCGTGAATCAAAATGGGAATATCGCCCAGCTCTCCAATGCTGATATGAACTTTGAGTACAGAAAATCCCTTGCGCAAAGCGAGGGCTTGGTCGTTATGTCTGCAGTTGTGCAAGGTGTTAGGCTTAAAAAGGCTGAAATTTCGGCGAAAATGGAGGATTTGGAGGAGCGGCGCGGCTCCAAGCAACCTTTGGAGTATGCCTCGGCAGGGTCTACGTTTAAGCGTCCTGATGGGCATTTTGTCGGGAAGCTTGTGGAGGATGCAGGGCTTAAAGGGTTTAGAATTGGCGGGGCTCAAGTGAGCGAGAAGCATGGAGGCTTTGTAATCAACCGAGGCTTTGCAACAGCTGATGACATTTTGCAGCTGATAAATCATATCCAACAGACTATTAAGGAAAAATTTGGAGTTACACTTGAAACAGAAGTCAAGATTATAGGAGAATGAAATGAAAATTACTGGGTTTGATAAAAACAACAAAGAGGATTACCAAAAACTGTATGAGATGTTTGTGAAGTATTTTGACGAGATGTATGCAGACGACCCTGAGGGGCCGCCGCCGATAGAGGATATGCCCGAAGCTTTCGAGTGGTTTGTAAATGACTGCGACCATGAGGACGGCTGGATATTTTTGGCAACCGACGACGGGGAGCTTGCGGGCTTCATTTTTGCGCATATCGACCGCCCCCACAAAGGCTGGTGCGCGCGGGAAGGGTGGGGGTGCATCCGCGAGATTTATGTCGCCCCTGGGTGCCGCAAAAGCGGGCTTGGCAGGCAGTTGATGAATGCCGCAGAAAATGCTATGGAGAGCTTTGAACCCAAGGGGCACTACCTCACCAGTGACGGGTTTGACAGTTTTTGGAATAGCATGGGCTATGCCTTCACAGGTGAGGTTGAAAAGTTGAATGGTATGAGGATTTTCACTAAAGAGTAGGTGATTTAATGTCATTTTCTTCCAAAGTTAAACAGGAAATCAAACGGGCTTGGCAGCAGCCATCCAAATGTGCTAATAGGGCGTATTTGCAAGGTGCCTATCTTGATGTGGGCACTATGGTACATCCGAAAAAGGCGTATCATATGGAATTTGCCGCGCCCCTTTCCCAAAAAGAGAAATTATTGGAAGTGTTTACATTTTTTGGGCTCACCCCAAAGGAGCATTTGCGAAAAAACAGTGATATTCTGTATTTTAAGGAAGCAGAGCAGATTGCTACGGTGTTGAATATTGTGGGTGCCCATGTATCTTTGATGGAATTTGAGAATTGCCGAGTGGATAAAGATGTAAATAATTCCATAAATAGGGCGGCGAATGCAGCGGCGGCGAATGCGGACAAGGTGCTGTCGGCATCGGCGCGGCATGTGCGGGATATTATGGATATTCAGGAGTTTGCGGGGCTTTCAGTGCTTACGGGCGGGCTTTATGAGGTGGCAAGGCACAGGCTTGACGACCCGCTGGCGACCTTGGAAGATATTGGGAAGTCACTCACACCGCCCATTTCAAAATCGGGCGTAAACCACAGACTAAGAAAAATCGGCGAGATTGCCGAGAGTTACAGGGGGAAGCGGGATGTCTAATTATCATCAGGAACAGGAGCGAAAACACTTGACGCGCCTAGAGGAAATCAGGAAGGAGCTGCCGCCTTTTATGCGGGAGTTTTTCCGTAGTAAGTCGGACTCGCTCTCAAGCCGCACACGGCTGTCATATGCCTATGATTTGCGGCTTTTTTTCAATTTTCTTCTCACGGATTTCCCTGAATTTCCAGCACAGAATATGTTTGATTTGACCATTGAGGATTTGGCAAAAATTAACTCTGAACATATTGAGGAGTTTATGGAATATTTGTCATATTATGTCTCAAAACGTGATGAAACTGAGCTTAATGTGCAAAATCAAATAAATTCCAAAGGGCGCAAGCTTGCTACTTTGCGTACAGTTTTTTCTTATTTCTACAAAAAAGGTAAGATTACTGGAAATCCCGCGGAGTTGGTGGATACGCCGCCTGTTAAGGAGAAGGCGAAGGTGTATCTTGAGGCGGACGAAATTGCAAATTTGCTTGATGCGGTGGACGAGGGCAAGAGCCTGAGTGCCCACCAGCGGCGGTTTCATGCCTACACTCGCAGCCGCGATGTTGCCATGCTAACACTGTTTGCAGGCACTGGAATCCGTGTTTCTGAGTGCGTTGGGCTTAATATCCAAGATGTGGATTTGGACAGGGGAAGTTTTCGCGTAATCCGCAAGGGCGGGGACGAGGCCATATTGTTTTTTAATGAAGAAACGGAAATTGCACTAAGAGAGTATATGGAACAAAGGCTGAATATAAAGGCTTTGGAAGGGCATGAGAACGCGCTGTTTCTTTCCATCCAAAACCGCCGCATCACCACACGGGCAGTGCAAAACCTTGTAAAAAAATACTCGGAATTAACGAATAGTTTGAAAAAAATCACTCCTCACAAATTGCGCTCGTCTTTTGGGACTAATATGTACCGCGAAACTGGGGATATTTACTTAGTCGCGGACCTTTTGGGGCATAGTGATGTGAATACAACCCGCAAAAATTATGCCGACACCAAACAGGAGGCAGGGCGGCGGGCTGTGCGGAATTTAAAACTTAGAGGTGATGATTGATGGTGCAGGGAAAAAGGCAGGGGTGTCGGCACTCAGGTTATACGGCTGCTAATAGAATATGCTTTTGAAACCTTGAATTTGCAGACGATTAAGGCTGACACGGTTTTGCGCAACACCCGCAGTCAGCATGTTTTGGAGAAAATTGGGTTTGTCTATACACACGAGGATGTGTTGTTCAAATATTATGAACTGCACGCACAACCTCCGTCATTCCGCGCTTGACGCGGAATCCCATCAAGATAGCCGAGGAACTATAAGGCGCAGAGGTAATTGGCAAAAGCGAGGGGATTGCGGGTCAAGCCCGCAATGACGGGATTTGTGAGTTGGGAGAATTTAATGGATAATATTGGCAAGCGTATTATGATTTTGGGTTCGGCGGGGAGTAGCAAGAGCACGCTGGCGGTGCGGCTGGGCGAGATTACCTGTCTCCCTGTGACCCATCTTGACCGTCTGTTTTGGAATCCTGGGTGGGTGCAGACGCCTAAGGATGAGTTTGAGGAGAGGGCAAATGCCGCCGCAGCCGCTGAAACTTGGATTATAGACGGCAATTATTCCCGCACGTTGGATTATCGTTTAGAGCGTGCTGACTGTGTGATTTTTCTTGATTTTAGCCGATATTTCTGTCTTTTTAGGGTGCTTAAACGCAGGTTCAAAAATCATGGCAAAACTCGGTTTGATTTGGCAGAGGGCTGCCCTGAGCGGCTTGATAGGGAGTTTTTGTTATGGGTGTGGAATTATCCTAAGCGGGCTCGGGGGCGCACGCTTGAGTGGCTTGAGCAGGCTCGCGGGGATAAGAATGTGTATCATTTTAGAAAGCGTAAAGATGTGAAGAAGTTTTTGCAATCAATTTTTAGCGCAACCAGCAGTTGCGGGGCGCAACCTCAAAGGGCTTGTCAAAATGTAAACTAGATGTTACAATGTTATAAAAGGAGGAATGGATATGTGGATTCTTTGGGTAGTTCTTGGGTCGCTGGTTTTTTTGGTGGCGGTGGCTGTTTTGGTGCTTTCTTATATGGCGTTTACGATGTTGCTGAAAAGGGATAAAGAGAAGAGCAAGAGGGCTTGGGATGGCTTTATTTCGAGCATTGAGGCTGGGAAGCAGGCTGAAAAATGGACAGAGTGGCTTACGGATTTTCGGGCAGCTTCTGACTGGATGTTTGGGCATGATGGTTATGAGAAGTTGAGCATCAACAGCGAGGGATTCAAGCTTTTTGGGCATTATGTGGGGCAGGGGGCGGCTCGGACTGTCATCGTAATCCACGGCTATGGGGTGTTTAATGACGGCAAACTCCACGCGCCTGATGCTAAGGTGTTTTATGAGATGGGATATAATGTATTTTTGCCTGATGTGCGCTCTTTTGGCGAGAGTGATGGGAAATATATCGGCATGGGGCATATTGACAATGTTGATATTTTGGCGTGGATTAAGCATTTGCAAGAGAAATTTGGGGCGGAGGGTACATTTGTGCTGCATGGGGCGTCTATGGGCGGGGCGATTTCTGTGTGTGCAGGCGGCAATCCCGATTTGCCCGCACAGGTGACCCATATCATTGCCGACAGCGCGTTTTCAACCATCTATGAGCTTGCCTCCCACGCTTTGGCGACTGAACTGAAAATAAAGTTTAAGCCTGCCGCCAGCCTGATTGCGCTGGGCATGGAAATATGGTGCAAAATCCTTGCGGGCTATGGCTTTAGGCGCAAATCCCCCATAAGAGCGGCGGCACGCGTCATGTGCCCCATATTCGTAATCCACGGCACAGCCGACAGCTACACCCCGCTTTTTATGGGCGAGGCGATATATGCCGCCTGTCCATCCCCCGCCAAAAAATGGTGGGCGATTGAAGGCAGCACACATCCTGATTGTAATTTTAGGTACAAAGATGAAGAATATCAGCAGCGTGTTAAAGAGTTTCTGAAATAACAGCCCATTCGTCATACAAAGAGGCTATATGTTCTTCTAGTCGATGTTTTTTGTTATACAGCGCGTCCATTTTTTCGTAATCAGAGTCCGCTAGGCTCGTCTCGATTTCTTTGTCGAGTGCGCCAAGCTCAGCTTCTGCTTCGTATATTTGAACCTCAAGCGGGATTGATGCTTGGGGCTTTTCTTTTGCCTTAACTGGCGTCTTTTTCTTGGCGGGAGCTGGCTGGCTTGCCTGAGGGGCAGTCGCTTGTAAGAAGTCCTCAAAACCACCATCAAATGCCGTAATATCGCCATCTTTCATGCTCAATATCCTTGATGCAAACCGATTCAGGAAAAATCGGTCATGGGAAATAAACAGCAATGTGCCGTTAAAATCGGCTATAGCCTCCTCAATCCACTCTCTGGATTCGATGTCAAGGTGGTTTGTCGGCTCGTCAAGAATTAGGAAATTAACCTGATTTTGCATAAGCAAACAGAGCTTCAAACGGCTTTTTTCGCCGCCTGACAGGCTGCCGACCCTCTTTGTCACGTCAAGTGCCCTAAAGCGAAAGCGGGCAAGTATACTTCTCAGTTTTTCCTCAGGAAGGGGGGAGACGCTGCGCAGCGTATCAAGCACCGTCGCATTTTCATCATCAAATGTAATAATTTGGGACATATACGCAATTTTAATATTGCTGCTCACTTTTACCCTGCCGCTGTCACTTGCCTCCTCGCCCATAATCATTTTTAAGAGGGTGGTCTTGCCACAGCCGTTTGCGCCAATCAAGGCAATACGCTCATTTCTCGCTATATTCACACTCACATCATCAAGCAAAACATTAGTGCCGAAGCTCTTATACACCGATTCGAGGGACACAGCCACCTTAGCCCCGTAGCCGCCGCTGTTAAAATCCTCTGTCATTTTCCTTGATGTGGTGGGTTTATCCACCTTGTCCATCTGCTCAATGCGCTTTTCCATAGCCAAAGCACGCTTAGCCAAGCCAGTATTTGCGGGATTCATCGCCGCCCACACCCGCTGCCTCTTAATAGCCGTTTCAAGCTGCTCTATTTTTCGCTGTTGCTGCTTATATTGCTCAGCTTGGGTTTGATAACGCCGCTCTTTTTCCTCTACATAAAAAGTATAGTTTCCTGAATAAAAATTAGCCTCGCCATCTTCAATCTCAATAACCCTGCTCACCACATTGTCAAGAAAAACTCTGTCATGGGATATAACCACAATTGTGCCCGAAAATTCCTTCACAAAATTCTCAAGCCAGGACAAAGAGGGCAAATCAAGGTGATTTGTGGGCTCGTCAAGGAGTAGTATGTCGCATTCGCGCAAAAGAATCCGCGCCAAATTGACCCTTGTTTTTTCGCCGCCGCTTAAAAGCCCAAACAGGCTGCCTTGCAAAGCCTCACCAATGCCCATGTCGCTGCATATTTTCTCGATTTTTGTCTCCACCTCATATCCGCCAAGCCTCTCATATTCCTCCATCAACTTGCCGTATCGCGCCAAAACTGCCGGGGTGCCGTCGCCTTCAATTTTCTTCATAGCTTCATAAATTTCAGTCACTTCCAGAAACGACGAACGTAAAATGTCTAGAACCGTGTCATTTTCCCCAAAGGCGGGGATTTGTGCAAGAATTTCCACCTTCTTGCCCGACGCCCTAAACACAGAGCCGCTGTCATAGTCCTCATTCTCGGCAATCACCTTAAAGAGGGTCGTCTTGCCAGAGCCATTTTTGCCTAGAAGCCCAATTTTTTCACCTTTGTAAATCTCCAGAGTGATGTCACGAAGGACGTGGTTCGCGCCGTAAAATTTATTTAATCCGCGTAGTGCTATATGAGTCATAATCAATTTCTCCTTTATATTTGGACATTAAAAAACCCTTGTGCAAATGGTTTTGACTGCACAAGGGTGTCCCAAACATAAAAGCTCAAGAAAAATTAAGCCGCTGTTTCATGAGGTGACAGGCAATCAAAACAACTGTTTGCAAAACTGCTTCCGAAAAAAGGGCAGAAAAACCCCTTGGTCGAAACTGCAGTAAATGCCCGTCTGCTCATGACTTCACTTCCGGGAAATGATTCTTTATTATTCAAGAGCAAAAAATGTTCCATGCTTGTCACCACCTTTTTATTCAAATTAGTTACCAAACTTTTAGTTACCAAACTTCATTTTAACACATATGTGTCGAAATGTCAAGAAAAATTTTAATTTCTCGGTAAGATTAGGGTGTCGCCTATGTTTATCATGTTTGCATCGGTTATATTGTTAAGCTCCATGATTCTGTCCACCATGCTGGCGTCGCCAAAGAACATTCTGCTTATCCACAGCAGGGTGTCGCCTGTTTGCACCACGTAATATTCGGGCACATTGGCTAGTGTTATGGGTGCTTCGGTCAGCTCTGGCGTTGTGGGGGCTGTGGGGGGCGGCGGGGGTTTGGGTT